>Ga0209843_1000196_pt1 | contig 11074 bp, 10 predicted proteins | sample GWRWS1_20_30_FD_187222 | JGI IMG/M metagenome (GOLD analysis project Ga0209843, IMG submission 187222) | Riverbed sediment microbial communities from areas with vegetation nearby in Columbia River, Washington, USA - GW-RW S1_20_30 (SPAdes)... | ecosystem: Environmental > Aquatic > Freshwater >... | reverse complement strand
CTCGGGTCCCATCACCGCGATCTCCGCGGTAGGCCACGCGAACGAGACGTCGGCCCGCAGGTGCTTCGAGTTCATGACGAGGTACGCGCCGCCGTAGGCCTTGCGCGTGATCACGGTGAGCCGGGGGACCGTCGCCTCGGTGAAGGCGTACAGGAGCTTCGCGCCGTGCCGGATGATCCCCTGGTACTCCTGATCGGTCCCGGGGAGGAACCCGGGGACGTCGACGAACGTGACGATCGGGATGTTGAACGCGTCGCACGTCCGAACGAACCGCGCGGCCTTCTCCGACGCGTCGATGTTCAGCGTCCCGGCGAGCACCTTGGGCTGGTTCGCGACGACCCCGACGGCTCGGCCGTCCAGGCGCGCGAACCCCGTCACGACGTTCATCGCCCAGAACGGGAAAACCTCGAAGAAGTCGCCGTCGTCCACGATGCGACGGATCACCTCGTGCATGTCGTACGGCTCCCGGGCCGAGTCCGGGATCACGTGCGTGAGGCCCTCGTCGTGCCGATCGGGGTCGTCGACGGGCGCGAACGCCGGCGCGTCCTCCAGGTTGTTCGACGGGAGGTACGACAGGAGGTGGCGGACCATCGCCAGGCACTCCTCCTCGTCCTGGCTCACGAACGAGGCGACCCCGGAGCGGCTCGCGTGCGTCATCGCGCCGCCGAGCTCCTCGAACGTCACCTCCTCGCCCGTCACCGCCTTGATCACGTCCGGTCCGGTGATGAACATGTGCGAGGTCTCCCGCACCATGAACGTGAAGTCGGTGATCGCGGGGGAGTAGACGGCGCCGCCGGCGCACGGGCCCATGATCACGCTGATCTGCGGGATCACCCCCGAGGCGCGCACGTTGCGTTCGAACACGTACCCGTAGCCGGCGAGGCTCGCGGCGCCCTCCTGGATCCGAGCGCCGCCCGAATCGTTGATCTGGATGAACGGCGCGCCGGTCGACATCGCGAGGTCCTGGACCTTGCAGATCTTCTGGGCGTGGATCTCGCCCAGCGACCCGCCGAACACCGTGAAGTCCTGCGACGCGACGAACACCCTCCGGCCGTCCACCGTGCCGTAGCCGGTGATGACGCCGTCCCCGGCGGGGCGGTTGCGTTCGATCCCGAAATCGTGCGATCGGTGTACGGCGAAGGGGTCGGTCTCCTGGAACGAATCGCGGTCGACGAGGAGCTCGACGCGCTCGCGCGCGGTGAGCTTGCCCTTCTCGTGCTGCTTGCGGACCGCGTCCTTGCGGGTGCCGTCGAGCAGGGCCGCGCGACGCTTGCGGAGCTCTTCGATGCGGTCCTCGACCGTGCGTACCGAAGGCTGGGGAAGGTCCTCGGTCTTGGTCATGATCCTCGGGAGTCTAGCGGAGCGACCCTCGGCCCATGTCGGTGGCGACGCCTACCATCCGCCGCATGCAGGCGACCGCGGAGCTCACCCCCGCGCAGCGGCGGACCCTCGAGGGGTTGATCGGCACCGACGAGCGCCCGATGTTCCCGATGGACGCGGTGTTGCGACTGCGCGACCGGATCGAGGAGGCGGCTCGCGCCTTCGAGCTCCCCGACGCGCTCTGGCTCGGCAAGTCGAACCTGACCGACCTGGCGCGGTGCCCCGGGCTGTTCGACGCGGTCCGTGCCGGCGAACGCGGGCCGTTCGCGTTCTCCGCGCGGTCGGCGGCGGGCCGCCTCGCCCACAAGGCGATCGAGCTCGAGGTGGCGGGTCGCGAGGAGCGCGACCCGCTCGAGCTCGTGGAGCAGTCGGCCGAGCGGCTCGGTGAGGACGGCGCGTTCTCGGCGTACTGGGGCGGGCTCGACGGGCTCCAGCGGGACGAGAACCTGATGGACGCGGCCAAGACGCTCGAGCTGTTCCGCTCGACGATGCCGCCGCTGCGGCGGATGCGCCGCGAGCTCGCCCCGTCGACCGAGTGGCACGTGCGCGTCGAGCTGCTGGGCGGCGCGGTCGTGCTCTCGGGGCAGTTGGACCTCGTCCTCGGCTCCGGTCGACCCGACGGCACCCGGGCGACGCGGCTCGCGATCGACCTGAAGACGGGCTGCGCGTGGCCCGAGCACGCCGAGGACATGCGCTTCTACGCGCTGCTGCTCGGGCTCCGGTTCGGGATCCCTCCGTACCGCGTCGCGACGTTGTACCTGGATTCGGGCGAGTGGCAGGCCGAGGACGTCGACGAGCGGGTGCTCGAGCGCGCGGCGAACCGGGTGATCGAGGCGATCCGGGCGGCCGCCGCGTCGGCGGCCGGGCGCCGGGCGGCGCTGACTCCCGGGCCCTACTGCACCTGGTGTCCACGTTCGCTCACCTGCCCCTCCAGCGCCACCCGGCAGCCCGCCTAAGGCCCGGCGTTGCCGCGTCCGGCGAGGGTCGCCTATCGTCGGCCGGATCCGCGACCTGGAACGGAGCGAGCATGGCCAAGGACGTCTACGACATCGGAAAGATCCCTCCGGTGGGAGAGGTTCCACGCCGGATGCACGCGCAGCTCGTCCGGCCCGACCGGTACGGCGAGCCGGAGGACGCGATCCGCGACGAGGTGATCGACGTTCCCGAGATCGGTCCGGACGACGCGCTCGTCCTGGTCATGGCCGCCGGGGTGAACTTCAACAACGTGTGGGCCGCTCGCGGCGTCCCGGTCGACGTCACGAAGACGCAGGCGAGATGGGGTGAGCCCACCGACTTCCACATCGTGGGTTCGGATGCGGCCGGGGTCGTCTTCGCCGTCGGCGATCGGGTGACCGACGTTCGCGTCGGCGACCGGGTCGTCGTCCACGCCGGCCAGTGGGATCTGGACGATCCGTGGGTGACCGGCGGCAACGACCCGGGCCTCGCGCCGACGTTCCGCGTGTGGGGGTACGACACCTGTTGGGGCTCGTTCGCGCAGTTCACCAAGGTCCAGGCGCACCAGTGCCTGCCGATGGCGGAACGGCTGACCTGGGAGGAGGCGGCGGCGCCGACGCTGACGGGCTCGACGGCCTACCGGATGCTCCACGGCTGGCCGCCGAACACGGTGAAGCAGGGAGACGTCGTGCTGGTGTGGGGTGCCTCGGGCGGGCTCGGCTCGCTCGCGGTCCAGCTCGTCGCGCTGGCCGGTGCGAAGGCCGTGGCCGTGGTGTCGTCGGCCGACAAGGGCGCGTTCGCGGTCGCGCAGGGGGCGGTCGGGTTCGTCGACCGAACGGCGTTCGACCACTGGGGGACGCCGCCGGCGTGGGACGCGCCCGAGTGGAAGACGTGGTTCGAAGGCGCGAAGGCGTTCGGCAAGGCGGTCTGGGACGTGGTCGGCGAGCGCAGGAGCCCGAACATCGTCTTCGAGCACCCGGGGCAGGACACGATCCCGACGTCGATCTTCGTGTGCGAGCGAGGTGGCATGGTGGTGATCTGCGCCGGCACGACCGGTTTCGACACGACGGTGGACGTCCGCTACCTCTGGTACCTACAGAAGCGGTACCAGGGCTCGCACCTGTTCAACGACGAGCAGGCGGCGGCGTTCAACGATCTCGTGCGCCAGGGCCGCGTGACCGCGACGCTCGGGCACGCGTACGACTACGCGGAGACCGGTCTCGCCCACCAGCTCATGGAGCAAGGCGCCCTCCCCGAGGGGAACGTGGCCGTACTGATCAACGCACCGGAGCGAGGGCTGACCGACCTTCCTTAGGATCCTTGGCCTTCGGGCGCCTGGACGAGCTCGACCAGCACGCCGCCCATGTCCTTGGGATGCACGAAGGCGATCGTCGTGCCTCGGGACCCGGGGCGAGGCGTCTCGTCGATCAACGTGACCCCCTCGGCTCGAAGGTGCTCGAGCGCATCGGCGACGTTCGCGACTCCGTACCCGATGTGATGCAGACCGGGTCCGCGCTTGCCGAGAAACCGCCCGACCGGCGAGTCCGGTCCGAGCGCACCGATCAGCTGGACGAACGACTCCCCGACGGCGAACAGCACCTCCTCGACCCCCTGATCGTCCATCCGTTCGCGGTGGACCGGCTCGATGCCGAACGTGCGTTGGTAGCGGTCCACGGCCTCGCCGAGGTCCGAGACCGCGATCCCCACGTGGTCGATCAGCGTGAGCATCACGACCCCCGCCTCCGGTGGCGATGGCTCACGGTCAGCGGCGGCTGCAACCGGTCCATCAGCTCGTGTGCCTGTCGAACGTGGTACGCACGGAGCGTGAGCGCGCGGGTCACGGCCGCGACCGCCTGTGCCCGCAGGTCGTCCTCGGGCTTGGCGCCGTCGCCTGTGGCGGGATGCAGGGCGTAGAACTCCGTGATCTCGAGGAACTGTTGGAGCGAGGGCGTGAGCCCGCCTCGCTCGTACGCGTAGATCGTCTGGCGGGCGGCGGGGAAGCCGCTCGCGCCCGCCGCATCCTGGACCGCCCGATACCCCGCGGCTCGGCGAAGGCCCCGAAGGAGCGCCCCGATCGCGCGGGCATCCTCCCTGGTCACCGGTGGGAGCTTCTTCCTCGCCATGGCCTCGCACGATAGCCCCTGGGGGCGCGGGACCGCCTACCGACCGCCATCGTGCAGACCGAGTTGGCCGGAACTCCGGCGCCCTTCGTCTAGGGCGAAGGACCGATGTGCGCATCGGCCATCCTGCATAGGATGGCGTCAGCCGTCGCGACCGACACGACACGGGGGTGTACGTGAAGCAGACGAGCCGATCGACCGCATCTGTGCTGCACGGTTCGGACGCGGTGGCCAAGGGCCGTGCCGACGTCTCCAAGGTCCGTGAGAAGACGCGGAGGCGCCGACTCGCACGGCTCATCGTGGTCTTGCTGCTGTTCGACAGCTACCTCTGGTACCGCTACCTCACCCATAACCCTTTCCAGATGCCGACGCTGGGACCTGAGGCGATCATCTTCGCCCCGGTCCTGCTGATCATGATCGCGATCGTCGCGATGATGCTGATGCCGCTCTTCAGCGGCCGCTCACCGCACCAGATCGTGCGGCCCGAGGAGATCGAGGTCGGGCTGTACGACGTTCGGGGACTCGACAACCAGGTCGACGAGGTGGGGCGGACGCTCGACGTGTTCCTCGGGTACGCGACGTTCCGCGACGAGCTGGGCGGCAACCCGCGCCGGGGGATGCTGTTCGAAGGTCCGCCCGGCACCGGCAAGACGTACCTGGCCAAGGCGATGGCCAAACAGGCGGGGGTGCCGTTCCTGTTCAGCGCGGCGCCGGCGTTCCAGTCGATGTGGTTCGGGATGACCAACGCGAAGATCCGCTCGTTCTTCCGGCGCCTGCGCAAACTCGCGCGCAAAGAGGGTGGTGCGATCGGGTTCATCGAGGAGATCGACGCGATCGGCGGCGAGCGCGGGGGGATGAACGCGAGCCCGGATCCGACCGGCCTCGGGCGGGTGTCGTCATCGTTCATGGGCGCCGGCGGTTCGGGGATGGTGAACGAGCTGTTGATCCAGATGCAGTCCTTCGACCAGCCGCCGCTCGGCGCGCGGTTCAAGTCGCGGATGATCGAGTGGGTGAACGGGTTCCGCAAGCCCGAGCGGCGGATCCCCGCAGCGAAGCCCACGTACAGCAACATCCTGCTGATCGCGGCGACGAACCGCGCCGACAACCTCGACCCGGCGCTGCTCCGGCCGGGTCGCTTCGACCGCCGCCTGTACTTCGACCTCCCGTCGAAGTCCGGTCGACGTGAGCTGATCGACTTCTTCCTCGAGCGCAAGACGCACCACCAGCAGCTCGACGACGACCACACGCGCGAGGATCTGGCGCACGAGACGTTCGGCTACACCCCCGTGATGATCGAGCATCTGCTCGACGAGGCGCTGCTGATGGCGCTGCGGGGCGGGCGCACGTCGATGAACGTCCAGGACATCCACGAGGCCAAGCTGACCGAGGAGCTCGGCTTCAAGCAGCCCGTCACGTACACGGAGACCGATCGCGTGTCAGTGGCCACCCACGAGGCCGGGCACGCCACCGTCGCGTACTTCCTCGGCAAGGGGCGGCGGCTCGAGGTGCTCTCGATCATCAAGCGGCGGATGGCGCTCGGCCTCCTCGCCCACGGTGACGAGGAGGAACGCTTCACCCGCACCCGTACCGAGATCGAATCGGGTGTGGCGATCGCCCTCGGCGGCCTGGTCGCCGAGGAGGTCTTCTTCGGCGAGAGCGGGACGGGCCCCGCTTCCGACCTGCAGCACGCGACCACGCTGGCGGCGCAGATGGTCGGTTCGTTCGGGATGGCGGGCTCACTGGTCTCGTTCGACGCGATCGCGGAGGGCCCGATCGGGTCCAAGAACCTCGTGGGCAAGGTGCTCGCCGACGGCCAGGGCAAGGCACGGGTCGAGGAGATCCTCACCGAGCAGAGGGAGCGGGTCACCAAGCTGCTCGATGAGAACCGCGACGTCGTCGTCGGGCTCCGGGACTCGCTCATCGCGCGCGACGAGCTGGTCGGCGACGAGATCATGCAGCAGATCGAGCTCGTGCTCGATTCGCGGAATCCGGCGGCGAGGTAGGTCGGGGCGCCGTCCGCGCTGCTCGTCTTCGCCTACGCGTCCGGTCCGTGCTCGCTGGAAACCTATGGGCTTCGGCTCCGCTCGACGACGCGCTGACGGCACCCCTCCCGCCACGGCCGGCTTGGGCGCCCGCGCGATATCGTTCGCGGGATGACGACTTCTTCGGATGTGCTGCGTTCGATGTTCGAGCATCACCTGTGGGCGACGGAGGTTCTGATCGACCACCTCGACCGACTGCCCACAGAACAGCTCGATGCGTCGGTCCCCGGAACCTATGGGCCCATCATCGACACGCTGACCCACATGATCGACGCGGATACGCGGTACCTCCTGCGGTTGCGGGATCCCACGCCTCCGCTCGCCGTGGATCGGGTCGGGATCCCGCTCGCGCAGCTCCGCTCGGAGATGCCGGGGCACCGGGGTCGGTGGGACGAGGCGCTGGACGACCTCGAGGCGGGGAGGTTGCACGCGGCGATCCTCGGGCGCGATGACTACCCGGACACCGATCCTGCCGAGTCGATGCTGCTGATCCAGGCGATCCACCACGGGAACGACCACCGGACGCAGATCTGCTCGACGCTCGGTGCGCTCGAGCTCCCGCTGCCAGAGATCGACGGCTGGGACTTCTGGGCCGACCGGCACCGCACCTAGGGCGATGGATCCGGGGGACGAGCTCGTCGACGTCGTCGACGACGGGAACGAGGTCGTGGGCGTGGTCCCGCGCAGGACGCTCCGGGACGAGAACCTCTTGCACCGGTGCACGTACGTCTTCGTCCTGAACGCCGCGGGGGAGCTGTACGTGCATCGGCGCACGGCCACGAAGGACGTCTACCCGGGGTTCTACGACGTGGTCGCGGGCGGGGTGAACGCGGCCGGCGAGTCCTACGACGAGTGCGCCCGCCGCGAGCTCGAGGAAGAGCTCGGCGTCGCGGCCGAGCCGACCTTCCGGTTCCTGCATCGGTACGAGGGACCGAGCGGCCGGGTGTGGGGCGCAGCGTTCGACGTCGTCTGGGACGGCCCGATCGTGTGGCAACCGAGCGAGGTCGTCTGGGGTGTGTTCGTGCCGTTCGAGGAGATGGACGCGATGATCGCGCGCGAGCGCTTCAGCCCCGACGGGCTCGAGGTGTACGAGCGGTGGCGTCGGGAGGTTCAGCCGAGCTGACGCAGGGGCGTCACCACCTCCGACGCCAGACGTTCCTGTTGCTCGTCGCGCCGCCCGCCGACCCAGAAGTTGAGCACCGTGAAACCGAGGTCGAGGAGCTCGAGCAGGCGCTCGACGATCTCATCGGGTTCGCCCGTGACCCGTCGTTCGGGATCGTCGGCGGGCGGTCCGCCGATCCGAACGCTCACGTTGTACGCGTAGTCGAGCGAGTCCGGGTCACGCCCGGCGTGCTCGGCCGCGCGCCGGACGACGTCCATCATGGACTTGACCTGCCGGGGAGTTGTCGGGCCCATCGACGGGATCCAGCCGTCCGCCACGCGCCCCGTGAGCTCGAGTGCCTTCGGGCCGTAGGTTCCGAGCCAGATCGGGATGCGATGGGCGGGTTTGGGCTCGAGCAACGTCGCTTGGTTGCGGTAGTGCTTGCCGTGGTAGGTGAAGGGCGACTCGGCCCAGACGCCGCGGATGACGGCGAGTCCCTCCTCGAGCGCCTCGACCTTCTCGGACGGTGTCCGCACGGGAGCGCCCAGGCCGGCGAACTCTTCGTCGTCGCCGCCCCCTCCGAGACCGAGGATCAGGCGGCCGTCCGAGAGCCGGTCGAGCGTCTCGGCCATCTTCGCCGTGAGGGCGGGGAGGCGGAAGGGGAGACCGAGGACGTCCGAGGCGACGTGGATCCTGGTCGTGCGGGCCGCGATCCACGTCATCAGCGTCCACGTCTCGAACGACGGATTCGCACCGTGGGGGTGGTCCCAGATCGAGACGATGTCGAACCCGAGCTCTTCGGCCCGTCGTGCCTGGACGACGGGATCGGAGCGGCCGGTTGCCGACGGGATGATCGAGACGCCGAACCGCGGCATCGGAGCCTCCTCGAGCTCGGCCCCGCCGGGCTCCGGATGCGGGCCCGGCTAGACTGGACCCACCGTAACCAACGGAAGGCATGGGGTTGGCTCCGTCCGTCATCGTTTCGGGTGCTCGAACGCCGATCGGGAAGTTCCGAGGCGCATTCGCCGGGATGTCCGCGGTCGCCCTCGGAGCGGTCGCGATCCGTGAGGCGCTCGCGCGTTCGGGCGTCGCCGCCGACCAGGTCGACTACGTGGTCATGGGGCAGGTCATCCGGGCGGGGACCGGGCAGATCACCGCCCGTCAGGCCGCGATCGCCGCGGGGGTCCCCAAGGAGGTCCCGGCCCTCAACGTCGACAAGGTCTGCCTGTCCGGGACGACGTCCATCGCGCTCGCCGATCAGATGATCCGGGCAGGCGAGGTCGACGTCGTGGTCGCCGGCGGCATGGAGTCGATGACCCAGGCGCCCTACGTGCTGCCGAGCGCCAGGGAGGGCTCCCGGCTCGGGAACACCGAGATGATCGACACGATGATCCACGACGGCCTGTGGTCGACCTTCACGGGGAAGGTCATGGGCGAGTCCTCGGACGAGGTGAACGCCGAGCTCGGGATCAACCGGGAGGAGCAGGACGCGTGGTCGGCGCGATCGCATCGACGTGCGCACGCGGCCTGGGAATCGGGAGCCCTCGCCGAGGAGGTTGTGCCGGTCGAGGTCCCGCAGCGCATGGGCGCCCCCGTCGTGGTCGAACGCGACGAGGGCATCCGCGCCGACTCCACGCCCGAGTCGCTCGCCGCATTGAAGCCCGCGTTCGCGCAGGACGGGACGATCACCGCGGGCAACGCGTCGCAGATCAGCGACGGCGCGGCCGCGCTCGTCGTGACGAGCCCGGACAAGGCCGAGCAGTTCGGTCTGGAGCCGCTCGCCGAGATCGTGGCGCACGGGATGTCGGCGGAGCGCTTCTCCTACCTGCACACGGTCCCCGCGATCGCGCTCCAGAACGCGCTCAAGAAGGCCGACCTCGACGTCCACGACCTCGGCTTGCTCGAGGTGAACGAGGCCTTCGCGGCCGTCTCGCTGCACGTCACGCGGACCCTGGGGTTCGACGAAGAGCTCGTGAACGTGAACGGCGGCGCGGTCGCGCTCGGTCACCCGATCGGCGCGAGCGGCGCGCGCCTGGTCCTCACGCTCGCCCGCGAGATGCGGCGCCGCGGCGTCGACCTCGGCGGCGCGACGATCTGCGGCGGCGGGGGGCAGGGCGACGCGCTGGTGATCCGGCGCATCTGAGATGGCCGATCTCGAGCGCTTCGAGTTGCCCGAGGAGCTCGAGGAGTTCCGCGCGCTCGTCCGAACGGTCGCCGACGAACGCATCGCGCCCCGGGCGGCCGAGATCGACGAGACCGACGAGTGGCCCGAGGACGTCTACAAGCTCCTGGTCGAGAACGACCTGATGGGCGTGGGCTATCCCGAGGAGCACGGGGGCTCGGGGGGCGGCTCGCTCGCGTTCGGTGTCTTCATCGAGGAGCTGTCGCGGGTCTCGGCGGGCGTCTCGCTCACCCCGCTCGTCTCCAAGCTCGGCGTGATCCCGCTCACGGTCGCCGGCGACGACGAGAAGGCCAAGCGCATGACCGAGGGAATCGCTCGCGGCGACCTCCTGATGTCCTACGCGCTGACCGAGGCCGGAGCAGGATCGGACCCGGCGGCGATGATGACGCGGTTCGAGCGCGACGGCGACGACTGGGTGCTGAACGGGACGAAGCGGTTCATCACGGGCGCCGGCGTCTCGCACGCGTACGTCGTCTTCGCGACGAAGGACCCCTCGATGCGCTCGAAGGGCGTCTCGGCGTTCCTCGTGATGAAGGACGACCCGGGCGTCGAGTTCGGGCGCAAGGAGGACAAGATGGGGATCCGAGGGTCGCCCACCCGCGAGGTGATCGTCACCGACACGCGGATCCCGGCCGACCGCCTGATCGGGCAGGAGGGAAGCGGGTTCGCGTATGCGATGCGAACGCTCGATTACTCGAGGCCCGCGATCGCGGCTCAGGCGCTCGGCATCGCGCAGGGAGCGCTCGATGTCGCGAGCCGGTACGCGACCGAACGCCATCAGTTCGGGAAGGCGGTTTCGGAGTTCCAGGGCGTTTCGTTCATGCTCGCCGACATGGCGATGCAGCTCGAGGCAGCGCGCTTGCTCGTGTACAAGGCGCTCGCGCTCTGCGATGCGGGCGACCCCCGGATGACGTACTTCTCCAGCGTCGCGAAGTGCTTCGCCTCGGACGCGGCGATGAGGATCACGACCGACGCGGTGCAGGTCCTGGGCGGCTACGGCTACATGCGCGAGTACCCGGCCGAGCGGTTCATGCGAGATGCGAAGATCACGCAGATCTACGAGGGCACGAACCAGATCCAGCGCGTCGTGATCGCCCGGGAGCTGCTGAAGGCGTTGGGCTGAGCAGTTCATTTCGCGCCCCAGCAGTGACGCGAACACAAGTGGGCGGCGCTGTCGCCTGCACCTAGTTGCGGCCAGATCTCGTCCGGAGAACGATTCGGACGTGGGCTGGCGAAGGGGTGAACGGCTGGGCGTCGCAATGCGCGCGGCGGTCCGCACCGCGAGGTCGATTCG
>Ga0209843_1000195_pt1 | contig 11096 bp, 6 predicted proteins | sample GWRWS1_20_30_FD_187222 | JGI IMG/M metagenome (GOLD analysis project Ga0209843, IMG submission 187222) | Riverbed sediment microbial communities from areas with vegetation nearby in Columbia River, Washington, USA - GW-RW S1_20_30 (SPAdes)... | ecosystem: Environmental > Aquatic > Freshwater >... | reverse complement strand
TCCGCTTCCTCGCCCTGCTCTCGCCTTCGCGCATGGAGCTTCCCGAATACCGCGAGTACACCGAGGCGTGCTTGACGGAGGCCCGCCGGGTCAACGACGCCCTCGGTCGGGAGGGCTGGCAGCCGATCGAGCTCAGGTTGAAGGACGACTACATCGGCGCGATCGCGGCGTACGGACTGTACGACGTCCTGTTCGTCAACCCCGTCATCGACGGGATGAACCTGGTCGCGATGGAGGGTCCCCTGCTGAACCGCAGGCGGGGGGTCCTGGTGCTGTCACGGAACGCGGGGGCCTATGGCCGGCTGGGCCGGTACGCCCTGCCCGTCAACCCGTTCGACGTCGACGAGATGGCGGAGGCGTTGGAGCAAGCGATCTCGATGCCGGTCGACGAACGCACTCGCCGCTCGCGCGGACTCTCTCGGCTCGTGCTGGCGAACCCTCCGGCACGGTGGGTCCGGGGTCAGCTCGAGGACCTCGAGCGCGCGAAGCGGAGGCGGCGCTAGAGCGTTCGCAGGAGCTCCACGAGTCCCGCCGGCCCCTCGACGACGACGTCGGCCGCGTCGACGAGGGACCGCGGCGTCTCGCGGCCCCGGACGGCGACGCGGACGACCTGCGCACCCGAGGCCGCCAGCCGGTCGAGCGCCTCGAACGCGTCGAGATCGGCGTGATCGTCCCCCGCGTAGAGGACGGCCTGGAGCTCGTGTTCGCCCACGATGCGCTCGAGCGCTCCCCCCTTCATCGGCCGGCCACGCGGGATGAGCTCGATCACCATCTTGCCCTCGATCACCTCGAGGCCGGACTCGGTCGCGACCGGCTGCAGGGCAACCATCAGCGCGGCTCTCGCGGCGTCGGTGTCGGGCGCCTGCCGGTAGTGGACCGCGATCGAGCTCTCCTTGTCCTCGATCCAGGCGTCCGGTACTCGGGCGGCGGCGGTCTCGACGAGCGCCACGATCGCGGTCAGCAGCTCGGGGGTCTCTTCCTCGAACCCGTACAGCCCGACGTACATGACGTGCGGCAGGTCGAGGAACGCCGCCACCTCTTCGGAGCGGCGTCCGGTGATGATCGCTACCGTCCGGTAACGCTGGGTGAGCCCGGCGATCGCGTCGCGTGCTCCCTCGACGGGACGCGCGGGGTCGGGCCGGGCGACGATCTCGGACAACGTTCCGTCGAAGTCGAGCGCGATGCCCGCGACGTCTGCCCGTTCGCGGAGCGCGGGGAGGTCAGGCGGACTTGAGGGCGGCGTAGTCGTTTCCGAGGAAGATCGCGAGCTGGGTCGATGGATCGATGTCGCCGGTACCGGGGTCGAGCCTGACTACCTCGACATCGTCGAGCTTCTTGAAGAAGTCGCTCGCCAGGTACTCGGCTTGAACCCTGTCCTTCGGCGCGTTGAAGTAGATCGTCGTGATCGGGTACGCGGCGGGAGCGTCTGCCGGGACCTGCGTCGCGATGTAGCCGTACCTCTCCTCGAGCTGGAGCTGGGTCTCGCCGGCGAGGCCGCTCGCCTCGGTGCCGTTGAAGACCGCGATCCGAACGCCTTCGGTCGTCGGCGGCTCCGCATCGGCACCCGTCGGGCCGGTTGCGGTCGCGCCGGTTGCTCCCGTCTCTCCGGTCTCGCCGGTGCCGCCGACCGTGCCGCCGGTGATCGGTGCCGTCGTGCCGCCACCGTCGCCGTCGTCCGACGACAACGCCGGGAAGGCCTGGTCGATCACGACGATCCCCCCGATGACGAGGGCAATGATGATCGCGAACCGGAGCGTGCTGGCGGCCAAGGAGAGGTAGAAGCTCCTGTTGGTCGGTGGCTGGTGCGAGCCCATCCTACCCCGGGCTAGGAAGGAAGCCCAAGCCGCCGCGCGAGGCGCTTGCGCCTGCGCGATTCCCGAAGCCGGCGCAGCCTGCGCACCAGCATCGGGTCGTACCTGAGCGCCTCGGGGAGGTCGATCGCCCGCATCAGGAGTTGCTGATACCTCGTGGCCGAGATCCCGAAACGCTCACGGATCCTCCGTTCCTTGGGACCACCGTCCAACCACCATGAGCGCTCGAAATCCAGGATCGCGCGGGTGCGTTCGTCGAGCTCGGGCGCGAGGTCGCGCGGTTGGGCTCCCACGACGCCGAGGGTAGCGGGCCTCACCGACGCTTCAAGCACCCGAGGACGCTCAGGCCGAAAGGCTGCGGACCTGGCGCACCGCGACCGTCATGGCGGCCAGGTCGCTCGCCTCTTCGAGCGCGATCCCGCGCATGAACCGTCCGAGCCGCGTCATGACGTCGCCCCGCTCCTCGAGGTACGAGGCCAGCGCGTCCTCGACGGGAAGCTGGCCGCCGCCCTGAGCGAGAACCTGCTCGACCACCTGCCGGCGGAGCAGTCGCAGGTCGTCCTCCAGGGCCTGGAGCGCCCAGCGGTGCCACCGGGTCGTCGTCGAGACCGCGGAGAGACGAGCCTCGAGCCAGTCGACGTAGACGGACTCGCCGACGAGGAAGAACGCGCGCGCCACGTCCTCGATCGAGCGGCCCGTGGCCTCTGCCACCTCGGCCACGTTCGGCCCGTGGACGAGGAACGTCAGCGCCACGTGTGCTCGAGCGACGTCCTCGGGCACACCACGGTCCATGAGCGCCCAGGCCGCACGTTCGCGCTCCTGCCGCCATCCGTCCGGCGCGAGGGCCGCCACGGACCCGGCGAAGGCCTCGAACGGACCCGCGTGCGCTTCGATCGCCCGGCCGAGCTGCCCCGGGAGGTGCTGCAGGTACCAGCGGGCCGTGATCTCCACCAGCCGGTCGACGCCCGCCATCAGCTCGTCGAGCAGCGCGGGCTCCAGGGACCCGACGAGCGCCTCGATCTCCTCCCAGCGTTCGACGGCACCGGTCACGTCGCGGGCGATCCGGTACGCGCGCGTCACGTCGGCCGCCTCCGCGCCCGTCTCGGTCACGACGCGAGAAACGAACGTGATGCCCTGCGAGTTCACCACGTCGTTCGCCACCAGCATCGCGATCAGCTCGCGGCGCAGGGGGTGCTCGTTCAGCATCGAGCCGAACCGCTCCACGACCTGCGAAGGGAAATAGGCGCGCAGATCACGCTCGAGGTAGGCCGAGTCCGGGAGCGAGGACGCGAGCAAGGCGTTCGTGAGGCTCTGCTTCGCGTAGGCGAGGAGCACGGCGAGCTCGGGTCGCGTCATCCCCCGGGTCGAACGGCGCCGCTCGGCCATGTCCTCGGCGTTCGGGAGCGCCTCGAGCTCGCGGTCGAGGACATCCTGCGTTTCGAGACCGACCATCAGGTCCTCGTACGCTTCCATGTGGTTCGGCGACGCGACCGCTTCCTGCGAGAGGATCTGGGCCTGGAGGAAGTTGTCGTACAGCACGTGACGGACCACGTCCTCCTCGACCTCGGCGAGCAGGGCGTTCCGATCGTCCATCGTAAGCGCACCGCGTGCGACCGCGAGCCCGAAGAGGATCTTGAGGTTCACCTCGTGGTCCGACGTGTCCACGCCGGCCGAGTTGTCGATGAAGTCGGTGTTGATCCTGCCGCCGCCGAGCGCGAACTCGATCCTGCCGCGCTGTGTGAAGCCCAGGTTGCCGCCCTCGGCCACAACCCGGGACCGGAGGTCGCGGCCGTCGACACGGAGGTCGTCGTTCACGCGGTCGCCGACGTCGGCGTCGGATTCGCTCGATGCCTTGACGTACGTCCCGATGCCGCCGTTGTAGAGCAGGTCCACCGGCGCGCTGAGGATCGCGGAGATCAGCTCGCCGGGCGTGAGCTCGTCCGCCTCGATCCCCAGGGCGAGCCGCGTCTGCGGTGAGATCTCGATCGACTTGTCGGTGCGCGGCCACACGCCACCGCCCTCCGAGATCTTCGAACGATCGTAGTCGTCCCAGCTCGACCCGGGACGGTCGAACAGCCGTCGCCGTTCGGCGTACCCCACGGCAGGATGCGGCGAGGGGTCCACGAACACGTGCCGGTGGTCGAACGCCGCGACGAGGCAGATCTGATCCGAGTAGAGCATCCCGTTACCGAACACGTCGCCCGACATGTCGCCGATGCCCACGACGGTGAACGGCTCGTTCATGACGTCGGTCCCGATCTCGCGGAAGTGTCGCTTGACCGACTCCCACGCGCCCCGCGCCGTGATGCCGAGCTCCTTGTGGTCGTACCCGGTGGAGCCACCGGAGGCGAACGCGTCACCTAGCCAGAACCCGTACTCGGCGGAGATCGCGTTCGCGGTGTCCGAGAAGGTGGCGGTGCCCTTGTCGGCGGCGACGACGAGGTAGGGGTCGTCCTCGTCGTGCACCACGACGTGATCGGGATGCACGACCATGCCGTCGACCAGGTTGTCCGTCACCTCGAGCATGCTTCGCACGAAGGTCACGTACTGTCGCGTGCCCTCGTCCTTCGAGGCCCGTGGATCGGTGACCTCGTGCTTGAGGACGAAGCCACCCTTGGCGCCGGTCGGCACGATGACGGCGTTCTTCACGATCTGCGCCTTCAGGAGACCGAGGATCTCCGTTCGGTAGTCCTGCCGCCGCTCGGACCAGCGGATCCCGCCGCGAGCCACCTTTCCGCCCCGCAGGTGGATCGCCTCCATCTCGGGCGAGTACACGAAGATCTCGAAAAGGGGCGTCGGCTTGGGCATCTCGGGGACGGCCGCGGAGCGGAACTTGAAGGCGATCGCGCGTCGCCCCGGGACGTAGGCGTTGGTGCGCACCGTCGCGTCGACGACGCCCAAGGCGTTACGGAGTATCCGGTCGAGCTCGAGCGATCGCACGGCGTCCAGATCCGAGCGGATCTTCTTCCCGAGCGCCTCGACCGCCTGTGGATCCCTCGGCCGGGACGGATCGAACCGCATCTCGAACAGCTTCACGAGGTGGGCGGCGATGGCCGGGTGCGCCGCGAAGGCATCGTTCTTGTACTCGACCGGGAAGCTCGAGTTCACCCGGTGGTGATACTTGCGGTAGGCGCGCAGGATCTGAACCTGTCTCCAGTCGACCCCCGCGGTGACGACGAGGCGGTTCAGCGAATCGGACTCGCACTCGCCTCGCCACACCGCCGCGATGCACTCGGCGACCCGGTCACCGGTGGCGTCGACGTCGATCGGCCGGTGATCGGCTCCCAGCACGCCGAAGTCGTGGAGGAAGCGCTCGTCGCCCTCCTCGCCGGAGAGGGTGGTCGGCCACTCCTCGATCACGCGAAGACCGAGCGACTCGAGCGTCGGCACGAAGTCCGAGAGCTCGACCTTGCCATCGACCTTGTAGAGCCGGACGTGCGTGAGCGACTGCCCCTCCTCGGTCTCGTTCGCCAGGCCGATCAGGAAGGCTTCCTCGCCACGCTCGAGCTCGTCGAACCGGAGGATGTCGAGGCCGGCGATGGCGACGTCGGTCGACGCCTTGTAGTAGTCGGGGACGCGGTCCGCCCAGCGCTCGAACAGCTCTCGCGCGCGTGCCTGCCCGTGCTCCTCGACCAACCGGTCCAGCAGCTGGTCGTCCCAGGTGCGGGCGATGTCGACGACGTCGCGCTGGAGCTTGTCGAAGGACACGTCCGGGATCTGGCCCTGACCGACGTGCACGGTGAAGTGCAGCTGCGCCAGGTCGCTCTCCGTGAGCGAGACGTGGACGTCGATCGTCGTGCCGTTGAACCGCTCGAGGAACAGGTCCTGCAGCCGCTGGCGCACCTCCGAGTTGAAGCGGTCGCGCGGGATCGCGACCAACAGCGAGACGCTTCGTCCGTAGAGGTCTCGTCGGACGAACAGACGGGTGTGCCGGGACTCCTGCAGCTGCAGCAGTCCCATCACCTGCTGTCGGAGCTCCTCGGTCGGAGCGGCGAACAGCTCGTCCTTCGGGAAGCTCTCGAAGATCGACACCACCGCCTTGTAGTCGTGCGACCCCTCGAACAGATCCTCGGCGTCCACGATCTGCTCGAGCTTTCGGTGCAGCAGCGGCGTCTTGCTCGCGGGCTCCGCGTACGCCTTGGAGGTGAACAGGCCCACCATCCGCGCCTCGCCGACGATGCGTCCGTCGGGCGAGACCCGGCGCACCCCGATGTAGTCCATCCGGGCGCGCCGATGCACGGTCGAGGGCCGGTTCGTCTTCGAGTAGATGAGCAGGTCGCCGCCCTCGATGCGGGCGCGCAGGTTCGGCTCGATCGTCTCGAGCGGCACCGGCTGCTCGTACGCCGACCAATCGACCTTCGACAAGATGCCGAGGCCCGATCCGGGGACCGCGCCGAGGGCCCGCCCTTCGGGGAGATCGACGAGCTGGTACTCGCGGTAGCCAAGGAAGATGAAGTTCAGATCGAGCAGCCACTCGAGGAACGCGACGGTCTCGGCGACCTCGTCCGCCGGGTACAGGGCCGACCCGCCGCTCGCGATGTCGATCATGCCCCGTGCCGCTTCCTTCATCGGCTCGAAGTCCCGCACGGCCAGGCGGACGTCGCCGAGGATGCCTCGGATCGCCTGCTCGAGCTCGGTCCGCTCCTGCTCGGTCAGCCGCTGCTCGAGCTCGAAGTGCATCAGGGACTCTCGGTCGTCGGTCTGTCGGACGTGCAGGACCCGGACGATCCGGCCCTCGGAGCCTCGCTCGACGCCGATCACCGGGTGGATCACGCGACGGGCGTCCAGCCCCCAGGCATCGAGCTCCTCGGCCACCGAGTCGTACAGGAACGGGGAATCCGGGGCGCTGATCTCGACCACCGTGCCCGGCGCTTCGTCGCCGTTCTCCGGCGGACTCGGTTCGAACACCCGCACCGCGAACTCGCCCGCCTGCCGAGCGTCCGCGAGCTCGAAGGCGTCCGAGATCACACCGAAGAGCTCCTCGGGCGACCGCTCGGAGACGTCGTGCGGCGCCAGCCTCTTCGTGAAGGCCGATGCGAACGCCTTGACGAGCTCGGCCCGCTCGTTCGGCACCTCGGCGTCGATGAGCTCGAGCAGCGGGGCGGGAAGAGCGCCCGCGGTCACCTCGTCCGTGGTGCTCACGCAGCACATGGTACCCGTGCCCGAAACAGGCCTCCGACCAGCGCCTTCAGAGCAGGCTCCGACCGGCCGACGCATGAGAAGATGCAGGCCCCCGTTGGGGCCCTATCCGGGATGGTCGAAACCAGCAACCGCATGAGCGGAACCGTCGAGGAACACGAGCTGCGCTCGGTCGCGCAACTCCGGATGCTGCATGCCCTGGCGACCCGGTTGAACACGCTCGACGACGTCGATGCGATCGGCGAAGCCATCACCACCGAGCTCAGGACCTTGATCGACTACCACAACTGTCGGATCTACCTCCTGCTCGACGATGGGGTCACGCTGTGGCCGACGACGTTCCGCGGCGACCTGACCGAGTACGAGTCCGAGACGCACGAGGAGTTGGTCACCCTGGTCGGCGAGGGGATCACCGGCTATGCGGCGAGCTCGGGAGAGACCTACTACGCGCCCGACGCCCTCCACGACGAGCGGGGATGGCAGATCGAGGGGACCGACGAGATCGACGAGTCGCTCCTGGCCGTGCCGCTGAAAGTGGGCGACAAGGTGACCGGCGTCATCGTGCTCTCGAACCTCGGGACCGATCAGTTCGACGAGGAGGACCAGCGTGTGCTCGAGGTGCTTGCCTCGCACGCCGCGGTCGCCTACGAGAACGCGAGCCTGCTCCAGAAGGAACGCGAGGCCGCGAAGACCTCGTCCGCGTTGCTCGGGCTCTCGCAGGCACTCAGTGGGGCCGAAGACGTCTCCAGCGTCCTCGCCCGCGTCGTGACCGCGGTCCCGTCGATCATCGATGGCTCGGTCGTCGCGGCGTACCGCCGCGACCCGAAGACCGGCGACTTCGCCCTGGTGCACCAACGAGGTCTTCCGGCCGAGCGGACGGCGACCACCCCGCCGATCCCGGCCGAGATCGCGAACCAGTTCCTCGCGTCGTTCCAGGAGCCGTTCGTGATGCAACGGGAGGTCGTCGAGCGTGTCCCCCCGGAGTTCTGGCTCCTCGACGAGCCGTCAGATGTCCTCGTCGCCCCGATGAGATGGGAGCCGGACGAGCTCGGCGCGCTGGCGATGGTGACCGGGGCGGACTCCTCGTTCTCCGACCGAGACCGCGATCTCGCGCGAGGGATCGCCCAGATCGCCTCGCTCGCGCTGGGGAGCGCGCGGAGGGTGAGCGAGCTCGAGCGGTTCCACGAGCTCGCCGAGACGCTCGACGCGATCTTCTGGGAGGCGGACCCTCAGACGCTGTCCTTCACGTTCCTGTCTCGACGCGCCGCCCTGATCCTCGGCGAGGAGACGGACGCGGCCCAACCGCTGCCGCAACGCTGGGGCGATCACATCGCCCCCGACGACCGGGCTCCGATGACGGCCACGCTCCGAGGCGCCGTCGAGACTCCGGGCGACGACCTCGACCTCGAGTACCGAACACGTGGGCGAGAGGGCGAGACGCTATGGCTCCGCGACATCGTGCATGTCGCCGCGGACGCGCGGGGCAGGTCGGTGGTCCGAGGACTCATCGTCGACGTCACGGAGCGCAAGCGCGCCGAGCAGGCCCTGCGGCGGAGCGAGCAGAAGTACTCCGAAGCCTTCCATCGCGAACGCGAGGCGACTCAGCGGCTGCGGGCGCTCGACGAGATGAAGAACACGTTCCTCGAGGCCGTGTCGCACGACCTGCGTACCCCGCTCACGTCGATCCTCGGGTCGGCGGTCACGCTCGAGCGATCGGGAATGGACATCCCCCGGGAGGACGCGATCGACCTGCTGCAGCGGATCGCCTCGAACGCCCGCAAACTCGAACGCCTCCTCGGCGACCTGCTGGACCTCGACCGTCTCCAGCGGGGGATCATCACGCCGCAGCGCAGGCGGACCGACGTTGGTGCGCTCGTCGGCGAGGCCGTCCGTGAGTTCGAGCAGTTCGGCGGCCGAGAGGTGCTGTTCGGGTCGGGCGAGCTCATGGCGGACGTCGACCCCCCGAAGGTCGAGCGGATCGTCGAGAACCTGCTCTCGAACGCGGCTCGGCACACCACCCCCGAGAGCCGCATCTGGGCCCGGGTGGATCGACGGGACGACGGCATCCTGCTGGTCGTCGAGGACGAGGGCGGCGGCGTACCCGATCAGCTGAAGGACGCGATCTTCGAACCGTTCCGGCAGGGTCCGGGCCCGGCGAGCGCCTCCCCGGGCGTCGGGGTGGGCCTCTCGCTCGTCGCTCGCTTCGCCGAGCTCCACGGCGGCCGGGCGTGGGTCGAGGACCGTCCGGGCGGCGGCGCCTCGTTCAAGGTCCTGCTCCCCGAGGCCTGAGGCTCCGACCGACCACGAGCTCTCTTCCGACGATCACTCGGGACAGTCGGCCTCGGCGGAGTCGGCGTCGACCATGCACCCGCTCACGTCCACGGCCTCGAACGCCGACACGGGGACGGTCTTGAGCTGATCCAGCAAGTGGTTGCTCCAGTGATCGTCGCGCGTGCCTTGGAAGTCCCAGTCGGACCCGTTGTCGGCCAGCATCAACCCGTAGCGCTGCATCGCTCGCAGGATCGTTCGCGCCCTCGGCGCGTACCCGTCGAGGTCGAACCCCGCCTTCAACCGGAAGCGAGCGCCTATCGGCGGACAGTCGGGGTCATCCACGCCGGCCTCGTGGCGCGCGGGCCAGACGTACCCGTCCGTCGTGCAGGACACGGTGAACCGGATCGCATGTCGGATGCTGCCGGCCCCGACCTCGTCCCAGCGCACCAGCCCGGCGAGGATCGGCAGCCCGGCGGCGTCGGCCGATGTCCACGTTTGGGGGCGGAGGCGGTTCGTATCCAGATCGAAGATCGCGCCGCTCCCCGCTCGCGGATCGCCGTCGTTCCATGCGGCGGCGAACAGCTCGTACAGCCGGCACGTGCCCCGCTGCACGATCAGCGCATGACGGTCGGAGCCGCCCTCGATCGGCGTCCGCCCGTCGAACGGGTACGGTCCCGGGTCGCTCTCGTCGTCGTAGTCGAACCCGACGTGGACCTTCGCGTGACGGCGCCCGACCACGTCGAACGGGAGGCCGTATGCGGGCGGGCCGAAGTCCGGGTGCAGGTCCGTGGAACCGGCATCGGCCGAACGGAGCCACGTCTCGCTCATCTCGTGGACCGGGAGCGAGTCGATCCGCGTGTTCCAGATGTTCGAGGCGGGGAAGACCCGGCATCGCGAGCCGGGAACCGGCTCGGCGCCGGCGCTCACCGGAGCGACCACGGCGGTGACCGCCAACGCTGCGAGCATCGTTCGGGCGGCAACCGTCGAACGACGGGCACGCATCGTCATCGCGCTCGCCGCTCTACGAGGCCTCGGAGTTCCTGAGAGCGGTGTTGAGCACGTGGTCGAAGAGGGCAAGGTCATCGGGCTCCACCGTGATCGCTTCCACCTTCCCTGCTGCGTCGTAGCGGACGCTCACGCGCAGGGACATCTCGACCTCGTGCATGGGCCCATGGACCACGATGTCGTGTCGCACGATCATCTGATCGCCTTCGTGGAGGAACGAGAGCTGCTTCTTCTCGGAGTCGAACACCCGTCGCAGGCTCACGATGCTGCGGCTCACTTCCTCGTACCCGAGGTAGCTGCCGGCGAGCCAGGAGGTCCCCGGCAGCTCGAGGACCACGTCCGAGCGCATCGACCGTTCGATGGTCGCGAAGTCGTGACGCATGAAGGCATCCATGTTCCCCAGGAACATGGCCTCACGCTCGCCCTGGATCCCGGCCATCGGCCGCGTGTCCATACCTTCGTTCATCGGCTCCGGGAGAGACGGGGTTGAGCGAGGCCGGCCACGGAAGAGGCGCCCTGGAGCGCCCCGCCTCGAAGTCCGAACGGGTCCGAACAGGGCCTTGATCCGCGCGTTTCCAGAGAGCCGGCGGTCGGATTCGAACCGACGACCTGCTGTTTACAAGACAGCTGCTCTGCCCCTGAGCTACGCCGGCGCTCGAGCGAGCCTAGCAGCGGGGAGCCGAGGATCATGCGAAGAACTCCTTGTCGGTGACGAGCGCCCACACGACGAACCTTCGATCTCGATCGCTCCGATCGACCTCGGGTCATCCCTCCATCGATCGGCGTCGCAGGACGAAGGCGTACAGCGCGGCGGCGAGCGACGCGGATGCGTTCAAAGACCCGACCCGGCCCCGCATCGGAAGACGGACC
>Ga0209843_1000194_pt1 | contig 11115 bp, 10 predicted proteins | sample GWRWS1_20_30_FD_187222 | JGI IMG/M metagenome (GOLD analysis project Ga0209843, IMG submission 187222) | Riverbed sediment microbial communities from areas with vegetation nearby in Columbia River, Washington, USA - GW-RW S1_20_30 (SPAdes)... | ecosystem: Environmental > Aquatic > Freshwater >... | reverse complement strand
GCTTGCCGCGCTCCTTGCTCACCTCCAGCTGTGCGGCCGCCTTGGTGGGGCCGATCGCGCGGTGACCGCCTGCGCGCAGGATGTCGACGTAGCCGCGCGAGAGGGCGTCGATGTTGGAGACGAAGACGAAATCGACCGGGTTCTCCGCGAGAAATTCCAGCGCGGTCCGCGGATTGACCAAGGAGATCGATGGCACCGGCACCATCCGGTCGTGCCGGATGTAGTCGCAGCCCGGGCCGTAGAAGACGGTCACGTCCGGATCGGTACGGGTGAACAGATCGCATATCGCGTGCCCGCGGCCGGTGCCGTCGATGACGAGCACCCGGCGCCGCGCCAGGCCAGCCTCGCGTGTAGTCATTTAGTTTGATTCGCTTCCTGGTCGGCGAACCCGCCGAAGGTGACCCGGGTGGCCGGGTTGTCACCGATCGGTTCGCCGTTGAACACGGTCAGCTGCCGCGCTTCGAGGGCCTTCGCGTGCGTCTGGGCCGCGGTGTCCCCGGTCACGACGAACATCGCCACCGAGTCGAGCTGATCGGAGCGTCCGGTGAGCCGCTGCCCAAGCTCCTTGGTCAGCCGTTGCGTGGTGCTGCCCGGCGGGAAGACCAGGTCCCGGAACTCGGTGACACCGGGCGGAGGCATCACCAGCAGGTCGGCGGCGAACCGGGACGGCTGCGTCAGCGGCGTGGTGTCCGGCTCCAGGCCGCAGGCGATGTCGGTCAGGAAGGTCTCGAATCGCAGGCCGAATGCCTCGCTGACGAGAACCGTCGCCGCGAAGCCGGCGAAGCGTAGGTTGAATTCGATCAGCTCGATGGGGCCGTCGGCCGGAACCATCACCTCCACGTGGGTGGGCCCGTGGAATATGTTCAAGCTCTTGTGGAACAGTTCGCAGCTGGCGACAATCTCGTCGGTGCGCGGATGGGAGTGCGGAAAGAAGAGTCCCTGCTCCACCACCGGATCCGCGGCCAACTGGTATCGGCCGGTCAGGCCCACATGGTGGACCTTCCCCCGGCAGACCAGCGACTCCACGGACAGCAGTTCGCCCTCGGCCTTCTCCTCGAGCACGAATTCACCGTTCGCGCCGATGTACTCCCGCATCAGGGGATTGATGACGGTCTCCGCGTCGGCCTTGGCGGCCGCGTCGCGCAACTCATCGAGGGAGGAAACAATGAAGCACAGCGCGCTGCCGATGCCGTTGGCCGGCTTGACCACGGCGGGGCCTTTGAACTGCCAACTGTCCCAGCGCAGCGCCTCGCTCAGGGAGGCCGACCGAAGATTCGACAGGCACTCCGTGTAGAACTTCCGGCGGACCTGCGCCTTGTCCAGCGCCCGGAGCGTGTCGTCGACCCCGTTGTGGGGCAGGCCGACCCGCTGCCGCAGTTCCGCCTCGAACGCGAGGGTGTGCTCGAATCCGGCGTACGTACCGACCACGTCGTGTCGTTCGGATAGCCCGTCAACGATGGTGCGGACCGCGGCGGCGTCCGACCAGGACTCGACATAGATCAGCTCGTCGACCAACCCATCGGGTACCGCGAAGGCTCCCGCTGCCCGCAGGGGGTCATGGTTCAGCACGACGATCTGGTATCCGCGAGACTTGGCCTCCTGTGCCACCAGAACCATCTGGTTCATCAGTTCAAATAGGACGAAGGCCCGCTGCCGCGGCGTGACTTCCTCCCCTGGCGAGTTCACCGGCCTTCGCCCGCGTACTCCGGCACCAGGACCTGGTCCCGCGATGGGCCGACCATGCCGGCCTCGTGCAGGTGGTCCACCATGGAGCCCCAGACCTCGGAGTAGCGGTCGGAGCCGGTGGCAATGTCCTCGCTGCGTACGTAGGCGGAGTTGGCCCAGTCACAGTTGGGGTGGATGTGGTGCAGATCGTGCTGCACCGTATCCCCGACCAGCACGAACATGCGGTACGAGGAGTGCACCACCAGCATCCGGAACCACCACACCAGCCACGCGCGCGCCCGGTCGCCGGCTCCCTCGATCTCCGGGCCGGGCACCGGCTCACCGCACACCCGACCGAAGGTCAACAGATCGCGTTCCCTTTTTGTCAGCTTTTCGGCGTTGGAGAAGATCCACCACCGGTGCTCCGTGTGCGTGTAGAGGAACGTCGCGCCCTGGAAGCACACCGACAGCGGCAGCAACCAGAGCACCAGGTACTCGACCCAGTAGCCGGTGAGCACGAGGAACCCGATCGTCATGGCCAGGAACGCCAGCGACATGACTAGCCGGTAGCGCGGCTTCGCTTGGACAAAGTTGGAGGTGATCCGCCCAGAAAAGAACGTCCAGTGGTGGCTGGGCGAGAGCAGCGCGGACCAGATGTACCGGCGGTATTCGCGGCGCGACATGCCCGGGCGCATCCCGGTGCTCAACAGGTATCGGGTGTCCGCATCCTTCATCGAGCACGGGAACTGGTGATGAAGCAGGTGCTCACGGCGGTTCTCGTCGTAGGGTGTGCGCCACATCACGGTGGTGATGAGTTCGCCTACCACCCGGTTGACCCGATCTGACTTCGCGAACATCCGGTGCAGCGTCTGGTGCACGACGACCACATCGAGTCGGCGCATTCCGCCCGTGGTAAGCAGCGTGGCGAGGATCAGTGTCGGTATCGACACGGCGGCGAGCGGATGCATGGCCCACGCCCCGAGGGCTATGCCGCCGATGATCTGGATAATGCCCAGTACGCCCGCCTTGTTGGGGCTCCAGCGGATCAGCTGGTACGTGCCGTCCAGCGGAACTCCGGTCACCCAGGTCAGATATGGCTGTACAAGACGGGGCAACCTCCCCATGGTCTCGCGTGGCTGCACTGCCTGTGTCATGCTTTCTCCCCGTTCTTTATCGGTCGGTCTTGCTCACACTCGTCGCGCGGTGACCGGGTCAGCGCCGGCGCCACCGAACAGAATGTCGTTGGTCTCGTGGGTGCGGGGCTGGGTCAGGTCCTCCGCACTGACCCAGGTCATATTGACGATCGTTCGGCGGGCGTCGCCGCGGATCGGATGCACGCGGTGCATCGTGGTGTCGGTCTTGACCACATACGCATCGCCGGCTTCTAAGGCGTACGAGCGGACCTGGCTCTTAAGCAGCGCGCCGTAGACGTCGGGGTTGGCCTTGTCCCAGGAGGTGTGGGGCACCCCTTGGACGAACCCGCCGTCGCGGTAGTGGGGGGCTTCGAGGACAAGGATGAAGCCGTACGTGTAGTCGTCCCAGTGCCACCCGTGGGTGTCTCCCGACCTGCCCATCTGGCTAATGACGTAGTGCTCGCCCGGGTATGGACAGGTGAACACCTCCTCGCCGACCAGGTCTGCGATGAACTCCTTGACCGCGTCTGAGAAGTAGAAGGCGTCGATCAACGGACCGTGCTCCTTGATGACCGGTTGACCGACGGTCTTCATGTGGCGGGGCGTGTTGTCGGTGATTTCGAGCGTCAGGTCGCGCAGTACGCCGAATTCGTCCACAATCCCGAACGCCTCGTGACGCAGGGCAGCCAGCAGCTCCGGCGAGAGGAAGCCACGCAGCGGGACGAGATGCTGGCCCTGAAACTGCTCCCGTACTGTGGCGCGGTCGGCCTCGCTGTAGCGCTTCTGCAGGTGCGAAGTGAGCAATGCGCCGAGCTCGGCGGCCGTTACCTGGTCGGTGTCGGCCGCGGGCAGGGTGTCGACAGGAATCATCCCGTTTCCTTCCTTCAGCGTCCCAGCCGTGTGCGTTCACGTCTGGCGCCTCGGTGGCCTGACGAAGGTAGATGGCTGAATCCAGATCCGTCAACCACTCGAGCAACGAAAACCCGTTCGCACGCAACGAAGTGCCCGTCACCATGGCTCTCAACGAATTCATACCAGCGCTCAACGAAACGCGACGGCTTAGCGCGCGAGCGGGCGCATCCGGTCACGGACGGGCGTGTCGCTGAACCGGCACGAGGCCGCTCCGCGTGTACTGTGCGGGCACATGAAACCTGGGGAGTCGGCGCGTGGTCTATCAATACCAGGCTGGGCTGCGTCGGTGGTACCAGCAGTTGCCGACCGTCTATTCCTCGGTGGGTGCCCTCATCACTAACCCGTCGGGTGCACCTCTGCTCGTGAAACCCAGCTACAAGGATGAGTGGACCGTGGCCGGCGGCGTAGCCGACGATGGAGAACCACCTCACCTGGCTTGCGAGCGCGAGGTCGTCGAGGAGTTGGGCCTGCGGGTGTACGTGGGCAATCTGCTCGCGGTTGAGTACGTCCAACCGTGGGGAGCCCAGCTGCGGCCGATCCTCTACTTCATGTTTGATTGCGGGACCGTCGCAGACCACGGCATCGTCCTGCAGAGGGCGGAGCTGAGCGCATACCAGTTCTGTCATCCGTACGAATGCGTTGACCCGGTCAACCTGCACGTGTCGGCGTGCGTCGTGGCGGGTCTCGCCGCCCGCACCTCGGGCACGACGGCGTACCTGCCCGCCCGGCGTCGCTTCCACGCGTGACCGATGCGGGAAGGCGGTTGCTATATCTCGACCAACCCATCACGTCAATCGCGATGGTGGTATGTTGCATTTACCTGTCCGGTCATGGACGAATGTTGCGTCGGCATCGCCAACGCCACGGAAGAAGTGATGGAGAAGGACGATGAGTAGTTTCGTCATTACGATCCGGTCCGATCGGGACGACGCGGAAACCATTGTGAGGGTCGACGACTCCGCTGGGACACCGCGAGTTACCGAGGTGTCCGTCAGAGCCACGTCTGGCGCCGGCCTCTCCGGCAACCAGTCATTTGCGATTGATCCACAGACGCTGGTGCGCGCGCTGCGCCTGGCCCGCGAAGGAAGGCGCAGCGAGACTGCCGGCACGGTCAAGGCTGCGCCAAAGGCGGCTGCAAAATCCACCAAGGCGGCGACCGCGAAGCGAGTTCCGGCCGCAAAGCGCGTGCCAGCCGCCAAGGCGACCAGAGGCCGACCGCGGAAGGCACGCGCCGCGACGGAATCGCAGTCGCGGGTCTACCGCCGGATGCCCGACGACATCGCAACGACATACGCTAACGCTGCGACCATCACCGAGGTGGCAAACCACTACGGGGTGCCGCGGCACACCGCACAGGGCTGGATCGCTCGGCTGCGCCGCATGGGGTAGCGGCGCGGTTGGGTACCGCCGGTCGGTTGCGTGCAGTGACGAGAAACCAAGGCTCGTCGTCACTCCGCGCAACCATTCGGAGCTACGACGTGGGCGCGCGACAACGCTTGGTCCAGGTCGGCGATGAGGTCCTCGGCGTCCTCTAGGCCGACCGACATGCGCAGCAGCGTCTCTGGCGGCCTCGCCGACGCCTCTACCGGGCGGTGGGTCAGCGAGGCCGGGTGTTGCAGCAGCGAGTCCACGCCACCCAGGGATACCGCATGCGTGATCAGACGTACGGCGGCGGCGGTGGCCTGGGCGGCGGCCCCCCCGCCACGGACCGAGAACGAAAGCAGACTGCCGGGCCCGGACTGTTGCTTGCCGATGAGACCCAACGGGTCCGCGTCCGGCCGGCTCGGGTGGTACACGGCGCCCACGCGGGGGTGGTCGGCCAGGTACGCCGCGACCGCGGTGGCGGTGCGCTGCTGAGCCTCCACCCGTAGCGGCAGCGTGGGCAGCCCGCGCAGCAGAAGGTAGCCGGCCAGCGGATGCAGCACAGCGCCGGTGACCGCCCGTATCGACCGCAGCCGTGAGGCCCAGTCCTCGCCGCACGCGATGACGCCGCCGACGACGTCGCCGTGCCCACCAAGGAACTTCGTTGCGCTGTGCAACACCAGCGTCGCACCGTGCAGAAGGGGCTGCTGCAGTACGGGCGTGGCGAAGGTCGAATCCACCAGCACGGGGACGACGCCGGCCTGGGCGACGACATCAACGATGTCCAGCAACTCCAGGGTTGGGTTGGCCGGCGTCTCGCAGATCACCAGGCCGGTGTCGGGGCGCAGCGCGGACTGCACGGAGTCGGGCCGGGTCCACGTAACGCGGGTGCCGAACAATCCCGACGCCAGCAGGTGGTCAGTGCCGCCGTACAACGGGCGCACGGCCACCACATGAGACCTCCGCTCCCGGACGCAGTCCAGCAGCACCGCCGACAACGCGGCCATGCCGCTGCCGAAGGCCACCGCCGTGTCAGTGCCCTCGAGCACGGCCAGCGCCGACTCGAACCGGGCCACGGTGGGATTCCACAACCGCGCGTACACGGGACCGCCCTCGGTGGGCAGACCGCCGGCCGCCATCGACTCGTACGATGCGCCGGCGGCGTCCACGTCGCCCAGCGGGTACGTGCTCGACAGGTCAAGCGGCGGTGCGTGTACCCCCAGCGGTGCCAGGTCGCCCCGGCCGGCGTGGACGGCGGCTGTGCGTGGCCCGAATTGTTTCACCTGCATGGCGCCCAGAATGAACGACGCAGGCGCCCGAGGCCGTAGTGATCGAACAGGATTCGAAAACTCACCGCCTATGCGCCAGCGGATCGAATCCGAACCGCAGGAGGCCGCCATATGTCGAAGTCCGGGTCCGGGACAAGCGATCTCGACGAGGTCGACCTTCTCATCCTGCGAGAACTGCAGGCTGACGGTCGCACCCCGAACGCGGACATCGCCGCCGTGGCCGGAGTGGCCGCGTCGACCGCGCTGCTACGCACCCGGGCGCTACGCACGCGCGGCGTCGTACGCGGTATCCACGCAGATATCGACCCGGCCTCCGTGGGTCGACCGCTCCAAGCCCTCATCGCCGTTCGGCTGCATGGGCATACTCACAAACACGTCGATTCCTTCCGCGCCATGGCCCCTACCCTGCCGGGGGTGTTGCAGGTCTTCCACGTCGCGGGCCAGGACGACTACCTCATCCATATCGCCGCGGCCTCGGCCGATGCCCTACGCGCGGTCATCCTCGACCGGATCACCAGCCACGCCGCCGTACGCGCCACGCAGACCCAACTGGTCTTCGAACACCTAAAAGGCACCGGCCTGCTGTCCGGCTGACGGTGAACGCTTGAGGCCGCATTTGCGTACTTGGCAGGAGTGTCTTAACCGGTGCGGTCCTGACAGGTGGTTGGCATGGCGTCTGGTCGAATCGTCCAGTTCAATTCGTCGCGCGGGTACGGGTTCATCGCTCCGGACGATGGCGGAGAGGACGTCTTCCTGCACTCCAAGGAACTCCAGGACAATCTCGCGATGGCCCGGGTGGGCACGCGGCTGGAGTTCAACGTGCTGGAAGGCGAGCGCGGACTCAAGGCGTGCGACGTCATCGTCCTTGATGCGCCTCGACTACTTGACGGGCCGCGGCCGGCGCCCAGCGGGCCAGGCCCCAACGGCGTCCGGCAACCGTACGAGGACGAGAAGCTCTCCGAGGTCATCTCCACCGCGGACTACACGCGCGAAATAACCGAGGCCTTGATCGAAGTCTCCTCGGAGATCACGGCCTCCCAGATCGTCGAGATCCGGCAGCGCCTGACTGTCGCGGCCTACCGGCGAGGTTGGCTAGAGGATTGACCGACCCGCGCGCGGCCGGTCGCGACCTAAGGAGTGATGCTGCCCAATGGTAGGCCTCTCGATTGGGGACCGCATGTGCGACCGCCACGCCGTGACCACCCCGCTACCGAGCCAGCCGTACGCCAACCAGAACAGACGCCGGTACCGGACGCGACCGTGACCACGACCGCCGAGGAGGACGCCACAGCGTCATCGATCGCCGGTGCCGGCGCGACCCTAGACAGCGAGGACCTGCGTCGACTGTGGGAGGAGCACCGCGGCGCGCTTCGGATGTACGTGCTGCGCCTCACCCGCGGAAACCAAGCCCTGACCGAGGATCTGCTGCAGGACACGATGCTGCGGCTGTGGCGAAATCCCGAGGCCGTCACGCGTAGCGACGGGAAGATCGCCGGCTGGCTGTTCCGTGTGGCGCACAATCTCGTGGTCGACTCGTGGCGGGCCCGCAGTGTCCGCCCGGAGGCGGGCGGAAGTCACCTCGACGAGGTCGCCGGGACGATCCCGGTTCCGGACGAGGCCGAGCGCCGACTCACCGCGATCATGGTCCGCCAGGCCCTGGCGCGATTGCCGCGCCAGCACCGTGAGGTGCTTTACCTGCTCTACTTCCGCCAACTACCCGTCGATGAGGCGGCCCGGATTCTCGAAGTACCGTCCGGCACGGTCAAGTCGCGCGCCTTCTACGCCGTACGCGCCCTGGGTCGGGCGCTGGAGCGCGACGGCATCGGATCGACCTGATCGAACCGCCGCGGGGGTCTCACCGTTGTCTCGCCGAGACGCACGCGCGAACGAGTCGCACGCGCGAAGAGGAGAGCCATCGTGAGACGAATTCAGCTGCCGCGACTTCGCTCGCGGGGCGGGGGCCGCCGTCGCCCGTTCCTGATCGGCGCGATCCTGCTGCTCGGCATCGCCGCGGCGGGAACCCCGCTCGGCCTCGTACTCTCCGCGGAGAACAAACCTACCGCCGGACCAGGCGTGCAGGTCTCAGCCAACTACCTCCAGCTCATCAACGATGCGGCGAAGTCGTGCCCCACGCTGAGCGCCCCGCGCATCGCGGCGCAGCTACACCAGCAGTCGACGTTCAACGCCAAGGCCACCGGCGCGAACGGGGCCGCGGGCATGGCGATGCTGCCGGCGAAGGTCTGGCAGAAATGGCGCCCGTCGCAGGGCGCCTCGCCCACCGATGCGAAGGCATCGATCGAGGCCCTGGCCCACTACATGTGCGATCTCGTCGGCCAGAACCGGGTCGCCGGTGTTCCCGGCGAGCCGTGGGAGCTCGCGTTGGCTGCGTTCAAGTCCAGCCTGGACGAGGTGAAGAAGGCGCACGGCGTACCGGCAGATCCGGCCGTGCGGCAGTATGTCAGCGCGACTGTCAGCCTGGCCGCCTGGTACGCGCGGCAGGTCGCCTTTGGCGGGCCGGGTGGGACACCGCCACCGCCACCAGCCAAGGGCACGGCGAGCCCCTCGGGCACTCGATCGGCCAGCCCCACGGCCACCACAGCACCGACGACCGCGCCTCCGGTGCCCGTGCCAGGATTCAAATACAACAACGTCGGCATCAGCGACGACAGCGCGATGAGCACAGCAGACATCGACGGAGGTGGCTTCAGCTACTCCGCCCAGGCACTCGCTTCCGTCGGGGTCCGGCCCGGTGGCGCCGTCAGCGCTGGCGGCGCGACCTTCCGCTGGCCCGATGTCGCGGCCGGCCAGCCGGACAACTATCAGGGCGCGGGCCAGACCATCTCCCTCACCGCCGCGGCGGGCGCCGGAACGCTCTATGCCCTGGGCGCCGCCGTGAACGGCTCGGTCCTGGGTACGGCGGTGCTCACCTACACCGACGGGTCCACCGAGAACGTGCAGCTCGGATTCCCCGACTGGGTGGGATTCGGCTTTGGCCAGCCGTCATTGGGCGTCACCGTGGCGGCCACCATGCCGTACCGAAACGGATTCGGTGGCCGCGACGGCGCAACTGCCCACCTGTTCGTCTCCGCCCCCATCAGCCTGGCCGCCGGCAAGGTTGCATCCTCCATCACTCTTCCGTCGGTCTCGCGGGGCGAGCTGCACATCTTCGCCTTTGCCGTGCAGTAGCTGGTCAGCTTGCGACGCGCGGCGTCGGCATCTCGCGTACTATGGCCGCGCGAGATGCCACGCCGAGCTTGGCGAGGATGCTGGACACGTGTGTGCGCACCGTATGTCTGGACAGCACCAGCTGATCCGCGATATCCACATTGGACATGCCGGTCGTGACGAAGTGGGCTACCCTCTGCTCGGTCGGGGTGAGCGCCGCCCAGCCTCGCGTCGGTCGATCGCGGGGGCCGCGCACGCCGCGCCGCAGCCCTAGCGCCCGCAACCGGGCGTCGGCCCGACGGACGTCCCAGTCGGCCCCGAGAGCCGTGTAGATCTCCACCGCCTCGCCGAGCGCTTCTTGGGCCCCATCGAGCGCCGCCCGACCGGCCAGGACGGCGGCGGCATCCTCCAGTGCCTCCGCCAGAAATATTGGAAAGTCAGCCTTTCGTGCCTCATCGATCGCGGCCAGCAGCGGCTCGGGCTCGCCTCCCAGGAGCGCATCACATTGGCAGACGGCGGCCTGGGTCGTCGCCGTCGCATTCGCGGTGTTGGCCTGGCGCATGCGTTCCAGCGCGATCTGCGCGGTGTTCTGATCGCCCACCGCGAGGGCAAGGCGGACGAGCCTGGGATGGAGCAACTCGGCGTGGTTGGGGACGACGTCCTCGTCGTCCAGCACGGCCGTGAGAATCTCGTACGCCGCGGCCGCCCCGGTCTGGCGCTCGGCCAGCATCGCCTCGGCGAGCAGCAGGAAAGTTGCCGAGCGAAGGCCGTGACCGGTGAGTTCGTGCCGGCTTGGCGCCGCGGCAACGTGGGCCGCGGCGGCGGCGCGGTCCCCCCGGTGCCCGAAGATGACCGCGCTCATGCCATGTACCCGAACCGCGGCCACGGGTGAGATCTCCGTGTCGACAAGCGCCAGTTCCGCCAACGCGTCGTCCCAGTTCCCGGTGATGAAAAGGTGTGCGGCGAGTACGAGGCGATTGAATCCCAGCGTGGCCGAGCTGGCCCGTTCGGCGAGTCGCACCGACTCGGCCATCGCCACACGCGCCTCCGGCATCCGCCCCATGGACTGAAGCACCACACCTCGGTTGCCCAGCAGCATGAGGCTGAGCTCGGCCGCGTGGGGATCCTCACCGAGGCTGGCCAGCCCGTCGTCGAGGTGACCTAGTGCGGCTTGATGATCCCTCCGGTTGTACGCGACCAGAAACCGAGCGTATGAGGCATACCCGTGGGCCACCGCGTCCCCGGCCTGGGTTGCGGCGAGCCCGGCGGCCGTGGCCGCCTCGTCGGCGGCCTGGTCCCGGCCGGCGTAGACGAGGATGACGGCGCGCAGCGCGCCCATCCTGGCCCGCCATACGTCGTCAAGCGTACGACTCAGCGCGTCGCTGACGGCCGCCAAGCCGTCGTCGTATCGTCCCAGGCGCAGAAACGTGTACGCCAGCTCCCACGTGACGTCGGCGAAGACCGCTGGATGATCGGTGTGGGCGAGGATCTGACGGGCCCGCCTTTCGGTCTGCTCGTAGTCGGCCCGAAGAAAGGCCACCGTCACCATTGCCCGTTCGAGCGCCTGCCGGCGAAGGTCGCCCGCAGGG
>Ga0209843_1000192_pt1 | contig 11145 bp, 9 predicted proteins | sample GWRWS1_20_30_FD_187222 | JGI IMG/M metagenome (GOLD analysis project Ga0209843, IMG submission 187222) | Riverbed sediment microbial communities from areas with vegetation nearby in Columbia River, Washington, USA - GW-RW S1_20_30 (SPAdes)... | ecosystem: Environmental > Aquatic > Freshwater >... | reverse complement strand
GACAGGCCCTGGACCGACGGCCGGTTGGCTACCCCCACCGATTCCGACAGCAGCGTCGAGCCGGCCACCATCGTGGCTGACCAACCCATGCCCAGCAGCACCAGACCCTCCGATAGCCGAACGGTGTCGTGCCCCGCCGTGCCCGCCACGGCGCACGCCGCGAGCAGCAGGGCGATCCCACCCAGGATCACCGGGCGGCGCCCGACCCGGTCGGTGAGCCACCCGGTCACCGGCGAGAGTGCGTACATGCCGGCGATGTGCACGCTCAGCACGATCCCCACCACGCGAAGTGTGTCGGGGTGCCCCCCTTCGCCGATATGCACGGGCGTCATCGCCATTACCCCGACCATCACCAGGTGCCCCATCGCCACCGCCGCGATGCCCAGTCGTGCGCCCGGCGATGCGGCCACCTCGCGTACCGCCGCGCGAATGCCGGACCCACGCGCCGCAGCTTGCCGGCCGGCCAGCGACGCGGCATCAGATGCCGCATCAGACGATTCAGCGGCGGCCAGCGCACGAGCGGTCAGCAGCGGGTCCGGCCGTAACCACAGGATGACCGCGACGCCGGCGACGAGGAACGCAAGGGCGCTGAACACGAACGGCCCCGAGTACTTGGCCGCACCGAACTGGTGCACCGTCGAGTCCGCCAGCGGGGCCAGGTTCGGTCCGGCGACGGCGCCGAGCGTGGTGGCCCAGACAACCAACGAGAGCTGCCGGCCGCGCCGGGAGGGCTGGGCGAGGTCCACCGCGGCGTACCGGGCCTGGTAGTTGGCCGCATTCCCGCCGCCGAACAGGAAGAGGCCCGCGAAGAGCAGGGGGATGGAGTCGCGCGCGGCCGCGACCACCACGAGGGCGGCTCCCGCCGCGCCGATCACATAGGCCAACGCCAGCCCCGGTCGCCGCCCCCGCGCCCGCATCAACCTCGTGACCGGCAAGGCCAGGATGGCCGCGCCCACCACCAGCGAGCTCTGCGCCAGGCCCGATACCTCCGTGCCCCCCATGGCGGCGGCGAGGAGGGCGCCGACCGCGATTCCGATCGCCACGCCGACGCCGCCGACCACCTGACTGAGGACCAGCACACCGAGGGTTCGGCGCTGAACGGCGCGAACATCAACGGTAGACGGCGCAACGATCACGGTGCTGCTCATAGACCCATCGTCGCAATCTGGGTTGCACTGCGTTTGCAGGCCCGCGGTTTGCAGGCCCGCACCAAACGGTTCGGGACCGGCGGCGTGACACGTGGCGTACATGGGATCACAGCCCGAGGCCGCGGCCGATGATCTCCTTCATGATCTCGGTCGTACCGCCGTAGATCGTTTGGACGCGGCTGTTCAGCCACGCCTTCGCCACCGGGTACTCGAGCATGTAGCCGTACCCGCCGTGCAGCTGCAGACACCGGTCGGCCACCTTGTTCTGCAGCTCGGTTGTCCACCACTTCGCCTTCGCCGCGTCCGTGATGCTCAGCCTGCCGGCGTTGAACTCGTTGATGCAGTGATTGAGGAAGGTACGGGCGATCGTGACCTCGGTGTCCAGCTCCGCGAGGAGGAACCGGTTGTGCTGGAACTGTCCGATCGGACGGCCGAACGCCTCGCGAGTGCGGGCGTACTCCAGCGTCAGCTCCAGGATGGCCTCAGCCGCCGCGACCGCCGCGACGGCGATGCCTAGCCGCTCCCGCGGAAGGTTACCCATCAAGTGGTAGAAACCGTGGTTCTCGGTACCAATGAGGTTGTCGGCTGGGACGCGACAGTCGTCGAAGAAGAGCTCCGCCGTGTCGTTGGCCTTGAGGCCTATCTTCTCCAGCCGGCGGCCGCGGATGAACCCGGGCATGCCGCGCTCGACCGCGATCAGGCTGACCCCGTGCGCACCCTGGTCGGCGGCGGTCTTGACCACCACGATCACCAGGTCGGCGTGCTCGCCATTGGTGATGAACGTCTTCTGCCCATTAAGGACATACACGTCGCCGTCTCGTACGGCCATGGTTCGTATGCCGGCCAGGTCCGACCCCGTGCCGGGCTCACTCATGGCGATCGCCGTGATCATGTCGCCGGAGCAGAATGCCGGCAACCACCGCTTGCGCTGATCCTCGGATGTGAGCTCGGTGAGATAGGGCGCGACGACGTCGTTATGCAGACCGAAGCCCAGCCCGGAGCAGCCGGCGCGGATGATCTCCTCCACCAGCACCGCGTTGAACCGGAAGTCGCGCTGCCCCCCGCCGCCGTACTCCTCGTCGACGTCCAACCCCAACAGCCCGGTCTTCCCGGCCTTGCGCCAGATCTCACGATCGACCAGCCCAGCCTTCTCCCACTCCGTGTGGTGCGGGACCGCCTCGCGAGCCAGAAACTCACGGCAGAGGGCCCGGAACTCGGCGTGGACGGGCTCGTACAGGTGCTGCTCCATGGGGGCGAGACTAGTCGCAGCCTCCCAGCGCGCCTACGTGAACGAAGGCAACGGCACCCGGCCTTCGTCGCTCAGCACGCGGTCGAGCCATTTGAGCAGTTCGCCGGAGCTTGATCGGACCTGACCGTCCGTGTTGACGCCGATACAGCTGTCGTGGCCGACGAAGACCCGCCGCAGGGATCCGTCGTCCGCCACGAGACCAAGAAGATCCACGGCGAGGCTCGACTCAGTTCCGGCGCACGCCGTTGGTACGCCCGGCGGCAGTTTGTTCAGCAGCCCAGGCAACGTCAGGAGCTCCTGCGATGTCAACCTGGCCGACATGGCGAGATCGCTGTCGCGGTAGCGGCACAAGTACCCCGATGGGGGGGTACCCGAAACTATCGGTGTGATGTCCTGCACGTAGATCTGCTTGCCGTTGGGGCCCTCGGTACGTCGAGGTCGAACCGGAAACGTGGGTACCTTCTTGTCACACAGCGGCTGCGACGCCGCCACAGTCGCCGGACCCGAAGCGCTCGCACACCCCTGCGCCGTCACAACGACGAGAGCCAGCAGACCGACGACAAGGGTCCGGACGACCGCGGCCCGAGCGACCAGCGTGCGAACGACCGGAGTCCGAGCGACGTGCGGGTCGGCTGAACCATCCACTGCCGGCTCCCCTCTGGCACGACCGCTGCGGGCCGGGCTTCATTACACCGGAGCCGTGCTACGAACGGTAGTCCCATCGTCACCGGATCATGCCGGGCCAGCGGGTCGAGCCGAGCCTCAGTGGATCACCGGCACCAGCCCATCGTCGTTGAGTATGGCGTCGAGCCAGTCGAGCAGCGGCTCGGAGTTCTCCCGAATCTGGCCCTCGGTGACGACGCCGTTGCATCGGCCGTGCGCCACGAAGATCAGGTCAATGGTTCTGTTTGGTCTGGCCAGAAGGAGGATGTCGTCGGCCAGACCCACCGGCACGTTCGGGCAACTTCCGGGCCGGCCCAGCGCCAAGGAGTTGAGCTGGCCCGGTAGTACGGAGAGTTGGTCCGATGACAGCAACCGCGAGCGGTCGACCGCGCCATTCCGGTAGCGGCACACCCGCCCGGCGACCGGCACGACGGCGACGATGGGGTCGCCGCTCTGCAGGTACGTCCACTCGCCGCTGGGACTCATGGCCTTTCGCGGCACCATCATCGGGTACCCGGGCATCGCGACCGCGCAGGTCGGCGCCCCCAGCGGGGTCGCCGCCGGCGACGTGGCCGTTAATGTGTTCGCCGCTGGATCCGTTCTCTCGTCACATGACGACAGCGCCAGACCAGCGAGAAGGATGACAACGACGCAGACCACGCGCTCGAACCCGGCCGCGGGGGTCATCTCAGGGTCGGGCATCGCAACCTCCTCGCCCGTATTACACCGGGTCGTTGCCCAGATGGTTGCCCCGAAACCAGCCACATTCCAGACTCAAGCTGAGGGCACGATCTGGCATCGGTGCTTGACTACGGGATCCGTTGTCGGACTATCCTGCGAGTCAGGGATCCGTTGCCCAAGGGGCAGCGGGATCAATAATCCGTTGAGAGAGCGAGCGAAGTGTCGACTGAGGCTGGGCCCGCGATTCGGCTGTCCGGTTTGCGAAAGACATTCGGCACCGTCGAGGCGGTCGCCGGTATCGACCTTGACATCGCCGACGGCGAGTTCTTCTCCATGCTCGGCCCCTCGGGATCCGGAAAGACCACGGTCCTGCGAATGATCGCCGGCTTCGAGTTGCCAACCGCCGGCACGGTGACCCTCAGCGACCGGGATGTCACTCGGCTGGCGCCGTTCGAGCGCAACGTCAACACAGTCTTCCAGGACTACGCACTCTTCCCGCACATGAACGTGCAGGCCAACGTCGAGTACGGGCTGATGGTGCGCAAGGTGGGCAAGGCCGAACGGAGGCAGCGGGCCGCCGAGGCGCTGGCCACCGTGAGACTCGAGGGATACGGCGACCGCAAGCCCACGGCCTTGTCCGGCGGTCAGCGGCAGCGGGTGGCATTGGCCCGCGCGCTGGTCAACAGACCGAAGGTGCTGCTGCTCGACGAGCCGCTCGGCGCGCTCGATCTCAAGCTCCGCGAGGAGATGCAGGTTGAGCTCAAAGCGATCCAGCGCGAGGTCGGCATCACGTTCGTCTTCGTCACCCACGATCAAGAAGAGGCGCTGACGATGAGCGACCGGATCGCCGTCTTCAACCAGGGCCGGATAGAACAGATCGGTACGCCGGCCGAGGTCTACGAGCGACCGGCCTCCGCATTCGTGGCCGGCTTTGTCGGTACGTCCAATCTGCTCACCGGCACGACGGCGGAGAAGGTCCTGGGTCGCGCCGGCGTCTTCTCCATCCGCCCGGAGAAGATCCGCCTCAATGGCGCCGCACCGTCGATCGACGAGATCTCGGCGGCGGGTCGCGTTGCGGAGGTGATCTATGCCGGACCGGCCACGCGCTTCGTCGTCGACCTCGACGCCGGTGGGCGCCTCGTCGCCGTACAACAGAACCAGCAGACATCCTCAGCCGACGTCGCGGCTATGCGCGAACGCCCGGTTCGTCTGACCTGGCACGCCGAGCACGTCGTGGCCGTCCCAGTCTCTGAAGATCCACTCAAAGGAGAGTGACATGAAGAAAGTAAGAATCCTGACCGCGATCGCTGCGGCGGGGCTGCTGGCGTTGGCCGGCTGCGGAGGCGACGGCGGGGGGACGCCGGCTCCGGGAGGCGGCCTCAAGCCGCCGGAACGTACGAAACTCGCCGCACTCGGTACGGGCGAGGGGCAGGTCAACCTCGTCGCCTGGGGCGGCTACGTCGAGGACGGCTCGAATGACCCGAAGGTCGACTGGGTGACCGGCTTCGAGCAGGCGACCGGTTGTCAGGTCAACGTCAAGATCGGCAACACCTCGGACGAGATGGTGACGCTGATGAAGACCGGCGAGTACGACGCGGTTTCGGCGTCCGGCGACGCCTCGCTGCGCCTTATCTACGGCGGTGACGTCGCACCGGTCAACACTGACTTGATCCCGAACTACAAGGATGTGTTCGACGGCCTGAAGAATAAGGCGTGGAACGCGATTGATGGTGTTCCATACGGTGTTCCGCACGGTCGGGGCGCCAACCTACTCATGTACCGCACGGACGTGGTCACCCCGGCACCCACCTCGTGGAGCGTGGTGTTCGACGCGAACTCGCCGCACAAGGGCAAGGTAACCGCGTACGACTCGCCCATCTACATCGCGGACGCGGCGGTGTACCTCATGACGCACAAGCCGGAACTGAACATCAAGAACCCGTACGCGCTAGACGACACCCAGTTCCAGGCCGCCATCGACCTGCTTAAGCAGCAGAACACGGTCATCGGTGAGTACTGGAGCGACTTCACCAAGGAGATCCAGGCGTTCAAGTCCGGCGACACCGTCGTCGGTACGACATGGCAGGTCATCACCAACCTCGCGAAGGCCGACAAGGCCCCGGTCGAGGCGATCCTGCCCTCGGAGGGCTCGACCGGATGGTCCGACACGTGGATGATCTCGGACAAGGCCAAACACCCCAACTGCGCGTACATGTGGATGAACCACATCATCTCTCCGGAGGCGAACGCTGGGGTGGCCGAGTGGTTCGGTGAGGCACCGTCCAACAAGCTCGCCTGCGCCAAGACCGCCGACAAGAACCACTGCACCACGTTCCACGCCGAGGACGAGGCGTACTTCAGCAAGGTCTGGTACTGGACCACCCCGATCGAGCAATGCCTCGACGGACGCACCGACGTGAAGTGCAAGGACTACTCGGCCTGGACCCAGGCCTGGACCACGATCAAGGGCTGAGCCTTGTCAGCCGTCTCCACTGTGGACCGGCCGGTCGGCGGCGCAACCGCCGCTGGCGGGCCGGTCCGCCGGCTGGCGTCGTGGCTTCACCGCCACGGGTGGGTTCGCCTTACCGCCCTGCTGTCGGCGCCGATGGCGTGGCTCGTGGTGGCGTACCTCGGCTCTCTCGCGGTCCTGCTCATCTCATCACTGTGGACGGTGAACAGCTTCACCGGTCAACTCGTCCGCGAGCCCACCCTCGACAACTTCCGCACCATCTTCGCCGAGCCCGTCTATCGCAACGTGGCGGTGCGCAGCGTCGCCGTTGCCGTGGCGGTCACGATCATCGATGCCTTGATCGCTCTTCCGATGGCCTTCTTCATGGCGAAGGTGGCCTCGCCACGGGTCCGGGCGTGGCTCGTGATCGCTATCCTCACCCCGCTCTGGGCCAGCTATCTGGTGAAGGCCTACTCCTGGAGGGTCATGCTCGCCAACGGCGGCCCGGTGGACTGGCTCTTGGGCGGCGCGGGGAACGGCCCGGGGTACGGGTTGACGGCAACCATCCTGGTGTTGGCGTACCTCTGGCTCCCCTACATGATCCTGCCCATCTACGCCGGCCTCGACCGCCTGCCTAACTCACTGATGGAGGCATCGGCCGACCTCGGTGGTCGGGGCGGGCGGACATTCAGCTCGATCGTCCTGCCGATGATCGTGCCGTCGGTCATCGCGGGCTCGATCTTCACGTTCTCGCTGTCGTTGGGCGATTACATCACTGTGCAGATCGTCGGCGGTAAGACGCAACTCATCGGCAACCTCGTGTACGCGAACATTGGCGCCGCGAACAACCTGCCCTTTGCGGCAGCGCTGGCGACCATTCCCGTGTTCATCATGATCGGCTATCTGGTGGCGGTGCGTCGTTCCGGCGCACTCGACGAGCTGTGAGGGAGGAACGATGACACTTTCCCCGGCGGCCCGCTGGTTGCTGCGCGGCGCGATGGCGCTAGGCCTCGTCTTCATATACCTCCCGCTGGCCATCGTGCTGCTCAACTCGTTCAATGCCGATCGCACCTTCGCCTGGCCGCCACCGAGCTGGACGACTGAGTGGTGGGCCCGAGCTTGGGAGAGTCAGGGCGCCCGGGACGCGCTGTGGACCTCCGTGAAGGCCGGGTTGGGCGCCACCGCGATCGCGCTCGTACTGGGCACAATGGTCTCGTTCGCGGTGGCGCGGTTCCGGTTCTTTGGTCGGGATTCGATCTCGCTGCTCATCGTGCTGCCGATCGCCCTTCCCGGCATCGTGACGGGGATCGCGCTCGACAGCGCCTACCAGACCGCGATCCGGCCGATGGGGTTCGAGAAGGGACTCTTCTGGGTCATCGTCGGGCACGCGACGTTCTGCGTCGTGGTGGTCTACAACAACGTGTTGGCCCGGCTTCGCCGCCTCGGCGGAAACCTCGAAGAGGCCAGCGCTGACCTCGGTGCCGACACCTTCCAGACCTTCCGGTTCGTCACATTCCCGCTCATCCGCTCCGCCCTCTTCGCCGGCGGGCTGCTGGCATTCGCGCTCTCCTTCGACGAAATCATCGTCACCACGTTCACCGCCGGCCCGGGCGTCCAGACGCTGCCTATCTGGATCTTCAACAACCTGTTCCGGCCGAACCAGGCGCCCGTCATCAACGTCGTGGCCGCCGTGCTCATCGTGGCCTCGATCGTGCCGATCTACCTAGCGCAGCGGATCTCCTCCGACTCCGCCGCCGGCGGCCGGCTCTAGGCGTCGGTCACCTTCGCCCGCCACAGTACAAGCGCTACCCACAGCGACCCCACGGCGACCAGCACTCCGTGCCCGATCCGGACGGCCGCGGGCGTGTAGAACTGCGGGATGAACAGGGCGAAGCCGAGGGCGAACAGAATGCCGCTATAGCGTGGCAGCACGCCCGAGCGCCAGATCGTGATGGCGACCAGTACCGCACCAACGCCCATCAGCAGCAGGCCGATCGCGAAGGTCGTGGCCGCGGCGGGGTGGAATCGGATCGCGTCAACCAGGTCGAGCAGGTCGAGACTCTGGCCCTCTTTGGCTTTCTTCGCGATGGCGTTCAGGGCAAAGTCCTCGGCACCGTAATAGGGCAGAGTCAAGCCCGCGCCGATCCAGAACGTCACCAGCGCAATGACGGAAAGCCGCTCGACGCGTGCGCGTCTTACCGCGCTGTGCAGGGCGAGCAGGCCGAGCGCGGTAAGGATAAAGCCAATCATGGCGAATAGGTGCGAGGCGACCCACGCCCCTGAGCTCATCGCCTCGATGGCACCATCCACAGTCGACTCATCGGTCCAAGGCCGTACAGCCGGATAGAGAACGAGGCATATACCAGCGACGGCGAGAGCGATGGCGCCGAGGCGGGTGCGCGTGAGTGATGCGGACATGAGTGGTCTCCTTACGCGTCGAGCGCTTGCAGCGCCGTGTTCGATCCAGCGAGGACTGATCTCAGTTGGCCTGCGTGGGATGAGGGTTCACTACGTACATCGTGCAGGATCAACCTTGGGTTGGAGCGACGAGGACGTTCAAGCGACAGGGCTGGCTCTAATCAGCCCATCCCGGCAGCTCGGCCCCGGCTCGGATACCGCAGATCCAGGCGACCAACAGCTCTCGGCACGCGAACCTGGGGACATGGGCGGGCATGCGGGCACGGTCGTGCTGAGCCAGCGGTGATCAGGTTTTTGCAGCCGTGGTGGCTGGTCGCGGTGCTGCCGGTGCTAGGGGTGGCGGGCGCGTATGCGTGGCGGCAGTGGCGTCGTGCTGCCGTGGCGGTGCGGTTTTCCAACGTCGAACTGCTGCGCGCGGTCGCACCGAAGGGGCTGGGGTGGCGGCGGCGGCGCCAAAGCCGCCTCGGCGGCCAACGTGCCGGTGTCCACCATCGCGTTCGGCACGGACGAAGGCGAGGTCGAAATCTACGGGATGATGCAACCTGTGCCGGTGGACCGCCAGGCTCTCGGTACACTGGCCGAGCTGACCGGTGGCCGGTTCTACCAGGCTGCCTCGCAGGATGAGCTGCGCCGCGTGTATGAGGACATCGGTTCCTCGATCGGGCACCGCACCACACCGCGCGAGGTATGGGCATGGTCGGTGGGAGCAGGCCTGCTGTTCGCTCTCGCCGCAGCCGGACTGAGCCTTCTGTGGACATCCCGGATGCCCTGACGCCGGATGGCCGCGCCGTCGTGTGACGGCGCGGCCCCATAGTGGACGCTCCTCGTTAGAGGTAGATCGTTCCCGTGCCGAGATCGTGGATGTTGGCGACGAGATTGCCGTTGAAGTTGTTGCCGGAACCGACCACCGTCCGGTTGCACAGCGAGCTCGCGATGTTGAGCCCGTACTTCTGAGTCTTTGGAATCTGGTTGTCAGTGGCGGTGTTGCCGGACACAACGTTGTCGTTACACGTGATCGAGTTGCTCGACGTGATCCGGATGCCGTCCCGGCCTGATGTGTCATCGGAGCTGTTCGTGATCATGTTGTTGGTGATCTGGTTGCGGTCGCCGCTGGCGACGTTGATGCCGTCCTGGCCAGCCTGGTCGATCACGTTCCCGGTGATGACGTTGTCACTGGACTTCTTGTTCGGCTGGTCGGCGATGGGCGAGGCCTTGTTGATCTGGATGCCGTGGAACGCCACGTTGGTGATGGTGCACCCGGTGATGGTGTTCTCGCTGGAGGCGAGTAGCTCGATGCCGTCGCCCGGAACCCCGGTGATCACACAATTGCGTACGGTATTGCCCAACGAGTGCCAGGCGTCGTTCTTGCCATCGAAGACGATTCCCCGGCCACGCGAGGCCGTCACCTTGACCCGCTCGACAAGCACGTTGTTGCCGTTGTCGAAGTCGAGTGCGTCGCTCGTGTTTCGGACCGGCCCGCCGGCCGCGACGGTCAGATCGCGCACGGTGACCCCGTCGGCGCCGGTGAAGTTGAACGGCTCGGTGTCGGCGGCGGCGCTGCTGTTGTTCTGGATGATCGTGAGATTCATCCCCGCCCCGGCGAACTCGACGTCGCGGAGGTCGTGGAATTTGAAGTACTCGGCGCCGAAGTCGAACGTGCCGGCGGTGAAGTTCACCCGTCCGCCACCGTATGCCTCCATGTCGTGCACGGCGGTCTCCACCACGAACTTCAACGTGCCGTTGTACGTCAGGCCGGTCGTCTGGGACACAGCCCGGTACGACGAGCCGACCTTGCTAACCAGGAACGGCGATGGCGACGGCGGGGCGGGCACTATGATCTGTGGCTTGTTGCTGCCCTCACGGCTCGTGAGCTTGACCGCGGTATCGTCCGGCGTCGTCAGCGCGATGGAGTACGTGCCGTTGCCCGTGACGAGATCCGACACGTCGACCGTGACCCAGCTGCCGGCGGCGATCCCGCCCGTGGCGGCGACGACGGCGCCGACCGCGGGCGCATTGTTGTAGCTGATTGTCGTCTCGCCCCACCCGTTGTTGCTGACTCCACGCACCTCTATACCGCCACTGCTGGATGACTCCGCGTAGAACTTGAGCAACGCCGAGTCGGCGGAGCCTACGCCGGAGACGACGAAGCGCAGGTACGCCCGCCGCACCGGCGACGCGTCCGCACGCACATACAGTTTGGTGCCGTAGTTGGTGCTCGGGCTGGACGCGTCGACGTAACTGTCCGCCACCGGGTTGAAGGTGGTCGCGGCGAATGCGGGCGTCGCCGGCATGGCCACCACACTCAGCCCGAACACGCCGCCGATCAGCGCCACGAGGACCGCCATCGACAGGTTGGGCTCGAGGAGGATGAGCAGCGCGACGATGCCGATGATCAGGAGGCAGGGGAGCAATCCCTTCTTGAAGCCGCGCACCGCTTCACCTTTCTTCGCGACCAGCATCGCGGTCCAGACCACCACGGCGAATCGGGCCACTTCGGACGGCTGCAGGTTGAGCGGGCCGATCCGCACCCAGCGGTG
>Ga0209843_1000190_pt1 | contig 11147 bp, 11 predicted proteins | sample GWRWS1_20_30_FD_187222 | JGI IMG/M metagenome (GOLD analysis project Ga0209843, IMG submission 187222) | Riverbed sediment microbial communities from areas with vegetation nearby in Columbia River, Washington, USA - GW-RW S1_20_30 (SPAdes)... | ecosystem: Environmental > Aquatic > Freshwater >... | reverse complement strand
TTGACGTGCCCAAACTGCGCCCAGCCGTCCCGGCCGACGTTGATCGCGGTGCGCAGGTACACGTCTTTGGTGGCCAGTGTTGGCCCCATCTCCGACCACCAGGTGAGGAACTTTGGCTGCCACGATTCGAGCGCCCGCTGTAGCCGACGATCGCCGGTGAGGTCGACGTTGTTCGGGATCCGGTCGGTGTAGTCGATGCCCTGCGACATTATTGTCCCCCCGCCATCATTAGACTCGCTTCCGGTCGAACTGCCCGCGCTGACCCGTTCCGTACCGGCGCAGCGCGCCCTCCGGCCCAGCGGCGTTCGGCCGTGTGAAGATCCAGTTCTGCCAGGCGGCGAGCCGGCCGAAGATCTTCGTCTCGGTGGTCTCCGGGCCGACGAACCGGTGATTGGCCTCCATTCCCGTGAGCGCGTCAGGCGACAGCGCGGCCCGCTCCTCCAAGACAAGTCTTATCTCGTCGTCCCAGTCGAGGTTGTCGGGGGCAGCGGTGACCAGCCCCAGCTCGAGCGCCTCGGCCGCGGGCAGGGGTTGGCCGCGATGTGCCGCCAGGGTCTGCAGATGGTCGGCATGTCCGAAGAATCGGGACTCCAGGCGCGACAATGCATTACCCATCGGGTAGGGCCCGGCGTTGGCCTCGGTCATGACGATGGCCGCCGGCGCACCCTCGGCATCGTCCTCTGGCAGACCGTCCAACATGTACTGACGGTCGCAGGCGAGCGCAACCTCGAGCAGCCAGCCGGCGAAGCAGCTGCCCGGCTCGATGAGCGCGATCAGGCTGCGGCTGGTCACATCGAGTCGCTTGAGCGTCCGCTTCGCATAGAGATTGATCTCGTTGGCCAGCCAGTCACGCTCGCGGTTGGCGGTGACGAGCCGCTCGCAGGCGAGGAGGCTCTCCGCGTCCCCGACCGTCCGGAACACCCACGTGCCGATCTCCAATTCGTTGGTGCGCAGGTGCAGAATCAGGTCGTCGAGCTCGCGGGTGACGGCGAGCATCCAGAGGTCGGCGCCCAACTCGTGCATCCGCGTCAGCGAGTCGGGGACCTCCGCCGGCGATGGGCCTTTGATGGTTATGGCGGCGGTGGACGCGCCCCGGTCCAGGTCGGCGGTCAGGTGGTCGTAGGCGACGTCGTTCGTGGTGATCGTCCGGCGCAGCGGGGTAAAGGGGATCCCGCGCGCATCCGCCGGACGGGTCGAGCGGGCTGCCGCCGCAAGCGCGCGTTCGCGTACGACCTCATCGAACGTCGCTCTCGGCACGGCCTCGTCGACCAGGCCCCAGGCGACCGCGGTCTTTCCCCGCACACCCTCGGGTCTGGTGGCGAAGACGTCGGCGAGATCCCTTCGTACGTGGCGCTTGTCGGTGACCCTGGTCAGGCCGCCGGTGCCGGGTAGCACACCGAGCAGCGGCACCTCGGGCAGCGAGACCGCAGAGGAGCTGTCGTCGATGAGCAGGATTTGCGCACAGGCCAGCGCGATCTCGTAGCCGCCGCCCGCGGCGGTCCCGTTGAGCGCCGCGAGGTAGGTCTGCCCCGAGTTCTCGTTGGCATCTTCCATCGCGTTACGGGTCTCATTGGTGAATTTGCAGAAGTTAACCTTCCACGGGTGGCTCGACTGCGCCAACATGCGAATATTGGCCCCGGAACTGAACATCCGCTCCTTGGCGCTGGTCACCACGACGCACCGGACGGCCGGATGCTCAAACCGCAACCGCTGCACCGCGTCATTCAACTCGATGTCCACGCCGAGGTCGTACGAGTTCATCTTCAACTCGTAGCCGGGCACGATTCCGCCGTGATCGTCGACGTCGAGAGTCAGCGTCGCGATGTCGCCGTCGACGGACAGCCGCCAGTGGCGGTACCGGTCGGGACTGGTCTCGAACGACACCGATCCCGACTCAGCGCCGGCCTGAACGGACGCGAGGTCGCCCACGCTCCCCATCCTCTACGTGGGCCGCGGCCACCGTCAACGTTCGTGGCGCCTCCCGACGTCAAGATCACGCTCAGCGGCGAGCGGTCGTTCTTGATGAGTTGACGAAGAAGTTCTCATTGTGGCGCTAGCCTGACTCGTTGACGAGGCAAGCGGAGGACGACACTCAACGTCCTCCGCGTGCCTCGTCGGCGCTAACGCGGACGCCCGCGAACAGATCGTCCTCAGGTACCGCCGTGTCGACGAATGAGCGAGCCAACTCGTACTCCTCCGTCGGCCAGGCTGCACGTTGGACCTCGGTTGGGACGCTGAACCAGAAGCCATGAGGGTCGACCTGAGTTTCGTGTGCCCGCAACGCTCTGTCACGGACGTCAAACCAGCGGTCGCAGACCACGCGCGTGGTGAACTCGCGCCCGTTCGGCCTCGCGGCGCCCTCTGACCAGACGTACGCAGGGGATCGCCCGGCGCGAAGCATGGCATCACGAAGCGATGCCGCCCTCGCCCTCGAGTGCGCCCGGCTGTAATACAGCTTCAACGGCTGCCAGGGCGTGCCGAGGCTTGCATAGCGTTCAGGATCGCCGGCTGCTTCAAATGCATGGACCGAGATCCGATGACACATGATGTGATCAGGGTGCGGATATCCACCACTCTCGTCGTACGTCGTCATCACATGTGGCCGGAATGTGCGCACGAGATCAACCAGCGGGTGCGCGGCTGCCCCCAGGTCCGTGGCGGCGAAACTGCCGGCCGGTAATCGTCCGCCGTGCGGCATACCCGAATCGACAAATCCCAGCCATCGGTGGCCAACACCAAGGATCTCCTGTGCAGCCGCCATCTCGCGACGGCGTATCTCCGGAAGGTCCTTCATGAGATGGACGGTGCCCGCTAGCCGCGGGTTGACAATGTCGCCGCGCTCGCCTCCAGTGCACGTCGCGACCAGGACGTCGACGCCTTCGGAGGCGTACCGAGCCAACGTGGCCGCGCCTTTGCTGGACTCGTCGTCGGGATGTGCATGGACCGCCATCAAGCGCAGTTGGCTCACGAATTCACTCCCCACTCGAACCCCGTTCTCCGAAACGACGGACACGTCACGTCTCTTGGTTCATCCGAGGGTTCGATCCCGCTTCGGCAGCGCAACAATCCATCCATTAGCATCGACCTAGCGATCCTCGGACGGCCTCCTCCAGCCCGACACGGCCGAGTTGAGCCCTCAAGATCACGTGCCCAGGGGATGGCGAGCGAGATCTGCCAGGCCAACCGTCGGTGTCCGAGCGACCTCAGGAAGCCGTTAGGTCGTCCGGTGCGGCGAGCAGGTCTCGATCGCGGTCGAAGCCTCGTTCCGAGATCAACCGAGCCGCATCGCGAGCGGCGATCATGTCGGCTTCAGTTGCGACTGCCCACAACGCCCGCAAGTCCGCGAGATCCTGCGGACGTGTCTCGTCGTCTCGCGCGAGTAGCTTGAAGCCGTACCGCCCAAGGTCAGCTGCTGTTCGGCGCAACGCCGTCTCAAGCAGGTTCATCCGAATTTGTGCGAAGGCCGGCCCGCCGCGTCACCATAAGGAGCACCCGGTCTTGATATTCTCCACGATCGGATCTCGGCCTCGATCTCCTCATCGGTGGCATTAGGTCGCCGACGTCGCAGTCTTGCTCGCTGCAGTTGCTCCCCAAACTCGTACATATCAAGCGCAAGGCGCAGATGCTGGGCCGCCCGGACGTTGGTCACGCAGTCCAGTTTACGAACGTTTGGAGACGTTCACAAAGCGCCGAGCTGGTGTGCAGCTGGCGAGCCGGATCGGCGCACCCCGCCCAGCCGGCATCCCTATTCCTCTGTTCCTCCTACTGGTATGACCGACTAGATGCCCAACCGGCGGACTGCACCCGGCTTATGCCGCGGCAGGCTCGGGTGTAGGTATGGCCGCCAGACCTAGATCACGCACTGCAGCGAGGTCGGCGACGAAGTTGTCGATCTGCTCTCGGGTGATGCCGGGCATGCAGATCACGTGACTGAGACCCTGGCTGCTGGCCAGAGTCCAACGGTTGGTGATCGCGGCGGGCGGAGTCTCGATGACAACAGTGAAGGCGAGCGCGTTGCGCCAGGCCGCCACACCGACGGACGCCAGCCGACGCACGGTATAGGCAGCGAGATCCCGTGACTTCTGCGCCCGCGCGTGCAGGCCGTCGCTCCCGTGGCGCTGCAACGCGTACCACAGGAACAGCGGAGCGTGCCCGCTGCGGGATCCGCCGGCAGTGGCATCGATGCTGGAGATGTAGTCCACCGGTCGACCGATTCGCTCCCTCAGGCTGCCGCGCGTGATCAGCACTCCGCAGGGGAATGGCGACCCGATGAACTTGTGCCCACTCACCGACACCGAATGCGCGCCGTCGGCGAGGTCGAACCCGGGACGGCGGTGCCGGTCGAGCAGCGCAAGCGGTACCCCAGCCAATGCCGCGTCGGCGTGGATGTGACGGTCTCGCACGCCGAGCTCGTCAAGCACCGACGATATCTTGCTGACGTCGTCGATGGCTTCGGTCATCGTCGTACCAATGTTCGCGACCACGATCGCCGGTCGGCGGCTGTACTCGCCGGCCGCGACGCGTAGGTCGGCGTAGTCGATCTCCCCGTTGCGTCCCGAGCCGATCACAACCGAGGTAAGGCCGAGTCGGTCGATAGCTTTCGGAACGCTGTAGTGCGCGGCGTTCGAGTGGTAGACAATCGCGTCCGGGTGCAGCGTGCGTGCGAGGTGCAGGCCGGACGCGTTGCCCTCTGTGCCCCCCGTGGTGACGTATCCCCAGCGATCGTCCGGCGGCGCGTGGAAGAGATCGGCGAAGTACTCGACGACGTCACGCTCGAGCTCTTTGGTGTGGCGGCCTGCGACGCCGTCGACATATGGATCGCCGATGTTGTTGAGCACGTAGCCGAAGAATGGCGCCAATTCGGTGTAGTCGAAGTCCAGGGCGGACGGAAAGCCAATATTGGTCAAGCGGTCGAGGTCGAGTCGTTGCCGTAAGGTGGTCAGCACGACGGTTACGTCCTGACCAGCCACGCCGGTCACGCCTGGACCTCCGGCGATGCGGGCAGTGTCAGCGTGATTCTCCCCCGGCGCAGACCATCGGCGGCCTTCGTGCGCGACACAAAGCCAAGCTGCTGCAGGTAGTTGAGCGCCCGTCCCAACCCGCCGGGCACCGAGTGTGCCCGGCTGAGCAGCCGGCGACGTACGCCGTGATCCAGGTAGTTCACCCGAAGGGTCGATGGACCTGCCAACTCGGCGAGCGCTCGTGCGAGTGTGCTGCCGGCGAGCCACCGCCGATCCACGGCGGCCAGCCACGCCTCCACTCGTTCTCGACCTTCATCTGTGGAATGAACGGCGGTCGCCATGTTGTCGGCTCCTGTCGTTTGATCCGGACCTCTCGCCACGTCAGCGGCTGGCCTCGACGATGAGGTGATGGAGTTGAGTGAGCCAATGCCACGTTTCTTTCGTGTCGGGCTCGCCGTGAAGCAGATGCGGTGCGAAGCGCCAGGCCCGCATCGGATGGCCGTGCACCAGGTCGAGGCTGTGGGTGGACGAGATGTGAAAGGCCCCGAACTCGCGCTCGCCACGGCGGTCACACAGGATTCGGCTGCTGTCAGCGAGCAGCGCGTAGCAGCGACCCGGAATGTTCAACGGGCCGTCCGATGTCTGCAGCATCTCCCGCCACGCTCCCGTCGGGGTGTCCAGGCTGGACACACCCAGGCCGATGTACCGTGCGTCGGGCGGCATCGACTCCACCCGATCGGCCATCTGACTGCGCGGGTCGAACCCACCCGCGTCCAGGAAGCCGGCCCCGATGCCGCGCATTTCGTAGAGCAGCCGGGGCAGATTGTCTACGTCGGACCCGTCGAGAAACATGCGGGTGGCCGTGGCCAGTCGATACCGCAAAGGCTGCACAGATAGCGGAACGGAGAAGAAGAACGCAAGCCCATGAGGGCCGATCGGGTCGCGGTTGCGTCGTTCCCACGCGTGCTGGCCGTGCAGGACGTTCATCTTTCGCAGCCGGTCCACCACCTGGTTGCGCAGATCCGCCTCGGCGACCTCGCGCTCCGGCCGGACCCCCGCCGGGGGCGCCACCGAGGGCGCCGGCGCGGGTTGCCCGACGTGCTGGTTCGCGGTGCTGGATGCGGGCGGGTGCCCGTTCGCGTAAGCGGGCCCGGTGCCGTGGTCGGGTCGTGCGTGCAGGTACGACATAGAGTGCGCCACCAGGGTCACACCTCGACCTGGGCCAGGCGGTGGTCCATCACCGCGAGCGGATGGGGTCGACCCCGGCCGATGCCTTCATAGACCTCCGGCCGGCGCCTGCGCAGAGACAGACCCCAGCCCAGCCCCATAATGGCGGCAAGCACCACGATGCCGGGCAGGACGAAGGTCAAGGCCGACCGGGGTGGCACCCCCAGCAACGACTCCACATTGCCCACCATGATGCCGAGCACGGCCACGCCGGCGAGGACGCCGAGCGTCGGGGCTATCCTTCGCGTCCATACACCCTCGTTGGTTCCGCCCCCGGCGCGGAAGTACCGCAACGCCGCCCAGGATGCCGCCACGAGCACGAGGAGGACGCCGATCGCGCCCACTGTGGACAGCCACGTGAACAGCACCGCCATAGGGTCCGCCCGGGCGAGCACGAAACCAGCGACCACGGCGGCGGCGAGAGCAGACTGCACGACCGAACCACCGGTCGGCGCGCCGGTACGCGGGTTGAGGCGAGCGAACCGGAACGGCAACACTCTCTCTCGACCCAGCGCGAACAAGTACCGGGCGACGCTGTTGTGAAAGCTGATCATCGCGGCCAGAACGCTGGTGACGAGCAGCGCGGTCGCCACCCCCGCCATGATGTCGCCGTAGGCATCGGCCAGGATTGAGAACGGCAGGCCGGCCGAGGGATCGCGTGCGACGTCTACCACGTGGTTCGGGCCGACCGCAATGGCAAGGGCCCACGACGACACGGCGTAGAACACGCCGAGGAACACCAGCGTGGCGAACGTCGCCCGGGCTACGGTCTTGTGGCTTCGCGCCTCCTCGGAGAAGACCGGACCGGACTCGTACCCGACGAACGCGGCAATCCCCAACGCGAATACGCCACCGACGCCGTCCACGAACAACGCGTGGGTCGTCAACGGGGCCAAGCTCACCGAACCCGCCGCCGGATGTGTGAAGGCCGTCAGGTCCAGCAGCACGATCACGCCAATCTCGATCATGAGGGCAACCGTGAGCACGCCCGTGTTGAGGTGCACGTTTCGCACCCCAAGCAGCGCGATGATCAGCCAGGCCAACGCGGCCCACACCCACCATTCGCCACCGGCCAGTCCGGACAGCACCGCGCCGAGCAGTCCGTAGAGGCAGATCTGAATGGAGTTGTACGCGACGAGGGCCACCGCGGCGCCCGCCACGCCCCACGAGCGGCCGAGCCCGTGAGCCAGCAACGCGTAGGCCGTGGCGGCATGCGGCAGGTGACGCGCCATGGCCACCCAGCCGACCGTCAACAAGGCCAACGCGACGGCGAGGATGGGGAAGCTCAACGGCACACCGACCACACCGGTGCCGGCATAGGTGGCGATCACTGCGCCGGCGACCACGGTCATCGGTGACGACGCCGCGACGCCGACCACCCACAGTGATGCCGTGCCGACAGACTTGCGGGCCAGCCCACCCGCCGGTTTCGCAACCGTCATAACCGCGCGCCCTCCGACCGACTGGTGGCAAGCGCACGAGGGCAGTCCGGTGAGCGACACTCACGCCGCGAGCGGTGCAGCTCGAAGTCCCGTACGCTGATCTCCACGACCGCGTGGATCGGACGCACCGGACCCAGCCGCCAATAGCGACGATCGCGCGAGACGAAGCGCTCCGCGTCCACCGTGGACGTGCTCATGCCCACGAATTCGTGCCCCCCGTCGGGCCAGTCCCGGCGTACCGCGTACACCGCTCGCCACGACTCCACTCGCCGCGGTCCCGTACCAGCCATGAACCCGTGCCTCCCCTTGGTCGTTGACGTGCGCAAGCGTTGACGTGCGCAAGCTCCGTGCGCCAGCTGCTTCCTGGCGCACGGGCACGAATCGAAATATCTACCCGCTCGAGCGGAGGTCGATCTCCGTGGCGATCTCCGCGTCGCTCCAGCCGGCGCCCATCAGCACACAGCGGGCCCACCGTGCCCATCGGCAGGGATGAGCGGCGCCACAGCTCAGGCAGCGGGGTCCGTCCGGCGCGGGCATCGTGCGGTGGATCCACGCCGTCCTCGCGGCAAGATCGATGTCAAACTCCATCAGGCTGCTGGTCGGCCCGAGGTCAACGACGTCCAGTTCCGGGGTTGGGGCCACCACGGCCCGGTTCGTTGCGCGCATCGGTCCTCTCCCACGACGTCTTTCCTGCTCTGGTTTGCTGCTCTGGTTTGCTGCTCTGGGGGTGCGACGGCCGGACCCCCTATGACCACGGCCGTCGCACCCAGCTATTGGGCGAACCCGCACCCAGGCACGCCTCACGGTTACTCAACGGCGTCGCTGTGTGATCCCACGGTGACGTTGGAAACGTACCAATCATTCGACCGACAAGGCAAGCCTTCGGCGGTGAGAGTTAGATTTGGTTGGCATGCTTAACGAGAGGTAATGAATGTGCCCATCCTCTATCGGCGCATCGCCGCCGAGCTACGTGACCGGATCACCGTTGGTGAGCTGAAGGCTGGCGACCGGCTGCCGACCGAGCCTCAACTCATCGAACACTACGGTGTGTCGCGCAATACGGTTCGGCTCGCCGTTGGACAGCTCATCAACGAGGGCCTCGTGGAGCACGTGGCCGGACGCACCGGCGGCATGGTGGTGCGCGAACGACTCACGTTGACCTATCACGCCTCCCGCGCCGAGCAGCCCGATGGCCTGCGCAGCGAGTCCGACGCGTACTTCACGGAGGTTCGCGAGCAGGGGTACACGCCCAGCCAGGAATTCGAGTTGCGCATCGTCCGGGTGGCCGCCGAGTTGGCCGAACGTCTGGAGGTCGACGAAGACAGCTCGGCGGTGCTGCGCCGATGCGTGCGGTCGGTCAACGGCCATCCGGCGTCCATCCAGGACACGTACTACCCGATGGACGTGGCCGAGGAGGTCCGTGAGCTGTTCTCGCCCACCGACATCGCCCAGGGCACCACCCGACTGCTGGCCGAGCGCGGCCACCTGCAGGTCGCCTTCCGGGAGGAGATCTGCACCCGCATGCCCACGCCCGAGGAGACGAGCCTGCTCGAGCTTCGCGGCGGCACCCCCGCTCTGGTGTACGTGCGCACCGCGTATACGGCCCAACGGCCGGTCCGGGTCACCGTCACGATTCTCGCCGGCGATCGGAATCGGATCGTGTACACGCTCGGCGACACGACCGCGATGAATAGAGAGGACGATCAGTGATCGTCGCCAGGGCAACCCCGGGCGACGTCGATACGATCATGCGATGGCGCGGTCAGCGGGTCGCCTGGCTGGGCAGCATGGGCGAGGACCAGTGGTCCATCCCGCTGCCACGATGGGCGGTCGCGGCCACGGTGCTGGCCGGGCAGACGTGGATGGTTCGCCACGACGACGCACCGATCGGGACGATCACGCTGAGCGCCTACACCGGCCTCGACGAGATGTGGAAGCCCGACGTTGATCCGGAAGCACTGTGGTATCCGGAGGACTACCCCGGCGATGCGATCTACGCCGCTAAGATCATCGTTCCGTTCGAGCACGCCGGCTCGGACCTGGGGGCCGAGATGCTCGACTGGGCCGGCGGCCGCTCCTTCGTCGCCGGCCTGACCTGGCTGCGCCTGGACGCCTGGACCACCAACACGCGGCTGCACGACTACTACCGCCGGCTGGGCTTTACCCACGTACGGACCATCGCCAGCCGGGTCTCGGGCGCCTGCTTCCAGCGACCGTCGCAACCGTACGTCGGACGGCTCAAGACCGAGGAGTAGCTAGCCGCCGGCACGGTCATCCGTAGGTTCGGCGGATCCGGGAACGTCCGCCGAAGTTTGTCACCACCTCGTAGCTGACCGTGCCTAGAATCGAGGCCCACTCTTCGGCCGTCGGCTCGCCCATATCCCCCGGACCGAGCAGGGTGACCACGTCGCCCGGCTCGACCGGGTCGTCGCCGCAGTCGACGACGAACTGGTCCATGGACACCCGGCCGGTGATCGTCCGGCGGGCGCCGCCGAGCCACACGTGGGCCGCGTTTCCTGCGACGCGTGGGATTCCGTCCCCGTAGCCGAGCGGGACCACGGCCAGGGTCGTTGGCTCCCGCGTCACGTATGTGTGTCCATAGGAGACGCCGGCTCCGGCCGGTACCCGCTTGGCGAACGCCACCCGGGCCCGGACGGTCATCGCGGGGCGCAGGCCGAAGTCCCGGTCGGGCATGGGCGGCAGACCATACACGGCGCTGCCGGCCCGTACCAGATCGAAATGCGAAGCCGGTAGCGTCAGCGCGGCGGCTGAGTTGGCGATGTGGCGCACGGCCGGCCGCAGGCCGGTCGCGGCGACCACGTCGAGGGCTTCGGCGAAGACCGCGAGCTGACGCGCGTTCGTCGGGTGGTGTGGGCGGTCGGTGTGTACAAAGTGGCTCCACACGCCGACCACCTCGACCAGGCCGTCGGACTGGGCCTTCGCGACCGCCTCCACCAGCTCGAGCCACCGCTCCGGCCGGGCCCCGCCCCGCCCCAGGCCGGTGTCGACCTTGAGATGCACGCCGGCGGGGCGGCCGGCGACGAAGGCCGCATCGCACACCTCTCGCAGCTCGGCCGGTGACGCCGCGGACAGCTCAATGTCGGCGGCGAGGGCTCGGGCCCGGGGCATTCCGGGACACACGAGCCAGGCCAGCGTCGGCGCGGTGATGCCGGCCGCCCGCAGCTGCAAGGCCTCGTCGATGGTGGCGACGCCCAACCGACTGGCCCCGCCCCCCAGCGCGGCACGGGCCGACTCGACGGCGCCGTGTCCGTAGCCGTCGCCCTTCACCACCGCCATCACCTCGGCGGTGGTAGCGGCATTCAGCCGGGCGACGTTGTGGCGAATGGCGGCCAAGTCAACGTGAATCTCGGCTTGCCACATAAGCCCAACCTCACCCCCCGCGTCCTACGCCCGGCCGGTCGACCGGGTGGGGTATCCCAGACGCTTCCAGTACTCGATGCCGCCGATCATCTCCTTGACCCGGAACCCGCGTTCGGCCAGCTTGGCCGCGCCGCGG
>Ga0209843_1000186_pt1 | contig 11237 bp, 8 predicted proteins | sample GWRWS1_20_30_FD_187222 | JGI IMG/M metagenome (GOLD analysis project Ga0209843, IMG submission 187222) | Riverbed sediment microbial communities from areas with vegetation nearby in Columbia River, Washington, USA - GW-RW S1_20_30 (SPAdes)... | ecosystem: Environmental > Aquatic > Freshwater >... | reverse complement strand
CCCTCTCGTCTTCCCCTTGCCGCCGGCGCCCCGGATGGGTCCGGCCACGCTGGGCGGCTCCGCTGCTCCGGGCCGGAGGCACCCGGTCGTCACGATCGCCGTCGGCCTGGTGTTCGTCCTGCTTACTGGGATCGTAGCGGCGGTCGCCTCCGAACCGTCGGAGGGGGACACGCGTCCCATCGTCGGCGGCGAGAGGTCGCACGCGTTCATCGGGCGCACCCAAGACGGCGAGCCGTTCCGCTGGGACCCCTGCTCCACGATCCACTTCCAGGTCGACCTCGGACGGGTAGACGACCACGTCCTGGACGACGTGAAGGAAGCCGTCCGTCGGATCAGCCAGGCGAGCGGACTCCGGTTCGAGTTCGACGGGGTCGCCCACCTGTCGGTGAACGACCTGCTCTCCTCGGGGGACTTCGTCACGGCGACGCGCGGCGGGCTGCACTGGTCGCCGCTCCTGATCGCGTTCCGGTCCCAGACGGCGATGCGAGGGTTGGGCGTCCGAGGGGCGTACGGCGTCGCGTTCCCGGTCACGACCCGGTTGGACGCCGACCAGTTCGTGAGCGGCGCCGTCGTGATCAATGCGAGCGCCGGCCTGCAGGACGGGTTCGGTCGCGCCCCGTCGGTGGGGACGGTGCTCCAGCACGAGCTCGGCCATGCCGTGGGTCTCGGCCACATCCTCGACCCGTTCCAGCTGATGAGCCCGGTGCCGGTCGTGACCGACTGGGGCAGGGGAGACCTCGCGGGTCTGGAGGAGCTCGGCGAGGGCCCGTGCCTCGACGTCCCGACCGCCGAGTACCAGGCGGCGATCCACCCGACCCCCTGAGGGACCCGACCGCGCGAGAGGCTCCGCTACCATGAACCGACCATGGGCCGGGACGTCTTCTACATCACGACGCCGATCTACTACCCGAACGACGTCCCTCACATCGGTCACGGCTACACCTCGGTCGCCGCAGACTTCCTCGCCCGGTACCACCGGCTCCGTGGCGAGGAGGTGCTCTTCCTCACCGGGACCGACGAACACGGCCTCAACATCCAGCGCCGGGCCGAAGCCGCAGGGATCGACCCCCAGGCCTGGGTCGACGAGATGGCACCTCGGTGGAAGGAGGTCTGGGCGGGGCTCGACATCGCCTACGACGACTACATCCGCACGACCGAGCCCCGACACGAGAAGGCGGTCCAGCGGCTCCTCACGGCGGTCCACGAGAACGGCCGGGACGACATCTACCTCGGTACCTACGAGGGCCTGTACTGCGTGTCCTGCGAGGCCTACTACACGGAGGATGAGCTCGTCGACGGCATGTGTCCGATCCACGGCCGGCCGGTCGAGCGCATGGTGGAGGAGAACTACTTCTTCCGCCTGTCGGCGTACGCGGTCCGGCTGCTCGAGCACTACGAGACGCATCCGAAGGCCGTGCAGCCCGAGACGAGACGCAACGAGGTCCTGTCGCTGATCCGCGGCGGCCTGCAGGACTTCTCGATCAGCCGGACGAACTTCCGATGGGGGATCCCGCTGCCCTGGGATCCGAACCACGTGTGCTACGTCTGGTTCGACGCGCTGACCAACTACATCACCGCGGCGGGCTACGGGACCGACGAGGAACGATTCGCCCGCGTGTGGCCGGCCGACGTGCACCTGATCGGAAAGGACATCCTCCGGTTCCACGCCGTGTACTGGCCGGCGATGCTCATGGCCGGCGGGGTCGAGCCGCCGGACCAGGTGTGGGCCCACGGGTTCCTGACGGTGGGCGGTCAGAAGATGTCGAAGACCAACGCGACCGGGATCCATCCGTTCGAGCTGACCGAGCACTTCGGCGTGGACTCCTACCGCTACTACTTCATGCGCGAGATCCAGTTCGGCCAGGACGGGAGCTTCTCGTGGGAGTCGATGGTCGACCGTCACAACGCGGACCTGGCGAACGGGCTCGGCAACCTCGCGAGCCGGATCCTGGCGATGCTGGGGTCGTCCTTCGACGGGGTCGTCCCCGAACCCGGCGCCCAGGGCGTCGAGGACGACCTCCCGGCGCTGATCGCCGACGTCGGGCGTCGGTACGACGAGCACATGTCGGAGCTTGCGCTCTCCCAGGCGCTCGCCGCGGTCTGGGAGGTCGTGGGGCGGGCCAACGGCTACCTCGTCGAGCGCCAACCGTGGAACGTGGCGAAGGACGAGGCCCGTCGTGCTGAGCTCGCCGCGATCCTGTACGCGTCCGCCGAGACGCTTCGGATCCTGGCGATCCTGATCGGCCCGATCATGCCGGGGGCGGCCCAACGCCTGTGGGATCAGCTCGGCATCGAGCAACCGCTGGATGCTCAGCGGCTCCCGTCGGCGGCCGCGTGGGGCGGTCTCCCGCCCGGGACGAAAACCGCCAAAGGCGACGCGCTCTTCCCCCGGCTCGACTCCTGAATGAGGGTTCGCGCCGTCACGTTTCACGTGTGACTCGTCTCCTCGACTTCCGATCGAGAGCGGCTCCCGAGCCGAGCGCCCGTCCGCGGCGGATGTTCGAGCCCGGGTCGAGGATCGATGAGGGCGGCTAAGGTGTCGCCCCGGTGAACGACCCGAACCCTGAACCGTCGATCCAGAGGGGCGCCGTCGATTCCCACTGCCACCTGTTCCTGCTCGACGGCGGCCCGGCCGAGGCGGTCGAGCAGGCTCGTGCGGCGGGTGTCGACACGCTCGTCTGCGTCGGTATCGACCCCGAGTCGAGCCGTCGCTCGGTCGCGCTCGCCGAAACGTTCCCGGGCGTCTACGCCAGCGCCGGGATGCACCCGCACGACGCGAGCGCCTTCGACGCCCGGGCGAGCGCCGAGATCGAGGAGCTGCTCACGCATCCACGCGTGGTCGCCGTCGGCGAGTGCGGGCTCGACTTCTTCCGGATGCGGTCGCCCCGGCCGGAGCAGGAGCGCGCGCTCGCCGCGCAGCTGACGCTCGCGAAGGCCTACGACCTTCCGCTCGTGATCCACGTTCGAGACGCCTGGCCCGAGATCCTTAGAGTTCTCGATGAGGGTTCCGCGGAGCGCGTGGTCCTGCATTGCTTCAGCGGCGACGCCGAGATCGCTCGCGGGTGCGCGGACCGCGGCTGGTTCCTCTCCTTCGCGGGGAACGTGACGTATCCGAAGAACGCGCACCTTCGGGAAGCGGCGGCCGCGGTGCCGTTGGACCGGCTCCTCGTCGAGACCGACAGCCCGTTCCTCCCCCCTCAGCGTCTCCGCGGCCGCGACAACACCCCGTCGAACGTCGTGGAGGTGATCGACGCGATCGCGACCATTCGGGAAGAACCTGTGGAAACCATGAGGGAAACCACGGCCGCGAACGCTCGGATGGCCTTCTCCAGGCTCCGGGAGGGCCCGCTCGGGGATCTGGTTTGAAGTTTGCAGTGAAGGTTGAGGGTTTGGTAGGTTGGCCGCTGTACAGTCGTTCAAGGCTTCGGTCCGGCGATGGCCGCATTCCCCCCGGAGCCTTCTTCCGATGAGGAGGAAGGGTGCCGGTTCGTCCGACGCGGGTCCGCCGGTTGCGGGCACGCAAGGCGATGGGGAACGCGCTGCTCGCGAGCGTGCTGCTCGTGGGAGGTCTCGCGTACGTCGCGATCCAGAAGACCGTGACGCTCGTGGTGGGCCAGGAGCGGCCCGAGGCAGTCCGAACGATGAGCGCCAGCGTCGGGGAGCTCCTCGACGCGGAAGGGATCCTCGTGGGGTCCGGGGACCTGGTGACGCCGCCGACGCAGACGTCGCTCGCCGACGGGATGACCGTCATCGTCGAGCGCGGCTGGGTCGACGGGGTCATGGCTCCCGGCCTCGACGATGTGGGGGTCTGGGTGATGGAGGGAGCGACCGCGCCGCATGTGATGCTCGCGTCGCGGTCTGGCGAGGACTGGTTCTCCGCGGGAGATCCGGCCGGGTGGTCGCAGGTGGTGTCGGCGAACGTCGTGGTGAAGGGGAAGGACCACGACGTCATCACCAACGCCGGTACCGTTCGCGAGCTCCTCTCGGCCATGGGGATCGCACCCGATCGGGACGACCGCGTCCTTCCATCACCCAGGGCCCCCCTTCAAGAAGGTATGCGCGTCCGCTTCGACCAGATCGCGATCCGAACGCGAGAAGTGCGGATCCCGATCCCGTACACGACGTACACGAGGTACTCGGACGAACTCGATCCGGGTGAGGTCCGCCTCGATCGCGCGGGTGTCGACGGGCTCATGGTGGAGCGCACCCGGATCAACTACGTGAACGGGAGGGTCGCGTCCACCGTGGTCCTGTCGAGGACCGTGCTGGAGGAGGCGCTCGCCGCCCGGCGCGTCGTCGGCCGCGAGTACGACGGGTCTCACGGCGCGCAGGTCGGCGAGGCGAGCTGGTACTCGTTCGCGCCGGGCAGCGAGCTCACCGCTGCCCACCCGTGGCTCCCGTTCGGTACGGTGGTCAACGTCACGAACATCGCGAACGGCGAGTCCGTTCGGGTGGTGATCAACGATCGGGGACCCTTCGGCGGGCGGATCATCGACCTCTCCGACGAGGCGTTCGCCCGGATCGCCCCGCTCTCCCAGGGCGTCTGCCGGGTCCGGCTCAGCTGGTGAGGCCGCGGCCGGCCTCGGCCGCTCGGCGCTGAAAGAGCTCGCCTCCCGGCACGGGATCCGACCGACCAAGCGGCGCGGCCAACACTTCCTCGCCGACCCGAACCTCGCGCGCGCGATCGTGGCCGACGCGGACGTGCACGAGGGGGATCTCGTGCTGGAGGTCGGCGCCGGTCTCGGGTCCCTCACGGTCCCGCTCGCCCAGGCCGGATGCCGCGTCCTCGCGGTCGAGGTGGACCCCGGGCTGGCGAACGCGCTCCGCGAGGTGGTCGCTCCCTACCCGAACGTCCGGATCGAGGTCGGCGACGCGATGCGGCTGGACTGGCCCTCGATGCTCGGCGCCGGCCGTTGGTCGATGGTCTCGAACCTCCCGTACAACGTGTCGGTGCCGCTCGTCCTCGAGCTCCTGGAAACCGCCCCGGCGATCGACCGGTACGTGGTGATGGTGCAGCGCGAGGTCGGGGAGCGGCTCGTGGCCGGCCCCGGAGCCGAGGGTTACGGCGCGGTGAGCGTCCGCGTCGCGTATCACGCGGACGCCCGGGTGGTGCGGCGGGTCCCCGCGGACGTGTTCTGGCCGCGACCGAAGATCGACTCGGTGCTCGTCCGGCTCGAACCCCGGGCCCCGGCGGTCCAGGTCGACCGGGTGGCGCTGTTCGCGGTCGTGAACGAAGGGTTCGCGGAGCGGCGTAAGACGATGGCCAACGCTCTTCGGCGGCTCGGTCTGGACCCCGCGAGCGCCACCGGGGTCCTCCGGTCGGCCGGTCTGGACCCGAGCGCGCGGGGCGAGCAGCTGGGGCTCGACGGGTTCGCTCGGATCACGGAGATCATGCTCGAGCTGGGCTGGACACCGTGAGCGCGAAGACGATCCGACGCCGGGCGCACGCCAAGATCAACCTGTTCCTCCGTGTCCTCGGCGCCCGTGAGGACGGCTACCACGAGATCGAGAGCCTGGTGACGCCGATCTCGCTGGCGGACCTCGTCGTCGTTCGACCGGCTGGTCGGCTCCGCGTCGAGGTCGAGGGTGCGCCGGCGTTCGCGGCCGAGGGCCCGGCCGGTGGTCTCAACCTCGCGCTCGTGGCCGCGCTCGCCCTCGCCGACGCCTGTCCCGATGCGGCCGGCGCGCTGGTGGAGATCGACAAGCGCATCCCGGTCGCGGCGGGGCTCGGGGGCGGGAGCGCCGACGCCGCGGCCACGCTTCACGCGCTGAACGCGTTATGGGGGTGCGACGTGGATGCGGCGACGCTCGAGCAGATCGGCGAGCGGATCGGCTCGGACGTACCGGCCATGCTGTCGGGCGAGCCGGTCCTGATGTCGGGGCGCGGCGAACGCCTCGCGCCCGCGGACGTCGCCACGTTCCATTGGGTGCTCGTCCGGTTCGGGTTCGGCGTTCGTTCTCCCGACGCGTATCGGTGGTGGGACGAGGACGGAGCCTCGACCGGGCCGGACCCCGAACGGCTCCTGGCCGCGGCATCGTCGGGCGATGCCGGGTCGCTCGGGCCGCTCCTGTTCAACGACCTCGAACGCCCGGTCTTCGCCCGGCACGAGGGGCTCCTGAGGGCGAAGGAACGGCTCCTGGAAGCGGGAGCGCTCGGCGCCGTGATGAGCGGGAGCGGCTCCTCCGTCATCGGCCTCGCGCAGGACGAAGGGCACGCCCACGGGCTCGCGGCGGGGTTCGACCGGGCCGAGGCCGTCGTGAGTCCGCCTCCGGACGCGGCATAATCGGGAGCCGGTCCGGGGTCGTCTAACGGCAAGACGCGGGCCTTTGGAGCCTTCGATGGAGGTTCGATTCCTCCCCCCGGAACCACGTCGTTCCGCGCTGCCAAACGGCCTCGGAAGCAGCCACGGGACCGGCCACCTTGCCAGCCGGCGCCGTGCGCCGGTACAAAGGGTGTCCGCCCACCGAGAGGAACCCGTGTCCGAGACGGCGTCGCTCGTCGCCGTGGTGCTCGCCGCAGGCAAAGGCAAGCGGCTGAAGTCCACCGCGCCCAAGGTGCTCCATCCGATCTGCGGCCGGCCCGCCCTGTGGTGGGTCCTGCAGAGCGTTCGCGCGGCGCGCCCGTCGAAGATCGCGGTCGTCGTGCATCACGGCGCGGACGAGGTCCGCGACGCGGTTCGGTCGTGGGGGATCACCCCCGAGCCGGTGTTCGTCGAGCAGGGGGATGCGCTCGGAACCGGGCATGCGGTGTTGGCGGCGGAGAAGGCGGTCGGCCGAGCGCGCGAGGTGCTCATCGCCAACGGCGACTTCGATCCGGTCGCTCCGGAGGACGTCCGCAGGCTCGTCCGCGTCCACCGGCGAACCAGAGCGGCCGCCACGATGATCACGACCGAGGTCGAGCGGCCCGGGACCCTTTCGCGGATCGTCCGCGAGGGCGACCGCCTCGTCTCCATCGTCGAGGGGACCGACGCGCCGACCTCGATGCGCGCGATCCGCGAGGTCGGGACCAACTGGATCGCGTTCCGCCGCGACGATCTGTTCCGGGCGCTCCCGCTCGTCGGGCGCGAGAACGCGCAGGGCGAGTACTACCTGAACGACGTCTTCCCGATCCTGATCGACAAGGGGGAGCGGGTCTCGGTGGTGAAGGTGGACACCGGTGGTGCGATGGGCATCAACTCGCGCGCCGATCTCGCCAGGACCAATCGGGTCGTCCGCGAGCGGATCAACGCGCGACACCAGGCGAACGGTGTGACCCTGGATGATCCGGACACGACCTACATCGACGTCGACGTTCGGATCGGTCGCGACACCGTGGTCCATCCGATGACGTTCCTGTCGGGCGGAACGAGGATCGCGAAGGGCTGCGAGATCGGGCCGGCCACGCGGATCGTCGACGCATCGGTGGGCGAGGGCGCGGTCGTCGAGTTCTCGGTGGTGCGGGGGTCGCGGATCGGCGCTCGTGCGCAGGTGGGCCCCTACGCGCACGTCCGCCCCGGGACCAGGGTCGGCGTGGATGCGAAGGTCGGGGCCTTCGTCGAGGTCAAGGCGTCGGACATCGGGGAGGGCGGGAAGGTCCCGCACCTCACGTACGTGGGGGATGCGAAGATCGGACGGCGGGCCAACCTCGGGGCCGGAACCGTGACCGTCAACTACGACGGCTACCGGAAGCACCGGACGCAGATCGGGGACGATGCGCGGGTGGGTTCGGATACGATGCTCGTGGCGCCGGTGAAGCTGGGCAAAGGAGCCGTGACGGGCGCGGGATCGGTGATCACGTCGGACGTCCCCGCGGGAGCGCTCGCGGTCGAGCGTTCTGAGCAGCGGGTGGTGCGGGGGTACCGCAAGCGCAGGGACGCCGAGGCGAAGAGTGGCGCGACCGGCACGGAGTCCGCAGGTAAGAGCGACACCGGAGCGCGGGGGAAGCGCAAGGGGGCGCACTGAGGTGGAGATCGTCACCAAGAAGCGGATGATGCTGTTCGGGGGCACGACGCATCCCGCGCTGTCCGAGGAGATCGCCGAGCACCTGGGCATCCCGATCGCGCCGTGCGTCATCCGGCGGTTCGGGTCGGGCGAGATCTACGTGCGTCCGGAGGATTCGGTGCGGGGCGCCGACGTGTTCGTGATCCAGACGCACGCGGACCCCGTGAACGAGTCGATCATGGAGCAGCTGATCCTGATCGACGCGATGAAGCGAGCCTCGGCCAAACGGATCACGGCGGTCGTTCCCTACTACGGGTATGCCCGGCAAGACAAGAAGGTGCTCGCGCGCGAGCCGATCAGCGCGAAGTTGCTCGCCGACCTGCTCACCGCGGCGGGATCGGATCGAGTCGTGTCGGTCGACCTGCACGCGGGACAGATCCAGGGCTACTTCGACTTCCCGTTCGACCACCTGACCGCGCTCCCGGTGCTCTCCGGGTACCTACAGAACGAGCTCGGGCTGCACGGCGACGACCTGGTCATCGTGTCGCCGGACGCAGGCCGCATCAAGACGGCCGAGCGCCTCCGCGAGTACCTCCACGCCGACCTCGCGTTCCTCTACAAGCGCCGGTCGCGCAAGGAGGCGCACAAGATCGAGGAGATGGCGGTCGTCGGTGAGGTCAACGGACGGCCGTGCATCCTCGTGGACGACATGATCGACACGGCGAGCACCGTCTCCAAGGGCGCCAGCCTGCTCGCCCAGCAGGGAGCCGGCCCGATCTATGCCGCCGCGACCCACCCGGTGCTCTCGGGCAAGGCCGTGCAGAACCTCGAGGAGGCGCCGATCACGGAGGTCGTGGTCACCAACACGATGCCGATCCCGGAGGAGAAGCGATTCGGGAAGCTGAAAGTGCTCTCGATCGCGCCGCTCATCGCCGACGCGCTCCGAGCCGTCTTCGAGGAGAGCAGCGTCTCGGAGATCTTCCACGGCGAGAACCAGTAAGAACCGGGAGTCTCGGCGGGGTCCGTTCCCACAGCCTGTTGGTACCATGCCCCACCGAAGCTCACCTCCCGAGAAGGCATCGACATGGCCGAACAGAAGCTCGTCGCAGAGCCCAGAGACGGCACCGGCAAGGGCGTCGCCCGCAAACTGCGGGCGGCCGGCCGCGTGCCCGCGGTCATGTACGGCCACGGGACGGAGTCGACCGCGCTGTCGGTGGACGCCAGGGACCTGTTCCATATCCTGCACACCGGCGCCGGCACCAACGTCCTCGTGGACCTGGTCGTCGACGGCTCCGAGCACCTGATCATCCCGCGCGACGTGCAGCGCGATCACATCCACGGGCGCTTCATCCACGTCGACTTCCTGGCCGTTCGCCGCGACGAGAAGCTGCAGCTGTCGATCCCGGTCCGGATCGTTGGCGAATCCGTCGGCGTCAAGGCCGGCGGCGTCGTCGAGCACCACCTGTGGGAGCTCGAGGTCGAGTCGCTGCCCGGCGACGTGCCCGAGGCGATCGACGCCGACATCTCGGCGCTCGAGATCGGCATGTCGCTGCGCGTGAGCGACCTCGTCGCGCCGAAGGGCGCGACGATCCTCACCAACCCCGACGAATCGGTGGTCGCGGTGCAGCAGCCTCAGATGGCCGTCGAGCTCGAGGAGGAAGAGGCCGCCGAGGGCGAGGCCGTCGAGGGCGAAGCCGCCGAGGGCGAAGAAGGCGAGGCGGCGGGCGAAGGCGAAGGGGCCGGCGAGGCCGCCGAGCGGTCCGAGGGCTAGACGCCCTCGCCGCCATGACCTGGCTCGTCGCTGGGCTCGGCAACCCCGGCGAGCGCTACGCGAAGACCCGTCACAACCTCGGCTACCGCGTGGTGGACGAGCTCGCGTACCGCGAGGACGCGCGGTTGCGCAAGGCGCGGTTCGTCCCCGCCGACGTCGGCGAGATCCGTGAAGGCCCCGAACGCGTGCTCCTCGCGAAGGCGCGCACGTTCATGAACGAGAGCGGCCCGGCGATCGCCTCGCTGACGCGCAAGAACGACCTCGAGCCCGACCACGTGATCGCGGTGCACGATGACATCGACCTCGCGTTCGGCGCGCTCCGGGTGAAGATCGGAGGGTCCACGGCCGGCCACAACGGCCTGCGCTCGCTCGAACGAGCCCTGCGGTCGCCCGAGTTCTATCGCGTTCGGTTGGGTGTCGGTCGCCCGACCGGTCGGAAGGATCCGGCGGACTGGGTGCTCGAGGGGTTCGCGAAGGCGCAGGAGCCCGACGTGGCCCTGCTCGTCGACGACGGTGCCGACGCGGTCCGCTCGCTCGTTCACGACGGCCTGCAGATCACGCAGGACCGTTACAATCGTTCCGCACCGCGCGAACCGTAGCGCGGAGCTCGAAGACGATCGCTGGGCAAGGCCTCGTTCGCCGAACGAGGCCTGTTCATGCTGTCCGCTGCCGTGTGGAGGAGGTCCCGGGGTGCTGGAGAAGGCGCTCGATGCCCTGATCGGCTCGGAGGCGTTCGAGCGCCTCTTGCTCGACCGCGCCCGACCCCTCCTGGCTCGCGCCGACGCGGGCGAGGACTTCCTGGTGGCGGCGATCGCTCGAGCGCTCGGCGCCCCGGTCCTCGTGATCGCGCCGGGCCCCAGGGAGGCGGAGGGGCTGGCCCGCGGCGCGCAGGCGTGGCTCGGCGCGGACGACGCAGCGCTCCTGCCCTCGTGGGAGGCCCTGCCCTACGAGGGGATCAGCCCCTCGCCCGAGGTCTCGGCCCGCCGGGCGGACGCGGTCCGTCGCCTCCGAGCGGCGAAGGGCCCGTTCGTCCTCGTCACGCCCGCACTCGCGGCGATGCAAGGCCTCGTCCCCACCCTCGGAGAAATCCCACCGGTGGAGCTGGTCAAGGGGATCGAGCTCCCGCCGGACGCGCTCGCCGACCGGTTGGTGGGGCTCGGGTACGCGCGCGCCGACGTGGTCGAGCACCGGGGCGAGTTCGCCGTCCGCGGAGGCGTGCTGGACGTGTTCCCCGGCACCTCGCGGCGGCCGGTGCGTCTTGAGTACTGGGGCGACGAGATCGAGTCGCTGCGCGAGTTCGTCCCGTCCTCCCAGCTGTCGACCGGTCCGGTCGTCCGCGTCGAGGTGCCGCCCGTCCGCGAGCTCGTCCCCGACGAGGCAGTGGCCGCGCGCGCACGAGCGCGCGCGCCGAGACACCTCGATCGGTTCCGCGACGGGCTCGAAAGGATCGCGGAGGGCCTGCACGCCGAAGGGCAGGAGGCGCTCGCCCCGCTCCTGTTCGACGAGATGCCTGTGCCCGCCGAGCTCCTGCCCGAGGGCTCGTGGG
>Ga0209843_1000185_pt1 | contig 11305 bp, 10 predicted proteins | sample GWRWS1_20_30_FD_187222 | JGI IMG/M metagenome (GOLD analysis project Ga0209843, IMG submission 187222) | Riverbed sediment microbial communities from areas with vegetation nearby in Columbia River, Washington, USA - GW-RW S1_20_30 (SPAdes)... | ecosystem: Environmental > Aquatic > Freshwater >... | reverse complement strand
CCTGGTTCGCGAAGCTCATGTCCATCACGGAGGCGGGATGCCCCTCCGCCGCCGTGAGGTTGATCAGTCGCCCCTCACCGAGAACGTAGATCCGCCGACCGCTCTCGAGCGTGAACTCTTCGACGAACGGACGCACGCCCCGCCGGCTGCGCGCCATCGCGCCGAGCGTCTCGAGGTCGATCTCCACGTTGAAGTGCCCCGAGTTGCACAGAATGGCGCCGTCCTTCAGCCGGCCGAAGTGGTCGCTCGACATCACCGAGGTGTTGCCGGTCACCGTCACGAACACGTCGCCCTGGGCCGCGGCCGCGGTCATCGGCATCACCGGGAAGCCGTCCATGACCGCCTCGAGCGCCCGCAGGGGCTCGACCTCCGTCACGATGACATGGGCGCCGAGCCCCTTGGCGCGGGCCGCGACGCCGCGGCCGCACATCCCGTAGCCGGCGACGACGACCGTGCGCCCGGCCAGGAGGATGTTGGTCGCGCGGAGGATCCCGTCGATCGTGGACTGGCCGGTGCCGTAGCGATTGTCGAAGAGGTGTTTGGTGTCCGCGTCGTTGACCGCGATCACGGGAAACGCGAGCACGCCCTCGCGCTCCATCGACCGGAGCCGGACCACGCCCGTGGTCGTCTCCTCCGTCCCGCCGATCACTTCGGCGGCGAGATCCTTCCGCGGGCCGTGGAGTTGGGAGATGAGATCCGCGCCGTCGTCCATCGTGAGCTGGGGTCGCGTCGCGAGCACGGCCGCGATGTGCCGATAGTACCGCGCGTGATCTTCGCCCTTATGGGCGAAGACCGGAACGTCGTACTCGCGAACGAGCGCGGCCGCAGTGTCGTCCTGCGTGGACAGCGGGTTGGACGCGCAGAGCGCCAGCTGCGCTCCGGCGGCCTTGAGCGTGAGCATGAGGACCGCGGTCTCCGTGGTCACGTGCAGGCAGGCGCCGAGCCGGATGCCCTTGAGCGGCTGCTCGCGGGTGAAACGCTCGCGGATCTGACGCAGCACCGGCATCGATTGCTCCGCCCACTCGATCCTGAGGCGTCCCTCGGGGGCGAGCGACAGGTTCTTGACATCGTGCTCGGTCATGGAGCGTCGTCCTTTGCCCGGTGCCGTGGGCTGGTGTGCCGAGCTACACTCCCGCGTCGTCGCGCAGATCCTTGATCCGGCCCGTTCGTTCCCAGGCAAACTCGGGCTCCGAGCGCCCGAAGTGGCCGTAGGCGGCGGTCTTCTTGTAGATCGGCCGGCGCAGGTCGAGGTACTTGATGATTCCGGCCGGCGTGAAATCGAAGTGACGCCTGACCAGCCCTTCGAGGACCCGGTTCGGCACCTTGCCCGTCCCGAACGTGTCGACCATGATGGAGACGGGATCGGCGACGCCGATGGCGTAGGCGACCTGCACTTGCGCCCGCTGCGCCAGGCCGGCGGCGACGATGTTCTTGGCCACGTGGCGGGCCATGTAGCACGCGGAGCGGTCCACCTTCGTCGGGTCCTTTCCTGAGAACGCGCCACCGCCGTGCGGGCAGGAGCCACCGTACGTGTCGACGATGATCTTCCGCCCGGTGAGGCCGGTGTCACCCATCGGGCCGCCGGTCACGAACCGCCCGGTCGGGTTCACGTGGATGACGCAGCGGTTGAGGTCGAGGAGCTCGGCCGCGATCGTCGGGACGACCACCTGCTCGATGACGTCCTCGCGGATCCGTGCGGCGCCGACGTCGGGGCTGTGCTGGGTCGAGACGACGACCGTCTCGACCGCGCGCGGGACGCCGTCGACGTACCGAACCGTCACCTGTGACTTCCCGTCGGGACGGAGGTAGTCGAGCGCTCCCGACTTGCGCCGTTCCGCGAGCCGCATCACCAGCTTGTGCGCGAGCATGATCGGCATGGGCATGAGCTCAGGCGTCTCCGTGCACGCGTAGCCGAACATGAGCCCCTGATCGCCCGCGCCAAGCTTGTCGACGCCCTGCGCGATGTCGGACGACTGCTCGTCGATGGCCGCGATCACGCCACACGTCTCGTAGTCGAAGCCGTACTTCGCCCGCGTGTAGCCGACCTCGCGAATCGTATCGCGCGCGATGCGCGGAATATCGACGTAGCACGATGTCGTGATCTCGCCCGCCACGACCACGAGCCCGGTGGTCAGCAGGGACTCGCAGGCGACGCGCCCGGTCGGGTCCTGGGTGATGATCGCGTCCAGCACCGCGTCGGAAATCTGGTCGGCGATCTTGTCGGGGTGACCCTCGGTCACCGACTCCGACGTGAAGAGATACTCGTCCCGCACCATCGACACCCTCCAGCGCATCGCGTCCGGCGATGCAAACGGCGCAACTGTAACACGAATCGTCAGCGAGGCTAAGGGACTCCCAGCCGTCGCTTCATCTCGTCGAGCACGGGCACCGGCCAGGGGTCGGTGCCCAGGCCGACCGCGAGGTAGTAGCTCGTCCACGCCCCGAGGTAGGCCAGCCCCAGGAGCCGTGCCGGCGGCCCCGCGCCCCGCGCCCAGCACTCGCTGACCTCGCCGGCGGCGGCCGCGATCAGCTCGCGGAGCACGGCGAAGCGCCGCGCGATCTCCGAGGACTCGTCGTGGTCCCTGAGAAAGACCGCGTGCATCGCGGCCGCGGCCGGCGCGCGCCACGCTTCGACTTCGTTGTGGTTCATTTCTGGAATGGCGCCCGCGATCGCGAACCGCTTGGCGTTCTCCTCCACGTCGGTCTTCCACCGGTAGGCGACGCCGCCGGTCGCCGGACCCCCGTAGATCGCCGGCATGCGCGCGCCGACAGCGAGCGCGAGCCGCTTGGCCTCGTTCTGCACGACAGGCCGCATCGGCGCGAGCTCCTGGGCGAGCGCCGTCAGGATCTCGAGGGCCTCCGCGATCTCCGAGTTGGTCGCGACCGCGAGTCCGACGTCGCCCAGGATTCGCAGCGCCGGGAAAAACAAATATCCGAGCGCCATGCGCGGCATCAGCCCGGCGGGCAACCTCACCCGCGGTAGGCCCCGCCGGGTCGCCAGCTCCTCCAGCCGGCCGCCCGCGGTGAGGACCACCACGGGTACCGCCCGCGCGCCGGCCGCCTCGACGGCCGAGAGCACTTCCACCGTATCGCCGGAATACGACGAGGCGACGACGAGCGCGTGCTTGCCGGCGGTCGGAGGTAGACCGTACCCGCGATGAACGACGATCGGTACGTCGAGGCGTTCGGCGGCGCACCCGGCGATCAGCTCGGCCCCCGCGGCCGACCCACCCATGCCGGCGAGGATCACGAGCGCGGGGCGCGTGATCGAAGGCGGAGGCGCCGCCCGAAGGGCCAGCGCGGCGAGACACTGGGCGGGGAACGCGGCCAGCACGTCGCGCGCCCGGTGCGGATCCGTGCGCTCGAAGAGGCCGGGGTCGTCGAGCGTCATCGGCGGGCCAGCGTCAGCGTCGCGACGAGCTCGCGCTCGTCGTCGGGGCCCACGTCGAGACGCCAGACGAGCAGGAGCGCGGTGCCTTGATAGATCCGCTCGAACCCGGCTTCGGAGACTGACACGGTCTCGACCGGACCCCAGGCGAGCTCGGCCGCGGGGCTCCACCGAAGCGTGGCTTCGACGCCCGCCCACTCGTCCACCAGCGCCACGGCGGAGAGGACCTCCACGCGTCCGGAGCTGCCGAGCGAGGGACGGTTGGCGAGGTCGAGATACCGGTCCGGCGCATTCCCCGCTGTGAGAGCCAGGTTCCACTGCACCGCCCAGCGTCCGGTGAGCTGCCCCCCCGGGACGGGCCGCAGGCGGTAGCCGACCTCGATCGTCGCATCGCGGATCGTCACCCGCTTCTCGACGGCGAGCGGCGCCTCCGGCGTGGGCGCGCGCGCGAGCACGACGGCGACACCGTCGGCCACCGTCTGCACGACACAGTCCAGCCTCTCGCCGCCGACCACGGCGCGGGCGAGCGCCCAGGGGGCGACGGGATCGAGCGGCGTGGCATCGTCCTCGAAGAACCCTTCGATCAGCGACCCACGCCGGAGCTCGTCGTAGGCGAGCAGGGCGTCGAGCCCGGCTTCCTTGGCCGTGGCGGCTTCGTGGATCGTCCTCGCCGAGGCTGATGGGGCCGCGGCGGCGCGCGCCCGCACCTGGTCGTGATACGTCTCGAAGCGGCGCGCCAGGACGTCGGCGATGTCGAGTCCTGCTGGAAAATAGCCGAGCTCGGTGATCATGCCGCCGGCGTCGGGCTCCAGCGTGACGGCGAGCGCGCTCGTCCGAACGTACACTTCCGCGCGTCCGTCGCCGTTGCCGTCCTCGCGCGTCCAGCTGAGCCCGGGCGCGACGCCCGCCTCGATCAGCGACCGCTCGGCTTCCAGCAGAGCCGTCTTCACCGCTCGGCGCAGGTGCGGAAGGTAGCAGCCGCCGAACACGCCGTGCCAGTACGCGTCGTTGGCCTGCCCGCGCCAGAGCGCGACCTGGCCCCGGGCGAGCCGAGTATCATCGGGGCGTTGGGCGAGGGCGGCGCGGATCGCCCGCGAGAGTCGGAGCATCTTCCAGTGCGTGTCGGCGACTTCGGGGTATTTGACGAGGAAGCTCCGCCAGAAGCCGCCGCGTAGCAGGCCCGCCAACCGCTCGCCGTCCGCGAGGCCGCGGATCTCGTTCCGGGCTGCCTCGAGCGCGCGCGCGGCCTCGGCCGGCAGCGCCCAGTCCCCCATCTCCCGGTACGAGGCGGTCGGCAGAGAGACACGCCCGCTCGCCGGAAGGCGCTCGACGACGTCGGCGAGCGTCGTCAGCTCGAGCCAGCTCGTGGCCAGGAGGCGGTCGAAGAAGCGATCGAGCCATCCCCCGGTGTATACGCGGGCGTGGGTGCCGGGCCAGACTCCGAACTTCTCTCCGTCGTCGACCATGGTGAGCGCCGACACAGTCGCCCGACGTCTGTCCAGGTAGTCGAGCGTCTTGTCCACATCGGCGAACGGGATCAGGTAGCGCAGCGGCTGGCTGATCGGGAAGACGCGGAGACTGGCGCCTTGCTCGTCCGTCAGGTAGTACCCGCCCAGGGCATCCGTGTCCAGACCGGCGAGAGCGAAGTGGTGGTCGTCGAGAAGCACGTACTCGACCCCGGCCTCACTCAGCACGCGTGGCAGGTGCGGCTCCCAGACGCGCTCGGCAAGCCACATCCCGCGGGGGCGTACACCGAAGTGCGCCTTGAGGAACGCCGTCAGCCGTTCGATCTGGCCGACCTTGTCATGATCGGGCAGCACGGCGAGGATCGGCTCGTAGAATCCGCCCGTCAAGAGTTCCACCTGCCCGCGTGCGGCGATGGTGCCGAGGAGGTCGAAGGTGCGGGGCGCCGAGTCGCGCAGCCACTCCAGGAGGCCGCCCGTACAATGGATGCTCAGCCGGACCTCGGGGCGCGCGTCGAGCCGCTCGAGGAACGGTCGGTAGGCGCGTTCCGTCGCCTCGACGAGGACGTGGTCGAAGTTGCCGATCGGCTGGTGGTTGTGGACGCCGAAGCAGAACGCCAGCCGGTCCATCACACCCGCACGGCTCTCACTCCCGCTGGAGGTCGCGGTGCACGAGGGTCGGCGCGTAGCCGATGCCGCTGAGGAACCGCTTGAGCTCCTCCACGACGGTCACGGACCGGTGGTGCCCGCCGGTACAGCCGACCGCGACCGTCAGATACGCCTTCCCCTCCCGCTCGTAGCAGGGCAGGACGAACCTCAGGAAGTCCTCGAGGCGTCGGAGCAGCTCCTTGCTCTCCGGGTGGTTCAGCACGAAGGTGCGCACGCGCTCGTCACGACCGTCCAGCGCGCGCAGGGCATCCACGAAGTGGGGGTTGGGCAGGAACCGGACGTCGAACACGAGGTCGGCGTCGAACGGGACCCCGTGCTTGAAGCCGAACGACACCAGCGAGGGCGCGAGCCCGGGCCGAGCCTTCGGCGCGACGTAGAGCTCGACGAGCCGGTCCTTGAGCTGGTGGACGGTCAGCGCGGAGGTATCGACGATCCGGTCGGCGACTTCGCGGAGGTCGGACAGCGCCTTGCGCTCGGCACGGATCCCGTCGAGCGCGTTACCGTCACCGGCCAGCGGATGGCGCCGTCGCGTCTCGTGATAGCGACGCACCAGGGCCTCCTCGCTCGCCTCCAGGAAGAGGACCTCGACGGCGTGACCGCGCGTCCTGAGCTCACGGATGATGTCGAGCAGACGCGAGAGGTACGCGCCCTCGCGCACGTCGACGCCGAGCGCCACGCGGTGGATGGGCTGCTCGGAGCGCATGATCAGGTCGGCGAAGGTCGGAATGAGCGTCGTGGGCAGGTTGTCGACGCAGAAAAACCCCATGTCCTCGAAGCACTTGATCGCGAAGCTCTTGCCCGCTCCGCTCAGCCCCGTGATGACAACGAACGACAGGGGCGCCGGCATCGCGCTAGGCTCCGGACGTGGTCGCGCCCGCCGGGCGGCGGGATCGCGCGCGTCGCCGGCGCGTCCGCGCCTCGCACATCTGTCGGCAGAGGGTGTCGATGGCGCCCTCCACGGCCGTCAGCAGATGGTCGGCGCTCGCCGCGCTCGAGAAGCGGCGCTGGCGCGTGCGCGCGACGAGCCGCGCCGTCCGCTGGAACCGCTCCGAGCCGCAAGTGACCCGCAGCTCGAGCGTCGACGGCCCGACCCGCGCGAGCTTCTCGACCTTCCGCTCGACCAGGGCCTTGAACGCCGTCGTCAGTACCACCCCGCGCCCGCTGATGATGAGCTGCATGGGGGCTCTCTCCTCGTGGCCCGCGGCTGGCGCCTCACCGCTTCCGCGGCGTGAGACGCCGCTGGTGCGAGGGCAGGATGCCGAGCTCCTCGCGGTACTTGGCGACCGTGCGGCGCGCGATCGTGAGACCACGCTTCTGGAGCGCCTGCGCGACTTCCTGGTCGGACTGCGGCTTTGCCGGGTCTTCGGCGGCCAGGATGTCCTGGATCATCTTCTTGACCGAGACCGACGACACCATCTCCCCGTCGCCCGACGCGATGCCGCTGTGGAAGAAGAACTTCAGCTCGAACAACCCCTGCGGGGTTTCGACGTACTTGTTCGTCGTCACACGGCTGATCGTCGACTCGTGCATCCCGATGTCCTCGCCGACGTCGCGCAGCGACAACGGGCGGAGGTGGGGCAACCCCCGGTCCAGGAACTCGCGCTGGAATTTGACGATCGACTGCGTCACCTTGCGCAGGGTCCGCTGGCGCTGGTCCACGCTCTTGATCAGCCACAGCGCGGAGCGGAGCTTTTGCTCGACGTACTGCTTCGCCTCGTCCCCGGAGCCGGGGCCCCGGAGGAGCGACCGGTAGAGCGAATTGACCCGGAGGCGCGGGATGCCGTCCTCGTTGAGGACGATGGTGTAGTCGTTGCCGAGCTTGTACACGAAGACGTCGGGCACGATGTAGCGCGAGTCGTTGCCGCCGAATCGCCGGCCGGGCTTGGGTTCGAGGCGCATGATTTCCTCGACCGACTCCATGATCCGATCGACGGGAAGTTTCATGGCCCGCGCGATGTCCTGGTAGCGCCGGCGGCTCAGGTCGTCGAAGTACACCTCGATGATCTCGACCGAGACCGGGTCGGGGAGCGGGTCGCGCTTCAGCTGGAGCAGGAGGCACTCCTGGATGGATCGCGCCGCCACGCCGGGAGGGTCGAAGCCCTGCACGAGCTCGATGACCCGGGCCACCTCCTCGGCGGTGGCCCCGCACCGCTGGGCGATCTCCTCGAGCTCGGCCCGGAGGTAGCCGTCCTCGTCGAGGTTGCCGATGATCTGCGCTCCGATCCGCCGAACGGCGGCGTCTTCCGACGCGAAGCGCAGCTGTTCCTCGAGATGGTCGGCCAGCGAGACGTGGGTGCGGACGACGTTCTCGAACGGTAGGTCTTCGCGATCCTCCTGCGAGACCAGCGAGCGCTCCTCGTGGTCATCATCGGCCGACATGACCGCGTTGAAATCGAACGGGAGCTCGTCCGTCTGGCGTTCGGTGGTCGGCGGCGCCTCCGTCGTGACCTGCTCGACCGTCGGCGCTGGCGGCGAGTCGGGAGTCACGGGCCCGTCGGTGGTCTCCGGCGTGTCCGGCGTGACCTCTTCGAGCAGCGGATTCTCGAGCAGCTCCTTCTGGACGACGTCCTGGAGCTCGAGCGTGGAGAGCTGCAGAAGCTGGATCGCCTGCTGTAGGAGCGGCGTCATGACGACGCGCTGGCTCTGCCGTAACGAGAGGCGCGCCTCCATGGCCATGAGGGTTCTCTCGCCTCCCCCTACAGCGCGAACCGGTCGCCGAGATAGATCTCACGGGCGACCGAGTTGTTGGCGATCTCGGTCGCGGTGCCGGCGACCAGGATCTTGCCGTCATAGAGGATGTAGGCGCGGTCGGTGATGGCGAGGGTCTCGCGCACATTGTGGTCCGTGATGAGAATGCCGATGCCGCGCTCCCGAAGCCGGGCGACGATCTGCTGGATGTCGCCGATCGCGATGGGATCGATGCCCGTGAACGGCTCGTCCAGCAGGAGGTATTGGGGCGAGGTCACGAGCGCGCGCGTGATCTCGAGGCGGCGGCGCTCGCCTCCGGAGAGCGTGTAGGCAGGGTAGCGGGCGAGCGCGCTGAGGTCCAGCTCGCCCAGGAGCTCGCGCGCGCGCTCCCGGCGCTCGGCGCTCGACAGGTCGAGCGTCTCGAGGATTGCGAGTAGATTTTCCTCGACCGTCAGCTTCCTGAACACGGACGATTCCTGCGGCAGATAGCCGACGCCCATCCGGCACCGCTGGTACATCGGCAACGACGTGATCTCGTTACCCTCGAGAAAGATCCGACCGCCGTCCGCCGGAAGCAGGCCGACCATCATGTAGAACGACGTCGTCTTTCCTGCGCCGTTCGGGCCGAGCAAGCCGACGACCTCGCCCCGTTGGATGTCGAGCGAGACAGCGTCGACGACCTTCCGGCTCTTGAACCATTTCATGAGCCCCTGCGCCACGAGACCTTCCATCGGTCAGTTCCGGCAGGGCTCCGCCGACCGACGCGCGGCGGCCTGGCCGTCCCGCTTGTCCTCGTCGCGGGAATAGAAGACCGCCTTGACCCGCTCTTGCTTGCCGCCCTGGACGATGGACCGGTCCTGAGAGATGAAGAGCGTGATCGTGTCGCCGGACACGACGTTGTCCTCTTCCCAGACCCGGGCGTTGCCGATGAGCATCACCCGTTGCTCGAGGTCGAAGTACTCCGCGCGCTGCGCCGTCCCGGTCCGGCAGTCCTTGGTGATGATCCGGACGCTCCCGGTCGAGACCGTTCGCAGAATCCGGTCTCCCTTCTCGTCGAGGTAGACCTCGACCCGGTCGGCGTACTGGACGGAGTTGTCCCGGCGTGCCACGACGTTGCCGCTGAAGATGACGAGGTTCTCCTTGCCGAACCGTTCCATCCGGTCGGCGTCCACGGTGAGCGGCTGGGCCTTCTCGTCCTTCGCCTTCGCCCCGCCCGCCGCAGGCAGTTGGCCCGCCGCGAGCGCCGGCGCCAGGACGATGAGAACGGCCCCGAGGAGCGCCTGCCCTGTCATTTGCCCGGGCCGTTGAAGATCGTGCGGACGCGCCCGGCCACTATCGTGGAGCCATCGGCCATCCTCACGTCGAGCGCCGTGCCGTCGGCGATCGCGCCGTCGCGTGAGAGGCGCACCGGCGCGTCCGTCCAGAGTCGTCGCTCCGCGGCCTGCCAACGGAGCACGCTGGTTTCGAGCCGCAGGCCGTCGCTCGAGGTGACCACGACGTTGTTCCGGATTTCGATATTCCGGGTGGCGTGAAACAGGTCGCCTTCCCCACCCACGATCGTCCACGATCGGTCGTGCTCGAACACCTTGACCGAGATTCTCCGAAGCGCCGTGCGTCCCTCGGCGTCGAAGATCAAGACCTGCTCGGCCGTGAGCCCCCAGCGCACGCCGCCGGCCTCCTCTTCGATCTGGGCGTCCTTGATGCGGAGGTCGGCGCTCGAGACGGCGGGGCCGGTCGGTTCCACGGGCGCCGTTCGGCTCTTGGCGATCAGCGTGCCCGCCACCAGGAGCACGAAGGCGACAACCGTTCCGAGAATTCCGGCAGCCAGGCGATGTGTCTTCATCACTGTGTCGATTCTAAGGGGAAGTCGATGCGGAATGCAATTTTGGTACCACGAAAGAACGGCGCTGAGGGACGTAAAAGCGGAAACACCGTGAAAACTATACGATCTTCGCCCGGAGGATATCGTGCAAGTGGATGATACCAACGGGCCGGCGAGCCTGGTCCACGATCACCAGGCTGGTGATCTGCCAGGTCTCCATCACCTCCAGCGCCTTCGCGGCCAGATCGTCGGCGCAGATCGTCTTCGGTTCGCGACTGGCCACCTGGCCGGCCGTGAGGTCATCGATCGACCCACCTCGCAGGTGGAGCCGTCGGAGGTCGCCGTCGGTGATCACGCCCGCGAGCCGACCTTCCCCGTCGATGACGGTCGTCATGCCCTTGCGCTTCTGCGTCATCTCGATGATGACCTCCCGCAGGGGCGTCGTCTCGGGGACGATCGGCACCGCGTCCCCCATGAGCATCAGGTCCGCCACGCGGAACAGCGCGCGCCAGCCGAGCGTGCCGCGCGGGTGCAGCGCCGCGTAGTCCTCCGGGCGAAGGCCGCGCAGCTCGAGCAGCGCCAGGGCGAGTGCATCCCCGGCCGCGAGTGCGGCGGTCGTGCTCGATGTGGGCGCCAGGTTCATCGGGCACGCCTCCTCCGGCACGCTCACGTCCAGGACGACCTCGCACTGGCGGGCGAGCGAGGAGGTCGGATGTCCGGTGAGCAGGACGATGGGCACCCCGAGCCGCTTGAGCGGCGGAAGGATCGCGAGCACCTCGTCAGTCTCGCCGGAGTTCGACAGCGCGACCACGACGTCGCCGCGCGCCACCATGCCGAGATCCCCGTGCACCCCTTCGGCGGGGTGCAGGAAGTACGCCGGTGTTCCCGTCGACGCGAGTGTCGACGCGATCTTGCGTCCGATCAGCCCCGACTTGCCCATGCCGGTCACGATGACCCGCCCGCTGCAGCCGCGGAGCAGCTCGACCGCGCGCTCGAAGTGCTCGTCGAGCTTCGGGATCAAGCCGAGGATCGCCTCGGCCTCGAGCCGGAACACGCGCTCCGCGATCTTCCGCACGTCGGGCGTCCGCTCGGTGCTCACGGGTGGACCGCCGCCTCGATGGCATGGAGTTGCCGCAGGAGCCGTGGCAGGTCGTCGATGCGCAGCATGTTCGGGCCATCGGAGAGCGGGCGGCCGTCCGGCAGCGTGCGGTCGGGATCCTCGTGCATCTCCATGAAGAGCGCGTCAACGCCGAACGCCACCGCCGCGCGCGCGAG
>Ga0209843_1000184_pt1 | contig 11330 bp, 17 predicted proteins | sample GWRWS1_20_30_FD_187222 | JGI IMG/M metagenome (GOLD analysis project Ga0209843, IMG submission 187222) | Riverbed sediment microbial communities from areas with vegetation nearby in Columbia River, Washington, USA - GW-RW S1_20_30 (SPAdes)... | ecosystem: Environmental > Aquatic > Freshwater >... | reverse complement strand
CGGGACCACCGGTGGACAGGTGTACGCATCGGCCAACGCTGGAGACAGTTGGGAGCCCATCGTTCGCGATCTTCCGGCGGTGTTGTCTGTGGAGGTCCAGACGCTGTAGGCGAGCGACGAGATACGAGATACAAGAGACGAATTATGATCAGAGTTGTGCTCCCGGCACATCTGCGGACGCTGGCTCGCGTCGGCGGTGAGGTGACGCTCCACGTTGAAGGTCCGGTCACGCAGCGCTCGGTGCTCGAGGCGCTCGAGACGCGCTACCCGATGCTGCGGGGGACGATCCGCGACCACGTGACACTCAAGCGCCGAGCGTTCGTGAGATTCTTCGCCTGCGAGCAGGATCTGTCCCATGAATCGCCGGATGCCCCGCTGCCTGACGTGGTCGCGACGGGTGCAGAGCCTCTTCTGATCGTGGGGGCCATGGCCGGCGGGTAGTTCTCGCTCGTAACGTGGCATGTGACGCTTTTTGACAGACGCTCGCGAACCCTGATCACGGGTCTCTAAAGCTCGATGCCGGAAGTGGTTGCGGCCCGGCGAAGCACAACCGATCGGAATACGAATGAAAGGAGACGGAAACGATGAGCACACAAAGGAAAACAAAAACCAGCGATGTAAAGAGAGGCCTCACCGCGGGGAGTCTGGTCTGGTTTGAAATTCCAGCGGATAATCCCGAGCGTGCGAAGAAGTTTTACGGCTCGTTGTTCGGCTGGAAAATCAAGCCGTTTCCCGGGGTGACGGATTACTGGCATATCGACACGGGCGGGGGTGACGACACCCCCGATGGCGGGCTGATGGCGCGCAAGCACCCGGAGCAGCCCATCACCAGCTACATCAACGTCTCCTCGGTGAACGAATCCGCGGCGAAGGTCGAGAAACTCGGCGGCAAAATCTGCAAGCCCAAGACGGCGGTGCCGCAGATGGGCTACTTCGCCATCTGCCAGGACACGGAGAACAACATGTTCGCCCTCTGGGAAAGGAACGAACGCGCAAAGTAGGTGTTCTGTTATCTGGCGAAGGCGTGAGTGCTCACGGTGGTGCAGGGAAGGAAAGTAACTTGTTGGTTGAAAGACAACCGGAGGGAACATACATGCAATCGGATACTCAACCCGCTCCCGTCTCGAAGAAGATGCTCTGGACCGGACGAATCCTTAGCGGCCTGCTGGGATTGCTCCTGTTAGCGGATAGTGTGGGGAAATTCGTAAAACCGGCAGCCGTTGTCGAGGGGACGGTTCGGCTCGGCTATCACGAGAGCATAATTCTCCCCCTCGGCATCGTGTTGTTTGCCTGCACCGTTCTCTATTTGATGCCGCGCACGTCCCTTCTTGGCGCGATACTGCTGACCGGCTATCTGGGCGGCGCAGTCGCCACACATGCGCGGGTTGGCGATCCCCTTTTTAGCCACATCCTGTTCCCGGTGTATTTGGGTGTGATGATCTGGGGAGGGCTTTTCCTGCGCGACGACCGGCTGCGCGCACTGCTTCCTTTGCGAAGTTAACTTGCGGACAGGCCAAGGAGGCCACCAGGGTTGGCTGAGACGGGGCTCAACTTTTAACCTTCAACCAAGCGGAGGCATTCCCATGCGATTCATGATCTTCGTCAAAGCGACCAAAAACTCCGAAGCGGGTGTGATGCCGAGCCAGGAGCTCCTGGCCGCCATGATGAAATACAATGAGGACCTGGTGAAAGCCGGCATCATGCTGGCGGGCGAGGGACTCCAGCCGAGCTCGAAGGGCGCGCGCGTCAAGTTCTCGGGAAATAAGCGCACCGTGACCGACGGGCCTTTCGCCGAGACGAAGGAGCTCGTCGCCGGCTTTTGGCTGTGGCGGTGCAAGTCGAGAGAAGAGGCGATCGAGTGGGTCAAGCGCTGCCCCAATCCGATGCCCGGCGAGGAGTCCGAGATCGAGATTCGCCAGGTGTTCGAGGCGGAGGACTTCGGCGCCGAGTTCACGCCCGAGCTCAGAAAGCAAGAAGAGCAGCTGCGTGCGAAATCCGAGCAGCTAAAGAAGGCCGCGAAGCGGTAGTCGCGGCGCGCCTCGGCTAACTGCTACCGCGTGATTTCAACCATGTAACGGAGGACCAATGATTAAGACAATCGCTATCGTTGTCGTCTCGCTGGTCGCTGCGCTGCTCATCTTCGCCGCGACCAAGCCTGACACGTTCCGTGTCGAACGTTCGATTAGCATCGAGGCTCCGTCGGAGAAGATCTTTGCGATCCTGAACGATTTCCATCTGTCGCAGTCCTGGTCGCCCTTTGAGAAGAAAGACCCGACAATGAAGAGAACCTTCAGCGGGGCGGCAAGTGGCAAGGGCGCCGTGTACGAATTTGACGGCAATAAGGAAGTGGGCAAGGGGCGCTTGATGATCACGGACACAGCTCCTCCTTCCAAGATCACAATCGCGCTGGATATGGTCGAGCCGTTCGAAGCACACAATACCGTAGAGTTCACGCTGGGCGCCAACGGCGACTCGACAAAAGTCACCTGGGCGATGCACGGACCGCAGTCGTATGTGATGAAGGTCCTGAGTTTCTTTATAGATTGTGACAAGATGGTCGGCAAGGACTTCGAGGCGGGTCTTGTCAAACTGAAAGCCATAACTCAAACGTGAGAAAGGAGGCTACACATGCGCTATGTTGATGGGTTTCTATTGCCGGTCCCAAAGAAAAACCTGAAGGCGTACGCCCGCATGGCTCAGAAGGCGGGGAAAATCTGGCGGGGGCATGGCGCTCTCGACTACAAGGAGTGCGCGGGCGACGATCTCAAGGTGAAGATGGGGATGCCGTTCCCTCGACAGATGAAGGTCAAGCCGGGCGAAACGGTGGTGTTCTCATATATCGTGTACAAGTCGCGGGCGCACCGCGATCGTGTCAACGCCAAGGTGATGAAAGATCCGCGCATACAGAATATGTGTGATCCGAAGGACATGCCCTTCGACGTCAAACGCATGGCCTACGGCGGATTCAAAGTCTTGGTCGACACAAGGTAGCAGCGAAAAGAAATGGGCCGAGGTACCTCACTATGACATGTGTTCGGCGAATGTGCTCATCACTTAACCACACGGAGGCCACCATGCGTTTCATCTCTCTCGCAGTCACCGCATTGAGCATCATACTGACCGTCTCGCCGGTCCTGGCCAAAGAGAAGAAGGGTGAGAAACCGATGGACCAGCAGGCGATGATGGAGCTATGGAAGAAGCTGGCGACGCCCGGCGAGCCGCATAAGTTGCTTGCAAGCATGGCCGGCAGCTGGACAACCACCACCAAGGAGTGGATGGAACCGGGCAAGCCACCGACGGAATCGACTGGCACCGCGGAAATGAAGATGTTATTGGACGGACGTTTTCTGTACCAGGAATACAACAGCCAGATGATGGGACAACCTTTCTCCGGAATCGGCATCGACGCCTACGACAACATGACCAAGAAATACGTCACGGCCTGGATCGATTCGATGGGCACGGGGATTTTCATCATGGAAGGCACGGCCAGCGCCGACGGCAAAACCATCACGCTGAAAGGGTCGCATCCTGAGCCGGGCGGAGGAAAGATGACACATCGTGCGGTCTGGAAGATCGTCGATAACAACAACCAGACGTTCGATATGTTCGGGGCGCACCATCGCGGCAAGGAAACGAAGATGCTGGAGATCACGTACACGCGAAAACAGTGAGATACCCGGGCGTCGCCGGCAGGTTCCGAACAGGAGGGACCAGGAAATCTACTTCAGCGGGGGGTAGGCTGAACCGCGGGTCACAATACTCTTTCTAGCGATGGGTTCAACTTCGACGTCCAGGCGGTCGCCGAGCACGTCGCGTTGCCGCGGGCGCCTGCAGCAACTCCAACCCCCGCAGCAGCCCCACCCCCCACCCTCACGGCCAAGGAGTGGTTCGATCTGGGCGCCGAATTGGAGGGATCCTCACCGGAGGAGGCGCAGCAGGCCTACCACCAGGCCTTGGAGCTGGATCCCACGTTGGCCGATGCCCATGTCAATCTCGGGTGCCTCTACGAAGAGGCGAAGAAGCCCGTGCAGGCCGAGGCGCACTACCGGGCCGCGATCGAGCAGGCACCTGTCGATCCGATCCCCCAGTTCAACCTCGCCGCGCTCCTCGACGATCTCGGTCGCGCCGACGAGGCGATCCAGGCCTATCGGCATGCGATCGATCGCGATCCTGACTGCGCCGACGCCCACTACAACCTCGGCCTCCTCTATGAGACGCTCGGGAAGCGAGCCGAAGCGATCCGACACCTGCGCAAGGCCAAGGCGCTCTACGGAAAGTCCTCCGTCGGTCGGTAGTCACCCCACCTCAGCGTTCCGGCCCCTCCTGCGCGGCCTGCATCAAGTCCTCTTATCACGGACCGCTTAGTAGCAATCCAGAAGTGTGGAAGAGCATCAAAAAGTAGAATGTCCCCTTAAATCCCTCCTGTCCAACCTGTCTTCGACACCAACCTTCCATTCACTCAAGAGATTCGAAAAATTTCACGCATCTTGATAGCCGAGAGCTAACGAATAGCTAACGCCCCTACATCGTTCACAAATCTCCAGCAAAATCTGTATAATCCATTCTTACCATGGCTAGGCAGCGACATCTTAACAATGCGCCCATAACAGAAGCGCTGATAGACCTTCGCGTAAAGCTACCTATAGAGACTCAGGATATAACGCTTATCCATTCTCTCCATGAGCGAATCCGGGAACGGTTCCCGAAAGAGAAAAAGATCCAACACTTCGAATACCAATTGGAATTCGGGCCTCCCCAGAAAGAGAAGACCACGTCGAGCCAGCTTGGATACCGGTATGACAGCACGGACGGTCGTCAAGTCATTCAAGCAAAGCTTGACGGCTTCACATTCAGCTGGCTCAAGCCATACGAGACATGGGAGGTACTCCGTGGGGAAGCTTATTCAATGTGGCAACTGTACCAGGAAATTATGAAGCCTGAAGCGATCACTCGGGTGGCCACTCGCTACATTAATCAGATTGAAATCCCTGGGCCCTTGATTGATTTCGACCACTATTTGACAGCGGCCCCAGTAATTCCAAAGGCTCTTCCGCAAGCATTTGCAAGTTTTCTCACGCGGATTGTTGTACCCGACGATAAGAAACAGCTTGTATCCATAGTTACCCAGATTTTTCAGCCTGGGGTTAACCCAGAGGTGACTCCCGTGGTACTAGACATTGATGTTTTCAAGGAGAAATTATTTGAAAATGAGGCCAGTGCTTGGGCTATAATAGATAGCTTACGGGAAACGAAGAACTTGATCTTTTTCGATAGCATCACTGAGAAAGCGGTGGAGCTTTTCCAATGAGCACGCCAGCCACACTTCGATACCCCATTGTTGATCTCCTAGGGTACACAGGGGTGAGCAGCCAATTTCCTGTTTTGAAAATTATCCAAGATACGTCTGAGCATTTTGAACTTCCCGCAACCAGACAGAAAAGAAAAGAAGCAATAGACTCGGTGATGGACGCTTTTCTGCGCTCTCAGAGAGTTGCCACGGACGTACCAATCTCTGAATCAACTTCTAAAGAAGCGATTGATTTTCTGCGAAGGCTCCCGTCCTCTCTCCCAATCCCCGAGGTTGTAGTTGAGCCTGATGGGGATCTCGGCTTGGAATGGTTCGGTAGCAACTACTACTCCTTCGTAGTTGGCTTTTCGGGCAAGGGCACCATCTCTTATTCGGGACTGTTTGGAAGAGGACGAAAGACGTATGGGACTGAGTTCGTTTCTGAAGGAATTCCTTCTTCCATTGTTGAGAATATTCGCCGGGTCCTCGGCTAGATGGACTCTTCGCACGGTAGTTTCTCGCGATGAAACAGTCTGCAAGTACCAACTTGAGAAACACGACGTCCGCAACGATGGCACGTTGCGTTACACGGCTCTCCTCCCTGGCCCAGATGGCACTAGATCAGTCTTCCGCATATCAGGCCTTTCTGAATCAGATGTCTGGGGTATGGGTTTAGAAAAAGTTGCCCAAATTAGGCACCTTCCCCTACTTGGGAGGTTTGATTTAATCGCTGGCGTGGTATACGACCAGGAACTGAGGTTCGCAGTTGATGCTGACCTGAGTTCACGCCATGCTGAAATAGTTGGTTGGCCTGAGGAGAAAGAGAAAAAGCGTTCGATCGCTCAGGTCCTTGCCGCAGAAGCAACGGTAAGAGTTAGGCCAAGAACAGAGGAGGTCACGATCTAGCGTGCCTTCGCTTCAGCCGTAAGACAAGTTCAACGTAAGCTCGAGTCCCTCCCCCTTAACCTTATCTCCGTTTCCTCCACTCCCACAGCGGCATGCTGTTGTTACACATCCTTCTTCATAGCCATAAGAGAATTCTGAGAACTCTGTGTGGCGCATTCACTTGTACCGTAGGCCTTTGCTCGATCGGAGATCGCGGATGACACCGATGGCGCGACCGGTGGCGTAGAGGTTGTCACTCCCAAGACGCTTGTGTAGTGCCGTCATGACTGCATTCGTCACTTGGCCGACGTCACCACCACGGGATGGACGGTCGTACAGGGACAGGACATCTCGCCCGGAAGGCCAGGAGAGTATTTCGCCGCGGATGCCAACCTTTCCGACCATGTGGTGTTCTATGGGAACGGAATCGGAGAGTGCAATATAGATGAGTTTTCGCGGGCCGGAGGCGGTCGGCAGGACGAAGGACCCGCCTGGCGTAATCTTTGCTTTTGCTGGCACAGCTTTCTCTACCTGTTCCAGATCAACTAGCCTCCTGACGACACAAGGAAGTCCAATAATCCGCGCCCCCACCCGTTGTGCCTCCGACAGCGAGTTCTCTCCAGCGTTCACGAAGAGAAAGTTGCCGCTGCGTCGCCAGTAATAGGCAACGAACTGTACCACCTGGGTTGCTTTTTTCAGCTTTAAGAAAACATCTCGGATCGGGAAAGGGTTTCGACCATAGTTGCCCATGTCCACGAACAAGAGCACTGCTAGCTCCGTCTCACTGAATATTGCAGCCTTCTCAAGCATGGCGCGGGGAAGGAGGGAGTAAAAACGGTTCCTGACACCGTTTTACACTCTCTTGCTTTACTTGGGTTGAGTGAAAGAGTTCAGATCTGCCAACCGCTTTCGCGCAATCTCGAGTTCTTGGGAAGTGATTGGAAAACTTAGTCTAACCAATTCTTTCTCTGAAAGCTATGAACTAGCTCACAGGGGGGTGGCCCGCCGGAGGCTGATAGCCGGATAGATTGCAGGATTCGCAGTCTATTCCGGGAGGCGAAGTAGGGCGAAATCTTGAATACCTGTTGGATGAGTGGAGAGCTGAGACCACCGTGATACACTGGCCTGATGAGACTTTTCACGCTCCTCGTGTCGGCCCTCTTCGCTGCTGTCGGCATTTGGATGATTATCGATGGCGATTCAACCGGCTGGTTCGTCGCGGGGTTCTTTGGTCTATGCCTCTTGGTCGCCGTCTTTGAACCCTGGCTCCCCAAGCCCCAGGTTGCCTGCGAGTACCGGTTAGTGATTACAGAAGAGGATGTCGCCTGCGAGCATCCGAAAAGACCGCGCATGGAGTGCTACACATCGAAGGTGAAGTTGCTCGGCCTGCTCGGTCTGACCTGCGCCATGGTCAGCGTGTCTTACTTCTGCACGACGCTGCCTGGCCTGACTCCGCGAGTGGTCGGCTGGATGGGGGTCGGTTTCTTCGGGCTGGGGTTCATCGCGCTCCCGGTCATGTTCTTCCGAGCTGCCCCGCAGGTCGTCATCAACGACGAAGGGATCGAGGACCGTCGGCTGAAGATTGGCGTGATTCGGTGGGAGGATATTCGGTCGCTGTCCATCGGCTCGGTGCACTCGGCTAAGTTCCTTTGCGTCGAGGTGGCCGATCCTGAAAGGTATTCATCCCGGCTGCCGCGGTGGAGTCGGTGGCTGGCAGCCCTGAATGAAGCGCTGGGCTTCCCCGCGCTGACCATCGGTTTCTCGGGCCTCAGTCCGGGCCTCAACGAGGCGTGGGCATACCTCCAGGCCCGGGATAGTATGAACCGTGCGCTTCACCCTGAGCGGTATGCTTCGGAGCCACGCGCACCCTTGGAGCCAGAGAGTCGATTCGTTGTGCGCTTGTCTGATTCAGAGGTTGTTTGTGAGCGACCAGACGGCAAGGTCGAGCGAGTTGGCTGGGCTGACCTACAGAAGGTTGAGGTCGTCACGACCGGTGATGGACCATTTGCCCCTGATGTATTTTGGGTTCTGCACGGGACTGACGGTGGTTGCGCCGTTCCACAGGGTGCCACTGGCGACAGCCAGTTGCTCGAGCGACTTCAGACGTTACCGGGGTTCGACAATCACGCCTTCATCGAGGCGATGTCCTCTACGTCAGACAGGCGGTTTCTATGTTGGAAGAGAACAGCGTGACCACGCCGCCTAACCACCCGCTGCAGCCGTCGGCTGGCGGCAGGTGCGGGGGTGATTCGCTGGGGACATTCGCCCGCCGCGGCTGAGCGGGAATTGCGGGCGGCCGCAGCTTAGCGGCCATCCGTTAGGCAGCGTTATCACGCATGAGCCGGAAGGCCGAAGCACGTAAGATTTACGAGGAACGCGTGGTGAACGACTCCCTCGCGCGACTGGCCGAGCGGCTCGACTTGAAGGGACTGCCATTTTCGGACGAAGAGTTGAAGAGCTTAGCCAAGCGACATCGAGAATCATTCAGAAATCCGGAAAAGAGAGGAGAGCGACTGACCAGGTACCAAGCTCAGCTCGCGAGGAATTATGGAGCGGATCTGGTCGCAGGCATTTCGGCGGCGCTTGAGAAGATCAACAACGAAATTGGTTATGAAGAGAAGTGACCTGCCGTGCAGCCATGCAATCCCATGTGGGAGCTCACAAATGACACCTAACCCGTCACTCAATCCGATCGGAGCCAGCACAGCGGCTCGCGGTCGGGCGGTGGTCGTCTAGCCCGGCTTGTCGGGCGTTGGCGGGACCCACGGGTAGAGGCGAGGAATCCACATTGTCAGGGCCGCGGCGACGGCGAGGGCGCAGACGGTGCCGATGATGAATTGGGTCCATGTGGCTGGCCGGATGGCGCCGAGCGACACGATGAGCAGCAGCATGGGTATGTCCAAGAAGTGCGTGAAGGTAGGTACCTGCTCTTGCCGGGCACGGCTCAGCTCCGGCGTCGCGGCGCCCTGGGCGAGCGCCTCGATCGTGAGGCGGCGGAGGCGCATGAAGTAGAGCCGAGTCACGGTGTTGCCTTCGACGAATTCAATCACGAACAACAGGATCATGCCCGCCAGCCAGGGATGCTGCATGAACCCCCATCCACCCCAGGTCTCCGCCGTCATCCACGCGCCCGACACGAAGAGGATCACGGCACCAGGCACCACGAGCCCATCGTAGAAGACCGCGATGTTACGCACGGCTTCAGCGAAGAGGGCAAGGTCGCGTACTTTCCGCGAGCGCAGATCCGACATCCACACGCCGATCAGGCCAGCTCCCATGAGCATCAAGCCGACCAGATGGGCAAAGCGTAGTAATGAGTAGGTCATAGCGACAGTATGCGCTTCTTCAATGGAAAGGAAAATTGGGGAGTTCCACTCCAACTTCCGCCGAGAGTTCGGCATCTGCCGAGATATCGGCGTCGTATTGATCGGCACGCCTAAATCACCTCGCGCAGTTCTGCCGAACGAGCGTTTATTTTCATAGCCTTATGCCATTATCAATCCATTCGATCGAATGGAACGGCCTTTGCCATATCAGGAGGGCGAAGGTGAAACGGTCATGCTGAAAATCACGATCCATCCAGAAGGGGGAGCCACGAGGCTTGGACTCGAAGGCCGACTGGCTGGGCCCTGGGTGGATGAATTGGATCGCTGCTGGAGCGGAGTCGCTGGTACGCAGCAGAGCCCTGTGCTGGTGGATTTATCAGGAGTGACCTTCATTGACCCTGACGGCAAGGCGCTCTTGGCCAAGATGTGGCAGCAAGGCGCGAAATTTCACGCAGTCGGCTGTCTGACCAGATGCATTGTGGACGAAATTGCTAAAGCTGGCTGCTCCGGGTCGTTTCATTCAAGTCGGAAGGACAAACGTAAAGGGAGCTGAGGCACTCATGTCCTGGTTGGTCTTGCACATGACCGTCATCGTCCCGCTTTTGTTGGCGGTGCTGCTAGTGATGGATCTCGTTCTCGCCGAGAGCAGGTGAGAAAGGAGGGCGATCCAATGGCAAACAGAACGCGCACTTATGCGGTAATGGGCGCCACAGGCCATATTGGGAAGGTCGTCGCTGAAAGCCTGCTGGGAGCGGGCAATCAGGTGCGCGTGATCGGACGGAGCGCCGATCGTCTGAAAGGCTTGGTGAATCAGAGAGCCATTTCCCACGTCGGCGCATTTGACGATGAGGATGTCCTCACTGGAGCGTTCAAAGGCGTTGATGGAGTCTTTGCCATGATCCCTCCCGATTACACCACAGGCGACCTCCTGGCCTACCAAGATCTCGTTGGATCGGCCACTGCCAGAGCGCTTGAAAACACGAGAGTCCAATTCGTCGTGAATCTCAGCAGCGTCGGCGCGCATCTCAGTGAGAGGACCGGACCCATTCGGGGGTTGCACAAGCAAGAGGCCCGTCTGAACGGCATCAAAGAGCTCCATGTGGTCCATCTGCGCCCTCACTGGTTCATGGAAAATCTGCTCTGGTCGATCCCCACCATTCAATCCTTGGGAATCAACGGCTCACCGCTGAGGGGGGAGCTCTCGATTCCCATGGTGGCTACCAGAGACATTGGCGCGAAGGCAGCAGAGTTGCTGGTTGACTTGCCTGTCCAGGGTCATATGGCCTTTGAGTTCTTCGGTCCCAGGTCGGTCACGATGCAGGAGGCCACGACCGTTCTTGGGAGGGCGATCGGGAAGCCGGAATTGAAATACATACAGTTCGCCTACAAGGTTACAGAAGAGGCGATGGTGGGAGCCGGTCTGTCGCCAGACTATGCGCGGCTGCTGATCGAACTGGATCGAAGCCTCAACGATGGCCTCATTCGACCAACCCAACCCATGACGCAGGATCATCTCGGAAAGACGAGCATTGAACACTTCGCCCAGGAATTTGCAGTGGCTTTCCGAGCAGCGACGCGGATGTAAACCAAGCATATTGAAATAGGAAGGGGAAATGTGCCACGCTTCGACCAGAAATGACCCATGGTTCTATGGGTCTCGTCTTCCACGTTTGGGCGAGGGGCATGCATTTGCCCCGAGGAAATCACCATGATGACTATTACCTCAAGGCCAAGACTCGCGGCAGGGCTCCTCGCCTGCATGGCGGTGGCCGGACTGCCAGGCTGCAAACAAGAGGCGGCTTCCACGCCCGCTCGCCCGATCCCGGAAG
>Ga0209843_1000182_pt1 | contig 11343 bp, 6 predicted proteins | sample GWRWS1_20_30_FD_187222 | JGI IMG/M metagenome (GOLD analysis project Ga0209843, IMG submission 187222) | Riverbed sediment microbial communities from areas with vegetation nearby in Columbia River, Washington, USA - GW-RW S1_20_30 (SPAdes)... | ecosystem: Environmental > Aquatic > Freshwater >... | reverse complement strand
CGTCGGCGTAGACGCCGAACTCGAGCTGCCGCTCCGCGTTCGTGCCCCGGTAGCTCTTGATGACCTTCAGCGTCGGGAAGTCGCGGACGCCGGTGCTGGGGTCGAGCGTGGTGACCACGCAACGCGGGACCGGCTCGTCGACGCGGATCACGGCGCCGCCTACGCGGACCCGGCGCCCGGCCCATGTGTCCTCCTCGTGCGGCGCCGTGGCGCCTTGGATCTCGATCGTCATGCGGAACCGGCCTGGGTCCAGCGCGCCCTCGTGGTCGCCCCGGCGTGCGAGCTCGGCCACCGACTCCAGGGACACGAGCGTGACGGGGCGGACGTCGATCGCCTCGCCCTGCCGGTCGGGGCGCGCCAGCCGGACCTCGTGGCCGGCGTACGCGGAAAGGGCCTCGGTGAAGTCGCCGTCGACGATGTGCGCCGCCACGGAGCGCCCGTAGAAGTTCACCTCGATCGCCTCGCCGTCCGGCTCCGCCTTCCCCGCTACGACCATTCCGCCCGGGAACCGGAGCTCGAGTGTGTCGGCATCCTCGTCGTAGGCGGCCCGGATCGGGAGGATCGGGGCCTTCGTCGCGCCGGAGAACCGTTTGCCGGACGCGTCGACGAAGAAGAACCGGCGGTCGCCCGCCGCCCCGCGATCGTCCAGCCGGATCCGATCGGGATGGTGCAGCGCGGTCGACTTGACGGGTGTGACGTTGAACCGTACGACGGTCGGCATCGGCGACACGCTACCAACCCGGTCGGACGTCAGGCGCGTGGTAGCGTCGGGACGATGCAGGCACGGCGACCGGACGAAGGAGGATCGGCGGGCAGGGCGATGGCGACGCCGTCCGCCCTCCACGAGGATCTCGCGGAGCTCGCGTTCCTGCTCGGGACGTGGAGCGGGACCGGGGAGGGGGTCTGGCCGCCGGGCGAGCCGTTCGATTACGGCGAGGACGTCACGTTCGAGCACGTGGGCGACCCCTTCCTGTTGTATTCCCAACGCTCGTGGTCGCTCGACGAGGGGTCGCCGATCCATTTCGAGCGCGGCTTCCTGCGACCCTCGGGGCCCGGTGTTGTCGAGCTGGTGCTCGCACACCCGATCGGCGTCACCGAGGTCGCGGTCGGAACGGTCGAGGCCGGCGTGATCGAGCTGACGTCCATCGCGGTCTCGCTCACGCCGACGGCCAGCCCCCTCACCGAGCTTCGTCGCCGGATCGAGGCTCGGGGCGACGAGCTCTCGTTCGAGCTCCACATGGCGATGGATGGCGTCGAGCTACTCTCGCACGTCCGATCTCGGCTCGCGCGCGCGTGAGGCCGATGCCGTGAGAGGCCGCTGGCTGACCTCGAGCGCGGTCTTCCTGATCCTGTCGATCCTCGGCATCGTGATCGGCGGGATCCTGCGGTGGGGGGCCGACGACCCCGACGCCGCGAACCTCGTATGGGCCCTCACGACTGCGATCGGGATCGTCCCCATCGGCTGGGAGGTCCTGAGCGGCATCCTGCACCGTCAGCCCGGCGTTGACGTGATCGCCGTCCTCGCGATGGGCGGCGCGCTCGCGCTCGAGGAGTACCTGGCCGGCGCCGTGATCGCGTTCATGCTCGCGACGGGGCGCACCCTCGAGGACCTCGCCGACGCTCGCGCGCACCGGGAGCTCTCCGCGCTGCTCGAACGCGCGCCCCGCAGCGCGCACCGGTACCGGGAGGGCTCGCTCTCGTCGGTGCCGATCGGGGAGGTGCGACCGGGCGACCTGTTGCTCGTGAAGCACGGCGAGGTCGTGCCGGTCGACGGGCTCCTCGTCTCGGGCATCGGGGTGCTCGACGAGTCCGCGCTTACCGGCGAGTCCCGGCCCATCGAACGGAGCGAGGGCGAGCAGATCCGTTCGGGCGCGGTCAACGCCGGCGCGGCCTTCGACCTGCGCGCGGTCGCGAGCGCCGACCGAAGCACGTACGCCGGCATCGTCCGGCTGGTCGAGCAGGCTCAGAGGGAGAAGGCGCCGTTCGTCCGCCTGGCCGACCGGTACGCCATGATCTTCATCCCGGTTACGCTTGGGATCGCGGGCCTCGCGTGGGCCATCAGCGGCGATCCGGTACGCGCGCTCGCGGTGCTCGTCGTCGCGACACCGTGTCCGCTGATCCTGGCCGCGCCGATCGCGATCGTCGCGGGCATCTCGCGAGCGGCCAAGCGCGGGATCATCGTCAAGGGCGGCGGCGCGCTCGAGGCGCTCGCGCGCGGACGCGTCCTGCTGTTCGACAAGACCGGGACGCTCACGACCGGCACGCCCGAGTTCGCCGAGGTCACCGCGTTCGGCGATCTCGACCCCGACGAGGTCCTCCGGCTCGGAGCGTCACTCGACCAGGTGTCGCCGCACGTGCTCGCCACGGCGATCGTGACGGCGGCGCGCCACCGGGGCCTCGAGCTCTCGTTCCCCGAGGGCGTCCGGGAGGAGCCCGGCGCCGGCATCCGCGGCACGGTCGAAGGCCGGAGCGTGGCGCTCGGGAAGACCTCCTGGGTCGCGCAGGGGCAACCGCTCCCGGCGCAGGCCCGCGACGTCCGTCGCCGGAGCGCGATGGAGGGTTCGTCCTGCGTGATGGTCTCGATCGACGGTCGGGTCGCGGGCGCCCTGGTTCTGGAGGACCCGATCCGGCCCGACACGCCGAGGGTGATCCGGACGCTCCGCCGCGCCGGCATCGAACGCGTGGTCATGGTCACGGGCGATCACCCCGACGTGGCCGAGTCCGTCGGCATCTCGATCGGGGTCGACCGCATCTTGTCCGAGCGTGATCCGGCGGACAAGGTGGACGCGGTCCGGGCCGAGTCCGAGTTCGGCCTGACGATCATGGTGGGGGACGGCGTGAACGACGCGCCGGCGCTCGCCGCCGCTGACGTCGGCGTCGCGATGGGCGCCCGCGGCGCGACGGCCTCCTCCGAGGCGGCCGACGTCGTCCTGGTCGTCGACCGGCTCGACCGCGTCGCCGAGGCGATTGGGATCGCGCGACGCTCGCGCGGGATCGCGGTCCAGAGCGTCGTGATCGGCATGGGGCTGTCGTTCGTTGGGATGTTGTTCGGCGCGTTCGGCCTGCTGCTGCCGGTTGGCGGCGCGCTCGTGCAGGAGGCGATCGACGTCACCGTGATCCTGAACGCCCTTCGATCGCTGCGTCCCGATCGCCACACGCGGCACCGCGGCGGTCCGGGCTCGAACGTGGGCGACCGGTTCCGCGCCGAGCACCAGGAGTTCGCCCCCCACCTCCAGCGGATCCGAACCGTGGCCGACCGGCTCGAGACCTATCCACCGGACGAGGCGATGGCCGAGCTCGAACAGGTCCGCTGGTTCCTGCTCGAACGACTGGTCCAGCATGAGCAGGAGGAAGAGGCGGCCGTCTACCCGGTGGTCGCGAAGCTCATGGGCGGCGAGGACCCGATGGGGACGATGGAGCGCGCGCACATGGAGATCGAGCACCTGGCCCGGGTGTTCGGGCACCTGTTGTCGGATCTACCGCCCGAGGGACCCGGTCCCGAGGACCTCATCGACCTGCGCCGGGTGCTGTACGGCCTGCACGCGATCCTCCGACTGCACTTCGCGCAAGAGGAGGAGGCGTATTCGTGGCTCGCCGCGGACGCCGAAGAGAAGGAGCGCGTCGCCGCGGGTTGATCGGGGAATTGATTCAATCGAGAGCCTCAGAGCAATGAAGTCAACCGGCTGCGACTCCGCTCTGCGATTGGATCAACGTCCCTCGATCGTCTGTCTGCGGTTCAACTAAGCACACGCGCCAGACTTCGTCGGAGCTCAGGATGTAGCGACGCCAGATCGAGAAGTTCCGCAAGTGCAAGGCTGCTTCGCTCGGCTCCTTGAGAAGCCTCGCGGCGAGTTCGTCTCGGTCCGACTGGCTCCCCCGCATTGCTCTACGAAGGATGTCGACGGCCCTCGGGTCGAGCCGCGACAGACGGGGCCGAATGCGCCTCCTCCTCTAGGAGCCGGGCGACGGCATGAACAGGGCTTGTTAGCCGGCTGCGGCGGTCGCCTCGACGGCCTGCAGGATGAGCTGGGTCGCGGCCTCGGGCTGGGACACGAACGAGACGTGCGAAGCCTGCACCTCCACGATCGTCGCGTTGGCGCGCTCGGCCATGAAGCGCTGGAGCTCCGGCGGGATCGCCTTGTCCTCGGTACCGAGCAAATACCAGCACGGCAGTGTGTTCCACGCTGGCGGAGCCGACGCACACGCCGACGAACGTGCGATGAAGACGGTCTTGTCGAACTTGCCTAGATGCGATGTTGGGTGTAGCTGTTAGGCGACGAAGCCTCGCGTCAAAGGGGGCGGCGCCTAGTGACGGATCGTGCCCGCGGCCATCGTGTCGGAACCGATGGGGGGGATAACCGAGCGGCAGAACCGGCCGCATCTCCGCATTCCGTGCTCGACGGGTTCAGGCTTGAAGAGGAAGGCGTGCGCGTCCTGCTCCCGGAGGAATCCCAGGGCCTCTTGGGCATTCTTGGCGTTGAAACGACGATCGGTCCGGTGCGCCGTGGTGGCGGGGACATTGTGGCCCGCCGTACCCCAGGATCATGCCCCTTCAAGCCTCCGAGCCGCAGTCGCCCGACTGAGGCCAGGAGCTCGGGCTGGGTCAATGGTTCGATGAGAGGGGGGACCGCCATTGCGCCAGCGTCACGTCTCTTCTTAGGGACTTCACGGAGGACCTCGAGAAGTTCGACGTGCCGACCCTGATCCTGCACGGGAGGACGATCAGATCATTCCGGTGCAGATCTCGGCGATGAAGTCCGCCGGAATCATCAAGGATGCGAAGGAGATCATCTACCCGGGCGCGCCGCATGGCATCATGGCCACGCACCAGGACGAGATCAACTCCGAGCTGCTCAGGTTCGTGGAGAGCTGGCAGCGGTCTCAGCGGCGCCTCCATCTCGGCAGGGATGGAGGCCGGGATGGGAGCGCTCGCGACGAAGCGGGCGTCACCCCAGGTGAACAGGCGTGAAGCGCAGCCAGATGAGGTTGAAGGTGGTGAGGGACCACCGTGCGTATGGCCCCGTGCCCATTGATCCACGCGACCCCGACGTCCTCCGAGCGCAGGAGCGGCGCAGATGATTTCAAACGCTTCGGAGCCGAATCAGAGTGGCTCCCCTGATACTCGGGTCGCAGTCCTTAGTTCGAATGTCGGTGGACATGTCCAGGCTCTGCTGGAGCATCGAGTCGTCGGTCAGTGGATCGCGCTCGTTGTAGCTGAGCAACCCGATGCGTACGCGCTTCGCCACGCGAAGTGGCATGGGGTAACCGCTGTCGCTCTCCATGCCGGCAAGAGCCACCTGGATCTGTACGACATCGCTCTGGTGCGACTACTGGAGGAACACGCGATCGACTACGTCGTCGTCGCCGGCTTCCCGCGGATCGTCGGAACCGAGACGGTTCGGGCCTACGAGGACCGGATCGTCAAGGTGCATCATTCTCTGCTTCCGGAGTTCCCTGGGCCCGACCCCGTTGCTGACGCCTTGGAGCTTGGCGTCAAGGAAACCGGAGTCACGGTCCATCTGATCAACCGAGAACTCGAGGCGGGGCCGATCGTGTCGCAGCAGGCGCTGGAGGTCCGCGACGGCGAGAATTGGCACAGCCTTACACAACGGCTCCACCAGCTTGAGATGCAGCTGCTGCCGGTGGCGGTGCGCACTCTCGTCGAAGGGAGGCGGTCCGGACCTAGGGATGACGAGTGATCAGGTACCCAGGAGCTGCTGCACAGGCGGGCAGGGTCAAGAGAGGAACGGAGGGACGGACCACGACTACGGGTCGGTGGGCCCCACTCGTAGAGGGCATCCGGCGTTCGTTCCTCGTTCCGGCCGCCATCGGTCTCCTCGACGAGCCGGAGCCCGTGGCGCTCGTAGAAGCGCCTCGCCGGAACGTTCTCCTGGAAGACCCACAGCCGGAACCCCGATGGCAACCGCTCCTTGGCTCGCTGGAGCAGCGCACTCCCGATGCCGCGGCGTAGGAGATCTGGACGGACGTAGAGATGCTCCACCATGTCTCCGTGTAGAGCGAGGAAGCCACTGATATCACCGTTCGTCTCGGCGACGAGCACGTCCTGATCGCGCAGGACGATGTTGGCGATGAAGTAGAACGTCTCCTCGTCCGTGTGGATGTTCGGGATGAACGTCAGTGTTGCCTTGGAGGCGAGGAATAGCCGGGCGATCGGATCGGCATCCTCGCCTCCCGCTGGTCGGATCCGCAGCCATTCGTTCACGTACGGAGTATGCGCCGGAGGCTCAACTGCGTTCATGAATCTTGACCGGCGCCGTCTGAGGGGAACGAGGCATCATCGGCCCGATGGATCTACAACACGATGGCTGTCGGGCACATCTCGCGAACCGCGCAGGATGCGAACGTTCGATCGAGGTCAGATCGACTAGCACCCGTAAATCCACATCTCCGACGAGGGGTTAATGGCACGACCTTGAAGACTTCAACCGTCGTCTACTTCGGTGGATGCGCGCCGGCGCCGCGCGAACGCATGCCGGGCAGGAAGACCTTGAACGAGGCGCCGCCGCCTTCACGTTCCTCGACCCACGCGCGACCGCCGTGGAGCTCGGCGAAGCGGGATACAACCGCGAGCCCGATGCCGACGCCCGGGGAGTGCTCGGGCGGGCCGGCGCCCTGCCCGAACGGCTGGAAGATGTCCTCGCGGTGCTCGGGCGGCACGCCGGGTCCGTCGTCCTCGACGACCAGGAGCGCGCCGCCGCCCTCGGGACCCACTCGGATCCAGATCTTCGACCCGGACGGCGTGTGCCGGGCAGCGTTCGAGAGGAGGTTCTCGAAGATGCGCTCGATCTTCGCCCCGTCGACCTCGATCGTCACCGGTTCGAGCTCGAGCTCGGTAGGGTGCTCGGCGAGCAGGTCGGATTCGGTCACGACGCGGCGGACGAGTTCGGCGAGGTCGGTCGGGCGCAGGTTCGGTTCGAGGATGCCGCGCGAGATGCGGTCCAGGTCCAGCAGGTCCGACACGATCCGGTCGAGCTTGCGCGCGTTCATCGAGATACGCGAAGCGAGGTCGCGCGCTTCGTCCGACCCCAGGTCCTCCTGGCTCTCGAGGGTGACGGCGAGGCCGAGGATCGCGGCGAGCGGCGTCCGCAGGTCGTGCGAGACGGCCTGCAGGAACGTCGTCTTGAGCTCGTCGATGGCGCGGAGCTCGGCGGCCTCTTCCCGCTCTGCTGACAATGCGCGTTCGAGCTCCGCCGTGCGCTCGGTCGTCTCGGACATCACGCCCTGCCAGTAGAGCGGCGCGCCCTCCTCGTCACGGACCAGCACGGCCTCGTCGTGGATCCACACGATGCGTCCGTCTTTGGCGAACATCCGGTAGTCGGCGCTGTAGGGCGCGCCGGTCGGCACGATCGCCTGGAAGGCCGCCCGCATCGACGGCACGTCGTCCGGGTGGAGGCGGTCCACCCAGCCTGCGGGATCGGCTAGCCACTCCTCGACGGTGTACCCGAGGACCCGTTCGACCGCCGGGCTGACGTAGAGGAACGGGCCGGGTCCGTCGATCTCCGGAGCCGCGTCCTCCACGTAGACGATCCCGGGGAGGTTCCGGACCAGCGCCCGTAGGCGCTCGAGCTCGTCCTCGCTGCCCTCGTCCGGAGGCACGGGGCTCGGGTCGGCGCGTCTCATCGATCCCGATCGTAGACCCGTCGGCGTCCGATCTCAGCAGGGCGCAGGAGAACGGCGGTTACGAGCCTCGCAGGACGAGGCCCCGGTAGCCGTCCACGAACCCGGCCGTCCGCAAGGTGTCGGCGAGCTCCGAGTCGACGGCGGGACGGCCGTCGATGCGCGAGAGTTCGATCCGCCGCAGCCGGCCGTCCTTGACCAGGGAGGCGAGCGGGTCGATCCAGGCCACGTCCGCGCCGGCCCCGAACGTGAGCAGGGTCCGAGCGCCCCGTTCCAGGAAGGCCGCGATCTCGCCGTCCACCAGGACGACGAACGCGCCCGCCGTTCGCGACGGTCGTCCCGAGCTCACCTCGGGTCGCTGGGGCCAGGGGAGCGCGGCGCCGTACGGCTGCGCGGGATCGGCCGCCGCGAGCGCGACCACGGACGCGTCTCGGGCGGCCTCGCGCAGGTCGCGGATCCGCTCGACGGCGCCAGGGAGCGCGAACTGCGCCGCTCCGAGACCGTCGACGAAGTAGCCGCGCCGGACCTTGCCCGACTCCTCCAGCGCGCGAAGGACCGCGTAGACCCCCGCGAACCCGCCGGGCGCGCCCTCGGCCAAGACCGCCTCGCGCGTCAGCACGCCGTGGCGTTCGAGCAGCTGCATCGCTCGGGCGTGCGCGGCTTCCGTCGGCGATGGCTCGGGTTCGAGCAGCGTCCGGACGAGCGACCACCGGCCCACGGCCGCGGGTGGTCCGGCACGCCGGATGGTGCCGGGCCGCGGCTTCGCGCCGGCGCGGGCGGCCTTCGACGGCCGGCGGATCAGGAACGCGCGCATCGGCGCGATCGTGTCGTTGGTGACCTCGCCGGCCCAGACCAGGTCCCAGAGCGCGGCGAGGACCACGCGCTCGTCGGAGATTCCGGCGGCGCCGAGCAGCTCGGGCCAGAACGACGCGCCGCGTTCGCGCAGGTGCTGGCGGAGCGCGTCGTGGGGCGGCCCCTCCGATGGTGGCTCGGGCAGCGGCGGCGCGACGAGGCGGAGCGTCTCGCGGAACCCGAGCGCGATCCGCCCGTCGTCGGCTCCGATCCCGCCGGCGCCCATCCACACGACGTCGCCGCTCGCGCACAGCGCATCGAGGTCGGCCGGCCGGTACCCCCGCACGCGCGAACGCAGGACCTCGGACTCGACGATCGATGCCGGGATCGCGGCGCCCTGGAGCTGCGCGATCGCGTCGACAAGTGCGGTCGGACCGTGCCGCGGGATCGTCGCGGCCTGCCACTGGGGGGCGAACCTCCCGAGGGCGGGAGCCTCCACCGGCTCGACCTCTCGTCGGAGCGCGGCGAGCGACCGTCGGCGGATCGAACGCAGGACGTCGGCGTCGCACCATTCGCGTTCGAGCCCGCCGGGACGGAACTCGCCTCGGACCACGCGGCCCTGCGCCTCGAGCGACGCGACGGCGCCGGCGACGCGATCCTCACCCACGCCGAGCCGCGCGGCGACGTCGGCGGTCCCGAATGGCCCGTGCGTCCGCGCGTACCGGGCCACAAGTCCCTCGAGCGGCGCGGGGGTGGGCTCGGTGAACACCGTCGGCACGCCGAGCGGCAGCGACGCGCCGAGCGCGTCCCGGTAGCGCCCCGCGTCCTCGACCGCGACGAACCGGTCGTGCCCCGCGACCCGGAGGCGGATCGCGCGCCCGTCGCGTTCGAGGTCGTCGAGCCAGCCCGACGGGTCGGCGTTCGCGCGCGCCGAGACTTCCTCCGCGCTCAGGTCGCCGAGCCGCCGCAGCAGGTCGTGCACGTCGTCGGGGTTGCGCGCGCGGCGGCCCTCGGTGAGATGCTGCAGCTCGAGCTCGAGCTCGGCGAGCGCGGTCGGATCGATCAGCTCGCGGAGGTCCTCGGAGCCGAGCAGCTCGCGCAGGAGCTCGCGGTCGAGCGAGAGCGCGGTGGCGCGCCGCTCGGCCATCGGCGCGTCGGCCTCGTACATGTAGACCGAGATCCAGCGGAACAACAGCGATTGCGCGAACGGCGACGACCGCGTCGTGTCCACCGGAACGATCTGGACGCGCCGGGCTCGGATGTCGCCCAGCACGTCTTTGAGCCCCGGCACGTCGAACACGTCCCGCAGGACCTCGCGAGTGGCCTCGAGCAGGATCGGGAACGTGGGGTGGCGCGAGGCGACCGCCAGCAGGTCGGCGCCGCGCTGCCGCTGCTGCCACAACGGGGTCCGTCGGCCCGGCGTCCGGCGGGGGAGCAGCAGCGCTCGGGCGGCGGCCTCTCGGAACATGGTCGTGAACAGCGCGGTGCCCGGGAGTCGAGCGACGACCAGGTCTTCGATCTCGTCGGGGTCGAACAACAGGTCCTCGACCGGGATCCGCTCCTCGGACTCGGGCAGGCGGATCGCGATGCCGTCGTCGCTCCACAGCACCTGGACGTCGAGCCCGTACCGTTCGGCGAGCCTGCCCTCGATCGCCATCGCCCATGGCGCGTGTACCCGCTCGCCGAACGGCGACAGCACGCACACGCGCCAGTCGCCGATCTCGTCGGGGAAGCGTTCGACCACGATCGTGCGGTCGTCGGGGACCGCGCCGGTCGCCTCGCGTTGGTCCTCGAGGTACGCCGTGAGGTTCTCGGCGGCGAGCGCTTCCAGGCCGAACTCCGTCCGTAGCCGCCGCACGGCCGGGTCGTGCTCCGACGAGGAGAGCTCTCGGGTGGCTGCGCCGATCGCCCGCCCGAGCTCGAGCGGCCGCCCGGGCTTGTCGCCGTGCCAGAAAGGCATCTTCCCCGGCTCGCCCGGCGCCGGCGAGACCACCACGCGGTCGAGCGTGATGTCCTCGATCCGCCACGACGACGCGCCGAGCATGAACACCTCGCCGCGACGGCTCTCGTACACCATCTCCTCGTCGAGCTCGCCCACGCGGCGCCCGTCGACAGTGAACACGCCGAACAGCCCGCGGTCCGGGATCGTGCCGCCCGAGGCGATCGCCAGTCGGCCCGCGCCCTCGCGGGCGCGGAGCGTGTCGGTCCGCCGGTCCCACACGATCCGTGGCCGGAGCTCGGCGAACTCGTCCGATGGGTACCGGCCGGCGAGAAGGTCAAGAACGTTCCGCAGGAGGTCGTCCGACAGCTCGTCGAAGTTCGCCGCCTGTCGGAGCACCCGACCCAGATCCGCGACGTTCCACTCGTCCATCGCGCACATCGCGACGATCTGCTGCGCCAGCACGTCGAGCGGGTTCCGCGGGTAGTGCGTCTCCTCGATCGCTCCCTGCAGCATCCGCTGCACGACCACGGTTGCCTCGAGCAGGTCGCCTCGGAACTTCGGGAACACCTTGCCGCGGCTCGGCTCGCCGACCTGGTGGCCGGCGCGGCCGATCCGCTGCAACCCGCGCGCGACCGAGCCCGGCGACTCCACCTGGATCACGAGGTCGACCGCGCCCATGTCGATCCCGAGCTCGAGCGAGCTCGTCGCGACGATCGCCTTCAGGGTCCCGCGCTTGAGCTGGTCCTCGATCTGCAGCCGCTGCTCGCGCGCGATCGAGCCGTGGTGGGCCCGGGCGAGCTCCTCGCCGGCGAGCTCGTTCAGGCGGGCGGCGAGGCGCTCGGCCAGGCGGCGAGCGTTGACGAACACGATCGTCGAGCGGTGCGCTCGGATCAGCTCGAGCACCTGGGGATGAATCGCGGGCCAGATCGACCCCTGCGGGGGCGCCGTCCCCGGGGTCGCCGGGCCTTCCA
>Ga0209843_1000181_pt1 | contig 11354 bp, 10 predicted proteins | sample GWRWS1_20_30_FD_187222 | JGI IMG/M metagenome (GOLD analysis project Ga0209843, IMG submission 187222) | Riverbed sediment microbial communities from areas with vegetation nearby in Columbia River, Washington, USA - GW-RW S1_20_30 (SPAdes)... | ecosystem: Environmental > Aquatic > Freshwater >... | reverse complement strand
CGAGGGGGAGCGACCCGAGGAAGGGAACGCCGATCTGGCGGCTCATCCGTTCGCCGCCGCCGCTGCGGAACACGTCGGTACCCTGCCCGCAGTGCGGGCAGGTGAACGTGCTCATGTTCTCGATGATGCCGAGGATGGGGACGTGCACCGTCTCGAACATCCGCAACCCTCGGCGGGCGATCTTGAGGCTGACGTCCTGGGGCGTGGTGACGATGACCGCACCCGACAATGGCAGGCTCTGGGCCAGCGTCAGCTGGGTGTCGCCGGTCCCGGGCGGGAGGTCGAGGATCAGGTAGTCCAGCTGACCCCACTGCACGCCACCGATGAACATCTGCAGGTACTTGCTCACCATCGGTCCCCGCAGGATGGCCGGGTTGTCGTCCCCGGTGAGCAGCCCCATGGACACCGCCTTCAGGCCGTGCCGGTCCGCAGGGACCATCCTGCCGTCCGGGGTCGCCTCCGGTGGCTGGCCGGTGTCGAGCCCCAGCATGCCGGGGATGCTGGGCCCGAGGACGTCGGCGTCGACGAGCCCCACCCGGGCGCCGACGTGCTGGAGCGCGAGCGCCAGATTGACGGCGACGGTGGACTTGCCCACGCCGCCCTTGCCGCTGCCCACCGCGACGAGGTGGCGGATCCCCGGCAGCCTGTCCTGATCGGCCGACGGCTGGGGCGACGCGCCCGGCGCCTCGTGGTGGTGCGAGCCGGTGGTCGGCATGCTCATTTGCCTCCGTTCTGGATGCGTTCGGCGCTCCCGTGTGCCATTCGGCGGGTGCGGCCTGGACCACGTGCCGGCGCTTGCCTTCGACGTCCTGCCATGGGCCAGGCGCCGGACGCGGCGCACGCGTCGGGGGAGTGTCGGGCGTCGGGGTCGAGGAGCGCCTGCAGCATCTGCGCCTCCTCGCGCAGGTGCGCCAGCGCGTCCAGCTGAATCTGGCGGACGCGTTCTCGCGACAGGCCGAGCTGCCGTGCTACCTCCCCGGTCGTGTGCTCGGCAGCGGTGCCGATGCCGTAGCGAAGGCGGAGCACGCAGGCCTCACGCGGCTCCAGCCGCGCCAGCGCGTGCCGCACCCCGTCGATGATCTCGCTCTGGAGCGCGGCGTCGAGAGGCTCGATCGCCGCCTTGTCCGCGAGAAAGTCTTCCAGGGCGGTGTCGCCGCCGCCCACCGGCGCCTGCAACGAGATGGCGCCTCTGGCGAGCAGGAGGAGCCTCGGGGCTTCGCCCGGCGCCAGCCCCGCGGCTTCGGCGAGGTCGTCGGGCGATGAAGGCGTGCCAGCTCCCTCGAAACCGTCGCCTGCTGCCCGGCGCAGTCGATCGACCTTGTCAGAAATGTGGCGGGGAAGCCGGATCGTTCGGCCCTGGTCGGCGACCGCTCGTTGCATCCGCTGGCGGATCCACCAGGTGGCGTAGGTCGAGAACTTCGACCCCTGGCGGCGGTCGAACTTCTCCACGGACCGTAGCAGCCCGATGTTGCCCTCCTGGATGAGATCGGGGAGGTCGAGGCCCCGGCCCTGGTACTTCTTGGCGATGGCCACGACCAGCAGCAGGTTGGCCCTGACCATCTCGTTCTTGGCCGTTGCCACCCGGCGCTCCGCAGCCTGAGCTTCTCGCCACGTCCGCTTCATCTCCGCGAGGGGAAGGCCTGCTCGCTCCTCGACGCGCTCGAGGTCCGGGCTGGCCGCCGTGCCTTCGCGCAGGAGTGCGTCGGCGGTCGCGACGAGCGCCCCGAGCTGCCCGCTCATGCGCTGCACGTGCTCGCCGGCCACACGGGTCCCGGCGAGGACGAGGGCCATCTGCTGCCAGAGCGCCTCGAGCTCCAGACGAAGCTGTGCCGCCCGCTCCTCCGAGGTTCGCTGGTCCGAACGCAGCTCGCGTCTGCGTTCCTCGCGCAACGCCTCGAGCCTGGAGACCTCGCTGAGAGCGCGGCGCAGCTCGTCGCGCGCCTGGCGCGTGGCGGCCTCGCCGTCGGGCCTGGCGCCGACAACGACGTCCCAGGGGGACAGCTTCCCGTCGTCCAGCTTTCGGGCGACGGCGGCGAGTTCTCCGGTCGCGACGGCCGAGCGGAGCAGGACACCGAGCAGGTCGCGTTTGGCCTCTTCGATCCTGCGGGCCAGCTCGACCTGCGCCTCGGGGCCGGGGACCAAAAGGCCCCTGGCGCTTCGGAGGTACGCGGCCAGCGGATCAGCGTTGAAGGCCGCCGTGTCGCGGCCCGAGAGCTTCGCCCGCGATCGGCTGCGACTCGGTTCCACCGGGGGGCGAGAGGTCCGCTCGCTGGCGCGCGCCGCCCAGGGCGCGGCGATGACATGCTCCTCGGGGACGTGATCGCCCGCGCCCGGGAACTGCTTGAGCAGGGCGCGGTACACGAAGCCCCGCGTCCGCTTCTTGTGGCCAGCAAGGATCGGTTGGATGGTGTTCGGGCTGGTCGCGTAACCCATGCGCCGCGCCGACTTCGCCACGCGAAGGGCGAGCTGGCGCATGGTGGCGCCGGGGTGCTCCGCCAGCCAGGCGGTGGCCAGAGCCGAGATCGGCTCGGCCTTGACCCAGCACAGATCGATCTGCCTCGCCTGTTTCTGCGCGGCTGTCCTGACCTCGCTCGCCAGGTCGCGCCCTTCGGGGAGGCCCTCGCGCACCAGGCCCTCCAGCTCGGCGACCAGCGCGTGCCGGACGTGGTTGGCCTTGCCGTCCAGGACCGCCTGGATCTGGTGCAGACCCACGTCGAGGCCGCGGTCCCCAAGCTTGTGCTGGAGGATGACCGCGAGATGCCTCGACGATGGTTGGTGGTTGCGGAGCTTCCAGGCCCTCGCGAGGTCCACCACAGGGTCAGCCGGCACGAGGGCCCGGTCCTCGAGGTAGGCAGCGATGTCCTGTTGCTGCTGCTGCCAGCGCTGGCCAGCCTCTGCTGCCGAGCCAATCCCGTACGCCGAGAGGAGGGCCAGCAGCTCCTCTTGCATCTCGCGGCGGGCGAGGGGCTGTCTCCCAGCGAGGATGTTCTGGAGCGGGTCGACCTTAAGTTGAACGCCGCGCCGGGCCAGCCGCTCGGAGAGCACCACGGCGAGGGACCGGCGTGAGCGGGTCGGGTTATACAACAGCCAGAGCTGGGCCATGGCGACGATGCCTACGGTGGAGAGATACGTCGGCTGGCGCTCTTCTGGAGCGACCCGCAGGCCGGCGGCGCCCAGCGCCTGCTCGATGTCGACATCGGTCCGCAGGGGGTTGGCTCGGAGCAGGAGGTGGCGCATGGCCGCCTCGACCTCGGGGGGAACCGACGACACCCGGCCGGCGAGCTGCCGCTTCAGCGTGCGGACGTGGTAGTCGACGCCGAGCGCCCCCAGGTCCTCGGCCAGCTCCCGGGCCAGCGCTTCACGGGAGGACGCCGGCTTCTCGAGCAGGAAGAGGGCCCCCATGGCGCGAAACAGCGCTCCTGGCGTCCGTTCGAGCGAGCCATGGGAAGTGCACACCGTCTGCGCTTCGTTCAACCCTCGGCCCGGCACCGGCCCAGACACCTCCAGGTCGACGAGGCCGATCCCGCTCCCGGCGCGCTGGACCGGCGCGCCCGGGCGGCCGTCGCTCGAGCCGGTCGTGTGCATGGCTCTCTGGTGGCGGCGCGCGGCGCTCGTCGCTACGCCTCGATGAAGATGCACTCGCCCGGGCATTCCTCGGCCGACTCGATCACGGCCTCCTCTTGGCCGGCGGGGACGTTGGCCATGCCCTCTGCGCCCTGGGGGTTGCCCTTGGCGTCGGCGAAGACCTTGTCGCCTTCCTTGACGTAGGCCAGGCCGTCGTCGAGGAGGGTGAACACGTCGGGTGCGATCTCCTCGCACAGGCCGTCGCCCGTGCACAGGTCCTGGTCGATCCAGACCTTCATGGTGATGGGTTCTCCTCTGGTTCGGTTCTCATCAAACGGACTCGGCGTGGCCCGGTCACAGCATCCCGAGCTGGAGTCGGGCGGCTTCGGACATGCGGCTCGGGTTCCACGGCGGGTCCCAGACCAGCTCGATGTCGACATCGCTGACGCCGGGGATCGTCTGCACCCTGGCGCGGGCGTCGTCTCTCAACACGTCGCCCATCCCACAGCCGGGCGCGGTCATGGACATCTTGATCTCGACCCGGTGGCTGCCGTCGGCGAGCGGCCGGGCGTCGCAGGCGTAGATCAGCCCGAGGTCGACCACATTGACGGGGATCTCGGGGTCGTAGACAGTCTTGAGCTGCTCGATGACCTTCCGCAGGTCGAAGCAGCCGGAGTCCGCTGGTGCTTCGTCGGCCTGGGTGGCGTCGAGGCCAAGCGCGTCGGCGTCCTGGGTGCCTACCCGGGCGAGGTAGCCCCGGTCGGTCTGGACGGTGAAGCTGCCACCGAGGGCCTGGGTCACCACGACGTGGTCGCCTCGCCGGAGCGTCACCTTTTGCCCGCCGGGGATCAGGGTCGCCTCGCAGTCCCGCTTCAGTTCGATCGGTGTGTGTCGGTCCAAGGCCATGGCGCCTACTCCGTCGAGACCGGTTCGGCGGTGGCTTCGAGGGCGCTTCGCAGCGTGTGCCAGGCGAGGGTGGCGCACTTCACCCGCATCGGGAACTCCCAGACGCCGGAGAGCACGGCGAGCTTGCCCAGCTCCGCCGGGCGGACCCCGCCGTTGGGGCCTTCGGTCAGCATGGCGTGGACACGCCCGAACAGGGCGAGGGCCTCCTCTTCGTGCTTGCCCTTGAGCGCCGTGGTCATCAAGGAGGCCGAGGCTTGGGAGATGGCGCATCCGGCGCCCTGGAAGGCGATGGCGGCGATGTGGCCGTCGGCGAGCTTGACGTAGAGCGTGAGCTGGTCACCGCACAGGGGGTTGAAACCCTCGGCGGTATGGGTGGCGCCCGCGAGCTCACCGAAGTTCCGCGGATGGCGGCCGTGGTCGATGATCACTTCCTGGTAGAGGTCTCCGAGGTCAACGTTCACCGGAGGGCCTCCTTGACCGTGTCGAGGCCGGCCACGAGCACATCAATGTCGTGGCGGGTGCTGTAGCAGGCCAGCGAGGCGCGGGCGGTGGCGGCCAAACCCAAGCGGGCGAGCAAGGGCTGGGCGCAGTGATGGCCGGCGCGGATGGCGACGCCGTGGCGGTCGAGGACGGTGCCGATGTCGTGGGGGTGCACGCCGTCGAGCAGGAAGGACAGCACGCTGGCCTTGGCGGGGGCCGTGCCGATGAGCCGGAGGCCGGGGACTTCGGACAGCGCTCGGATGCCGTAGGTAAGGACGTCGTGTTCGTGGGCGGCGAGCGCCTCATGCCCAAGGCGATCCAGAAAGTCGATGGCCGCCCCCAGGCCGACGGCGCCGGCCAGGTTCGCCGTGCCCGCCTCGAACTTGTAGGGGACCTTGTTGTAGACGGTGCGCTCGAAGCTGACCGAGGCGATCATGTCGCCGCCGCCCTGGTAGGGGGGCATCTCCTCGAGCAGCTCGCCTGGGCCCCAGAGCACGCCGATGCCGGTGGGCCCGTACATCTTGTGACCCGACAGCGCATAGAAGTCACAGCCCAGCGCCTGGACGTCGATGTCGAGGTGCGGGGCCGCCTGGGCGCCGTCGACGAGCACGTGAGCGCCCCGGGCGTGGGCGATGTCGGTGATGCGCCGGATCGGGTTGATCGTGCCGAGCACGTTGGAGACGTGGGTGACCGCCACGAGCTTGGTGCTCGGCCCGATGAGCTCTTCGAGTTCGTCGACCAACAGCTCGCCGGCATCGCTGATGGGCGCGACCCGAAGACGGGCGCCCCGCTGCTCACAGACCATCTGCCAGGGGACGATGTTGGAGTGGTGCTCCATCGCCGTGATGAGCACCTCGTCGCCCTCGCCGAGATGGGTCCCGGCGTAGGTCTGGGCCACCAGGTTGATGGCCTCGGTGGTGCCCCGGGTGAAGACGATCTCGGAGGCGTGGGCGGCGTTGAGGAAGCCCCCGACCTTTGCTCGGGCGGCCTCGTAGGCCTCGGTCGCCCGCTCGGAGAGGTAGTGCACGCCCCGGTGCACATTGGCGTTGTCCCTCGAGTAGAACGCCGACATCGCGTCGATCACAGCCTGGGGCTTCTGGCTGGTGGCCGCGCTGTCGAGGTAGACGAGGGGCTTGCCGTAGGGCCTCTCGGCGAGGATCGGGAACTCCTGACGCACCCGCTCGACGTCGAGGTGAGCACCGTCGCCAGCGTCTGCTGGGCGGGGATTCAGGGCGAGAGCGCTCGTCTGCACCGCGGTCATGTCTTCGCCGCCTCTTCGCCGCCCGTCGCGAGCCGGTGGGCGACCAGCTTCTCCACCCGCGAGCGCAGCGGCTCCAGTCGAAGCCGGTCCACCAGCTCGTTCACGAACGCGGAGATGAGCAAGCCCCGCGCCATCTGGTGGGGAACCCCACGGGAGCGCAGGTAGAACACGGCGTCCTCGTCGAGTCGGCCCACCGCGGCGCCGTGGGTGCAGCGCACGTCGTCGGCCAGGATCTCCAGGCGCGGCCGGGTGTCTACCTCGGCCCGGTCGGACAGGAGCAGGTTCTTGTTGGTCTGGGCGGCGTCGGTGCCGAGCGCGCCCGGGTGGACGACGACGCGCCCGTTGAACACGCCGTGGCCGCGCCCGTCCACCACGCCCTTGTAGAGCTGGCGGCTGGTGCAGCGGGGCGCGGCGTGCTCGATCAGGATCGGGTTGTCGTGGTGCTGGTCGCCCCGGGCCATGTACAGGCCGTCGAGGCTGACCTCGGCCCCCTCGGCCTCGAGACCCACCCGCACCTCGTGGCGGGCGATCGAGGACCCAAGGGCCACCGAGTGCGACGAGAAGCGGCTGGCCCGGCCCTGGTGGACGTCGAGGAGCCCGAGGTGGAACGCGGTGTCGGGCTCGTCCTGCACCTTGTAGTGCTCGACCGCGGCGCCGTCGGCGAGGGCGACCTCGGTGACGGCGTTGGTGAGGTACACGTCGCCGGGGACGCCGACGTGGGTCTCGACGATCGCCACCCGGCTACGGGGCCCGGCCAGGACCACCGACCGGGGGCTCGACAGCAGAGGAGAAGTGGGGCTGTCCGAGACGAACACGAGATGGATCGGCTGGTCGACGGTCGTGTCGGCCGGGATGCGGATGAACGCCCCGTCCTCGGTGAGGGCGGCATTGAGCGCCGTGAAGGCGTGGTGATGTGCTGCGAACGGGCGCGAGAAGAGCGGTTCGAGGCGCTCCGCTCCCTCGGCCAACACCGAGGCGAGGCTCGTCACCGTGGCGCCTTCGGGCAGCTCGGTCAGCGACGACAGCTCGGGAGCGAAGTGGCCGTTGACGAAGACCAGCCGCGTGCCGCCCAGGTCGGCGGCCAGCGCGTCGATCGTGCTCGACGACAGCCGGTAACCCATCCCGGTCGCGGCCGGCTGGAACGGCACCTCCAAGATGGGCCCGAGGCGGGTGTAGCGCCAGTCCTCGTCCTTGAGCGTCGGGAACCCGTGCTCTGCCACCCACCCGAAACCGGCGCGGCGAGCCTCCGTGAGCCAGGCGGGATGGTGGCCGTTGGGCCGGGGCTCGAGGCGGGAGAGGCCCCCGAGGAAAGCGGTCGCCGTGGTCATGGCGTCGTTCCCACCTGCTCGAGGCCGGTGTAGCCGTGCTCCTCGAGCTCGAACGCCAGGTCCTTGTCGCCGGAGCGCACGATCCGGCCTCCGGCCATGACGTGGACCCGGTCGGGGACGATGTAGTCGAGCAGCCGCTGGTAGTGGGTGATGACCAGCATGGCCCTGTCTGGGCTCCGCAGGGCGTTCACGCCGTTGGCCACGACCCGCAGGGCGTCGATGTCGAGGCCCGAGTCGGTCTCGTCCAAGATGGCGAGCTTGGGCTCCAGGATCGCCATCTGGAAGATCTCATTGCGCTTCTTCTCCCCGCCCGAGAACCCCTCGTTGACCGACCGGCTCATGAAGCTCCGGTCCATCTCGACGAGGGCCATCCGCTCCTCGGCCAGGGCCAGGAAGTCCATGGCGTCGAGCTCGTCGAGCCCCCGCTGGCGTCGCAGCGAGTTGAGCGCCATGCGCAGGAAGTAGAGGTTCCCGACCCCGGGGATCTCCACCGGGTACTGGAAGGCGAGGAAGACACCGGCCGCGGCGCGGTCCTCGGGCGACAGCGCGAGCAGGTCCTGGCCCTCGTAGAGGACCCGGCCGGTGACGTCGTAGGCCTCGCGGCCGGCCAGCACGTGGGCGAGGGTGCTCTTGCCCGAGCCGTTCGGCCCCATGACCGCGTGCACCTCGCCCGCCTGCAGCTCGACGCTCACGCCCCGGAGGATCTCGCTGTCGCCGATCCGGGCGTGGAGGTCCTCGATCCGCAGCATCACCCGACGCTCCCTTCCAGGCTCACGCTCAGGAGCTTCTGGGCCTCGACCGCGAACTCCATGGGCAGCTCCTTGAACACCTCGCGGCAGAAGCCGTTCACGATCATCGAGACCGCGTCCTCCTCGGAGATGCCCCGCTGGCGGCAGTAGAAGAGCTGGTCCTCGCCGATCTTGGCGGTGGAGGCCTCATGCTCGACCTGGGCGGTCGGGTGCTTCACCTCCACGTAGGGGAACGTGTAGGCGCCGCAGTCGCCCCCCAGGAGCAGCGAGTCGCACTGGGTGTGGTTTCGGGCGCCCTCGGCCGAGCGCAAGACCTTCACCAGGCCCCGGTAGGTGTTGTGGCCGTGGCCGGCCGAGATCCCCTTCGACACGATCGTGCTGCGGGTGTTGCGCCCGATGTGGATCATCTTGGTGCCGGTGTCGGCCTGCTGGCGGTTGGCGGTGAGGGCGACGGAGTAGAACTCGCCGACCGAGCTGTCGCCCTGGAGAATGACGCCCGGGTACTTCCAGGTGATGGCCGAGCCGGTTTCGACCTGGGTCCAGGAGATCTTGGAGTTGGCGCCGGCGCACTTGCCCCGCTTCGTGACGAAGTTGTAGATGCCGCCGCGGCCCTCCGCGTCGCCCGGGTACCAGTTCTGCACGGTGGAGTACTTGATCTGGGCGCCCTCAAGGGCGACGAGCTCGACCACCGCTGCATGCAGCTGGTTCTTGTCTCGCATCGGAGCGGTGCAGCCCTCGAGGTAGCTTACGTATGCCCCCTCCTCGGCGACGATGAGGGTCCGCTCGAACTGTCCGGTGTCGGCGGCGTTGATGCGGAAGTAGGTGGAAAGCTCCATCGGGCAGCGGACGCCCTTGGGGACATAGCAGAACGAGCCGTCGGAGAACACGGCGGAGTTGAGGGTGGCGAAGATGTTGTCCCGGTAGGGGACCACCGAGCCGAGGTAGGTGCGCACCAGGTCCGGGTGGTGCTGCACGGCCTCGGAGAACGAGCAGAAGATGACGCCGGCCTCGGCCAGCTTGGCCTTGAACGTCGTGGCCACCGATACCGAGTCGACGATGGCGTCCACCGCCACGCCTCCGAGGCGCTCTTGCTCGGCGAGGGAGATCCCGAGCTTGTCGAACATCGCCCGCAGCCCGGGGTCGACCTCGTCCAGGCTCGCCAGCTCCGTCTTCGGCTTGGGGGCGGCGTAGTAGATGATGTCCTGGTAGTCGATGGGCTCGTAGCGGACGTTCTGCCAGCGGGGCTCCTCCAGCGTGAGCCAGTGGCGGTAGGACTTGAGGCGCCACTCGAGGAGCCAGTCCGGCTCGTTCTTCTTGGCCGAGATCAGCCGGATGACGTCCTCGTTCAGCCCCCGGGGGGCGACGTCGGTGTCGAGGTCGGTGACGAAGCCGTACTGGTACTCCCGGCTCGCCAGCTCGCGGACGTCGCTCGAAACGCCGGTCATCGCGCCCCCTCCGAGCTCTGGCAGCCCTCGGCCTGCGATACGGCCGAACGCAGCGGCCGCAGGCTCGCCCCATCACCGACCAGGTCGCGTGCCACCTCGTAGCGCGGCACCGAGGGGTCCACCTCCAGCGACCAGGCGTCGAGCCCGCCGGTGATCGAGCGGACCTCGGTGAAGCCGTGCCCCGCGAAGTACGACGCAGCGTCGAAGCTGCGTTGCCCGTGGTGGCAGTAAAAGACGATCGGCGTGTGCTTGGGCCAGCGCATCACCACCTGCGCCACCGCCTGGGTCATCAGCGTGGCGCCCTCGATGCGAGCCAGCTCCCACTCCGCCGGGGTCCGGACGTCAATCAGGCGGGGCGGGTCGTCGCTGGCGCGGGCAGCGGCCACCTCCCCGGGGCACACCCCGAGACGCCGGTCGATCGACTCGGCGTGCTCGACGAAGGCGATCACCTCGTCCACATCGAGGATGTTGTGGCGGCCGGCCACCTCCTCGAGCGTGTCGCCGGGCTGGTACCCGCAGCTGTTGCACCCGCCCATGTGGTAGCGGCGGAACAGGGCGCGCTGGGCGCTCGGGTACGCCTCCAGGACCTGGCCCATCGTGCTGTGCCTGGTGATCGCGGGTGCGCTCATCAACGTCCTTGTCAGTCGGCGGCCGTCTCCCCGGCCGTACGGCCCTCGGGGGCTCAGCATCCACCGATAGAGCCGATACACAAGTTTGATCTTGTTAATCTAGTGTAGAGCTTCCCCGCGGGGTAATCTGAGATCATGGACAGCGCACCGGTTGTGCCGGCCGACCTGTCGTCGGCGCAGCAGCACGTCCTCGTCGCCCTGAAGAAACGAGGGGAGGCGTCAGCAGACGAGCTGGCAGAAGCCCTGGGGATCACACCGAGCGGCGTCCGCCAACACCTGGCCGCCCTCAAGGCCGCCGGGCTCGTCGCCGCGCGTCAGGAAAGAGGACGGCCCGGACGGCCCGCCGACCTCTACCACAGCACCGATCTGGGCGAGACCCTGTTCGCCAGGGCCTCCGGCGACCTCTCGGTCGAGCTGCTCGGCCACATCGAGGAGGAAGACCCCGAGCTCGTCGCCCGCGTCTTCGAGCGGCGCCGCCGCCGGCGTATCGAGCAAACCCGAGACCAGCTCGCCGGCAAGAGCCTCGACGAGAAGGTGACGGTCCTGGCCAAGATCCTCGACGGCGAGGGGTATCTGGCCGACTCCGACATGCTTCCCGGCGACAGCTACCGGATGACCCTGCACAGTTGCGCCATCTGGCCGGTCGCGTCCCGGTACGGTCAGGCTTGCGCCACCGAACTCGAGTTTCTGCGGGAGGTGCTCCCCGAGGCGGAGATCGAACGGGTCGCGCACAAGGTAGGTGGCGGCTACGTCTGCGCGTATGAACTCCGACCCCGCGCAGCCAAGCCTCGGCCCTCGCGCAAGCAAGCCCGACGAGACAGGACGTCGGCCTGACGCGCGGGAGAGTCCCGCTGTTCGGAGGCGGACACTACCGCCCGAAGCGGCCGGCGGCTGAGGGGAAGCTGCACCTGCACGCCCACGCCGCCACACGACGCCCGGGATGAGGCGGCGGGCGCCGTCGGTTCGTCGGCCTCCCTCATCGACGGAGCGCG
>Ga0209843_1000179_pt1 | contig 11407 bp, 8 predicted proteins | sample GWRWS1_20_30_FD_187222 | JGI IMG/M metagenome (GOLD analysis project Ga0209843, IMG submission 187222) | Riverbed sediment microbial communities from areas with vegetation nearby in Columbia River, Washington, USA - GW-RW S1_20_30 (SPAdes)... | ecosystem: Environmental > Aquatic > Freshwater >... | reverse complement strand
GGCCATTGTTCGAGGTCCGCGACCCCGCCACCGAGGACGTCATCGAGCGGGTGCCGACCGCCACGCCCGCCGACGCCGACGCGGCGGTGCAGCGCGCGTCGGCGGCGTTCGAGGGCTGGCGGGCGGTCGCCCCCGCCGACCGGGCGCGGCTGCTGCGGCGCCTGGCCGAGCGGCTCGACGCCGAGCGGGAGAAGCTGGCCCGGCTGGAGATGCGCAACGCCGGCAAGCCGATCGCCGACGCGCGCGGCGAGATGGGCATGGTCGTCGACACCTTCGCCTACTACGCCGGCGCGCCGGAGCGGCTGCTCGGCGACACCATCCCGGTCGCCGGCGGGGTCGACCTCACCTTCCGGGAGCCGCTCGGGGTCGTCGGGCTGATCGTGCCGTGGAACTTCCCGCTCACGATCGCCTCCTGGAAGCTCGCGCCGGCGCTGGCCGCCGGCAACACCGTGGTGCTGAAGCCGGCCGGGCTGACCCCCCTGACCGCGCTGGCGTTCGCGGAGCTGGCCGCCGAGGCCGGCATCCCGCCCGGGGTCGTCAACGTGCTGGCGGGCCCCGGCAAGCTGGTGGGCGCGCGCCTGGTCGAGCACCCGGGGGTCGCCAAGATCGCCTTCACCGGCTCGACCGAGGTCGGGCGGGAGGTCATGCGCGGCGCGGCCGGGACGATCAAGCGGGTCACCCTGGAGCTGGGCGGCAAGTCGGCCAACGTGGTGTTCGCCGACGCCGACCTGGCGGCCGCGGCCGCGGCCGCGCCGGCGGCCGTGTTCGGCAACGCCGGCCAGGACTGCTGCGCCCGCTCCCGCATCCTGGTGGAGCGCACGGTCATGGACGAGTTCCTGGCGCTGCTGGAGCCGGCCGTCACCGGGCTGCGGGTCGGCGACCCGGCCGACGAGCGGACCCAGATGGGCCCGCTGATCTCCGCCGGGCAGCGGGAGGCGGTGGCGTCGTTCGTCCCCGAGGGCACGCCGGTCGCGATCCGCGGGCCGGCCCCCGACGGCCCCGGCTACTGGTTCCCGCCGACGGTGCTCACCGGGGTCGCGCCCGGCGACCGGGCGGCCACCGAGGAGATCTTCGGGCCGGTCGCGGTGGTGCTGCCGTTCGCCGACGAGGCCGAGGCGGTGCGGCTCGCCAACGCCACCATCTACGGGCTGTCCGGGTCGGTGTGGACCCGCGACGTCGGCCGCGCCATGCGGGTCGCCAGGGCGATCCAGACCGGCACGCTGTCGGTCAACTCCAACACCTCGGTGCGGGTGGCGACCCCGTTCGGCGGCTTCAAGCAGTCCGGCGTGGGCCGCGAGCTCGGCCCCCACGCCCTGGACCACTACACGGAAGTGAAGAACGTGTTCGTCGCCACGGGAGGCTGAGCGCCATCGGACGGTTGGACGGCAAGGTCGCCGTCATCACGGGAGCGGCCTCGGGGATCGGGCGGGAGAGCGCACGCCGCTTCGCCGCCGAGGGGGCGAGGGTCTGCGTGGTCGACCTCGCCGACCAGGCCGGCGAGCAGGTCGCCGAGGAGGTCGACGGCCTCTACCTGCACGCCGACGTGACCGACCCGGACCAGGTGCAGGCCATGTACGCCAAGGCCGCCGCCCACTTCGGCGGCATCGACGTCCTGTTCAACAACGCCGGCATCGCCCCGCCCGACGACGTCTCGGTGCTGGACACCGGCGTCGAGGCGTGGCAGCGGGTGCAGGACGTGAACCTCAAGTCGGTGTTCCTGTGCTGCAAGCACGGCATCCCCCACCTGCTGGAGCGGGGCGGCGGGTCGGTGGTCAACACCGCCTCGTTCGTGGCGGTGATGGGCGCGGCCACCTCGCAGATCTCCTACACCGCCTCCAAGGGCGGCGTGCTGGCCCTGTCGCGCGAGCTGGGCGTGGAGCTCGCCAGGCGCGGCGTGCGGGTCAACGCCCTCTGCCCCGGCCCAGTGAACACCCCGCTGCTGCAGGAGCTGTTCGCCAAGGACCCGGAGAAGGCGGCCCGCCGCCTGGTCCACCTGCCGATGGGCCGGTTCGCGGAGGCGTCCGAGATCGCCGCGGCCGCCTGCTTCCTCGCCTCTGACGACGCCAGCTACATCACCGCCTGCACCTTCCTGGTCGACGGCGGCCTGTCCGCGGCCTACGTCACGCCGGAGTGAGCGGGATGGGCCCACCGGCCTGGGCGGTCCACCTGCCAGCGGGGATGGACCCGGGCGCCGTCGACCTGCTGGCCGAGGAGAGCCTGCCGTCCGCCTGGCGGCGGCGGGCCGAGGAGGCCCCCGACCGGCCGGCGCTGTGGGCGGCGGGGCCGGGCTGGCTGACCCGCGGCGCGCTGGAGCGGGCCAGCCGGCGGGTCGCCGGCCGCTTCCACCGGGCCGGGCTGGCCCCCGGCGACCGGGTGCTGTGCAGCGCCGCCACCTCGATGGAGCTGGTGGTCGCCTACCTGGCGGCGCTGCGGCTCGGCCTGGTGGTGGTGCCGGCCAACACCGCCTACCTGGAACGCGAGATCGCCCACGTCGTCGGCGACGCCGAGCCGCGGGCCGCGATCGTCGACGACCCCGCGCGGGGCGAGTGGGCGCGGAAGGCGGCCGGCGGCGACCTGCTGGTCGTCGGCCCCGAGGCCGACCTGCCCGACGCGGACCCGCCCGAGCTGGACCTGGCCGGCCGCGGCGACCCCGCCCTGCTCTGCTACACCTCCGGCACCACCGGCGCGCCCAAGGGCGCGGTGCTGCGCCACGGCAACCTGCTGGCCAGCGCCCAGGCGCTACGGCTTGCGTGGCGCTGGACCGAGGGCGACCGACTGGTGCTCGCCCTGCCGCTGTTCCACATCCACGGGCTCGGGGTCGGCCTGCACGGCACCCTGCTGGCCGGCGCGTCGGCGGTGCTGCTGCCCCGCTTCGACGTCGACCCGGTGCTCGACGCCGTGCGCGAGCACCGGGCGACGCTGTTCTTCGGCGTCCCCACCATGTACGCGCGGCTGGCCGGCTCGCCGCGGGCCGGCGAGCTGGCGGCGCTGCGGCTGCTCGTCTCCGGGTCGGCGGCGCTGCCGCCGACGGTCTTCGAGCGGCTGGCGGAGCGGGCCGGGCAGCGGGTGCTGGAGCGCTACGGCATGACCGAGACGATCATGAACGTCAGCAACCCCCACGACGGCGAGCGCCGCCCCGGCACCGTCGGCCTGCCGCTGCCCGGCGTGGAGCTGCGCCTGGCCGACGGGGACGGCGAGGTGCTGCTGCGCGGGCCGAACGTGTTCGGCGGCTACTGGCGCAACGCCCAGGCGACCGCCGAGGCGTTCGACGCCGACGGCTGGTTCCGCACCGGCGACCTCGGCAGCCTCGACGAGCGGGGCTACCTCCGCATCGAGGGACGCAGCAAGGAGCTGATCATCACCGGCGGCTACAACGTCCACCCCCGCGAGGTGGAGGAGCTGCTGCTGGAGCACCCCGCCGTCGCCGAGGTGGCGGTGGTCGGCACCCCCTCGGAGGAGTGGGGCGAGGTCGTCACCGCCTTCGTCGTCCCCGCCGACCACGCCGACCCACCCGACCCGCAGGAGCTGCTGGCGTTCGCGGGCGGGCGGCTGGCCGCCTTCAAGCGCCCCCGGCTGGTCCGCTACCTGGAGGCCCTGCCGCGCAACGCCCTCGGCAAGGTCCTCAAGCACGAGCTCCGGGGGTGACGCCGTCGCCCGACCCCGGCAGCCACAGCTCCACGGTGGTGCCCATGCCGGGGGCGCTGGCGACCCGGCACCAGCCGCCGGCCATGGCCGCCTGCTCGCGCATGCTGACCAGGCCGAGATGCCCGCGGCGCTGCTGGCGCTCGACCACGCCGGGCAGGAACCCGACGCCGTCGTCGCTGACCCGCACCAGCACGCCGCCGTCGGCCTCCTCCAGCCGGATCGCCACCCGGCTGGCCTTCGCGTGGGCGCGGACGTTGGCGAGCGCCTCCTGCACGATCCGGTAGGCGAGCACCCGCACCTCGGCGGGGAGCTCCCCCCTGACCTCGTTGCCGATCTGCACGCTGAAGCCGGCCAGCTCGCTGGCCCGCCTGGCGTACTGCTCCAGCGCCGCGGCCAGCCCGACCTGGTCGAGCAGGGGAGGGTGCAGCTCGAACACGAGCTGGCGGAGCCGGCCGACGCTGTCGGTCGCGGTGGCCTTGAGCCGCTCCAGCAGCTCGTGGGCGGCGGGGTCGCGCAGGCGGCCAGCGAGGACCTGGAGCTCGAGGGTGACGGCGACCATCGCCTGGATGGCGTCGTCGTGGATGTCGCTGGCGAGCTGGCGGCGCTCCTCCTCCTGGCTGGTCACCAGCCGCTCCAGCAGGAAGCGGCGCTGCTCGTCGAGGCGGCGCAGGCGGCGCTGGGTCCGGTGGCGCTCGGTGACGTCGCGCAGGACCACCAGCCAGCCGATCGGCGCGCCCTCCCGGTCGGGCATGGGGACCCCGGTGAGCTCGTAGCGACGGGTGACGCCGCCCCTGGAGACGGCCAGGTCCTCGGGGAGCCCCGCGGCCTCCGGCAGCACCTCGTCCAGGGGGCGGCCGGTCGCGTCCGCCAGGGGGACGCCGAGGACCCGCTCGGCCGCCGGGTTGGCGTCCACGACCCGGCGCAGCGGGTCGAGCACCACCACGGCGTCGGTGATGGTCTCGAAGACCACGCCGCGGGCGACCGGCGAGATGCCGAGCAGCCGGAACCGGAACAGCCCCCAGACCAGCACCAGGCAGGAGGCGGTGAACGCGAACGGGGTCAGGTCGACCCGGCCGAACGGCCCGACGTCGAAGTTGTAGAGCAGGTTGAGGACGTAGGGCGCGACCAGGCTGGCGATCAGGATCAGGCTGACCTTGCGGTACACCGACGAGGCGCGCAGCAGGGCGACCACCATCAGGCCGAGGCTGACCCACAGCACCAGCGAGCTGTAGGCGAGGTGGGGCCAGAACAGCGGCCCCGGCCGGGCCACCGCGCCCTGGTCGCCCACGGCCGACGCCGGGTAGTAGCGGACAAGGTCGTGGGTGGCGCCATTCGCGAGCAGCGCCAGCACCAGCACCGGCTCGACCGTGAGCAGCACGAGGTTGCGGCGGCTGACCCAGTGGCCCCGTCCCGAGAACAGCGCCGCGAACGCGAACCAGGCGGGCGGCAGCAGGCAGATGCCGACGTACTTGAAGTCGCCCCAGCGCTGCTTGACCGCCAGCTCGGTGGCGCCCAGCTCGGCGGCGTAGGCGCCGGCCCACAGCAGCACCGCCACCAGCACCAGGGCCAGGGCGGCGCCGGCGGAGCCGCTGCGACGCCGCCAGACGTAGGCGGCCAGGCCGACGAACACCACGGTGGCGGCGATCGTCGCGACGCCGGCCGGGGTCCACTGCCAGGCGGCGGCCAGGATGAGGGTGCCGGGGTCGACCCGGGGGTGAGCGGGCATCTCCGAAGCGGGCATTCTCCATCATGAGCGGCTGACTGCTAGCCTCGCGCATGCGCGACCGCCAGCCGCTGGTCCCCGCCCCGCTGCGCCTGCCGGCCGCCCTACGCGAGTACCTGCGCGAGGAGGCTGCCGGCGGCATCGTGCTGATGGTCGCCGCCGCCGTGGCGCTGGCGTGGGCGAACTCGCCCTGGCGGGCCGGCTATGCCGCCCTGTGGGAGACCCCGGTGGGGTTCCAGCTCGGGCGCCTCACCCTCGACACCGACCTGCGCCACTGGGTCAACGAGGGCCTCATGACCCTGTTCTTCCTGGTCGTCGGCTTGGAGATCAAGCGCGAGCTGGTCGTCGGCGAGCTGCGGACCTGGCGCAGCGCCGCCCTGCCGGTGATCGCCGCCGCCGCCGGCATGGCGGTGCCGGCGGCGCTGTACGCGGCCGTCAACGCCGGCGGGCCCGGCGCCGCCGGCTGGGGCGTGCCGATGGCCACCGACATCGCCTTCGCCCTCGGGGTGCTCGCCCTGCTCGGCCCGCGGGTGCCGCCCGCGCTCAAGGTGTTCCTGCTGACCTTGGCGGTGGTCGACGACCTCGGCTCGATCCTGGTGGTGGCGCTGTTCTACAGCCAGGGGGTGGACGCGGCCGCGCTGGCGGTCGCGGCCGGCCTGCTGCTGCTGGTCGCCGGGCTGCGCTGGGCGCGGGTGTGGTGGCTGCCGGTCCACGTCGCGCTGGGGATGGCGCTGTGGCTGGCCCTCTGGCGCTCTGGGGTCAGCCCGGCGCTGGCCGGGGTGGCCATGGGGCTGCTCACCCCGGCGCGGCCGACCACGCCGCCCGAGCTGGTCCGCGACCGCGGCCCGGTGCTCGCCCAGGAGCTGGCCGACAACCCGAGGCCGCCGCCGCTTCGCGAGATGCTGCGGGAGGCGCGCGGCGCGGTGTCGCTGGCTGAGCGGCTGGCGCACGACCTGCACCCGCTGACCGCGTTCGTGGTGGTGCCGCTGTTCGCGCTCGCCAACGCCGGCGTGACCGTCGACCGGGACGCGCTCGCCGGCGCCGGTACCGGCGCGGTGCTCGTCGGCATCCTCCTCGGCCGCGTGCTCGGCAAGCTGGTCGGGATCGGCGCGGCCGTGTGGCTGGCGGTCCGGCTCGGGCTGGCCGCCGCGCCGGGCGGCGCGAGCTGGCGCCAGGTCGCCGGCGTGGCTACGGTGGCCGGGATCGGCTTCACCGTGCCGCTGTTCGTCGCCGGCCTGGCATTCCCGAGCGGCCGCTTCGACGCCGCCGTCAAGCTGGGGCTGCTGCTCGCCTCGGTGCTCGCCGGCGCCGGCGGCGCGCTGGTGCTGCTGGCCGGCGGGAGCGAACGGCGCGCTCGACGCCCTTGACGAATTCTGCGCATTCCCCTACCCTGCTCTGCTTGTTGAGGCCGGAGGCGTTGCGCGCCCCCACGACGCGCCCTCCTGGCCAGCGCCCGTAACGGGCGCGAACCGTGCGTCGCGTGGTGACGCACGGCACGGCCCGCCCCTGGCGGGCCCAGCCCCACTCCCGTGCTCCAGGAGGTTTCTTCCTTGGCACGTTCGCACGCCCGCGCGAGGAGCGGGCATCACTTAGGCCGGACGGTCCGCCTGAGCGCCGTCGTCGGCCTCGGCGCGGCGGTCCTCGTGTCGGCGTTCGCGCTGCCGGCGAGGGCCGAAGCCGTCCTGGCCGTCGAGCGCGGCAAGTCCAGGATCGCCGCCGTCGCCTCCAGCGACCAGCGCGGCCGCAGCAAGCACGTGGTCAAGGCGGGCGAGAGCCTCGCCGGGATCGCCAAGGCGGCCAAGCTGTCGAGCTGGCGTCCGGTCTATGACCTCAACAAGTCGATCCAGCACCCTGATCTCATCTATCCGGGCCAGAAGCTGGTGATCCCGGCCAAGGGCGAGAAGGTCAAGCACCGCCCGCTGCCTGGGCCCGCCATCTACCGCATCCCCGAGCAGGACCGATCCCCCGCGCCGGCCACGTCTCAGCGGTCGGTCGCGGTCGGCGGCAGCGTCTGGGACCGGCTCGCCCAGTGCGAGTCGGGCGGCAACTGGGCCATCAACACCGGCAACGGCTACTCCGGTGGCCTCCAGTTCTCGTCCGGCACCTGGGCGGCGAACGGCGGCAGCGGCTCGGCGCACAACGCCAGCCGCGCCGAGCAGATCCGCGTCGCGCAGCGCGTGCAGGCGTCGCAGGGCTGGGGCGCCTGGCCGTCCTGCTCCGCAAGGATCGGCCTGCGATGACCGCCTAGCGGCACCATCGTGGGGACTGCCGCGGCGCGCGGCCTTCGGGTCGCGCGCCGCGGCGCATCCTTTGGGTTACCTTGGAGCCATGCAGACAGCAGCTCCGCTTGCGTCGCGCGTCGGTGGGCGGCGCGCCGAGGGCGGACGCCGGCACACCTCCGTCAACCCGGCCCACACCGGCGAGGTGGTCGCCGAGGTGCTGCTGGCCGAGCCGGCGACCTTCGTCGCCGCCTGCCGGGCGGCCCGTGACGCCCAGCCGGGCTGGGCGGCCACGCCGGCGCCGGTCAGGGGCCGCGCCGTCAAGCACCTCGGCCGCCTGGTCGAGGAGAACCGCGAGGCGCTGGCGCGCCTGGTGACCCGCGAGATCGGCAAGCCCCTGGCCGAGTCGCGCGGGGAGGTCCAGGAGATCGTCGACACCTGCGACTTCTTCCTGGGCGAGGGGCGCCGCCTGTACGGCCAGACGGTGCCGAGCGAGATGCCCGCCAAGCAGCTCTTCACCTTCCGGCAACCGGTCGGGGTGGCGGCGGTGGTCACCGCCGGCAACTTCCCGGTGGCGGTGCCCTCCTGGTACCTGGTGCCGGCGCTGCTGTGCGGCAACGCGGTGGTCTGGAAGCCGGCCGAGTGCGCGCCCGCTGTGGCCGAGGCGCTCGCCCAGCTCTGCTGGCACGCCGGCCTGCCCGACGGCGTCCTCAACCTGGTCCAGGCCGACGGCGAGACGACCTTCGCGGGCCTGGAGGCGGCCATGGACGCCGGCCTGCTCGACAAGGTCGGCTTCACCGGCTCGACCGCGGTCGGCCGCCGCATCGGCGAGCTCTGCGGGCGCTTCCTGCAGTCCCCGTGCCTGGAGCTCGGCGGCAAGAACCCGCTGGTGGTGATGCCCGACGCCGACCTCGACCTGGCCGTGGAGGGAGCGCTGTTCAGCGGCTTCGGCACCGCCGGCCAGCGCTGCACCTCGCTCGGCACGGTGATCGCCCACGAGGCGGTCCACGACGAGTTCCTCGCCCGCTTCGCCGCCGCCGTCGAAGCGGCGCGCGTGGGCGACCCGTTCCGGGACGTCCTGTACGGGCCGATGATCGACCGGCGGTTCCTGGACCGCTTCCTCGGCTGGCTGGAGCTGGTCCGGCCCCACCACCGCCTGCACGGCTCCACCGGCACGGGCCGCGTCACCGCCGCGAACCCGCGGGCGGGGTTCGTCGGCGACCCCTCCGACGGCCTCTACTGCCACCCGACGATCGTGGACGGCGTCACCGCCGGCGACGAGCTGTACCGCACCGAGACGTTCGGACCGATCGTCGGCGTGGCGACCTGCGACTCCCTCGAGGAGGCGGTCGCGCTCGCCAACGGCCACGGCTACGGGCTGTCGGCGGCGATCTACACCCGCGACCCGGCCACCGCGTTCCGCTTCCGCGAGGGAGTCGCCGCCGGGATGGTCAGCGTCAACAACTCGACCTCCGGCGCCGAGGCCCACCTGCCGTTCGGCGGCAACGGCCGCTCCGGCAACGGCAGCCGGCAGTCCGGCATCTGGGTGCTCGACCAGTTCACCCGCTGGCAGGCGCTCAACTGGGACTACGCCGGGCGGCTGCAGAAGGCCCAGATGGACGTGGCCGACGTCGAGGCCGACGCGGGCTTCCGGCTGTAGTCCCCCCAATCTCGGTAGAAGTACGGTCTTTGCGGCCGTATCCGCCTCTTGCGTAGATCGCCTGGAAGAGTGAGAGGGCCGGTGGCGTCGCCGCCTGCCCGCGACTCGAAGGAGGCGGCCCCAGGTGAGCTCAGCAGGAACGGTGACCCGGGGAGATTCCAGGCCGGGCGAGGTGGGCCCGCCACGGCGCCTCCTGCTGCTCTCCGAGAGCGCGGGCCTGGCCGCGGTGCTGACCCGCCTGCTCGACCGGCGAGACCGGCTCACCCGCACCGGCTGGTCCCGCGAGGCCACCGACCAGGGCGGGCTCGGCGAGGCCGACCTGGTCGTGCTCGACGTGCCCCGCGCCGGCCGCGCCGCCGCCTTCCAGCAGCTCAGGCGGCGCTACCAGGGACCGGTCGTGGTCCTGGTCGAACGCGGCGACGACGGTCATGCGCTCCCCGCCGACGAGGCACGCACCCTGCTGGCCCGCCCGTTCTCCAGCCACGACCTCCGGGCCGCCCTCGGCCTCCCGGCGCCCCCGGCCAGGCGGCCGGCGGCCATCCGCCCATCCCCGCCGGCGGCCTTGCCGGCCGCGAAGACGGCGGCGCCGGCCGCCACCGAGGCCCCGGCGACCCTCGCCGGCAAGGCTCCGACCCTGGTCGCGCCCCCGGCGGGCACCGGCGGGGTCGTCGCGATGTTCCCGTCGGCCGGCGACGAGCGCGCCAGCCGGCGCGTGGGCGCCGTGGTGGACGGCAAGGCCACCGCGAAGCAGGCGCCGCCGCGGCCGGGCGCGCAGCCGGGCGGCGCGCCGGAGACGCCGCGGCGCAACCGGCTCGAGCTGCTGCTCGCCGGGCTCGTCCACGGCTGGCGAGCCAGGCGCGCGGTGCGGATCGCCGGGTTCGCCGGCCTGGCCGCCGTCGCCTTCCTGGTCGCGTTCGCGCTGGCCGCGCAGGGTCGCTGCGGCCCCGGCTGCAACACCCTCACGGGGATCATCTCCCCGGCGAGCACGCTCCCGGAGGCGGGCTCTTCAGGGGCATCGGCCACCACCGTCCGGCGGCTGCCCCCCTCGACCACGACCCCGACGCCCGGCAGCGGCGTCCGGGGCGTTCCCGGCGCGGTGCTCGGGTCGACCACCTCGACCACCCGCCGGACCACCACCACCCGCGGGTCCAGCCCCACGACCCGGCCGACCACGCCCACCAGCGCGCCGACCACGGCCACCACGCTCCCGCCGACCACGGCCACCACGCTCCCGACGACGACGGCCACCACCGCCGGACCCTGACGCCTCGCCCTGGCCGCTGGTAGCCTGCGCCTGTGGCCAGGGACCCGTCGGTGTTCGTGCACGAGCTGGCGCTCTGCGAGAGCGACGACATCGGCCCCCGCACCCGCATCTGGGCGTTCGCGCACGTCCTGCCCGGCGCCAGGATCGGCGCGGACTGCAACGTCTGCGACCACGCCTACGTCGAGGGCGGGGCGGTGCTCGGCGACTCGGTCACCGTCAAGAACAGCGTGCTGGTCTGGGACGGGGTGACCGTCGAGGACGAGGTGTTCCTGGGGCCGAACGTGGTCTTCACCAACCATCCTCGGCCGCGGGTGGCGTTCAAGCGCGGGCCGGCCTCGTGGCAGCCGACGCTGGTGCGGCGCGGGACCACCATCGGCGCCAACGCCACCGTCGTGTGCGGCATCACCATCGGCCGCTGGGCGATGATCGGCGCCGGCACCGTGGTGACCGACGACGTCCCCGACCACGCCCTGGTCGTCGGCAACCCCGCCAGGCAGGTGGGCTGGGCGTGCGAGTGCGGGCAGACCCTCCCCGACGCGCTGGCGTGCTCGTGCGGCCGGCGCTACCGCCGCACCGAGGGCGGCCTTGCCCGCCAGCCCTGACAATTGGGGCACACTGGAGCCGCGAAGTTCCACAACGGCGCACGACGGGTAGGTAAGGCACATGGACACCGAGCGGCAATGGTCGCGGCCGGACCACGGCACCACCGGCGACCGGCCGACCACGCCCAGGTGGCGGCCGCCACGGCCGCGCCTGCCGCTGCGCCTGGTCGTCGGGATCGTGGTGCTGCTGGCGGTGCTGCTGGCCGTGTCGCGCCTGACCGACCTGCGGCTGTGGCCGTCGCTGCCCAACCCGTTCGCCTCCAGGGAGGTCGACCGCAGCCAGCCCGTCCTGCT
>Ga0209843_1000176_pt1 | contig 11485 bp, 10 predicted proteins | sample GWRWS1_20_30_FD_187222 | JGI IMG/M metagenome (GOLD analysis project Ga0209843, IMG submission 187222) | Riverbed sediment microbial communities from areas with vegetation nearby in Columbia River, Washington, USA - GW-RW S1_20_30 (SPAdes)... | ecosystem: Environmental > Aquatic > Freshwater >... | reverse complement strand
CGCCCGCCAGCTTGGAACAGCCAGCCTCTCGTCAGCCATGCTGAAAGTGCTCAGTGCTCAGGCGGGCCGTCCTGCCATGAGTGCGTTAACCGGGATGACCAGCCTGCGTCTGGTCTACCTCTTGGAGCAACGTCCTTCTCTCCCGGCCATTTCGCGCGCGGGCATCGTACAGAGCGGTGCGGCTGCGGCCGTCATGGCGGCACCGGCCCTGCTCGCCCACGGCGCCGCGGCAATCCTGGCGCAGGCGTTCTTTCTAATCCGCTGTTCTGTGTAAACCCACTGTTTGTGCGCCTCTTGAGGATTTCGGCCGAGAACACTACACTATGTAGTGACACAAGCTACCGCCTCCGGTGAGGCGGTAAAGGAAAGGAGCGTCACGTGGCAGACCGCAAGGCCTCAAAGCGCAACAGATCTGGTGCGAGGCCATCTCTCAAGTGGTGGATCGCCAGCCTGGCGCTGCTCATGATTACAGCCGTGTGGGCCGGAATCTACTTCACGAGGCCCCGCGCCGCCGCAGAGCCGGCTCCGACCGAAGTGGGCGAGATCCCGCACATCCACGGTCTCGCGGTCGACCCCTTCGACTCCACGACGTTATGGATCGGCTCGCATGGCAGCCTGATCCGCGTCACAGCTGGCCGGTGGGCGCGCGTCGGGCGGCAGACCTTCGACATGATGGGTTTCAATGTACATCCCTCGCAGGCGAACGTCTTGCTCACCAGCGGCCATCCCGGTCAAGCAGATCGCCGGCCGAATCCACTCGGCGTGGAGATCAGCCGCGACGGGGGCCAGAGCTGGCAGCGGCTGGCGCTGACCGGGGCGGCAGACTTTCATGCGATGACGATCAGCCGCGCCGACCCTCAGAAGCTCTACGCGTGGAACGTCTCAGGCCGCATTGGACTGTACCGCAGTCGCGACGGCGGCAGGTCGTGGGAGTATCTCGGCGAGCGGGGTCCCGGGCGTGTCTTCTACTTAACAGTACATCCTAGCAAGGGAAACGTTGTCTTCGCCGGCACAGATCGAGGCCTCCTGGTCAGTGAGGACGGGGGGATGACCTGGCGGGCTCATCTCAGCGCCGACGTGCTCAACGTCCCCATCACGGCCGTCGAGTTTCATCCCACCAACAGCGAGATCGCCTACGCGTATGCAGCCAGATCAGGGCTTGGTCTGATCCGAAGCATGGACGGCGGCAAACGCTGGACGCCGGTCGGCTTCTTTCTTGGGGATCGAGACGCCGTCGGTAATCTGGCGCTGGACCCTAAGGATCCGCAGGTGGTGTTCCTTGCGACGTTCAGCGGCGACCTTTACCGTTCAGGCGACGGCGGCCGGACCCGCGAACGGTGGGTATCGGCTGGCAAGATCGTGACACGATGAGCGAGTTCGCGCAGGCCTGGTACCAGGTCCTCAACAGTCTGTTCCTTGGCTTGGGCGCCCCGCTACGTGAGATCGCGCTGGCGCCTGGCGCGTCGCTCCTGGGTGCGTCGCTTCTGGGGGTCCTCGGTGCGACCAGTCCGTGCCAGCTCAGCACGAATGCTTCGGCGATCGCTTACCTCGGGTTGTCCGCAGACCAGCCCGGGAGACGGATTGCATGGACGGCGGGGGCATACATCGCGGGCAAGATCCTGGTGTTCGGGCTGGCCGGTGTACTGGCCGTTATGTTGAAAGAGGAACTTCAGTCTGCGGCGATTCCGATCGCCGTTGTGATACGGAAAGCGCTTGGTCCGTTGATGCTGCTCGTCGGCCTGGCCATGCTCGGCGTGTGGCGGCCGCGGCTGGCTCTCGGGCATGCATTCAGCCTGCGCCTGCGTCAGCGGGTCGCGGGTGGCCCGCTCGGCGCGTTTTTGCTCGGCATCGCCTTCTCGTTTGCGTTCTGTCCGACCTTGGGGCTGCTCTTCTTCGGATATGTCATCCCGATGTCGATCGCGAGCAGTGTCGGCATCTTGTATCCCGCCGCGTTCGCGCTGGGCACAACGGCGCCGCTCATCCTGATGAGTTCTGTGCTCGGATTCAGTTCGGAATCGTGGATGGCCGATCGACTGGGCAGGTTGAATCCCTGGATCGGGCGGGCCGCCGGGGCCATCTTTCTCCTCGCCGGAATCAACGACACCTTGCTGTACTGGTTCCTCTAACGATGGCGCAGCTCCACCGTCGCATGCTCTTTGTCACTGCCGGCGGAGTTGCCGTCCTGACTTTCCTCCTGATCTACATTACGGCAGTCCGGACTCCCTCACCACCGCCTCCTGGAGCATCGGCGCCGTTGTTCCAGCCCCTCGACGCGCCGCCGACCGCTGAAGCGCCCCGCGAAGGGGCTCGCGCGCCGGAGTTCGCCGCCCCGCGCTTCGGGGGCGGCACGTTGCGGCTTGCCGATCTGCGGGAGAAGGGGGTCGTGATGAATTTCTTTGCCTCGTGGTGCACGCCGTGCAAGGTCGAAGCGCCGGCCCTCGAGGCTGCCTATCGCAAATACCAGTCGCAGGGGATCGTCTTCCTTGGAGTGGACGTCCAACAGGACACCTGGGACGATGCGGTCGATTTCCTCGAGGCATTCGGCATGACCTATCCTGCGGTGCGTGACGCAAACGGCGAGATCGCCCGGAAGTACCAGTTGATCGGCCTGCCCACCACATACTTCATCGATCGGGACGGTATCGTGCGTGCAAAGGTCGTCGGCGCGTTCTTTGGGCCCGACGGCATCAACCACCTGGAGGGCCGGATCCAGTTGATTCTACCGTAGTCGCGCCGGACGAAAGCCCCTGAGCAGAGTTTGACAGCCCCATCTAGCGGACGTATACTCACCAGCAATGTGCCGGCGGCGTCGATGTGACGCCGTCGTGACATCTTCGTCACCAGACGGCGCATACTCGGACTCAGTCCCCGCATTGAGGGGACACACGGAGCACAGCCGATGCGACCACGGGCCCCGGTGTTGTGGGATTGGGCGGACGCTGAATTGTTGAGGAACCCGGCGATGTCATCATCGACCGGGCTCCTGTGTTTTCCCCCAACGCGTCCTCCGCGGACTGGGATGGGCGCAGCGTGGGCATGGAACCAGCATTCCGGCCCGTGCCGTATTAGGGGGAGATAGTACTCGACCATGCAGACCATCGCCGACTACTTAGAAGAATCGCAGCACGATCGCCGCATGCGCCGCACCACCCACCACTACATCTCCGACATGATCGAGTACTTCGGCCGGGACCGCGTCTTTGAAGGTGTCTTCGGCATGGAGAAGCAGCTCGACGACATCGTCAGTTACTTCCGCGCGCACTCGATGTCGATGGAGCGCCGTCTCCTGCTGCTGGTGGGACCGCAGGGATCCGGGAAGTCGATGACGGTGGATCGCCTCAAGCGCAAGCTGGAGGAGTACTCGCATACGTCGGACGGCGCCCTCTACGCCGTGGAGGGCTGTCCTTTCCACCAACACCCGTTCGACCTGATCCCTCAGGAGGTGCGGGAGGAGCGCGGCATCTTCTGGCACGAGGAGGCCGTGCCCTGTCCCGTGTGCGACCGGGTGCTGGCGCGCTCCGGGGCGTGGCGCCAGGGCCATGTGGCGCGCATCTACATCTCGGCGCGCGACAAGATCGGCGTGGCGAAGCACACGCCCACCGACCTGCGCCGCGAAGACATCACGAACTTCGTCGGCAACATCAACTTCTCGATGTTGAAAGAACGCGGGTCCACGTATGATCCGGACGCCTACGACTTCGAGGGCAAGATTATCTGGGGAAACCGCGGCATCCTGGACTGGACCGAAGTGTTCAAGAGCCGCCGGCAGCTCCTGTCCTTATTGCTCGAGCTCATCCAGAGTAAGCGCATCGACCTGGCCAGTTTCCCTACCGTGCACGTGGACGAAGTGGTGATCGGGCACAGCAACTACCCCGAGTACAATGTGTTTGTCTCTGAAGACATCATGGAGCCGCTGCGCGGCCGCATTCACAAGATCGACTTCCCGTACAATACCGATTGCGAAGGCGAGAAGAAGATCTACAAGTCGCTGATCGGCCGCGCGAACAAGATCCGCGGCGAGGACAAGCACGTCCCCGAGGACGTCTACGAGCTGGCCGCGCGCTACGCGCTGAAGACCCGCGAGGATTCCACCGGCCTGCGCGGGCTCTCCCCGCGCTTTTTCGAGGACGCGTTCAGCTACGGCTACACGCTGGCGGACCGCTGCGTCGATTTGGACACCATCGCGGCCGCGGTGGAGCGCACCTTTGACCACCAGTCCTTCAAAGACCTCAACGTCAAAGAGCTCCTCAAGCAGTTTGAAGAGACCAAGGTCGAGTTTATCAACAAAAAGATCGATGTCATCGTGGAGGACATCGTCCCCAGCCATTTCTACGACTACGCGCAGAACCTGTACATGAACTACCTCGACGCGGCCGCCCGCAACGTGGCCGGCGAGACGCTGGCCAATGGCGAGAAGGAGCTGGTGGACGAAGTCGAGGGCATCATGGTGCAGAAGCGGCAGATCAGCCGCCAGGGCCGGGTGGCCTTCGAGAACGTGCTGCTGGAGCGCAAGGACGAGCTGGCGAAAATGCGCTACACGGAGAACGAGCACCTGCGCCCGGTGATCAACGAGATCGTCTTCAACAAGATCAAGAACCTCCTGCGGCTCTACGAGAAGAGCGAGGAGCTCGACAGCAAGAGCCAGGAACTGCTGGACGTCCTCTACCGCAGCGCGACGCAAGAGTACGGGTACTGCGACGTGTGCGCGCGGTCGCTGTTCAAAGTCATCGGTCGAAGCTTCTAACCCGGGCACCTCGAGGCGGCACGCCGTGACTGCGTCATTCGAGAAGGCTATGAGGATTCACCGGGGGCGGATCGCCCAGTACAAGCACGATTCGCTGCTCCGCGAGTACCTCAAGCAGCACCTCAACGAGCTCATCCAGCAGAAGGAGCTCGTGATCGATGGCCGCGTGAAGACTCAAATCGCCACGCTGGACCTGCCTACGCTGAAGTTCGGGGAGGAAGCCGCCGTGCTGGCCCGCGGCAACGGCAGCGGATCGGGATCCGGGGGCGGTCAGGGCGGCGGCGACGAGATGCAGGTCCTGGGCGGGATGCTCGGTGGAGACCACCATGGCAAAGAGCTGCGGGTGGAGCTCGATTTTGACGAATTCGTGCGGCTGGCACAGGAAGTGCTGCTGGATGAGATTCGCCTGCCGGTTTTTGCCGAGCCAACCCAGGGGGGCGAAGTGGAATCCCCGGATCAGCCCGAACTGACCGATCTCGACCGGATGGGCTTACGGCCCGATCTCAACCTCGAAGAGACGATGCTCGCCGCCCTGCAGCGGAACCTGCGCGAACGCGGCAAGGCGGATTACGATGTCGAGCTCTCCCAGGACGGCTGGTATTTCGTCGAGGATCCCACCGATTACCAGAACCACCGCTCGGTCGAAGTGTATGTCCTCGACATCTCCGGCTCCATGCGGGGCGAGTACCTCTCCCTCGTGCGCAAGACGATCTTCGTCTTGTGGTATTACCTGGAACGGCGATACCCAACGAATCTGCGCCGGTACGTCGTGTTCCAGGATGTGGCCGAAGAAAAGTCGCGGGACGAGTTCTTCTGCGTGGAAAGCAGCGGCGGCACGCACATCTCGGCGGGATTCGAGCGGGCCGTCGAGCTGCTGCAGGGCGTCACCGAGCACGACAAGTTTCTGTTCCTCTTTACCGACGGCGAGACATCCTCGGGCGACTTCGACCTGGCGAAGCGGCGATTCGAAGAAGCGCTGGGTCGGTTCGATCTGGTGACCTACGGCCATGTCAACCCGGGCGGACGAGGGGTGGGAGGGTTCTCCGAGTACGTCCAGGAGGCCGCGCGCCGGCACCCCAACGCGCTCTTTGCCAACCTGGTTGACGTGGATGCCATCCGCAAGACGGCGGGGGAGTTCCTGACGCTTTTCGGAGACGAACGCGGAGACAGACGGTGGAATCGTACCGGTCGGTCATTGACAATATCGAGGCGTTAGCCCGCGAGAAGGGTCTCTCCTTCGACCCGGTGGTCTTCCGCCTTACCGGCAGCGACGAGCTCGCCGAAGTCGCGAGCATGGGTCTGCCCAACCGGTTCATCCACTGGTACTGGGGTGGCGCCTACAAAGAGCTCACGCTGCAGCAGAATAAAGAGGTGTTCAGTATCCTCGAGTTGGTCCTGAATACGAACCCTTCGTACGCGTTTCTCCGAGGCAGTAACACCTACTTGCAAAACGTACTTGTCATCGCGCATGTCTACGGCCACGTGGACTTCTTCAAGAACAACCATTGGTATCGGAAGTCCAACAAGAACATGCTCAACGAGACCGAGCTGCACGCGCGGACCATCCGCAAGTATGAAGCGCAGCACGGCCGCGACAAGGTGGAGCCGCTGCTGGACGCGGTGCTCACCGTTTCCCGCACCGTCAACGCGTTCGAGCGCAACCCCAGCGAGCGCCGCAAGCTCCTGATGTACTTCCTCGAAGAGAAGGCGCCCCTGGACGACTGGGAGCGGCACACCCTGCAGATGATCCGGGAAGAGGCCGAGTATTTCGACCTCATCCAGCGCACCCACATCATCAATGAGGGCTGGGCCACGTTCGTGGAGGCGGAGCTGCTGCGCGAGGTGCTGAACAGCACGGAGTGGGCCAGCATGAGCGTCCAGCTTTGCAACCGGCCGGCGCCGTATACGATCGGCTACACGTTGTTCCACAGCGTGAAGTCCGAGCGTGGATTCGATTCCGCCCTGGAGATCCGGAGCTACTACGAGGACGTGCGGCTGATCGACGAAGTCCTCACCGAGGAGATGGTCAAGCGGCTGGACATCTTCGTCTATGATCCGAAGGAAAAGCAAAAATCCTACGACCTGCAGCAGGTCAAGGACATGCTGATCAGCCAGAAGCTCTTCAAGGGCGAGCCGTACATCGAGGTCGAGCCCAGCAGCCACCACCGGGAGCTGGTCCTGGTGCACCGTGACGAAGAGCGCAAGCTCGACCCAAAGCGCGTGGGCCTGTTCCTGAAGTCTGTGCACTCCCTCTGGCGGAACCCGGTGCGGCTGCGCGCCAACGGCAAAGTCTACTCGTACGATCGGCGCGGTTTTAGCACTAGCTAGCACTCACGCCCGAGGGTCCAGACCCTTCTGAACGTCACCGTTCACTCACCGTTCACTTACCACCCCTTTTGAGCGCTGCTGAGTCTCAACTCGGTCCGGACCGAGTTGATGGCCAGCCGCCTCCTTTACGATGGAGGCCTGGGCTCCCGACAGAACCGGCCGTTGGCCAAAGTACAGCTTTGTCTCGTATCCATTGTGCGCGCGGCATCGGAGCTGGATGTTCTCGAGTGTGGCCTCTCCGCCCGCACCGTACGGCACGACGTGGTGAAATTCGAGGAAGGCCCGCTCTGTGCAGCGGCGACCATTCTGGGCCACGAAGGCGCACTGACCGCCGTCACGCTTCCACACGCTTCGCCTGACTTCGGCCGGGATGTGACGTGACCCGGCGACTCTGCCTTGGCCTTCGTGGTCGCGGCTCGTATGCGCGCGATCCATCACGCTCTCGTGCGGGCGATCAGTAGCGGCGAACTTCTGCCTGGTGAGATCCCGGAGCAGCACCGTCAAGGCCCGATCGATGACCTGTCCCAGATCCCCATCTGGGACCTGGTGCCGCAACAGGTCCTGCGCAAGCCGCAGCTTCTCACACGTCTCTGCGCTGGCCGTGAACTGCACTTTGTAGCGCTGTGGCGCAAGCGGGGCAACGACTGCCGGGCGGGCCGGTGACAGTGAGGGCGACAACTGCAGCAGATCGACCGACTCTCGGTCCAGAGCATGATCGGCCGCCGGAACGCCCCCGGGGGAGCAGGAGCTGGTGGCCTCGGGTACCATGGCCGATGCCGGAACGCGTTTGGGAGCCGGAAGCCTGCGGATGGTTGAGGGGACAGAGGGCTGGGGGCGCAGCTCCGCCACGAGTTCCTCGACCTGCCGCTTGCTCTTGTGCTTCGCCGCCTCCAGAAGTTCTCCGTGGTTTTCGCGCGTGAGGTGCGGTGCCAGCAGACGCACTGTCGTGAGGTTCACCGACCCATCGCTGAGCAGCTCGAGGATGACCGGGTACCTCCGCGCGGCCCGGCCCGCTTCGATGCGGCCATAGGCGGCGTGCTCGGAGAGATGGAGCACCTGCACGCAGTAGGTGAACATGGAGGAACAGCCTTCAGCGAGGTACAGAGTTCGCTCGTCCAGGACGGCGAGATGGGCGATAAGGACTGCCGTCGCCTCCCGCTCACGTTGGGCGAGGAGTTTCACCTGCGCGAGGAGTTCGTGATTGGAGAGCCGACCAGCCAGAGACAGCATGTTGGTGTTCATGGCCTAGGTATAACACGGCGACTTTGCAACCCGTAGGAGTGCACCCAATGGGTGCAGATCGCACGATTCTCGCGCTGCGCCGTTCTTTGTTGAAATGCAGGCGCTCAGGGATGCTGGCCCGCGAGGCGTGCATCGTGCGAGGACGCCGCACGGGACTCGTGAGCCCGTTTGGAAACCTGTCAATAACCCAGTTGGGCTAGTCGCCGGTTTCGTAACAGAACGTGGTCGGGATTGGCCCTGGAAGGCTAGTGGAACTCGGTCCGGACCGAGTTGAAGGTATCCCGCTCAGGAGGCGAAGCGCGTCAAGGCGGGAGGATCACCACATCGTCAGTCCGCCGTCTACCACCAGCGTTTGCCCGGTGATATAGGCGGCCCGTGGTGAGGCCAGGAAGACCACCGCTTTCGCGATCTCGTCCGGCTCGGCGAACCGGCCCAGCGGAATCTGCTCCATGATGCTCGTCCGGTCACGGATGCTGAGTTCGTCGTGCATCGCGGTGTTCGTAAACCCCGGCGCGACCGTGTTGACTCGAACGTGTGGCGCCAGCATGCGAGCCAGGGTTTTCGTAAGCGTGATAAGGGCGCCTTTGCTGGCGTCATAAGCCGGTGAGCCGCCTCCGATGAGTCCACTCACGCTAGACACGTTCACAATGACGCCTCCGTACCGGTGGAGGAATGGCCCCGCGGTCTGCGCGCACAGGAGCGCGCCGGTCAGGTTCGTGTCGATGACATCCTGCCATTCTCTGAGGGTGAGATCGGTGAGAGGAGCACGGCGTACGATCCCCGCGTTGTTCACGAGCACGTCGAGGCGCTCCCATTCGCTTAGGACCTGTGCCACCAGGTCCCTGACGTCTCCGGCCTTCGCCACGTCGGCGCGGACCGCAATAGCGCGTCGACCGGCTTTCCGCAGCGCCTCGACCACTCCCTGAGCTTCCGCCGCACCTTCATGGTAGGCCACAGCCACCGCGGCGCTCTCCTGGGCGAAGGCGGCGGAGATGGCGCGGCCGATCCCCCTGTCCCCGCCGGTGACTACGGCAACTTTTCCGACGAACTGCATGACAACTCCTGGGTTTGGCGAGAGGACAGGTGGGTCCTACCGCCCGGGGCGCGATTGGGCGGGCCGGAGTGAGGACCGGCCGGGGTGGACCGGCCGGGGTCCGGACTAGTCAAACGATGAGGGGTCCAGGTTTCACCTGAACCCCTCAAGGGGAAGATTTTGTGAACTAGCTCTTCGCCGCCTAACCGTCTGGGTTGCGCCCTGACCCTCAGTGGACGGTGCCCTTGAAGTCGGAGGGCTTCACGGACTCAAGGAACTTCTTGAATTCATCCATCTCCTGATCTAGCGGTTTCTTCAACTGAATCGCCTGCTCGGCGACACCCTCGGTCACGAAGATCGGCGCCTCGGATCGGAGTGCCAGGGCGATGGCATCGCTAGGACGGGAGTCCACGATCATCGGCGTACCGTTGGTGGCCAGGTGGATCTCTGCGAAGTAGGTGGCGTCCTTCACTTCCGTGACAACCACGCGGAGGATGGCGACGGACAGCTGCTTGAGCACCGAGCGGATGAGGTCGTGCGTCATGGGCCGCGGGGGCTTCACGCTCTGCAGCTCCATGGCAATCGCGGTCGCTTCCGCCTGCCCGATCCAGATGGGCAGGGCAAGAGTCTCCGTCTGGTCGACCAGCAGCACGACTGGATTCATCTGCTGGTCAAGCGCGACCCCGCGCACCTTCATGTGGACCAAGGGTGAGTCCCTCCTCCTCCGGCGTCCCTATTGTATGCCGTTGGGAATCTTTGTACCAACTCTATGCCCACTTTCCTCTTTCTCTAACCCGGCCGCGTACGCATCCTGTTCAACGATTCTGTCACGTACGTCACGCCGACAATGTTCGCGAATACGCGTTCGACGCCGCACCGTTCGGCACATCGTCGGGGAGCGCCGACTCGGGCATGGACGCCAAACTAGCATTCTCACGAGCAGCAGGAGCCGCGGCGTGAAGCGGCGCGTGTTTCCCCTAGGGCTTGCCTGGTCTGTCGGGTAAGATGTGGCTGTGACATTTGGTGATCTCCGACTGAGCGGGGCGATCGCCGCCGGGAAGCTCACCGCCGCGCTGACACGGGCTCTTCGCGTGGGCGGCGGCACGACGATGCCGGGCCGCATCGCCCGCGGCATCGCGCCCGACGTGACCTCCCGGCTGGCCCGCCGTCTCCGTCACGGCACCGTCATCGTCACCGGCACGAACGGGAAGACCACCACCTCGCGACTGATCAGCCACGTCCTCGGGCTGGGAGCGATGAGCTCCGTGCACAATCGGGCCGGTGCAAATCTCGCGGCCGGGATCGCCGCGGCGCTCGTTCAGCGGTCAACCGTGTTGGGCCGGGTGCGAGGGGACGTCGGGGTGTTCGAGGTCGACGAGGCGACCCTGCCCGTGGTGCAGCCCTCGCTGTCGCCGCGTGCGGTGGTCCTGACCAATCTCTTCCGCGACCAGCTGGACCGCTACGGGGAGATCGACATCGTCGCCAGCCGCTGGTGCTTCGCCTTGCGAGAGCTGGATCCTTCCGCGGCGGTCGTGTTCAACGCCGATGATCCCCTCGTATCTGATGTGGTGAGGCAGCACCCGGGAGTGCGCATCCCCTTTGGCATTGACGACGACTCCTGCGGTCTGGGCACGCTCGAGCATGCGGCGGACGCCCGGTATTGCTACCGGTGCGGGATCCCGTATCGCTACAGCACCGTGTATTTCGGCCACATGGGTGTGTACCGGTGCGAACAGTGCGGCGCCTCCCGTCCGGCGCCCTCAGTCGCTGCCACCGCGGTGGTGAACCACGGCCTCGAGGGAATCGAGTTCGACCTGAACACCCCCGAAGGCGCCGTGCGTGTGCGAAGCCCCCTCCCCGGCGTCTACAACATCCACAACGTCCTCGCCGCGGCTGCGTCCTGCCTGTACCTGCGCATCCCCCTCGAGACGATCGCGCGCGGGATCGGCACGTTTTCGCCGGCGTTTGGCCGGGCGGAACGGGTGCAGTTACACGGACGTCCGGCGGTGCTGTTGCTGGCGAAGAACCCTGCGGGATTCAACGAGGTCCTGCGTACCTTGTTGCGCGCCGAGGGCCAGACGGCGCTCATCGCCATCAACGATCTCACCGCAGATGGCCGTGATATCTCTTGGCTCTGG
>Ga0209843_1000175_pt1 | contig 11490 bp, 9 predicted proteins | sample GWRWS1_20_30_FD_187222 | JGI IMG/M metagenome (GOLD analysis project Ga0209843, IMG submission 187222) | Riverbed sediment microbial communities from areas with vegetation nearby in Columbia River, Washington, USA - GW-RW S1_20_30 (SPAdes)... | ecosystem: Environmental > Aquatic > Freshwater >... | reverse complement strand
CCGACCCCGCCCACGATGCTGTTGATCGCGGCGATCACGCTGGCTCCGGTGAACAGCATCCCCGCGGGCCGGGCCCGCAGCCCTACCGTGGCCATCGCGGCCGAGGACCGCTCCTCCTCCGCGGCTTGGCCGAAGAACTGGTCGGCTTCGGGGACCAAGGTGCGGTAGTAGCCGCGGATCCGCTGCATCTGCCCCAGCAACACCAGGTTCTCCAGGGTGTTGCGCAACAAGGCGGCAAAGGTGAACTCACCCAGCAGGAACACGGCCGGCAGGACCGCGGCCACGAACGGGTCGAGGTGGGTGACGACCTGGGCGAGGAACCCAAAGGCGATCAGGGAGCTGGACACTGCCCCCATGTAGACGGTTGCGCGCCCGGTCATCTCCCCGACGTTGGCGCTGCGGGCGGCCTGGAGCACGAACTGCTCGGTGGTCAGGGCACTAATGAACGCCTGCTCGCGTACTTGTTGCTCCATTCCTGACGCTCCCGTGGCTTGGCGGAATCACTTGGCAAACAACTCGGCAGCGAGCCAGCCTCCCGACCGGTGGCTGTCACTGATGGGCGTCTCAGCGGCTAACCAGCATGGCGTTCGCTGCAGTGCAGACTGCTACGACGAAGCTAGGCATTCGGATCCGGCTCAGGGATTGCTGAACGCCTGGTAAAGCGGCAGGGGCTTGGCGACGCCCTTGAGTTCGATTGGTCCGAGCGGCTGGAACCGCAGCCCATCGTCGCGGCCGGACCGATCGACGGTGTCCTCGCTGGCCACGACCTGCCCGGCCTGGGCGTAGGAGGCGATCCGGGCGGCCAGGTTGACGGTCCTGCCGTAGACGTCCCCGTCCTGGGCGATGACTGGACCGGTGTGGATGCCGACGTGGGCGGCGGGCAGGCCGGCGGCGGGGGCACCCTCGACGACATCCAGCCCGGCGAGCACGGCCATGCGGGGGTCCCGGAAGTGGAACATGCCGCCGTCGCCGAGCCAGCGGACGGGCCGGCCGCCCCGGCGGCGGGCGATGTCGGTGACGAGGGCGGCCAGCCGCCCGGCGACCTGGGCGGCGGCCTGATCGCCGCGCTCCTCGGTGAGCTGGGTGTAGCCGGTCAGGTCGACGAAGCAGATCGCCGGGGGCCGGGGGACGCGCTGCTCCAGTCCGGATCCCTCGAGGGCCTCTTCGACGTGGTTGATGGCGTGCTCGGTCCAGATGTGCTCGCGATGGCGCCGGTAGATCATGAAGATGGCCTGCTCCAGCAGGCCGATGATGCGGTCGCCGAAGCGGGTGCCGAACTCGATCAGCCGGCGCTCGTCCAGGCCGGTGGCGCGCAGGCGCCGCTCGATGTTGGTCTCGTAGTAGTCGGCCTCGGCCTTGGCGATGCGGCGCAGGCTGTCGGCGTAGACGGCCAGCAGCCGCAGGGTCGCCTCGTCTTGGCCGCCGGCGCCGCGGAAGGTCTCGGCCACCTCCAGCAGGGTCAGGTCGTCCTCGCCGGCCCGGTCGTCGGGCTGGGGCGGGGCGAACCCGAGGGACTGGTGGAGCGCTTGCAGGAACGACAGGGGGATCTCGCGCTCGGCGGCGAGCTGCTGGTAGGAGCGGTCCAGCCGCTCGGGGGTGGCCATCACCGGCGCATCCAGGAACGCCAGCGACAGGGCTCCCCGGTCGACCAGGGCCAGGATGGTCTGGAGCGACAACCCGGCAGCGGTCCAGGAGTGCAGCAACCGGACCCGCCGCACAGCTCGAGGACCCAGCCCGGCCGCCTCCGCCGGCAAGGCACCGGCCGCGATCAGCTGCCGCACGAAGCCCTCGGGCACGTTCGCCCGCTCGGCGACCTCCCGAACCGGATCTGGCACCTGGGCTCCAACCTCCTCCAGCTCCGCTCATTGTCGACCACCCCAAGGTTGCAACGAGCACGTGTTCTTCTTGTCGAGCAGAAGCACAGCCAGAACCGGGTGGTAAGAGCCCCCACGGGGATCACAGTTGTTGGAGGCCGGCGGGCCGCTGTGCGCATACGCTGGCGGCCAGCACCAATCTCGGCAAGAGCTCAGCCGTGGTGTGCGCTATCAATCGCCCCGGCGTCGTTCTCGGCATGGCTTCCGGGCAACGATACTTCACCAGTGGTCGGCAAGCGCCTCGACCGAGGCGGATGGTAGCCAACAACTGCGGGGCCGAGGTCGTGTGGTCCCTGGCGCATGGACGGGTCCGGGCTGTAGCGCCTTGCGAACCCCCTCCCGACCCACCATGATCCCTCTCCGTCACGGCAGTAGGAGATAGAGGAGCAGCGCGATGGTGGGGGAGCCAGAACCCGACCGCACCCAACCCGGCCAGCCCGTCAAGGAGATCCGCCTGGCCTTGGTCTGCTACGGCGGTGTCTCGCTGGCGATCTACATGCACGGGGTCACCAAGGAGATCCACAAGCTGTTGCTCGCGTCGCTGGCGTTCGGGCAGGACCAGGAGCGCAACCCGTTCGAGGAGGGGTCCACGCAGCATCTCTACTGGGAGCGGCTGCGCGAGCTGAACGACCGCGACGCGGTCCGGACGCGGGTGGTCGTCGACATCGTGGCGGGGACCTCGGCCGGCGGGATCAACGGGGTCTACCTGGCCAAGGCGATCGCCGGGAACGCCTCGCAGGACGCGCTGCGTAACCTGTGGTTCGAGCACGGCGACATCGGCGAGTTGCTGCGGTTCCCGCGGCGGCTGCCGACGCGGCTGCGGTTCGCGCTGTTCGGCCTGCAGGCGATGACCCACCCGCTGGGGGTGCAGCCGCCGCTGCGGGGCGACGAGATGTGCCGGCTGCTGTACGACGCGCTCGCCGAGATGGACGGCACCGCTTCGGGTGTCGAGGGGCCGACGCTGGTGCCGCGGGACGAGTCGGTCGAGCTGATGGTCACGATGACCGACCTGAAGGGCCACCGCCGCTACATCCCCATCAGCGACCGGGTCGTGCACGACCGGACCCACCGCCACGTGATGCGCTTCCGCTTCGACCACCAGCTCGACCAGTTCGGCGAAGGGCACAACGGGCCGCTGGCGTTCGCGGCCAGGGCGACCTCCTCCTTCCCCGGCGCGTTCCCGCCGCTGTCCAGCGGCGACTTCCGGGCGGCCCTGCCGGGACGGCGGTTCGACCCCGCCGCCCTGGAGCGGGAGTTCTTCCCGGCGTACGCCCAGTGGGGCGAGACCATGGCCGGCAGCTTCTTCATCGACGGTGGGGTGCTCGACAACTTCCCGTTCGGGCACGCGATCGACGCGATCGTGCGCAAGCGTGCCTCCACCGAGGTCAAGCGGTGGCTGGTGTACATCGAGCCCGACCCCGCCTCGCCGCCACCGCCGCCGGCGGCGCGGGGCCGGGAGCCGCGGGCCGGCCGGCCGCCGGGGTGGCTGGCGACGATCTGGAGCGGGCTCTCTGGGATCCCCAGCCGCGAGCCGATCCTCGACGACCTCACGCGGCTGCGCGACTTCAACGAGCGCGTCCGCCACGTGGCCGACCTGACAGCGATCAGCTTCGAGGAGGTCCACAAGGAGCTGGAGCAGCTCGCCGGGGAGCTGCTCGCCGACCAGCCGCCGACAGCGGCTGCGGTCGGGCAGCGGATGGGCGCCGTGCACGACCTCGCCAAGGACCGCGCCGGCGCCGCCTACCTCGCCTACGTCCAGCTCAAGCTCCAGGTGGTCAGCCGTTGGCTCGCCGACCTGGTCGCCGCCACCTTCGCGTACCCGCCGGAGTCGAGCCACGCCAGCTTCGTCCGGGCGGTCATGCGCGAGTGGATGCTGCACCACTACCGCATCCGGCCGGGCGACCGGGAGCTCCAGCGGCAGACCGAATTCCTCGACCGGTTCGACATGCCCTACCGGGAGCGCCGGCTGCGGTTCGTCATCCGGGGCCTCAACGACCTGTACGCCACCCATCCCGACGATCGGGCCGCCCTCGACCAGGCCAAGTCGGAGCTGTACGACTTCCTGGACCGGCTCCACGACGCCAGCGACCCGGCGGAGGTACGGGCGGCGGTCGGCGACCCGCCGTTCCACGTCCTCAACGCGGAGCAGCTTGCTGCCTGGGTGGACGCCGACCGCTCCCCCGACACGTTCCAGAAGGAGCACGGCGAGGCGATCGACCAGCTCGTGGACCGGATCGGCGAGATCCTGCGCGAGCGGCTCGGCGGCTTCAGCGGCGACCTCTGGACCCGCTTCTCGGAGGTGACCGGAGGCTGGGACCCCACGATGCGGGTCGGGCTGATCGTCCGCTACGTGGGCTTCCCGCTGTGGGACACGCAGCTCTTCCCGATCATGGGCCTCAGCGACATCGGCCAGCTCAACACGATCTCGGTCAAGCGCATCAGCCCCGACGACGCCAAGCGCCTCCCGGTGCCGCCGGAGGAGAAGCTGCAGGGCGTCGCCGTGCACCACTTCGGCGCGTTCTTCAAGCGCTCGGCCCGCGAGCACGACTACCTGTGGGGGCGGCTGGACGCGGTCGAGCAGCTCCTCGGCCTGCTCGACCCGGACCTCCCGGACGCCGTCTACCGGCAGGCGTTCGACGCGGTGTTCGCGGAGGAACGCCAGCTCGGCGCGACCCCCACCCTGCGCCAGCGGTTGGAGGGCGCGCTCAAGGCCCTGTCCGGCAAGCCCGCGTAGCCCGAGCGGGCGCTACGGCTTGCGCCCGACGCCACAGAACGAGTCGATCTCGGCGGGGAGGCCGGAGGGGCTGGGGTCGGGGCGCCATCGTGGGGGGGAGACGACGCCGGGTTCCACGAGCTCGAGACCGTCGAAGAAGCGGGCGATCCGGTCGGGGCTGCGGAGGTGGTAGGTCGGGTTGGCGGACTGGTTCCAGATGCGCGCGGCCTCCACGACCTCTTCGCTGGTGTCGGTGCCGTCGTTCATCGTCAGGTAGCTGCCGGAGGGCACGGCGTCCACCAGCCGTTTGACGATCGATCGCGCCTGATCGTCGTCTTCGATGTGCCCAAGAATCCCCATCAGCATGACCGCGATCGGCTGGGTGAAGTCCAGCGTCCGGGCCGCCTCCTTCAGGATGCCCTCGGGGTCGCGCAGGTCGGCGTCGATGTAGTCGGTGGCGCCCTCGGGGGTGCTGGTGAGCAGCGCGCGGGCGTGCGCCAGGACGATGGGGTCGTTGTCGACGTAGACGATGCGGCACTCCGGGGCCACCGACTGGGCGACCTGGTGGGTGTTGTTGGCGGTGGGCAGGCCGGTGCCGATGTCGAGGAACTGGCGGATGCCCGCCTCGCCGGCCAGGTACCGGACCGCGCGGGCGAGGAAGGCCCGGGACGCGCGGGCGTTCTCCACGATCGCCGGGAAGGCCTCGAGGATCTGGTCGCCGACCGCGCGGTCGACGGGGAAGTTGTCCTTGCCGCCCAGCCAGTAGTTCCAGATCCTGGCTGTCTGTGGCACCGAGGTGTCGAACTCTGGCTGCTGGCCCACGGGTGCCTCTCTCCTGCTTGGTTGTGCGCGGCGTCTGATCGCACCACACAACCTAAACGCTTGGCGGCGATGCCGCCAAGTTCAGGCGCCGACGCGCCAGCTGCTGGCTTCCGAACCTACCCGGGTGAGTTGGGTAGCTACGACCACCTTGATGGGTGCGTTGTCGGCTTCCGCGTGGCTGGGCGGGGACCTACGATCAGCGCGTGAGCACGACGATGCGTCCCAGGCCAGGAGAGGAAGCGGGCGATGGACACCCACGACGACCCCGAGCGGCCGTCACCGGCGGGCGGGACGGGCATGCCCCCACCAGGCTGGTACCAGGATCCTCAGGGTGGTTGGGGACGGCGCTGGTGGGATGGTGGGCGCTGGACCGACCACCTGGCCGTGCCCACGACGCCACCGGCCAAGGATGCATCACGGAACCTTGCGTTGGTGTTCACCGTCGAGGTAGCCCTCGCTGTTGGGGCGTTCTCTCTCGCGGGGATGCTTGTCATGGGGGTTGATTCGTGCGCGTCGGCTGGCTGCCAGGGGCTGTAGGGGTGGGCTGTGGTCAAGCTGTTGGCGGTCTTTGTGCTGCCGATCGGGATGGTGACAGCCTGGATCGTGTATGTCGTGATGGCCAGCACCGCCTTGGATGCATGACCATCAGCGCAGCTCGCCTCACGTACGAGCCGGGGTAAGCAGTGGCACCGTCGGGAAGTAAGCGCGGTACCGGTGCGCGTCCCTCGTCAGGACGCGATGGCCGTTGATTGCCGCGTGTGCGCCGATGTAGAAGTCCGGCAACGGCACCGGTCGGGCGCCGCCACGGCGGCGATAGGCGAGAAACGCCTTGCCGGCGAGGAACCCCGCTTCGAACGGGAGTTGCTCCCGTTCGAAGGCGTCCGGGGAAAGCGCATCGTCGAGCTCTTCGATGGTGGAGAAGCCGATCGAAACCTCGGCATAGATCATGGCGTTGATGACGAGTGGGCCCTCGTTAGCGGCGCTCGCCAAGGCATCGGCGGACCACGCATACCACGCCGGGTCGGCACGCTCAGGTCGTGCGCCAGATCCCGGGACTCGCGTACTGTCCGATGGTGGCAGACGCAACATCCCGGGGCGGGGAACGGGTCCGTGCCGCTGAGGTGATCGCGGCGCTGTCGTTGGCGACGGACCTCGGGATCGGGGTGCCCCTGGAGCACGGCCTGCAGAGCACGCTGTTGGCGATGCGGCTCGGCGAGCTGTTGGGCATCGACTCGGACACGGCGTCGCAGACCTACTATGCGTGCCTCTTGTTCTACGTCGGCTGCACCGCCGACGCGGAGGTCGCCGCCGAGACCTTCGGCGACGATGACGCGCTGACGACGTCTGCCCTGCCGGCCAGGTTCGGTTCCCGGCCCGAGATGATGGCCGGGATCATGCGGGCACTTGCCAACTCGGGCAGCCCGGCGCCCGTGCGGGCCATGCAGATCGCGCGTGGCATGCCGAGGGCGGCCAGGGAGTTCAAGGGCCACGTCACCGCGTTCTGCGAGGTGGCGCAGATGCTGACCGACCGGCTCGGCCTGCCCGCGTCCATGCAGGGCCTGTTCGCGTACCTGGTCGAGCGCTGGGACGGCAAGGGCCTGCCCGGTCGTGCCAGGCACGAGGAGATCCCGCTGCCGGTGCGGATCGCCTCCGTGGCCCGCGACGCCGCGTTCCAGCGCATGCTAGGCGGCGCGGAGCTCGCCGCACGCGTGGTCCGCAAGCGGGCGGGCGGCGCGTTCGACCCGGCCGTGGCCATCCCGCTCGCCGACGCGGCCGCGGAGCTCCTGGCGCTCGACACCCATGCCGGCGCCTGGGAGGAGACGCTCGCCTGCGAGCCTGGCCCGCGGCTGACCCTGGAGGGCGAGGCGATCGACCGTGCCCTTGGGGCGATGGGCGACTTCGCCGACCTGGCCTCGCCGTACCTGGTCGGTCACTCGGCCGGCGTCGCCGAGCTGGCGGCATTGGCGGCGCAGCGGTGCCGTCTCGAGGCCGAAGACCTGGTGCAGGTCCGGCGCGGCGCGCTGGTGCACGATCTCGGGCGGGTGGCGGTCCCGGTCCGCATCTGGCAGAAGGCCGCGCCGCTCACGCCAGACGACTGGGAGCGGGTCAGGCTGCATGCCTACTACTCCGAGCGCGTCCTCGCCCGCTCCCCGTTCCTCGCCGTGCTCGCGCCCGTCGCCAGCCTCCACCACGAGCGTCTGGACGGCTCGGGCTACCACCGAGGAACCGCCGTCCCGGAGCTCACGCCGCCCGCTCGCCTGCTCGCCGCCGCCGACGCCTATCACGCCATGACCGAGCCGCGCCCGCACCGGGCGGCGCTCCCGCCAGGACAGGCCGCCGAGAGCCTCACCCAGGAGGCCCGCGCCGGGCGACTCGACCCCGACGCCGTCACCGCGGTGCTGGAGGCCGCCGGGCAACGGGTCCCGCGAATCGAGCGGCCGGCGGGGCTGACCGAACGCGAGGCCGAGGTCATCGGCCTGCTCGCGCGCGGCCTGCAGACCAAGCAGGTCGCCCGCGCGCTCGGGATCTCGATCAAGACCGCCGACCACCACATCCAGAACGCCTACGCGAAGATCGGCGTCTCCACCCGTGCGGCGGCCGCGCTCTTCGCCATGCAGCACGGGCTCACAGCCTGGGGAGAACTCCCCATCGGACGCGCCCGCGATCGCTCGTAGCGTTGCTGGCAGCAAACGAGCGTGACGAGTGGGAGGCGGGCATGCCCGAACGCGAGCCAGAGCACCTCGAGACCGTGGTCATCGGTGGCGGCCAAGCCGGCCTGTCGGTCGGCCACCACCTGGCCAGGCGGGGGCGGCCGTTCCTGATCCTGGACGCCAACCAGCGGGTCGGCGACGCCTGGCGCAACCGCTGGGACTCGCTTCGGCTCTTCACCCCGGCCCGGTACGACGGGCTGGCGGGGATCCCGTTCCCCGCCCCGGCCCACTCGTTCCCGACCAAGGACCAGGTGGCCGACTACCTGGAGGTCTACGCGACCCGGTGCCAGCTCCCGGTTCGGACCGGCGTCCGCGTGGACCGGCTCTCCAGGGACGACGGCAGGTTCGTGGTCGCCGCGGGCGGCCGGCGCTGGGAGGCCGACAATGTCGTGGTCGCCATGTCGACCTTCCAGGTCCCCCGGGTGCCCACCTTCGCCACCGACCTCGGTCCCGATATCGTCCAGCTCCATTCGGGCGGCTACCGCAACCCTTCCCAGCTCCAGGAAGGCGGCGTCCTGGTGGTCGGAGCTGGCAACTCGGGAGCCGAGATCGCCGTCGAGGTCGCCGGCCGGCACCCGACCTGGCTGGCGGGAAGGGAGTCCGGCCATGTCCCGTTCCGGATCGAGGGTGCGGCGGCGCGGTTCGTCTTCCTGCCCCTGTTGTTCCGGTTGGTCGGCCATCGCGTGCTGACGGTGGACACGCCGATCGGCCGCAAGCTGCGCCCGAGGCTCATGTCCCACGGCGCGCCGCTGGTGCGGGTCAAGCCCAAGGACCTCGCCGCCGCGGGGATCCAACGCGTCCCCAGGGTCGTCGGGGTACGCGAAGGCCGCCCGCTGTTGGCGGACCAGCGGGTCCTCGAAGTGGCCAACGTCGTCTGGTGCACCGGGTCTGGTGCCGACTTCTCGTGGATCGACCTTCCCGTCTTCGGTGAGAATGAGCACGAGCCGATGCACCACCGTGGGGTCGTCGCCAACCAGCCGGGCCTGTACTTCGTGGGCCTGTTCTTCCTCTACGCCATGTCGTCGGGGTTCCTTCCCGGCGTCGACAGGGACGCCGAGCACGTCGTCCGCGCGATCATGGCGGGATGAGTCCGCGGACGGGTGCCCCGGCCTGGCGGTGGGGCAACATCCCGATCCCGGAGGCCCACCTGGTTGGCCTCGCGACGGGCTTCCTCCTCCAGGTCGTCAGGCCGTGGAGCCTGCCCTGGCCAGCCTGGATCGGCCATGGTTGCGGGTGGCCCCTGATCCTCGCCGGCCTGTGGCTCGGGGCATGGGCGGTGCGGGCGGCCGCCGGCGTCGACCTCGAACGGCCGGACCAGCTCGTCGACAGCGGGCCGTACGCCTTCAGCAGGAACCCGATGTACGTCGCCTGGACCGCCGGCTACGTGGGGGCCGCATTGGTTGCCGGCAGCGCCTGGCCGCTGCTGCTCCTGCCGGTCGTGCTGCTGGTGACCCAGGTCGTGGTGCTCCGTGAGGAGCGTTCCCTGGAGCGCCGCTTCGGGACTGCCTACCGGAGCTACCAGACCTCGGTCCGCCGGTACCTCTGAGATTGGCCCGTCTTGTTACTCCGTCGATGCTTCGCCGAGAAGGCGCTGATCTGCACGTGCGGCCCGAAGGGCAGGGCGGCTGCGTCCGCTAGCGGGGAGGTTCGTCGGCCTCGGCGAGGTGCTTGACGGCGAAAGCGCAACCCGTCGGTTGCGGAAGGCTCAGGAGCCCAGGCGGGCGCGGGTCTCCGCCACGTCCATGCCGTGCAGGCGGAGCAGGTTCTCGCCGAGGATCTTCCGCTTGGCCTGCTCGGTGAGCTGCGGGTAGCCGTAGCCCTCGACCAGGTCCTGGGGGAGCTGGAAGTTCCAGAACGCCTCCAGCGCCCAGCGCGGATGGAAGATGGGCGCCTCGCTGCCGTAGATGATCTTGTCCTCGCCGCACCAGAACAGCAGCTTGCCGAGCACCTCCGCGAACTGCTTCGGCGCCCGGACGATGAAGTTGATGGTGGCCGCGATCGACGCGTACAGGTTGGGGTAGCGGATGAGCTGCCAGCAGACCTCGTCGATGAACGGCAGCCCGACGTGGAAGATCACGAAGTTGAGGTCGGGGAAGTTGGCCGCGGCCCCGTCCATGTCCCAGGTCTGGGTGGACTCGATCGGCTGCGGGCCCAGTGGCACGCCCTTGTGGACGCCGATCAGCTTGACGCCGAGCTCCTGGGCCTTCTCGAACACCGGGAAGGCGACCTGCGGGTCGTCCATGCGCCAGGGGAACGGCCGCCCGTAGTCGTAGCGGACGTTGTAGAACTTGAACGCCTTGGCGCCGAACTCGCCGACCTGCCGCTCCATCAGGTCCAGGGCGCGGCGGCCCTCCATCGGGTTGACCGAGCCCCAGAACACCGTCCGGTCGGGGTTGCGCCGCGCCAGCTCCGCGCACTCCTCCCAGGGCGACAGCCCGTCCCTGAACAGGTCGGTGAGGGGCAGCGGCATGGCCACCAGCATGTCGGTGCCGCTCTGCCGGTAGACCATGTCGTCGATCTCGTCCACGGTCCACTGGCGCAGGAACTCCTCGGGCGGCAGCACGGTCTGCCCGTCGGGGGTCAGGACTGCGTGGAAGGCGTACAGGTGGTTGTTGAACATCTCCCCCGGAGGGCCGAGGGCGTTCTTCGACTCGAAGTTGAAGACGTGCGCCACGCCGTCGAAGACGAACGCGTCACCGATCACGGCGAACCTCCTTGGGGTGGGGCAGGAAGCGGAGCTGGCGCCTGGCCGTCTCCGACAGGCGGTCGACGGTCCACGGCTCGTCCCAGACGACCTCGACGTCGGCGCCGGCCAGGCCGGGCAGGGCCTCGATCCGCTCGGAGATCATGCCGACCAGGTTGGCGGCGAACGGGCACCAGCCGGTGGTGAGCAGCAGCTCGACCCTGGCCTGGTCGCCGTCGACGGCGACCGAGCGCACCAGGCCCATGTCCACCACCGACAGGCCCTTCTCCTGGCAGCACGGGTCGTAGACGGAGCGGAGCGCCTCCATGACGGCGTTCCGGGCGTCGGCCATGGGCGGCTACGCGATGCCGGCGCCGTCGCCGGGGTTGGGGCGGCTGACCTCGGCCGGGCGTGGCGGCGGCGCGGCGGTCGCCGGGCCCAGCTCGGCGGACGCCTCGGCGGCCAGGTCCCGGATCACCTTCGAGAGGTGCTTCTGCTCGGCCTCGAACCGGCGGGCGGGCACCGAGATGCCGAGGGTCGCCACCAGCCCGTTGCGGCCGTCGCGGATCGGCGCGGCGACACAGCAGGCGCCGGACGAGAACTCCTGGAGGTCGTAGGCGAGGTCGTTCTCGCGGACTAGCACCAGGTGGCGCCGCAACGCCGCGGGGCTGGTGATGGTCGCGGGGG
>Ga0209843_1000171_pt1 | contig 11622 bp, 11 predicted proteins | sample GWRWS1_20_30_FD_187222 | JGI IMG/M metagenome (GOLD analysis project Ga0209843, IMG submission 187222) | Riverbed sediment microbial communities from areas with vegetation nearby in Columbia River, Washington, USA - GW-RW S1_20_30 (SPAdes)... | ecosystem: Environmental > Aquatic > Freshwater >... | reverse complement strand
GCATCATCTCCCGGACGGTGCGGCGTGGATCCGGCGTACGACCAAACCGCGCCGGGGACATCCGTCGGGTGCGCCGGCGCGGTGGGGCCAGACGCATGCGCGCCATGACCCGCCGAAGCGTGGCTAGCTCCTCCTCAGTACAGGCCGCGAAGGACTTGTTCCTGAGCACCTCCGCATCCGAGGCGACCAGGCCCAGCCGCGCCTCCTGCTCGTCACGCCCGTCGGCGCCGGGCTCGGTGGCGGGCACCTGTAGCACCGACTGCGTCTCCGCCCTGGCTCGGATGGTGAGCTTCAATGGCTCGGGAAGCGCGTCCCCCTCGTCGAGAAAGAACCTTCGGAACACGCGGTCATAGATCGGGACCTGGTCCCGGCGGGTGACCATTGTGGTGCGCCCCGCCCAGTACAGATCCAGCAGATCGGTCGGATCGAGCGGGGCCATGGCCGCGCAGTACGAAAGCACATCCCCGGAGCCGACGGCCAACCCCTCGCCGCGCAGCTGATCGGCGAACGCGACCAGTACGCTGACGAACGGCGCCTCCTCAGGCACCCGTCGCGATCCCGTCCAGGTTGCCGCGCACCAGCTCGAGGTCGTCGCGTTCCTTCACCACCGCGCCGATCGTGTCCTGGACCGCCCGGGCATCGAGATCGGTCTCCCCGAGTACCTCGAGCGTGCGCACCCAATCGATCGTCTCGGCGACACCCGGCGGTTTAACGAGATCGAGGGCCCGCAGCCGGTTGACCGCGGCGACCACCTTGCGGGTCAACGCCTCGGACACTCCCGGAGCGCGCACCAGAACGATCTCCACCTCTCGTTCCGGGCTCGGATAACCCACCCAGTGGTAAAGGCAGCGCCGCTTCAGCGCGTCGTGCAGTTCTCGGGTGCGGTTCGATGTCAGTACCACCAAAGGCGGCGATTGGGCCTTGATGGTGCCAATCTCGGGAATCGTGATCTGGAAGTCGGAGAGGATCTCGAGCAGGAACGCCTCGAACTCGTCGTCGGCCCGGTCAACCTCATCGATGAGCAGGACCGCCTGGTCGCCGGCCCGGACGGCTTCCAACAACGGCCGCTCGAGCAGGAACTTCGGACCGAACAATTTGTCGACCGCGGCGTCGTCGCCCAGTTGACGGTCAGACAACGCCCGGATCTGGAGCATCTGGCGGGCGTAATCCCACTCGTACAACGCCTGGTTGGTGTCGATGCCCTCGTAGCACTGAAGTCGGATCAGTCGACGCCCAAAGACCGCCGCGAGCACCTTCGCGACCTCGGTCTTGCCAACGCCGACCTCTCCCTCGATCAGAATCGGACGATCCAACGACAATGCGACAAAGAGTGCGGTCGCCAGTCCGCGGTCGGCGAGGTAGCCACCGTGACGCAACACCTGGGTCAGCTGAGCTACGGTCTCCGGGCGGTCCATCCAGCGCGCCGATCGGTCAGCGAACGTCGGTAGGACCGAGCACGAGGTCGCGGATGCTGCCGCTCGTCGTGCTGAGCTTGCCCTCGCGCCGCAACCGTTCCTTCCAGGCTTCGCGCAGGTCGCTGCCTGGTTCCGCCATCCCGTCGAAGCTGACGTCCGTCATGTTCCGGCAGCTCTTTGTCGGCCCACACGCGTCGTCCAGATCTTCCACGCGCTGCCCATCCGCCGCCCACACCGCACGCAGGACATCCACCGCCTCATCGGGCTGCAGCGCTGCGCTGCCAGGCTCCGCGGGCGTCGCCTCATTTGTCATGGCCAAACATCCTCTCCGGCCGCTATGGGGGTCAAGACCAACGGTAGGCCGCGCTCACGGCTAACGCGACAGCAGATTAAGTCTTCGCTTACCCTCACTGACGGCTTGGTCGCCGGGCCGACTAGTGGATCGATCCGGATCGTTCGCGTAACGAGCCCGCGCGTTTGATCGACCGTACCGCCAGCGCCTCGGCGACGATGGAGACCGCGATCTCCGCCGGCGTCCCGGCTCCAATGTCCAGACCGGCCGGGCCGTGCACGCGATCCAGGTCGGTGATTCCACGGTAGGCCAGCCAATCTGCCCGAGACTGCTGCGTCCGGCGGGAACCGAGAGCCCCGATGTAGCCCACCTCGCCAGCCAGCGCAGCTGCCAGCGCCGGGCCGGCAAGGTCGTCATCGTGGCTGGTCACGACCACCTTGTCCAGAACGGCGAGCCCTGCGATCACCCCGGTTGCGGTACGGACATTCGTGATTACTTCGGTCTGCCAGCCGAGCAGATCCGCCACTGCACTCAGAGCATCGGCGATCGCGCCGGCTCCAATGATCACCAGCTTGGGGACCGGCCACAGCACGGTTATCACAGCGTCCGGCGCGACGAGAGTGTCGCTGCTGCCCTGGCCGAACAACCGAGCCGCTTCCTCGCCCGCATCGGCAATGGTCGCCTGATCAAACATCGCGACGTCCATCACCTGATCACCGTCGACGCGGGTCAGCAGGCAGACCGGGTCCCGGTTGCGCAGCCGCTGCCACAACTCGGCCGGCAGGTCAACGGCGGGGACCAGCAGGCAGCGCGCGTGGCCGCCGCACGACAGGCCAGCCAGCTCGGCCTCCAAATCCCCGACGTGTAGCTCGACGAGTCGCCCGCTGACACCCTGTTCGGCCAGGTCCACCAGCTGGTCATTGAGCGAGCCCGACATGACAGACCCGATCCGGCCTCCGCCCGGCGTGATCGCCAACGCCTCGTTCTTGTCTCGGGAACTGAATCCCTGCGTGTCTATCGCCCATGCGACGTCGACGCGGGTACCCGCCCGCAGGCACGCTGACACAGTCAACGCGATCTCATACACGCTGCCAGCCTAACCCTGCTCAATCGAGGGCCTGCTCAATCGATAGGCAGTGCCCCGCAGGCAGTGCCCCGCGGAGTCTGCTTCCACAGCCCGGCATCGCAGTCGGTTCAGATCCGCGTACCGCGTTGCGGAATCACCGACCTGCAGTCATCCGCCGCGATGCATGGCCGCGAGGCATCAACGATGGTGTAGATCTACCGTATGAGGTACTCTTACACCATGGCTCTGAACATCAAGGATCCCGACACCGAGCGGCTCGCCGCTGAGGTCGCCGCGCTCACCGCGGAGACCAAGACACGGGCGATCAACATCGCTCTGCGGGAGCGGAGGACTCGCCTTATCGCCACGCGGGCAACCGCGGCCAGGGGTGAGCGTCTACGCCGGTTTCTCGCTGAGGAGGCGTGGCCGCAGGTCCCCACCGAGGTCTTGGGTACGGCGCTGAGCAAGCGCGAGCGAGAAGAGATCCTCGGCTACGGCCCGGAGGGCGTGTGATCGTCGACAGCTCGGCCGTAGTTGCCATCCTGTTGCGCGAGCCTGGCTGGGAACCGCTGCTCGACCACCTGACCTCAGCCGATCCTCCGCCGGGCATAGGCGCGCCGACGCTGGTGGAAACCGGCATCGTCCTCGCGGCCCGCCTCGGCATACCAGGTAAGACTCTGCTCGCCCGATTCATTCAGGAGAGCGACATACGGCAAGTCGCATTCACCGCAGACCATTGGGCGGTGGCTGTCGATGCGTACCTGCGCTTCGGCAAGGGCCGACACCCCGCAGCGCTGAACTTCGGCGATTGCCTCACCTACGCCATCAGCCACGTGGCCGGCGAACCCTTGCTTTGCATTGGCGATGACTTCAGGAAGTCGGACTTAGCCCTTGTCGTTGCGCGGTAGCTACCCGCAGCTTCCGTCATGGCAGCGGATTGGTGCGTTCAATCTTGTCGGACAAGCTCCAGGGTGCCGTTCACGCTCCGGGTCTATGCGCACCGGCCGCCCACCAGCACGTCCTATTTGGCGTTGAAGTACGACGCCTCGGGGTGATGGACCACGATGGCATCCGTCGCCTGCTCGGGTACGAGCTGGAACTCCTCCGTCAGCACGACGCCGATCCGCTCCGGTTCGAGCAGCGCCGCTACCTTCGCGCGGTCCTCGAGGTCCGGGCAGGCTGGGTACCCGAAGGAGTAGCGGCAGCCGCGGTAATCCGTGGCCAGGAGCCCGGCCAGGTCCGGCGGGTCGAATGAAGCGAGCGACTCCCCCGACGGAAGCACCAGCTCGGACCGAACCCGGCGGTGCCAGTGCTCCGCGAGCGCCTCGGTCAGCTGTACCGACAGGCCGTGCACCTCGAAGTAGTCGCGATAGGCGTGCGCGGCGCGCAGCTTCTCCGCGTACTCGCTCACCGGCTCACCCATGGTCACCAGCTGCATCCCGATGACGTCAAGACCATCTGATCGTGGCCGGAAGAAGTCGGCGATGCACAGCCGACGCTCGCGCCGCTGACGGGGGAAGGTGAAGCGGGCCCGTTCGGTCGCCGCGTTCTCGTCGAGAACGACCAGCGTGTTGCCCTCGGAGTAGCACGGGAAGTAGCCATAGACCACCGCCGCCTCGAGTACCTGGTCGGCGACGAGCCGGTCCAGCCAGTACCGCATCCTCGGACGGCCTTCGGTCTCGACGAGCTCCTCATAGGACGGTCCGGCGCCGTCGCGCGAGCCCCGCAACCCCCACTGGCCCAGGAACGTCGCCCGCTCGTCGAGGAGAGCCACATAATCCGCCAGCGGTAAGCCCTTCACGACTCGGGTACCGAAGAAGGGTGCCGCAGGAACCGGTACATCAACAGCGACGTCGGAGCGCACCGACGCGTCGTCCAGCTCCGGCAGCTCCCCGCCGACCATCGCCCGATGCCGCTCACGCCGCTCGCGGCGCTCGGCCAGCTTGCGCTCACGCTCGGCGTCCACGACCGGGGACTCGCCGCGCTTGGCCGCCATGACCTTGTCCATAAGGGAGAGTCCCTCGAACGCGTCCCGAGCGTAGTGCACCTCGCCCGAGAAGAGATCGCGCAGGTCATCCTCCACATAGGAGCGCGTGAGCGCCGCCCCGCCGAGCAGGACCGGCCACCGCGCAGCCACGCCGCGGGAGTCCATCTCCTGCAGGTTCTCCTTCATGATGACCGTGGACTTGACCAGCAGGCCTGACATGCCGATCGCGTCGGCCTTCGCCTCCTCGGCCGCGTCGAGGATCGCCGAGATCGGCTGCTTGATGCCGATGTTCACAACCTCGTAGCCATTGTTGGACAAGATGATGTCCACGAGGTTCTTGCCGATGTCATGCACGTCGCCCTTGACGGTGGCCAGAACAATTCTGCCCTTGCCCGCGTCGTCGGCCTTCTCCATGTGCGGCTCGAGGTAGGCCACCGCGGTCTTCATGACCTCGGCGGACTGGAGTACGAACGGCAGCTGCATCTGCCCGGAGCCGAACAGCTCACCGACCGTCTTCATACCCGCGAGCAGCGTGTCGTTGATGATCGCCAGTGCCGACCGGGAGGCCAGCGCGGAATCCAGATCGGACTCCAGCCCGTTGCGCTCGCCGTCGACGATGCGCCGCTGCAGCCGTTCGTCCAGCGGCAGCGCCAACAGCTCCTCGGCGCGCGACGCCCGGACCGATGCCGCGTCGACACCCTCGAACAGCTCGATGAAGCGCGACAGCGGGTCGTAGCCCTCCCCGCGGCGGTCGTAGACGAGGTCCAGCGCCACCTCACGCTGCTCATCCGGGATCTTCGACGTCGGCAGGATCTTGCTCGCGTGCACGATGGCCGAGGTTAGCCCGGCCTGGACACACTCGTGCAGGAACACCGAGTTGAGCACCTGACGGGCGGCCGGGTTCAGGCCGAAAGAGATGTTGGAGATGCCGAGCGTGAAATTGACGCCCGGGAAGCGCTGGGAGATCTGCCGGATCGCCTCGATCGTCTCGAGACCGTCCCGGCGGACCTCCTCCTGCCCCGTGGAGATCGGGAAGGTAAGGCAGTCGACAAGAATGTCGGAGATGTCCATACCCCAGCGTCCGGTGAGGTCCTCAATCAGGCGGGCCGCGACCCGTACCTTCCACTCGGCCGTGCGAGCCTGGCCCTGTTCGTCGATGGTCAACGCGACGACGGCGGCGCCATGCTCGGCCACGATCGGCATGACGCGCGCGTACCGGGACGTGGGGCCGTCGCCGTCCTCGAAGTTCACCGAGTTGACCACGCACCGTCCGCCGAGCATCTCCAGCCCGGCCTCGATGACGTTCGGCTCGGTGGAGTCCAGCATGATCGGCAACGTCGACGCGGTGGCGAAGCGGCCGGCTATCTCGCGCATGTCCGCGGCGCCGTCCCGACCCACGTAGTCGATGCAGAGGTCGAGCAGGTGCGACCCGTCCCGGGCCTGGTCGCGGGCGATCTCCACACACGCGTGGTAGTCGCTGGCGAGCATGGCGTCGCGGAACGCCTTCGAGCCGTTGGCGTTGGTCCGCTCCCCCACCATGAGCACGCTCGCATCCTGCGCGAACGGAACATGGTGGTAGATCGATGCGACGCCCGCATCATGGCGCGGCGTGCGCGCGGCGGGCTCGGCCGTCGCGACCGCCTCGACGACCTTGGCGATGTGCTCAGGGGTAGTGCCGCAGCACCCGCCGACGAGTCGGGCCCCGTACTCGGTGACGAACCACCGCATCGCCTCGCCGAGCTCGTCCGGGCGCAGCGGATACCTGGCGCCCGTCGCGGTGAGTTCGGGCAAGCCGGCGTTGGGCATCACGGACAGCGGCACGCGGGCGTTCTGCGACAGGTAGCGCAGGTGCTCGGACATCTCGGTCGGGCCGGTGGCGCAGTTGAGGCCGATGAGGTCGATCCCGAGGGGTTGCAGCGCGGTGAGCGCGGCACCGATCTCCGACCCCAGCAGCATGGTGCCGGTGGTCTCGACGGTCACGTGGCAGATGAGCGGCACCGCGCGCCCGGTCGCGGCGATGGCGCGGCGGGAACCGATGACGGCGGCCTTGGTCTGCAGCAGATCTTGGCACGTCTCGACGATGAGAGCATCGGCCCCGCCAGCGAGCAGGCCAGCCGCGTTGAGCTGGTAGGCCTCGCGCAGGGTGTCGTACCTCGTGTGCCCCAGCGTCGGGAGTTTGGTGCCCGGGCCGATCGAGCCGAGTACGAAACGCGGCCGGTCCGGGCTGGACCAGCCATCGGCGACCTCGCGGGCCAGTCGCGCCCCGGAGTGCGACAGTTCGAAGATCCGGTCGGCGATGCCGTACTCGCCGAGGGCGGCGAGGTTGGCGCCGAACGTGTTCGTCTCGACACAATCGGCCCCGGCGGCCAGGTAGGCGTCGTGAATGCCTCGTACGACGTCGGGCAGCGTCACATTCAGGATCTCGCTGCAGCCCTCGTGGCCCTGGTAGTCGTCCAGGCTGGGGTCGGCCGCGTGCAGCATCGTGCCCATCGCCCCATCGGCGACGAGCACGCGCTGAGCAAGGCTGTCCAAGAATCCAGCTGGCATGGGGTACAGGCTAGCCGCCGATCTGGCCCGCGTGTCGGCGGCCGTGTTTGCGGCCGTGCCAGCGGCCGTGTCAGCAGCCGGTCACGGGCGCGTGACCGCGGAGACCATTACGCTGGGGTACGTGAGCGAGTTCGATGGGCTGCCGGTTCTGCGCTCCCCCGTGGCCATCGCGGCCTTCGAGGGGTGGAACGACGCCGCCGACGCCTCGACCGCCGCCGTCGAGCATCTCGAGCAGGTCTGGTCGGCCAAGACCGTCAGCGAGGTCGACCCCGAGGAGTTCTACGACTTTCAGGTCAACCGGCCGACCGTCTCCCAGCCCGAGGGCGAGGACCGGCGTATCGAGTGGCCGACCACCCGGTTCGCGGTGGCGAGCCCAGCGGAGGCCGAGTCCGACGTGGTGCTTATCCGCGGCATCGAGCCGAGCACCCGCTGGCGTACCTTCTGCCAGGATGTGCTCGAGGTGTGCCACAGCCTCGAGGTGACCCGGGTGGTGCTGCTCGGGGCGCTGCTCGCCGATGTGCCGTACACCCGCTCGCTCCCGATCAGCGGCAGCGCCTCCGACCAGGCCGACATCGAACGGTTCGGCCTGACCGCGACCCGCTACGAGGGGCCAACGGGCATCGTCGGCGTGCTGCACGATGCCTGCCGCAAGGCGGAGCTGGACGCCGTGTCGTTCTGGGTGCACGTGCCGCATTACGCCAACAACCCGCCGTGTCCCAAGGCCACCCTTGCCCTGCTGCACCGGGTCGAGGAGGTGCTGGACCTCCCTGTTCCGATGACGGATCTCGCCGAGGAGTCGGCCCAGTGGGAGGAGCGCCTTCGCACCGCGGCGGGGCAGGACGCTGAGCTGGCCGAGTACGTGCGGGAGCTGGAGGAGCGGGCCGGCGATGACCTCGCCCCATTGTCCGGCGACGAGATCGCCGAGCACTTCGAGCGCTACCTTCGGCGCCGGGGTGGCCACCCAGGCCCGACCGCGGGCATCTGAGCTGGCGGCCACTGCCGGTACGAGGTGGCTACTGCTGGTACGTGGCCAGGAAGCGGCCGATGCGGCCGATAGCCTCCGCGAGGTCGTCGACGTGGGGCAGGGTCACCACGCGGAAGTGGTCCGGGCGCGGCCAGTTGAAGCCGGTGCCCTGGACCACGAGCAGCCGCTCCGCGCGGAGCAGGTCGAGCACGAACCGCTCGTCGTCAGCGATCGGGTACACGTCGGGGTCGAGCCGGGGAAAGGCGTACAGGGCGCCCTTGGGCTTGACACAGGAGACGCCGGGGATCTCGTTGAGCAGCCGCCACGCGGTGTCGCGCTGGTCGTGCAGGCGCCCCCCGGGCAGGACGAGGTCGTTGATGCTCTGGTAGCCGCCGAGCGCGGTCTGCACCGCGTACTGCGTCGGCACGTTGGGGCAGAGCCTCATGTTGGCCAGGATGTCCAGACCCTCGATGTAGCTGACGGCGTGCTGTTTCGGCCCGGAGATGGCCATCCAACCGGTCCGGAACCCGGCCACCCGGTAGGCCTTGGACAGGCCGTTGAAGGTCAGGCAGAGCAGGTCCGGCGCCAGCGCTGCCGTGCAGATGTGCTCCGCATCGTCGTACAGGATCTTGTCGTAGATCTCGTCGGAGAACACGACCAGATTGTGCCGCCGAGCCAGTTCGACGATCTGCTCGAGCGTTTCGCGTGGATAGACGGCACCGGTGGGGTTGTTGGGGTTGATGACGACGATCGCCTTGGTCCGCGACGTGATCCGCGCGGCGATGTGGTCGAGGTCTGGCTGCCAGTCGGCGCTCTCGTCGCACAGATAGTGCACAGCCCGGCCGCCGCATAGGCTCACCGCGGCCGTCCACAGCGGGTAGTCCGGCATCGGCACCAGGACCTCGTCGCCGTTGTTCAGCAACGCTTGCAGCGACATGACGATCAGCTCGGAGGCACCGTTGCCGAGCCAGACATCGTCGATGTCGATCCCGGTGACGAGCTTGGCTTGGTAGTACTGAGTGACCGCACGCCGGGCCGAGAGCAGGCCCTTCGAGTCGCCGTACCCGTGGGCCACGGGCAGGTTGAGGATGACGTCCTGGAGCATCTCCTCCGGCGCCTCGAAGCCGAACGGGGCCGGGTTGCCAATGTTGAGCTTGAGTACGTGGTGGCCCTCGGCCTCCATCAGCTTGGCTTCCTGCATCACCGGGCCGCGGATGTCGTAGCAGACATTGGCCAGCTTCGCCGACTGGGTGACCTCCATGCGGAGAACCTTAAAGGTGCGCTGGGTTGCCGGCGTCCGGGTGTTGGTTCGGTAGCCCGCCTGTTGGGAATGTGTGGCGTGTCACACTCTGCAGCGCGTCCTAGGAAGCTAGGCTTGATGGGTGACGATCAACCCGGGCGCCGCGGAGCATCCGCACCGCCAGATTGCCGCCTCCCTGCGCCAGCGGATCGGCGCGGGCGAGTGGGCCGCCGGGGAGCGCCTGCCATCGATTCTGGCGTTGGCGGCTTCCTATGGCGTCGCAAAGCAGACGGTGCAGCGGACGATCGACCAGCTGCGGGTTGAGGGCCTGCTCATCACGCGTCCCGGCTCCGGCACCTTCGTGCGCGGCACCCGGCGCCGGCTGAACCGACTCTCGCGTGGGCGCTACGGTGCGCGTCGCGGCTACCACGCCGACCTCGCCGCCCGCTACCGGCAGCAGCTGATCGAGGTGGGCCCCTCGCCCGCCCCGCCCGAGGTGGCCGACGCCTTCGGGGTCGTCGACGGCACGCCGCTGGTGGTCCGCCGCCACCTCGTCCGCACCGACGAGCAGCAGCCGGCGGAGGTGGGGGCGTCGTGGTTCCAACCGTCGGACGCGGCCGGGACGTCGCTGGCGCGGGTCGAGGCGTACGGGCGCCCGCTCTACCAGGAGGTCGAGGAGGAGACCGGGCGCCGGTACGCGACTGCGGCCGACCACCTGTCGGCGCGCCTGCCCACCCGGGAGGAGGCCGAGTTGCTCCACATCAGACCCGACACGCCCGTCCTGCACCTGCTGCACATCGCGTACGACGCGCAGCACCGCCCGATCGAGGTGGCGCAGGCGACGTGGCCCGGCCCGATGACCACGTTGACGGAGTCCTACCCGGTCCCCGGGCCATCAGCCGACCTCCCCGAGGACGGCCCCGGCCTCCTGCTGGCGTGAGGTTGCGGCATAACGGCTACACCCACGGGTATCGGCGCATACCGTCACGAGAATGGGAGTGCGGCGGGGGGCGTTGGTGCTGGTCGTCGGTGTCACTCTCGCGGCACATCCGGCCGCAGCCAGCGCCGCGGCGGCCCCCGCGCCGGCCATCGCACCGGCCATCGCGACGGTGATGAGTGCCAACTGGTCCGGATTCATGGTCGATTCCGGGGCACGCTCGAGCACCTACCGCGCCATCAGGGGAGCATTCGTCCAGCCGGCCGTGAGCCGAGGATGCCAACCCGAATCGGACCTGCTCACCTGGGTCGGTATCGGCGGCTTCAACCAACGGGCCAAGAACCGGACCCTCATCCAGGTCGGGACCGACGCCGACTACGACATCATGAGCGGCACCAGCTACTGGGCCTGGTACCAGTTCCTGCGCACCGACCTGCGGGGAATCCAGCTCGGCGGCAGCGAGAAGATACAACTCCCGATCAGGATCCGCCCCGGTGACGCCATCGCGGTGGCCACCTCAGTCCAGCCCGACGCCGGAACCGCTGTGTTCGAGGTGCGCAACAGCACCACCGGACAACGGGCATCGACGGTCCGAGCCGTGCCGGCGGAGTTCCACGATGGCAGTTCGGCCGAGTTCGTGTCCGAGCGAACCGGTTACATACGGCTCGCCCGCTTCGGCGTCACAGCCTGGTCGGACACGTGGGTCCAGCGGGCCGACGGCGGCTGGCACGCCCTCGGGACCGAGGCCGGCCTGACCGAGATCCGCATGTCCTCGGGCGTACGCACGCTCGCCGATCCGGACCCGAACCTCCGGGATGCGCTTCAGGTTCCGCACCCAGTTGGAGTGCTCGCCGCCCCCGGAGAGCATGTACAGCGTGGTCCCGGCGAGCCCGAACCAGATCTCGATCTCACGCGGCTCCCCGCTCACCCGCCCGGTCGTCGTGAGGTAGCAGTAGTCCTCGCCGGCGAGGTCCGGGGCGAGCTCGGACATCGGTCGTCCGGCCGCCGTCCTACGCCGGCGCCTCGGCCTCGCCCGCTCCGCCCGTCCCGGGCTCGGTGCCCTCCACGGCCGCCGTCTCGCGGCGGAAGGCCATCCACTCGCGGATCGCGATCTGCACGGAGGCCGCCGCCGGGATCGCCAGGATCGCCCCGATGACCCCAAACAGCGTGCTGC
>Ga0209843_1000170_pt1 | contig 11657 bp, 10 predicted proteins | sample GWRWS1_20_30_FD_187222 | JGI IMG/M metagenome (GOLD analysis project Ga0209843, IMG submission 187222) | Riverbed sediment microbial communities from areas with vegetation nearby in Columbia River, Washington, USA - GW-RW S1_20_30 (SPAdes)... | ecosystem: Environmental > Aquatic > Freshwater >... | reverse complement strand
CGATACCCCTCGAGGATCTCGACCGTCGTCGTCTTACCCGCGCCGTTCGGGCCGAGGAGCGCGAACACCTCACCCGAGCGCACCGCGAGGTCGATCCCGGCGACCGCCTCGAGGTCTCCGTACGTCTTCCGGAGCCCGGTAACGGTGATCACCTCGTCGGTCACGCTCGAAGGCTACCTACTCACGACGGCACGTATCCTCGCGTCTTGTCGACGACGTTCAGCAGGGGCCTCCCGGTGAGGTAGCGCTCGAGGTTGCGAACGAAGAGCTCGACGACGCCCTCGCGCCAGCCGGCCGCGTCCCCGGCCATGTGCGGTGACACGATCACGTTCGGCATCGTCCAGAGCGGGCTGTCGTGCGGCAGCGGCTCTTGCTCGAACACGTCGAGCGCAGCCCCGGCGATCTGCCCGGTCTCGAGCGCTCGGATCAGCGCGCGCTCGTCGACGGTGCTCCCCCGGCCGACGTTCACGAACCGTGTCCACGGGTTCATCGCCTCGAACACCGCGTGATCGAACACGTGATGCGTCTCGTCCGTCGACGGGAGCGTGTTCACGACGTAGTCGGCCGACGATACCGCGTCCGTGAGCCCTTCGACTGCCGCGATCTCGGTCAAGACGTCGTCGCCGGGACGCGTCGTGCGGGCCACCCCGCGGACGGACATCCGGAGGGCGGCACAGTTCCGGGCGACCGCGCGACCGATCGGCCCGACGCCGGCGACCAGCACCCGCTTGCGTTCGAGGCGCTCGGTCTCGCGGTGCTGCCACTCGCGCCGCTGCTGCCGTTCGAACACCGCCGTCAAACCCTTCGCGAGAACGAGCATCAGGCCGAGCACGTACTCGGCGATCGCGTCCTCGTAGATGCCGCGAGCGTTCGTGAGCACGACGTGGCTGGCGGCGAGCTCGGGGAACAGCAGGTTGTCAACACCCGCGGACGCCGACTGGATCCACTTCAGGTCTCCCGCGCTCGCCCACGTCCCCGACAGCAGCTCGCTCCTCGGGTGCCAGGCGAAGAGCACGCCGGCGCCCTCGAGCGCCTCCGCGAGCGTGCGGACGTCGTCGCCGAACGAGAGGTCCACCGTGTCGGCGATCGCGCCGATGCCGGGTGGCGGGTCCTCGTCGGTCGCGACCATCACGGCGACCCGAGCTCGAACGGTCACAGCGGCCGCCGGCTCGAGAACCCCGTGTCGAGCGGATGCCAGTTCGCGACGCGGTCCTCGCCGACCCGCCAGCAGAGGTAGACCAGCTCGCCCTCGCGTTCGGCGGGGAAGTCGACGAGCCCGCTCTCCGGGTCCCGCAGGAGGATGCTCTCGCCCGCCAGGCGTTCGAGCTCCGCCCGCAGGGTCGCGGTCGCCTCCCAGTAGTCACGCCCGGCGTCGGTCCCGCCGCCGTCCGCCACGACCTTCTCCTTCACCACCTCGGCCTCGCGCAGGATCACCTGGCGCGCGTCGCGGATGCGCGCGAGCCGCTCGCGGAGTGCGGGGAGGAGCGCGTTGGCCTCGTCCACGTCGTACAGGTGCTCCTCCGCCGTCACGACACCCCCAGGAGCGCGGGGAGTTGGTCCATCGCGGTGATGCGCGGGCCGGGGGCATCGAGGAATCGGTCGCGCCGGTCGATCAGTACCGGGAACATGCCGAGCGCGAGCGCGGGATCGACGTCGAACTCCGGGTTGTCGCCGACGTACACGGAGAGCTCCGGGGTCACGTCCGCCCTCGCCATCGCGAGCTGGAAGATCCGAGGGTCGGGTTTCTCGAACCCCTCCACGCCCGAGATCACGCTCACCTGGAAGTACCGCCGGACGCCGAGCTCCTCGAGCAACCGCTCGAGCCACTCCTCGAAGTTCGACACGACGCCGAGCACGAGCCCGGCGTCTCGGAGCCGGTCGAGCACCGGCGGGACGTCGTCGAACAACCGGTAGTTCGCGAGGTCGGTGAACTCCGCGTAGACGACGTCGATCAGGCCGTTCGCATCGGGGATCTGGAGCTCTCGGAGGAAGATGGCGTAGACGTCGTGCCAGAACCGGCGTGAACGCTCCGGCGAGGTCGTCCAGAGCTCGTTCGCCTGCGCCGCCGAGCGGAACCGGTCGAACACCACGTGGCCGCGCTCGCGCACGGTCTCGGGCGACACGTCGTGGCCCTCGCGCCGGAGGATCTCGACGAACAGGTCGGGGAACGTGGGGTGCGGGTGCACCAGCGTCTCGCCGGCGTCGAAGAACACCGCCGCGTACGTGGACGAGGTCACGGCATCAGGATAGCGAGGGACGCCCGCCGGCCTGACGGCTCCGCGTTCAGGCGACCACGCGGGCGGACAGGTCGCTCCAAAGCCTGTCGATCTGCTGCTCCAGCTCGTCGAGCGTGCCCTCGTTGTCAACGAGGAAGTCCGCGACCTCGGCCTTGGCCTCCAAGGGGGCCTGCGCGTCGATGCGCGCGAGGATCGCGGCCTCGGACATCCCCCGTTCGCGCATCAGCCGCTCGACCTGCGTCGCCGTCGTGGCCGAGACGACGACGAGGACGTCGAACGCCGTGTGCATGCCGGTCTCGACAAGGAGCGGAGCACTGAACACCACGACGCGATCCGTCTCGCGGTAGGCCTCGGAACCCTCGGCGAACAGTCGGCGCACCTCCGGGTGCACGATCGCCTCGAGGTCCCGCCTGGCCGCGGGGTCCGCGAACACGATGCTGGCGAGCGCCTCCCGGTCGAGCTCGCCCCCCGGCGCCAGGACGTTCGCTCCGAACCGCTCGGTGACGGCAGCGTGACCGGGGGTACCGGGTTCCACCACCGCGCGGGCGAGCACGTCGGCGTCGAACACGACGGCTCCGCGCTCCTCCAGCATGCGGGCGACGGTCGACTTGCCCGACCCGATCCCGCCGGTCAGCCCGACCAGCAGCACGGGTTATCCCGAGCGCCCTTCGCGCCGCTTCAGGTCCTCCAAGATCGCCTCGAGCGAGATGTCCTCGTCACTCGCCCCCTCGCCCTCCGCCGGTGCCTCCTCCGGGGTTTCCCCGGTGGTGGCCTCGGCGGCAGTCGCCGCCGGCTCTTGGTCGACGGCATCGTCCGTGCTCGCCAGGGTTTCGGCCGTCGACGGGTCGCCGGACGGCGCCTCCGCCTCGACCGCCTCGACGGGAGCGGCGGCGGGAGCGGGAGCGGCCACGGTGGCGCCCGACTCGGCGCCCCCGTCGGGTGTGACCTCCGCCGGAGCTACCTCGGTCTGGGTCGAAGCGAGCTGCGCCGTCGAGGGCGAAACCGTGGCCGCTCCCGCGGCCTGAGCCGGGGCCGCTTCCTCTTCGATCTCCGAGGCGGGTCGCGGCATGGCACCGCCGACCTGACGCATCGACAGGCTGATACGCCGGCGTGGCACGTCCACCTCGATCACCTTGACGCGCACCTCGTCGCCGACGGACAGGACGCTCTCGGGCGTCTCGATGTGTTGCTCGGAGATCTCGGAGATGTGCACGAGCCCCTCGATCCCTGCCGCCACGCGCACGAAGGCCCCGAACGGAACGAGCTTGGTGACCTGGCCGTCGATGATCTCGCCGGCCGAGTACTTGCGCTCGAACTCCTTCCACGGGTCCTCTTGCGTCGCCTTCAGCGAGAGGGAAACACGCTCGCGATCGAGATCCACGTCGAGCACCTCGACCTCGACCTCCTGGCCCACCTGGACGACCTCGCTCGGATGGTCGACGTGCTTCCACGAGAGCTCGGACACGTGCACCAGGCCGTCCACGCCGCCCAGGTCGACGAACGCACCGAAGTTCACGATCGAGGACACCGTCCCCTTACGGCGCTCGCCCTTCTGGAGCGACTCGAGGAACTTCTTCCGACCCTCGCTCTGCGACTCCTCGAGGAACGCGCGACGCGACAGCACCACGTTGTTGCGGTTGCGGTCGAGCTCGATGATCTTGGCCTCGAGCTCGGTCCCGACGAACGGGTGGAGGTCGCGGACCCTGCGGAGATCGACCAACGACGCGGGCAGGAACCCACGGAGCCCGATGTCCAGGATCAGGCCGCCCTTGACGACCTCGATCACCGGACCCTTGATGGTGCCGCCCGACTGCATGACCTCCTCGATCCGGCCCCACGCGCGCTCGTACTGCGCGCGCTTCTTCGACAGGATCAGACGGCCCTCCTTGTCCTCCTTCTGGAGCACGAGGGCCTCCACCTGGTCGCCGACCTTGACCACCTGGTCGGGGTCGACGTCGTGGCGGATCGACAGTTCCTTGGTGGGGATGACGCCTTCGGACTTGTACCCGATGTCCAGCAGGACCTCGTCGCGGTCGATCTTCACGACCGTCCCCTCGAGGATGTCCCCCTCCTTGAAGTCCCGCAGCGAGGCCTCGATGGCCTCCCGGAGCTCGTCGGGGGTGAAGTCCCGCATCTCGCTCGCCGTCTCGATCTGAACCAACTCCTCCCGCGCACGAAGCGCGCACCGACCGACCTTTGGGATTCGCCGGGGTGCGGGTGCGCCTCGCGGCTCAGGGATGGTAGGTGACCAGCGGAAACGGCGTCAACGCCGTGCCCGGATCAGTGCCCGGCGGGAACGGCCTCGGCCCAGTTGGGACCCCAGCCGATGTCGGCCCGCAGGGGCACGTCGAGCTCGTGGGCGGCCTCCATCTCACGCTTCACGAGTCCGGCTGCCTCTTCGACGCGCTTCTTGGAGACCTCGAAGACCAGCTCGTCGTGGACGGTGAGGAGCATCCGACACTCGAGGTCCGAGCCCTGCAGCGCCTCGTCGACCCTGATCATCCCGAGCTTGAACACGTCGGCCGCGCTGCCCTGGATCGGGGCGTTCAGGGCCATCCGGCGCCCCATGTCCCGAACCCTCGGGTTCGCCGCCTGCAGCTCGGGGATGTACCGGCGGCGGCCGAGGATCGTCTCGGTGAACCCTTCGGCGGCGGCCCTCGCGACCTGGCGATCCAGGTAGTCGCGGATCTGCGGGAAGCTCGCGAAATAGGCCTCGATGAACTCCTGTGCCTCGTCGGGGGTGATCTCCAGACGCGAGGCGAGGCCCCAGGCGTTCATCCCGTACGCGAGGCCGTAGTTGATCGCCTTGGCGCGGCTCCTCGTCGCCGGGTCCACCTGATCCTCGGGGAGCCCGAACACTCGGGCGGACGTCGCCGTGTGGATGTCGGTCCCGGACTCGAACGCCGCCTTGAGACCCTCGTCCCCGGACAGGTGGGCGAGGATCCGGAGCTCGATCTGCGAGTAGTCGGCGACGAGCAGTACATCTCCATTCGAACCGGGGACGAAGGATCGCCGGATCTGCCGGCCGAGCTCGCCCCGGACCGGGATGTTCTGCAGGTTCGGGTTGGTCGACGACAGCCGCCCGGTCGCCGCGCCGGTCTGGTTGAACGTCGTGTGCACGCGCCCGTCGCGCGGGTCGACCTGCTTGGGCAGGGCATCCAGGTAGGTCGAGTTCAGCTTGTCGAGCTCGCGCCAGGACAGGATCGCGTCGACGATCGGATGCATGTCTCGGAGCTTCTCGAGCACGCTGGCGTCGGTGGAGAGCTGGCCCTTGGGGGTCTTCTTGCCCGGGGACAGCCGGAGCTTGTCGTAGAGGATCGCCCGGAGCTGCGGGGGCGAGTTGAGGTTGAACTCTTCGCCGGCGAGCTCGTAGATCCGCGCCTGCAGCGTGGCCATCGTGTCCCGCACGCCCTCCGCCATCTCCTCGAGATAGGCGACGTCCAGGGCGACGCCGTGGGCCTGCATCCGGGCTAGGACCGACGACAGCGGCAGCTCGACGTCGTCGAGGAGGCGCCGGAGCCCCGCCTTGTCGATGCGCTCGTCGAGCACCGGCGCGAGCAGCGCCACGGCGGCCGCCTCGGCGGCGGTCTTGCGCCACGAGTCCCCGAACAGCTGGCCCTCGGCTTCCTCGGCGACCGAACCCAGCACGTCCGTTCCGAGGTACTGCTCGCTGAGCGGCTGGAGCTCGAAGCTCGGGGCGGCCGGGTCGAGCAGGTAGGCGGCCAGCATCGTGTCCGTCGTGACGCCACCGAGCGACCGACCCACGGCCACCACGGCCGTCTCGAGGTCCTTGGCGTCGTGCGTCCATTTGGGCGCCGTCCGATCCGCGAGGGCGTCGGCCAGACCCGAGAGGTCGTGCAGCTCCGTGTACGCGGCCTGTCCTCCACCCATCGACACCGCCACGCCCCGGACCTCCCGCTCGTCGAGGTCGAGCCGGATCGCCTTGGGGCCGTCCGACGACACGAGCTCCGCGACCTCCTCCACGCCGGCTTCGCGCAGGTCGAGCTCCGCCATCTCGACGGCAGGTTTCGCGCTCCGCCCGACCTCCTCGAGCCGTTCGAACAGCGTTCGGAACTCGAGGGAGGTGAAGAGGCGCCGGACCGCCTCGACGTCCCAGTCCCCCATCACGGCGTCCTCGGGCTCGAGATCGACGTCCACGTCCGTGTTGAGCTCCGCGAGCTCCTTGTTGAGGGCGAGCTGCTCGCCGGCCGCCTCGATCGACTCCTTGAGCTTGCCCTTCTTGAGTTCGTCCGTGCGTCGCAGGAGCTCCTCGACCGAGCCGAAGTCCTGGACGAGCCTCGACGCGGTCTTCTCCCCCACCCCCGGGACCCCCGGGATGTTGTCGGACGCGTCGCCCTTGAGCGCCACGTAGTCGAGGTACTTCTCCGGAGGAAGCCCGAACCGTTCGGTCACCGCGTCGACGTCGTAGCGGCGGATGTCCGAGATGCCTTTCACGTTGAACATCACCGTGAGTCCGGGCCGCACGAGCTGGAAGAAGTCCCGGTCCGCGGTCACGATCACGGCATCGATCCCCCGGTCGAGCGCCCGCAGCGCGAGGGTCGCGATCGCGTCGTCTGCCTCGTGGCCCTCGATGCCGATCACGGGGATCTTGAGGGTCTCGAGCACCTCGACGATCAACCCGAGCTGCTGCCGGAACTCGTCGGGCGTCTCGGCGCGGCCCGCCTTGTACTCGGCGTACTTCTCCAGCCGCACCGTCGGTCTGCCCACGTCGAACGCCACCGCGATCAGATCGGGCTTCTCCTCGGCGAGCAGCTTGATCAGCATCGAGGTGAACCCGTACACGGCGTTCGTCACCTGTCCGGAGGTCGTCGCCAACGACGTGGGCAGGGCGAAGAACGCGCGGTACGAAAGGCTGTGGCCGTCGAGGAGGAACAGCCGCCTCGGCGGATCGGCGGCGCGAGGGGTCACGCGCGGCATCCTAGCGCGACGCACCGACCCGCACGTCCCCGCGCACGTCCATGGGAGCCGGGCCGGCTGTCATTCGCTCCCGAATGACCTTGACGTGAATCCGACCCCCTGGATAGGATTCGCGGGCGCCGGGCCGGGCGAGCCCGAGTTGGGGAGAGACGGGAACGACATGGGTGCCGCCTTCGTCATCGCGCTCCGGGAAGGGATCGAAGCCGCGCTGATCGTCTCGATCCTGCTGGCCTACCTCCGGCAGCTCGGGCGTCAAGACCGCGCGAGGGTCGTCTGGTGGGGCACGGGGGCGGCGATCGCGATCTCGGCGGCCGTCGGGACGGCGATCTTCGTCGTCGGTGCCGAGTTCGAGGGGACGGCCGAAGAGGTCTTCGAAGGGCTCGTCACGCTCACCGCCGTCGCCGTCCTCACCTGGATGATCTTCTGGATGCGACGCCAAGGCGCTCGGATCAAGGCCGAGCTCCAAGACAAGGTCGACACCGCCCTGTTGACGGGCGGCGCCGCCCTCGCCGCGATCGCGTTCTTCGCGGTGCTGCGAGAAGGCGTCGAGACGGCGCTGTTCCTGTTCGCGGCCGCTCAGGGCACCGCGGTCGAATCCGGCAGCGTCGCGGGCCAGGTCGTCGGAGCCATCCTGGGCTTGCTGCTCGCCGTGGCGCTCGGAGTGCTGCTGTACCGGGGGGCGGTCCGGATCAACCTCCGGACGTTCTTCAGGCTCACCGGCGGGATCCTCATCGTTATCGCGGCCGGGCTGTTCGCGTTCTCCATCCACGAGCTGCAGGAGGCGGGATGGTTCCCGTTCCTCGAGAGCACCGCGTTCGACGTCTCCGGAACCTTGCCGGACGACAGCGGGGTCGGCGCGATCCTGCGCGGCTTGCTCGGGTACAACGCCGATCCATCGATCCTCGAAGTGGTCGCGTGGCTCGGCTACCTGCTCATCGTGGGTGCGCTCTACCTACGACCGTTGGCAGCGCCGTCGCCGAAACGTTCCGCGGTCGCGGACGGATCGCTGAAACCCTGACCAGTCGTCGAGAGGTTCGACCGTTTGTCACTCTTTCTTCGTTCGGACCGCGCGCGCCGCTACCTGCAACGTCACCCGGATCGCCTTGCAGCCCAATCGGTCCCATCGCGTTGACAGGTACGAGGCACGTCGCTACATTTCGCTCCGGTCCCGAGCGGCCGCAGGGACCGGGAGGCGGAAAGCGCCTCCGCAGAGGTGGAGCAACGAAGGGGCGCGAGTCCCGGAGCCGCTTCACCGATACGGAGGAGGCGACGGTTCCCGGGAGTCCGGGTCGCTTGGGGCCACCTTTTGACGGGTCGAGGAACCGAGTAGACAACGCTCGCGTATGGGGAAGGCGTGGGCGGATCCAAAGGTTCCTCGGCCCGTCGATCTCTTTGCCCGGCCCCGAACCGGTCACCGATCACTCCGCTGCGATGACGATCACGCCGGTCATCCCGCGATCGCGATGGAGCCGGCAGAAGAGCTGATAGCGACCCGGTGCGAGCCGATCTCCGATCTGCGCGATCGTGAGCGACGCACCCGGACGGACATCCCTCGAGAACCCCAGTGCCGGGATCGTCACGTTGTGCAGGTTGCGACCCTGGTTCTTGACGACCAGATCGCGTCCCCTCTCGATCGGGAACGTGGGATGGGCGTCGTGGAAGTGGTAGTCGATAGCGGTCACCACGTACGGAGCCGGCTCGCTCACCGACAGCGCAGCCGCCAGGACCAGGGATCCGACCGCGACGGCGAGCAGCATCAGTCGGCCCACGGACGTGTGCATCTCGCTCCCGCCTACAGCACCTTGGCCAGGAACTGGCGCAGACGATCGCTCTGAGGCCGGAAGAACATGTCCTTGGGCTCGCCCTGCTCCCCGACCCGCCCCTCGTCGAGGAAGAGCATCCGGGTGCCCACCTCTCGGGCGAACCCCATCTCGTGCGTGACGACCATCATCGTCATGCCGTCCCCAGCAAGGCGGATCATCACCTCGAGGACCTCGCCGACGAGCTCGGGGTCGAGCGCGGAGGTGACCTCGTCGAATAGCATGACCTTGGGCTCCATGGCCAACGCCCGAGCGATGGCCACGCGTTGCTGCTGCCCGCCCGAGAGCTGCCCGGGGTACGAGCTCGCCTTGTTGCCCACACCCACGCGGGCGAGCTGGTCCATGGCCCGATCGTGGGCCTCGTCGGACGGCAGCTTCAGCACCTTCTCGAGCGCCAGCGTGATGTTGCGAACCGCGGTCATGTGCGGGAACAGGTTGTAGGCCTGGAAGACGATGCCCATGTGGGTCCGCACCTCGTTCAGGTCGGCACGGATGTCCGTGATCTCCTCATCCTCGAACCACACCTTGCCGAGCGTGGGGGCCTCGAGCATGTTCACGCACCGCAGGAGCGTCGATTTCCCGGAGCCCGAGGGGCCGATGACCACGACCACGTCTCGCTGCTGGATGGTCAGGTCGATGCCGCTCAGGACGTGCAGGTTCCCGAACCACTTGTGGATCCCCTCGAGCCGGACCAGCGGCCGGCCGGTCGTTTCCCGGATCGCGGTGTTGGTCGTCTCGAGGTCCGCCATCACCCGCCCGCCCCCACGACGCCGACCAGACCGCTCCGGAGTCGCTTCTCCGCGGCGTTCACCAGCCGGATCAACGGCAGGGTGACGATCAGGTACGCGATGGCCGCAGCCGTGAAGAACGTCGCGTTGAAGGTGGCCGATTGCCCTTCCCTGGCGGTCGAGAAGATGTCGTACTCCGACGCCGTCAGGCCCAGCACCGCGACCAACGCCGTGTCCTTGATGAGGATCACGAACTCGTTCATGAGCGGCGGGATCACGCGTCGCACCGCCTGTGGGACGATCGCGTACCGCATCGCCTGGACGTAGCCCATACCGAGCGAGCGCGCCGCCTCGATCTGCCCCCGCTCGATCGACTGGATGCCTGCGCGGAACACCTCCGCAGCATAGGCGCCGGTGTTCAGGGCGAAGATCATGATCGCCACGATGAGTCCCGGCCACCGGATGTTGAAGCCGAGGAGCAGCACGAAGTAGCCCGCGGCAAGCTGCCAGATCAACGGGGTCCCGCGGAAGAAGTTGATGTAGATCCGCGCCGGTGCTCTCACGGACCGCCGGCTGGACAGCGTGAGCACCCCGAGGATGAGGCCGATCACGATCCCTCCGAGCTCCCCGGCGAATGCCATGATCAACGTGTTGCGGGCACCGCGGACGAACGCGCTCCCGTAGCCCTCGAGATCGGCGAAATTGAGGAAGTGCTTGGCGAACAGTCCGGGGCTGGCCGACCGGAACCACAGGATGGCGATCGCCAGGATGATTCCCTGCGCCCCGAGCACCGCGCCGGTGATCGCGTGGTCCCTGCGCCGTTCGGTGTCCATGCGCCGGTAGGAGGCGAGGCCGAGGATCAGGGCCAAGCCACCCACCGCGGCGCCCAGGTAGAGCGACCCGGTCGTGAGCGGGTCGTCCAGGGCCTCGACGATGTTGCAGACGCCGATCGCGCCGTTGTCCTCCGGCGAGATCTGCTGCTCGATACAGCTGGGGGTCAGGACGCGATCCGAGACCGCGTAGTTCACCTGCGAGACGACCACTCCCAGCGTGACGACGACCAGGGAGGCGATCCCGAGCGCGAAGATCGTCGCCGGGAACGGCGCCGTCGGACCTCGGACGTCGGGGGCGACCGCGGGATCGAACGTGGGTGCCTCGGTCAGACTCATGGCTCACCTCCGTCCTGAACGAGAGGTCCGCGCCCGTGCGGCGCGGACCTCTCGTGCTGCGCGGCTATGTCTGTCAGGCCGTCGGTTGGAACTCCTCCGGCACGTCCACGCCAGGGAAGTACTCCAGCAGGATGTCGGCGTACGCGCCGTCGGCCACGGCCTGTTCGAAGGCGAGGTTGAAGGCTTCCCGCAGCTCCGGGTTCGAAGGTGAGAACGCGAAGCCATACTTCTCGTTCGTGTCGATGGCCTGGACCACCGCGAGCGCCGGGAGGTCCTCGATGATCGCGGCCGACGCGGGCTCGTCGTTGATGATGCCCGCCACGTTGCCGGCTTCGAGGTCGCGGAACATGTCGGAGGCCAGCTGGAAGGTCTTCAACTCGACACCGTTGGGCACGAGGTTCTCCTCGGCCCAGATCTTGCCCGTCGTCCCCTTCTGCACCCCGACGACGTCGCCCTCACCGAGCTGGTCGGTCGTGGTGATGTCGGGGGTCTCCTGGGTGTTGACGGTGAGCGACTGTCGCGAGTTGTAGTACGGGACCGAGAAGTCGACGACGTCCTCGCGCTCGGGCAGGATGGTCGCCGCGGCCGCGACCATGTCGAACTGGTCCCCTGCGACCGCCGTGAACACGGTGTCGAAGTCGGCACGGATCCACTCGACCTCGAGGCCGAGTCGCCCGGCGACCTCCTCGACGAGATCGATGTCGAATCCAACCTCGTCCCCGTCCACGACCGACTCGAACGGCGGGTAGTCCAGGCAGTTCGCCA
>Ga0209843_1000167_pt1 | contig 11684 bp, 9 predicted proteins | sample GWRWS1_20_30_FD_187222 | JGI IMG/M metagenome (GOLD analysis project Ga0209843, IMG submission 187222) | Riverbed sediment microbial communities from areas with vegetation nearby in Columbia River, Washington, USA - GW-RW S1_20_30 (SPAdes)... | ecosystem: Environmental > Aquatic > Freshwater >... | reverse complement strand
GGGTCAGCGGTGCCAGCCGCTTGACCAGGTGCAGCGCATGCGCGAGGACCCCTTCGGCGACGGCCCGGGTGCCGCTGTGTGGGGTGATGACGATGGCGATGCCGCGGGCGCTGGCTTCGTCCATGTCGACCAGGTCCACCCCGACGCCGGTGCGGGCAAGCACCCGCAGTCGGGGGGTGCGGGCCAGCAGGGCGGCGTCGACGACCGCGTCGGCGCGCACGATCGCCCCCTCGGCGCTGGCCAGATCCTCCGGGCTCGGCTGGGCCACGAACTCGACGGTGTCGCCGAGGACGTCGGTGACCAGGGTCGGGTCGACGGTGCCGAGCGCGACGACCACCGGCCGGCGGCCGCTCAACGGTCCGCGTCCCGCGGCTGAGGGTCCGCAGGGCTCAAGCCTAGCCCCCCGCCCGATCGGGGGATCGGCTGGGCGCTGCTGGCACGGACGACCAGTCGGGGCGCCACCAGGTGCTCGGTGCCCGGACGGTTCGGGGCGGCGATCCGCTCGAGCAGGCGGCGGGCGGCAAGCTCGCCCATGCCGGCGCTGTCGGGGTTGACCGAGGTCAGCGAGATCTGCCGGAGCTCGGCCAGGAAGGTGTCGTCGTAGCCGGTGACGGTCAGCCCGGCGGGCAGGTCGAGCCCGGCGTCGGCCGCGGCCGACATGGCGCCGATGGCGGCCAGGTCGTTGACCGCGGCCAGGGCTGTGACCGGGCGCCGGCGCGGGCGGCCGCCGTCCAGGAGCACCGCCGCGGCGGCGTAGCCGCCGTCCTCGCTGAAGTCGCACGCCTGGACCACGATCTCGTCGGCGAGTCCGTGGCGGGTCATGGCCGCGCGGTAGCCGGCGGCCCGCTCGGTTGCCACCGCCCCGCCGGCCCCGCCGAGGTGGGCGATCCGGCGGTGGCCGCGCTCGACCAGGTGGTCGACCACCAGCTGCATGCCGGCGGCGTCGTCGCTGTGGACCACGTCGGCCCTGGCCAGGCCCTCAGCCTGGGCGCCGACAACGACCACGGGCAGGTCGCCGACCACCTCGGCCAGTCGGGCCCGGTCTGGGACCGACCCGACCACCAGGAGGCCGTCGACGCGCAGGTCCCGCAGCGCCCCGATCACCCCCACGTCGAGCTGCGGCTGACCGGCGGCGCTGGAGGGCAGCACGGCGCTCGTGAGCAGGGTGGTCAGCCGGGCCTCCTCCAACACCTGGCCGACGGCCTCGACGATGTCCATCGACCAGGGGTTGCGCAGGTCGGCGGCCAGCACCCCGACCGTGCCCGACCGCACCGCGGACAGCGAGCGGGCGGCCCAGTTGGTCCGGTAGCCGAGCTCGGCGGCCGCCTGCTGGACACGCCGGCGCTTGTCGTCACGGACCAGCGGCTCCCCGCGCATGACCAGCGACACCAGCGACTTGGAGACCCCGGCGCGCTCGGCCACGTCGCGGATCGTCGGCCGGCGCGGCGGGCCGGCGACCTGCTCAGCCATGGCTGGACCCCGGGGTCGACGCGGGCTCGCGACCGAAGCTGGCCCCCGGGACGGCCGGCACCTTCTGCCAGCTGCCGTCGGCCGCCGAGCGCTCCGCCGCCGCCACCACCTCGGCCGCCGACAGCGCGTCGTCGACCGAGCAGTTCCACCGCTCGCCGCCGGTCACGGCCACGAGGAACTTCTTGGCCTCGATGACCTTGAGGTCGTCGTAGCCCATGGCGATCCCCGGGCCGGGCTGGAACCGGCCGTAGTCGCCGAGATGGGGGTTGCCGAGCACGGTGGTGTAGCCCTGGTGGGGCCCGCCGCGGCCGAGGCAGAGCCGCAGCTCGTTCATCCGCTCGAAGTTCCAGACCAGCGAGCCGTCGGTGCCGTAGATCTCAAACCCGAGGCCGCACTGGGGGCCGACGATGGTCCGCGACGCCTCCAGGGTGCCCACCGCCCCCACTCCCCGACCGTCGTCGGCGAACCGGACCAGGGCGGCCGCGTAATCCTCATTCTCCACCGGCCCCAGCTCGCCGTCCTCGATGACGGCGAAGTGGGTGGCCGAGCCCATCGGCAGGATCGGCCGCTCCGTGTAGATGGTGCTGGTCAGGGCCGTGACCTCGACCATGGGACCGACGACGTACTGCATCAGGTCGACCACGTGGCTGAGCAGGTCGCCGAGGGCGCCGCTGCCGGCCAGCTGCCGCTGGAACCGCCAGGACAGCGCCCCCTTGGGCTCGGCGCCATAGCCGGCGAAGAACACCGCGCGGACGTTGGTGATCCGGCCCAGGGCGCCGGAGGCGATCAGCTCCCGGCTGTGCTCGACCGCTGGGGCGTGGCGGTAGTTGTAGCCGATCGAGGTGACCGTCCCAGCGGCGCGGGCGGCGGCGGCGACCGCCGCCGTCTCGGTCACCGTGCGCCCGACTGGCTTCTCGATCCAGAAGTGCTTGCCGGCCTCGGCGGCGGCCACGCCGATCTCGCGGTGGAGGGCGTTGGGGGCGCAGATGGAGACCACGTCCACCTCAGGGTCGGCCAGGACCTCGCGGTAGTCGCTGCTGCCCCGCTGATAGCCCAGGACCTCCCGTGCGTAGACCACGCGGTCGGGGGCGGTGTCGGCTGCGTGGACCAGCCGGGGGCGGATCCCGGTCTCGGGATAGACGTAGGGCACAGCCTGGTAGGCGCGGCTGTGGAGCTTGCCCATCCAGCCGACACTGATCAAGCCGACGCCGATGTCGTTGGTGGCGCTGCTGCTGGCGCCGTTGTTGGTCGTGGTGCTGGTCATGGTTGACCTCCCCGTGTGTCAGGGGCGGATGGTCGTGCCCGGCCGAGCTCGGTGGCGACGGCGGCGGCCAGCAGGGTGGCGTCGGAGCCGATGGCCACGAACGTCCAGCCTTCGGCGTGCCGGGCGGCCGCGGCGGCGCCGTCGCCGACCAGGAGCCCGCAGGTCTTGCCGTGCCGCTCGGCGGCCCGGCGGACCCGCTCCACCGCGGCCAGGTAGACGGGGGACTGGAGCTCGAACGGGACGCCCAAGTTGTGGCTGAGGTCCTGGGGGCCGACGAACAGCACGTCGACCCCGTCGACGGCGGCGATTTCCTCGACCTGCTCGACGGCGGACGCCGACTCGATCTGGACCACCCCCAGGACCTCATGGTTGGAGCGGGCGAGGGCGCCGGGGTCGAGGGCGAACCGGCAGGCCCGGTTGTAGGTGGCCACCCCCCGGTCGCCGTGCGGCGGGTAGCGAAGGTGCCGGACGGCCTCGGCGACCTCGGCGGCGGTGTCCATGCGGGGCAGCATCACCCCGGCCGCGCCCGCATCCAGGACCCGGCCGATGCGGATGCGGGCGGCCGACTCGACCCGGACCACGGTGGGGACGCCGTAGGCGCCGGCGGCCGGGACGACGTCGCGGACCTGCTCCTCGCCGCCCGACCCGTGCTCCAAGTCCAGGACCAGCCAGTCGACACCGGCGGCGGCACACGCCTCCGCGGTGATCGGCGAGGCGGCGCCGATGAAGGTGCCCAGGGTGGCCTGGCCGGCGGCCAGGCGGGCCCGCAGCCGGCCCCGGTCCAGCGGCGACGGGCCGGCCGGGACGGTCGTGTCGGCGGTGATCATCCGTGCCACCGCTGGGTGGCCAGGCCGACCTGGTACTCGGCCCGGAGCCGGGCGACCGCCTCCTGTTCGGCGACCTCGGCGGGGGCCACGTCCCACCAGACGCCGGCGCCAGGCAGGTCGGCGTGGGGGATGGCGGGGACCACGATCACCACCGGACCGCTGTGGTCGCGGGTGGTGGCCAGGGCCGCCCGGACCTCGTCGGCGGTGGTCGCCCGGACGGCGCGGGCGCCGAGGCCCTCGGCCACCTTGACCAGGTCGACGTCCAGGTACTCGCCTTCCAGGCGCGGCGGTTTGGTGGCGGAGCCGGTCAGGTCGAGGCCACCGTCGCGGTAGCGGAACTCGTTGCCGAACTCTCGGCCGCTGCGCAGCATCTGCAGGCGGTGGATGACTTGGTAGCCACGGTTCTCCGGGATCACGATGGTGATCGCCAAGCCCTCCTGGGCGGCGGTGACCAGCTCGGTCGGGGCCATCAGGAAGGTGCCGTCGCCCAGGAACGAGACGATCCGCTCGGCGGGGTCGGGTTCGGCCAGGCGTACCCCGATGGCGGCAGGGAGCTCATAGCCCATGCAGGAGAACCCGAACTCCAGGTGGGTGTAGCGGCCCTCGGTGGCGTCCCAGATCTTCTGCAGGTCGCCGGGCGGGCCGCCGGCGGCGGCGATGATGACGTCGCCGGCTCGGGCGTGCTCCTGGAGCAGCCCGATGATCTGGCCCTGGGTGAGCAGGGCGCCGGTGTCGGCCCGCTCGGCGGGGTCCAGGGTCGAGAGGTCGAAGGGCGTGTCGGGGTCGATGGCGGCGGCCCGTTCGGTCTGCCACTGGTGGTTGCGGGCCCTGACCCGCTCCTGCCAGTCGGCGGGGCTGCTGATAGCGGCGCGCTGGACGGCCTCGGCCAGTGCGGCCAGGGCGCGTTTGGCGTCGGCCACGATCCCGGTGGCGCCCAGCCGCCCGGCGTCATAGGGGTTGACGTTGATGCTGGCGAAGCGGACCTGGGGGTGCTGGAACAGCGACTGGGAGGCGGTGGCGAAGTCGGTCAGGCGCGAGCCGACGGTCAGGACCAGGTCGGCCTCGCGGGCCAGGTCGTTGGTGGCCGGGGTGCCCTCCAGGCCGATGCCGCCCAGCTGCCACCACGCGCGTTGCTGGACCGCGCCCTTGCCGGCGAAGGTCTCGGCCACCGGGATCCCGGCCGCGGCGGCCAGCGCCTCCAGCTCCGGGGTGGCGCCGGAGTAGACGACCCCGCCGCCGGCGATGATGAGCGGCCGCTCGGCGTTGGCGAGCAGCCGTGCCACCGCCTCGACCTCGCCGGGGTCCGGGGGTGGGCGGCGGATCGTCCAGTCGCGCTCGGCGAACAGCTCGGCGGGGTAGTCGTAGGCGTGCGACTGGATGTCCTGGGGGAGGGCGAGGACGACGGCGCCGGTGTCGACCGGGTCGGTCAGCACCCGCATGGCCTGCGGCAGCGCGGTCAGGAGCTGCTCGGGCCGCGTGATGCGGTCGAAGAAGCGGGCCAGGGGCCGGAAGGCGTCGTTGACGGAGGTGTCGGCCTCGATCGGGTGCTGGAGCTGCTGCAGGACCGGACCCTGGCGGCGGGTCGCGTACGAGTCGCCCGGCAGGAGCAGGACCGGCAGGCGGTTGACGGTGGCCACCCCGGCGCCGGTCACCATGTTGAGCGCGCCCGGGCCGATGGAGGCGGTGACGGCCAGGGTGGCGTGCCGCCGCGACGCCTTGGCATAGGCGGTGGCCACATGCACCAGGGCCTGCTCGTTGCGGCCCTGGATAAAGGGGAGGGCGTCGCTGAGCTGGTCCAGGGCCTGCCCGATGCCGGCCACGTTGCCGTGGCCGAAGATCCCGAGCGCTGCTGGGATGAGTCGTCGGCGCTGCCCGTCCGCGACCGAGTACTGCCTGGAGAGGTAGGTCACGATGGCCTGGGCGACGGTCAGGCGCACGGTGTCGGTGGGCATGGTGTCAGCCTCCTGTGCTGCTGGTCGGGTTCGGCCGCGGCTACCAGGGCCGGCCGTGGAGGACGATCGTCTTGGACTCGGTCATCTCGGCCACAGCGGCGCGTGGTCCTTCCTTGCCGATGCCGCTGCCCTTGAGGCCCCCGTAGGGCATGAGGTCGGCCCGCCACAGCGGGGTCCAGTTGATGTGGATGCTGCCGGCGTCGATCTCGCGCATGGCCTGGACCGCGCCGGCCACGTCGCCGGTGAAGACGCCGGCGGCCAGCCCGTAGCCGGTGCTGTTGGCCTGGGCGATGGCCGTCTCCCAGTCCTCGGCCGTGCTGACCGCCACCGCTGGGCCGAACAGCTCCTTCTGGCTGAACGGCGACGCCGGGTCGACGTCGGCCACCACCGTCGGCGCCACCATGGCGCCCTCGCGCTGGCCGCCGGTCAACACCCGCGCCCCGCCGGCGGCGGCGTCAGCGATGGCCCGCTCCACCCGCTCGGCCTCGGCGGTAGTGATCAATGAGCCCATCGTGGTGTCGGGCGAGGACGGGTCGCCGGTGCGGATGGCCTCGACCTTGGGCACCAGGGCGTCCAGGAAGTCGGCGTTCACCCTGGGATGGGTGATGACCCGTTGCACCGAGATGCAGACCTGGCCGGCGTTGACATAGCCGCCCGCGGCCACGGCGGCGGCCGCCTGCTCCAGGTCGGCGTCGGGCAGCACGATCACCGGGCAGGAGGCGCCCAGCTCCAGCGACAGCTTCTTCACCCCGGCCATGCGGGTGATGCGCTCGCCGGTGGCGGTCGAGCCGGTGAAGGAGACCTTGCGCACACGCGTGTCGCTGACCAGGGCGTCGCCGAGCGTGCCGCCCGGGCCGGTGAGGACCGACAGCACCCCCTCGGGCAGGCCGGCGTCGACAAAGCAGGCGGCCAGCTCCAGCGCGGTCAGGGGGGTCGTGCGGGCCGGCTTGAGCACGACGGCGTTGCCGGCGGCCAAGGCGGGGGCGAGCTTGTGCAGCACCAGCAGGGCTGGGTAGTTGAACGGGGTGATGGCCGCCACGATCCCGCAGGGCTGGCGGAGCGTGAAGCCGATCTTGTCCTGGCCGGTGCCGCGGTTGGCGTCCAGCGGCAGGGTGTCGCCGTAGAGCTGGGTGCCTTCGAAGGCCGCCAGCCGGATGAGCTCACCGGAGCGACCGGCCTCGGTGTTGGCCTCGGTGATGGTCTTGCCGGTCTCGGCGCTGATCGTCCTGGCGATCTCGACCGCCCGCTCGTCGGCCAGCTCGGCCGCCCGCATGAGGATCCGCATCCGCTCGTGCGCCGGCGTGTGGCGCCAGGTCTGGGCGCCGTGCGCCGCAGTGCGCAGCGCCGCCTCGACGTCGTCGGCGCCGGCCAGCGGCACGGTGCCCACCACCGAGCCGTCAAAGGGCGAGGTCACCTCCTCCCTCCGTCCCGAGCCGGCGGCCGGCCGCCACCGCCCACCGATCAACATCTCCGTACGAGCCATCGCCCTTCCCCTCCAGTGCTGCGAGCGCATACTTGGATCGTTCCAAGTTGGACCGTTCCAAGGGTGGGGGCTCGTGGCGTCCGCGTCAAGAGGGGATTTGCGCCACCTCATCAACTCCAGGCTTGCCGGTCGAAGGCGGGCCATCGTCGGCCCACCCGCCTATGCGAGCTCTGCCTGCGTTGCCACGTCGACTCCCCAGAACGACGAGGAGCGGAAGGATAGCGCCAGGGCGTCGCCGCGACGGCGCGCCTCGCGGAGCAACTCGACCATGACCCGTTCGTCGTCGGGCATCGGCTCGTACATGGGCACGTGCAGGGTGATCTCCGCCTCGAACCTCGCGAAGAAAAAGTGAATGGTGTGGAGGCGCGTGATCCCGACGGCGATCGGGATCTGCGGGCCGGCAAGCGGCGCGTCGGTGGCGAGCCGGCGCTCCCATGCGTAGAGCGCCCGGGTCGGGTCGATCGGGAGCATGTCGCTGTCGCCAAACGAATCATCGCCGTCGCGACCCTTGCGGTCGATGACTGCCCAGAGCTCGAAATGCAGCGTCGGGGTTTCGGGCACGGCTGAGACCTGGGCGATCGGCTCGCCCTCGCGGACGAAGTCACCCTCGGTGACCTGCACCTCGGTGATGTGGTTGTAGTTGGTGACGAAGCCCAGCCCTTGGGGATGATGATCGATGCTGACGTTGGCGGTGTCTCCGCCCGGTTGGATCTCGACTTTCACGACGCGCCCGCTGTAGGCGGCGTAGACACAGTTCCCCGCCGCGGAGGCGAGATCGACGGCCTGGTGCAGTCCGTGGAAGAAAAAGACGTCCCGGCCTGTCGGATTCGAGGGATCGTCGGCAGGGATGACCTGGGTCGTGGTGCACGGCGGCGCGGTCGGAAGCTGTCTGCGTCGCAGCGAGTCGAAGCGCCCGTTCTCGAGGCGCAGCTGGAGCGGCAGCTCCAGCGGCGGGCTGAACAACCAGGATTGGTGGGTGACTGGAACGAGCGGCATGATCACCTCACACGTTCAGGGGGAGATGAGAGCGCGAACGTCATAACAGACTGTCCAGCACGTGCGGTGTCGCCGGCTTCCAACAGCGAAGCACTTCGTCGACGTCGGTGTAGCGCTCGACGCCAGCGAGGTCGTTGGCAGAAGCTGACAGGGTCGACATCAGGCCAGTCCTTCACGTCGCTAGGAGAGGCAGTGGGTGCTGGGGGCGTTGAAGCCGTTGAAGGCGGAGGCGTAGCAGGTGGTGTAGGCGCCGGCGGTGTAGATGTAGACCTGGTCACCCGGAGCCAGACCGTGGGAGAGCGCGACGCCGAAGAACATGGTGTCCTGACTGTCGCAGGTCGGCCCGGTGATGTGGTAGGGACGGCGTTCCGGCGAGGCACGCGAGTCGGCGAGCGGATAGACCAGCCGGTTGCGGGTCAGGAGGGTCTCCATCATGCCGTTGAACGCGCCGACGTCCAGGTGAAGCCAGCCGCTGCCGCTGCGTTCGGCCGTTCCGATGACGGTGGCGACCAGCACGCCTGCTTCGGCGACCAGCGCGCGGCCTGGTTCGGCGCAGAGCTGGACCGGGTAGGGCAGGTAGCGGTCGACAGCTTGGCGGATGCAGGCACCGTAGTCCGTTAAGACGGGGACCGGCTCGGCGTAGCGGGCCGGGAGCCCGCCACCGATGTTGAGCATCCGCAACGTGATCCCGTGCGCCTGGAGCTCTCGCAACACCGTCGCGGCGCGACGGGTCGCGTCCTTCCAGGCTCGCGGCTCGGTCATCTGCGAGCCGACGTGATAGGCGATCCCGTAGGGTTGGAGGCCGAGTGAACTGGCGTAGCGCATGAGCTCGACCGCTTGGCCGCGTGACACACCGAACTTCCCTTCGCTTGGCACCGTGCTGCCCAGGCCGCCGGTGCCCAGGCGCACATAGACGGCGGCGCCGGGGGCGTGGGTGGCGAGCTTGTCCAGCTCGGTGGCGCTGTCGAAGGCGAACCGCCACACGCCGGCCTGGGCGGCCTCCCGGATCTGGGTCCAGGGTTTGACGGGGCTGCTGAAGATGACCTGCTCGGCGTGGACGCCAAGGCCGGTGAGGGTGTGCAGCTCGGGGTAGGAGGCGATCTCGAAGCCGCTGCCGGCGGCGTGGAGGCGAGCAAGGATCCGCGGATCCGGGTTGCACTTGGTCGCGTAGTGGATAGCGAACTCGGGCAGGGCGCTGGTGATGGCGCGGTAGGCACGCTCGACCGCGTCCAGGTCCATCAGCAGGTAGGGCGTCGGATGGTCGAGCTTGCCAAGCTCTGCCGGCGTCAGCCGGGCCGATCGCCCGTCTTCCGGTAGCTCCAAGGCAGTTTGCATACCGTCAGTTCTCCCTTTGGTCGGGGCAACGGCCGGATTCACATGACCTGGGCGCTCATCTGCATTTCCCGGTGCCGCCTCCGCGGCCTCGATGGCGGATCGTTGCTGGCGGCGGCCGTAGTGGGCTACTGCGGCCGCGGCGGCGATCACCGCGGCCAGCGGGAGAAGTCCGGTGAGAGTGAAGCCGAGGCGGTCGGCAGCGAAGCCGTCGGGCAGGTAGGCGTCGGGGTCGGCGGTGCCAAGCCCCGGCCACAGCGTTGCCGCCACCGCCAGCGCCGACCAGCCGGTGGCCAGTCCGCTGGCGATCCAGGCGCCGGCGTGGCCGCCGGGGACCCGGAACGGTCGTGGTCGTTGCGGGTGGGAACGGCGCAGCTGGACCAGCGCCGGGAACACGACCAGGTTGGCCACGGCCAGCAGCGCGATCGACAGCGCCAGGACGACGCTGAAGTAGCGGGCGTTGTCGTCGCCGGCCACCGCGAACGCGGCCAGCGTGGTCGCGGTGGCGACCAGCCCGCTGGTGACGGTGGCCCGCAGCGGGGTCCCGGTCCGGGCCGACACCCGGCCAAGCGCGCTGGGCCCGACCCCGCCGAGGCTGGCCGCAGCCTGGGTGCGGGAGATCGCCATGACCCAGGTGAGGCCGTTGGCGACCAGCACCCACACGAACGCAACCGCGGCCAGTTCACCGACCAGGCCCGCCCAGCGGCCGTAGACGACGAACACCGAGCCCAGCGCGTCGACGAAGCCGGTCAGGCCGGTGAGCCGATCGGCGGGGACGACCAGCACGATGGCCAGCACCGGCACCGCGTACAGGGCAAAGGTGAGCACGCCCGCTCGCAAGATCGAGGCGGGGACGTCGCGGGCCGGGTCGCGGAGCTCCTCGCCGGCCGCCGACGGCAGCTCGAAGCCGAGGAAGTTGTAGACCAGCACCGGGGCGACGACAACGAACACCGCCCAGGACGGCGCCAGGTCGGCAACGGTCACCCCGTGCACGCCGTGACGGGCCGCGTATACCTCCACCGTGGCGGTGAAGAACCCGAGCAGCCCGACCTGGGCGACGGCGCCGGCCAGCGGGACCCGCTTGCCGGCCCCCAGCGGGACGACGGCCAGCGCCACCGTGGTCCAGACGAACCCGAGCGCCACCAGCACCCGCCAGCCGCCCTGCAGCGGCACCACCAGCTCGTCCAGGACGGCGACGGCGGTGATGGCCAGCGAGCCACCCACCCAGATTGGGGCCTCGACGAAGTAGATCAGCGCGACCAGGGAGCCGGCGTAGCGCCCGAAGGCCAGCCGCGCCCAGACGTAGGGGCCGCCCTGGTGAGGGAAGGCGGCACCGAGCTCGGCGATGACCAGCCCGGCGGGCACGAAGAACAACGCCGCCACGATCGCCAGCCAGGCGACGGTCTGCGCCCCGCCGCGCGCGACCACGCCGAGGGTATCCATGACCACGATGGCGGCGATCAGCAGGCAGACCGCGTCCAGCCGCCCCAGCTCCCGCCGCAGCTTGGACCGCTCCACCCGCGAGCGCTCGACCGCCGCGTCGAGCAGCGGGACCGCCTCCACCGGACGGACCGAGGCCACGGTCCTCCCCCCCTCCCCCGGGATGCAGCCCAGCACCAGTAGTTGAACGCGGTCGGGGGCAGCAGGGCAGTGCCGTGCGACACCGGCGGCTGGTGCCGCACGGCACCGAGCCTGCCTCGGCCGTGCCGGGCCACCACGGTTGAGCCGTCCCGGCCGCCTGCCCTGCGTGAGCCAGAGGTTGCCGGTACCGGCTCAGCTACGAAGGGACTGGGGGATTGTCGAGCCGTCGCCGGTGTCGATGCACCGGGAGAACCCCTGGAACATGAGGACGTTGCTCTGGTCGTGGCGGCTGCCGGTTTGTCGACCCACTCAGAGTGGCGATACCGCTGGGCGCCGACCCGGATCGGACGTAAGAACGATGGCGTCAGCAGGCATCCGCAAGACTCCGACCGGCCGCTACAAGGTCTGGTGGCGGCTGGACGACGGCAGCCAGGGCAGCCAGACCTTCACCGCTCGCGACGCCGGCCGCGTCTTGCTACCTGAGCCGCCAACGGATCAAGGGCCATGAGAAGCGGCACCACTAGCGTGTCCGTCAGCGGCGCCAAACGTCCTCGCGATGTTGGCGCGCGAGTAAGCCGGGCCTCAGCTTTGCGCTCGGGCGTGGCAGGGCGACCTGGATGCTCCTCTCGGAGCACCGAGCGTGGGCGGTGGAGCCCGGTGCCGCAAGGCAGCGATCCGCGTCGTCGACGCTGTGCATCTGGCCATCAATACGATCATGGCCAACGACTTCTCGTACTGGGACACGCTCGACGAGCTGGTCCAGCAGGAGCCGGCCGGTG
>Ga0209843_1000165_pt1 | contig 11707 bp, 10 predicted proteins | sample GWRWS1_20_30_FD_187222 | JGI IMG/M metagenome (GOLD analysis project Ga0209843, IMG submission 187222) | Riverbed sediment microbial communities from areas with vegetation nearby in Columbia River, Washington, USA - GW-RW S1_20_30 (SPAdes)... | ecosystem: Environmental > Aquatic > Freshwater >... | reverse complement strand
TGGTTACGGCGCGCGACCGTCAACCGGTGCACCTCCTGGGTGCGGCGGCGTATGGTCGAGCGGCGTCATGCCAGACAGGAGCCTGCAACCGGCGGCGGCCCGCCGCTGAGCGCCGACGCGGTGGCGGTCCGGGCCGCGCTTGCCCGACTGCGGCCCCGGCATCGGGCAGCCATCTTCCTTCGCTACTACCTGGACTTGAGCGAGGCCGAGATCGCGGCGGCAATGGCGTGCCGGCCCGGCACCGTGAAGTCGCTGCTGCACAGAGGGCTGAACGTGATGAAAGAGCACCTCGATGGTTGAAGACCGGATCAGGGCGGCGTTGCGGGAGATCGTCGAGGTTCCCCCGGTACCCGTCAAAGAAAAGGGACACCGGTGGACTTCGGCAATGCTTGCCGCAATGGCGGTGGCGGCGATCGTCGCGGCGGTCGTGCTGCTGCCCGCGTGGTCGGCGGACCGGCCACCGGTCACGTCCGGCGGGCAGCCCAGCCTCCCCGAGCGGTTCCCGGCGTACTCATGGTTGCAGGGCAGCGTGGACGGACAGTTCGGACGCGCGATCGCCATGTACACCAACGGGAACGGGCACGAGGACTTCGGCTTCTGGGAGGTGATCGTGGCGGGCGCCGACCGGAACTCCTTGCGCAAGCTCGACCTGCCCAAGGGCCCAGGTGGTGGTCAGGTCGCTGCGCGCCTGACCCCGGACGGGACGAAGGTGATCACAGGCGGCCCACCCGGCATCATCACAGCCATCGATCTGATGACGGGCGCGAACAGGCGCTACCCGGTTCCGCACGACCTCCGTACCAGGCCGCTGGCGGTGTCCGCCGACGGGCGATCAGTGGCTTACGTCGCAATTATCGATGCTGGCGACGTCCAAGGGGAGGGCACCCTCTTCGTGCTCGACCTGGCCACCGGCGAGGTCTCGGCGCCGCTCGGCCGCGATGTCGTATGGGCGGCCTTCTCGCCCGATGGCTCGATGTTGGCGGTCCAGACCTACGGCACGATCCGGGTGGTCCGGCTCGACGGGACGGTGCTACGCGAGGTGCCCGTGTCCGTGGAGACGCGGCTGGCCGGCGCGCAGGCCTGGTCGCCGGATGGCAAATTCATTGCCACGACTCACTTCGAGCGGGGTTACCGGTTCATCTCCGCCCTGAGCGGCGAAGAGTCACCCATCACGATCCCCTCTGATCTGCTGCCCAACTGCTGGGGCGACGGCGTGATCGGCTGGCGCTCCCCGTCCACCGTGCTCATCAGCGAGGGCGATGTGGACGGCACCACGTCCAACTTGATAACCGAGGTGGACCTTGCGGGCGGCGGTCGGCACGTGTTGAGCCGCTTCGCGGTGGGCGCGCGGGACGATCTCGCGGTCTGCGACGTGCAGCTGGCCGCGAGCCTGGTGCCGGGCATGGTAATGCGGCCCGGGACGGGCCCGGACCGAGGAACGTGGCCAACGTGGGCAGTAATAACGGTGGCCTTGTGCGCCACCGTGGTCGCGGGTTCATCGGCGCTGTGGGTGTCTCACCGGCATCGGCGCAGGATCAGCCGGGTCCGCCCCTCCTCGGAGCACGCCGCACGATGACTTCTGCCGGTAGCATGATCTTGGACTCGCGGTGCAAAGAATCGCTGTGCTGTCATCGGTGCAGGCGCTCTGACTGGTGCGGCGCCTTGAACGAATCGTGCCAGTGGCGAAAGGCACGACCCGCGAACGCCAGGCCTACGACCCCGGTGATGATCGAGTGGCTTGCAGGTTCCCGCCGCGACTCAGTCGCCAACGGGCGCAAAGTCGTCGGGTGCTGATTGGAACTTGTTTAGAAAGGGCAAACAGCCGGTCATCGCAGGCCAGCGCGAAGTACCTGCGATTCAGGCTCTGTTCCCGTTCAGCCGTGAACGCCCCCGCCGGCAATCTCGCGAAGCAGGGCAGCCAACTCGGGCAGCTGCAAGTACTCACACGCACGCGCGGCGCGGTCGAAGTCATCGACACTCCTGATATGCGCGGAATGGCTTGTCCCGCCGTTCATCGTCACCCCGTGCACATTGATCAGCGCGTGCAAGTGACGATCGCCGAGGCCTGTGCCAGGCTGGTCGTTGCAGGCCCGGTTCCATACCTTCCAGGCCCTGTCCTCGATTTGCACTTCCGCAGACCCAGTGTGAAACCGGATCATCGAACGCTGAAGCCGAACTTGACCGCGCCTCGTTGAAGGCCAAGACCGAAGTCCTGGCATTCACCCCCCCGGCGCGCACTCATCGGGGATCCGGTCGCTCGCTGCCGAGTCAGGCCAGACCGGCCGCCGCCTAGTATCTGGTCGTGGGTATCTTCAGGCGTGGGCGGGTACACAACCCTGCGGTCGTCTACGTACTGGACAAGAGGGCCGACTACGTCCCGTACTACAGCGCGGTTTGCAGGTGTGGCTGGTTTGCCGAGCCGGTCGACGCGCCGAAGTACCCCAATCGCGAGATTGAGCGGGAGATGGCGGCCGCTGCGGTTGCTCACGATCCGAACGCCGACACGAGCGTCGGATTTCCCCTCGGCGAACCGACGTGACGATTTGGATCTGGCTTGGGCTTCGGTCATGATCACCGTCGCAGGAAGCGCCCTGTCATCGGCTACTTGTTTAATGGAGCTACGTCAAGGTCCGACGGGGCCTTGGCGGAGGTGCTCGTGCTCATCGGGGCGGACCCGCACACGGACTGGCTCCCGGACGGCGTGCAGCGCGACGACCGTGGTTTCCTCCTGACCGGCAGCGACCTTCGCGCCGACTCGGATGGCGGCTGGCCGCTGACACGCCCGCCGATGCCACTTGAGACGAGCCTGCCGGGTGTGTTCGCTGCCGGAGATGTCCGTCAGCGCTCCGTGAAACGCGTCGCCTCGGCCGTGGGCGAGGGTTCCATCGCCGCGACGGAGCTGACGCAGTATCTGGTTGGTCGGCCCGACCGCGCCGCGCGGTGAGAACGACACTCCAACGCCACCGAGAGCAGCCCGACCGGATCGCACACACGTAGTGTTGTGTCTTGCAGATAGATTTACAGTAATGTATGATCCGTTCATGAGTCGTGCTGCGTCGTCGTTGCGTCTGACCGAGGGTCAGCGGGAGGTGCTGGAGACGCTGGTGCGTTCGCGTACGAGCGAGCACAGGCTGGTGCAGCGGGCGCAGGTTCTGCTGCTGGCCGCGGATGGTATCTCCAATGTGGAGATCTCGGAGGTGGCGGGAGTGTCGCGCCCGACGGTGCTTGGCTGGCGGGGACAGTTCGAGGCGGAGGGTCTGACCCGGTTCGGGCAGGTGGCCAAGGGTCGGGGCCGTAAGGCGTCGATCCCGGAGGAGAAGATCGCCGAGATCGTCGAGTTGACCCTGCACCACAAGCCCGACGGTGAGACGCATTGGAGCTGCCGGTCGATGGCCAAACGCGTCGGCGTCAGCCCGGCCACGGTGCAGCGGGTCTGGTCCGCCCGGGGCCTGAAACCCCACCTGGTCGACACCTTCAAGATCAGCAACGATCCGCGGTTCGAGGAGAAGCTGGTCGACGTGGTCGGCCTGTATCTCAACCCGCCGGACAAGGCCGTCGTCTTGGCCATGGACGAGAAGTCCCAAATCCAGGCGCTCGACCGCACCCAACCCTCGCTGCCGCTCAAGCCCGGCCGGGCAGGCACGATGACGCACGACTATAAGCGCCACGGCACCACCACCCTGTTCGCCGCGCTCAACGTGCTCACCGGCGTGGTCCTGGGCCAGTGCCTGCCGCGGCACCGCCACAACGAGTTCCTCACCTTCCTCAAGAAGATCAACCGGGAGGTGCCGCGCGGCCTGGCCATCCACCTGATCCTCGACAACCACGGCACCCACAACCACGACAACGTCAAGGAGTGGCTGGCCAAGCACGCCCGTTTCCAGCTGCACTTCACCCCGACCTCGTCCTCGTGGCTCAACCTCGTCGAACGGTGGTTTCGGGACCTGACCGACAAAGCCATCCGCCGCGGCGTCTTCCACAGCGTGCCCGACCTCATCGCCGCGATCGAGGACTACCTGCAAGCCCACAACGCCGACCCCAAACCATTCGTCTGGACCGCGTCTGCAGAAGACATCCTGGAGAAGGTCAGCCGCGGCCGAGTCACCCTCCAACAAGTGCAAAGTCAAAACTGAGACACCACTAGGTCGAGCGCGAGTCGCTGAATGAAGGAGGCCGGTGTTCGTCGTGGCCTTTGACTGTGCGTCGAGCCCATGCCGCCCTTCGGGACTGCCATGAAGGCTGGGCTCGACCCGCCACCTTCTGCCTTCGGCGGCAGTCAGTGCGAGCGTGTCCAGAAGTCGTAGGGATGGCGGCCGGGCCGGAAGCCGTGGGCCTCAGCCATGCCTGCCGCTTCGCCAAAGCCGAACGCGAGCCTAGTCGGGTCATGGGCGTCGCTTCCGAACGTGATCGCTGACCCGCCTTCTTCGTGCCACCAGCGAACGACCCCCGGATGAAGCGGCACGCGAGTGTTGACCTCCAATGCCCGACCACTTTCAGCAAGAACTCGCAGTGCGTAACGGAACTCATCCTCGAAGGCGTTCGGATCGAACGGGCCGGCCTGCGCTGGCCAGGAACGCACTGGGTAGTCGATGTGGGCCAGCACGCAGAACACGTCACTTTCGGTAACCAGCCTGGCGACTTCAGCCAAGTACTCCCGAACGACCTCAGCTGCCCCTCGGTGCCCATAGAGGCCCGGCGGCTCTGCGAACCCGTCCCCGTCTGGGAGGCAGTGCAGGGAGCCGAGCACCCGATCGAACCGACCTTCGCCGAGCACCTTCGCGGTGGCTGCGGCGTGCCAATGAGGTTCTCCCATCTCCAGGCCGCTCAGGATCCGAAGACTAGGAAACCGTTCGCGACACCTCTCGATGGCCTCCAGATACCCGGACGCCTTGAACTCCGGAGGAGTCAGTAGCCCATCCGGCGTGGCCAAGGCCGCGAGATGCTCGCTCTCATCGAGGGCGTCGAGAGAGACAGTCCAGACCGTGTGATCGAGGTGTTCGGTGAAGGCGATCGCGGGCAGCCCCAGGTCCACTGCCTGCGCGCAGGAGCGCTCCATCGAGCCCTTCGCAGCGTCCCAGGACCACTCGCTGTGCACGTGGCTGTCGGCAGGCAACGTCACGAGTCCCATCGCTCCCCAAGCAGATCAACCATCCAGCGATGCCCAGCAACCCTATCTACGGAGCCTGCGACGGCAATATCCTCAACTCGGCAAGTCAGTTCGACGTGGTGGTGCCTCGGAGCCCCGTCTGCGCCGGGACGGCCGCATCAGTCAGGCACGAAGGGCAGTCCGTCCGGTGGCTGATCAGTCGACGCGCCGAAACGGATGCGATGCCCGTCCGGGTCACAAACGTTCATCTCCCGCACTCCCCACTCGAAGTTCGTCGGCGATTGCCGTATGTCGGCACCGCGAATCTTGAGGTCCTCGAAGAGAGCGTCGACGTCATCCACATCGATGGCAACCCATGTCCCTGGCTGCCCTTGGAACTCCTTGCAAAAGTAGATCTCGAAATCACCGACCCGCACCGCGCCGAACCCCGTTGGCTCGCCCCAGCACCAGGCAAACTCGAATCCGAGCTTGTCGACGTAGTACGCGATGCTGGCATCGACGTCCCTCACACTGAGGATCGGCTTCACGGCCTGAAACTCAACCATCGGAGACACCACCCTTGGACCCGTTGCGCAAATGTACCCGCCGGCCTCAGCCGAAGGCATACGGCCCAGGCTCGCGAACGTCGGCGGCGAGCTTGCCGATGTTTGTGCAGGCGAAGAGAGCGAGACGACACCGCAGACGCCGAACGACATGCCGATGGGCTGCTGACCGCCCTGGGACGCCTCGGATCGGACCGGCGATCAGCGCGAGATCACCGCTCTGCGGCCGTGAAACGCCCTCATCTCGGCAGATCCGGTAATTCACCAATGACCAACGGTGAGCGAGCGAGGTCGGTCTTGACCGCACGCATGGAGTTGCCGTGCCCGATCACAATGGCGGGCGTGGCAGACGTCCAGAACTTTCAAGGACTTCGGCTACGGAACGCTGCGGCGGCGGCGTTCGCTGCGCTCAACGACTATGGCTTTAGAGTTCGCGGTGCGCATACGGACGCCTGGCGGGGTGTGGGCGTCGTTGTCGCCACCGACACCGTCGAGATCGCGGTGGACGCGGACTGGTACGACCGCGAGCTATGTGTGTCGATTCAGGTAGCAGGAGCCGGTCCGATACCCGTCGAGAACGTCATCCCCGAGCTAGCCGGGGCCGTGCGGTTACTGCCACACAACGCCACGCGGGGAGTCCTGCAACGCCGCCTCGAACTCATCGTGCGGACTCTCCGTCGCAAGCGCCAGAGGTGCTTGAGGGCGGTGAACAGGCACTCGCGCGGGTGTTACGAGCCGGTTCACGACGGATGTGAGCCAGTTGCCGCATCCAGCCAGCGACATGCTCATCACGGAAGTCGGCGACCGGGTCGAGGCTTTCGAGCGACCGCGCGACTCGCGGCAGATGAGGACGACTCTTGCAAATCGTTTGGCTGAGGAGCGGTGCCGCTGCTCAATTCGCTCAGGTGGAGACAGCCTTCACGAGCGTCTCCTCGCGGTCCTTGACGAGAAGGACGGTGACGTCGTTGATGTTCGTATCGCCGGTCGCGGGATCGATGGAGATGGTCTTCCCGAGGATGGCCCGCTCCTTGGGGATCGTGATGCCCGCGCCGGCGAAGACCTGATCCCGCACTCCCCAGCGGGTGCCGTCGGACTTCTCGATCGCGCTGAGGATTATCTGCAGCGCCTGCACGCCGTAGAGCACGTCGTTGCAGTTCCAGTCCCGTACGCCGAAGTGGACGTCGTCGCACCGCGGGTCGCTGCCCCACCGCGTGCGGTAGTCGGCGAGGAACGGCGCCGCGGCACCGCCCGGCGCCGCCAGTAACTCGATCGGCAGGTCGGGGGCGGTGAGGTAGGCGCCGGCGGCCTCGGGCTGGTTGACGAAGTCGGGGTAACCGGTGAAACCGTCTGGCGCGATGAGCTTGACCGCGGTGTTGTCGCCGAGCACCGCGACCTTGTCTCGGATGAGTTTGTCGCCGCTGTAGTCGTAGATTCCACCGAAGTAGACGCAGTCGGCGGCGGCGGTCTTGGCCGGAGCGAAGAGGGCCCGAAAATTGTCCGCGCCTCGCTGCCGCCAGCGCGCCTCACCCACGATCTGGATGCCCAGCCTTCTCGCCTCGGCGGCGAAGGCCCGCGCGACGCCCTTGCCGTAGGTGTCGCCGTCGTTAACGACGAAGCACCGCTTCACGCCGAGATCCGCGGCCGCGAAGCGCGCTGCGGCTGGACCCTGACGGTCGTCGGTGGTAACGACCCGGGCATAGCTGCGCATGCCGCTGGGGAAGTACTTGGCCGGCTCGCCCGGATCCCAGTTCTTGGTCAGGCCGGGGTTGTTGACCGTGTGGCTGACCATGAGCATCGGGCCGTCGGGTGCCGCGTTGAGGATCGGCATCTCGATTTTCGAACAGCCGCTGAAGAACGCGCCGATAACGGCGACCTCGCCCCGGTTCGCGACGTGGTTGTTGGCGTTGCGAATGCACTCCGTGTCGTCCCAGTGCCCCTGGGCACCCGGCGCGTTGTCGTATTTGATCAACTCCACTCGGTACGGTCCGGCCCTACGACCGACCTGTTCGAGATAGAGCTCCATTGCCCGCATCGTGTCAATCGATGTGTCCAGAGCGGATCCCAGGAAGGGCAAGTCGACCCCGATCGTCAAGGTCGCGGCGTCGCGGGCCATATTCCCCGGCGCGGCCGCCTGGTTCGTGACGCAGCCGGCCAGGACCAGAGCGGCGGTCAGTACCGCCGCACTGCGGACCACCTTGGAGTGTCTCATCGCGCCGTCCTTATCCGGCGACCACATCCCGCGACCGTCGTGGGGAGCCGGACTCCACGATCCCATAGTCAAGCGGCCGTGCGCTCGCTCAGTCGGGGACGCGGCGGTTAGGTGCCGTCGCTGCGCGCCCCCGACTGCCGAGCCGTCGAGGCAAACGGTCGCGGACTCGTTTCCCCTCCGCAGCCCTACCCCAGAACCGACCTAGACCAAGGACGGCCGTCGCGTCGATAGGCGCCAGCCGTGCTGCGGATGCGTGTCCGCGCGCACCCGCTGACTGATCTTCGACATAGACCGAGATCACAAGCCCTTAAGCGACAAAATATCAACGAAAACTCAGCGATTAGGCGATGCAGTCCATACAGGACAGTGCAAACAACCCTCTGACCTGCACAGACGAGGTAGCGCCGGGCACGCGCCACGCCCGCAGCGCAACCGAATCCACCTCGACCTTTCGGTGCCACACGACGAGGCACACCATCGGATCGAGTTGGCGCTTGCTGCGGGCGGCACAATGCTGTCCGACGCTGAGGCTCCGGCATTCTGGGTATTCGCCGACCCCGAAGGCAATGAAGCATGCATCACGATCTGGCAGGGCCGGGAAGACTAATGACTTGCCGGCGCGGGCCCGGCGGCACTCGCCGCCGGGCCCGTCTGCCGTTGTCGCGCAGGAAACTCAGTCGTCGTCAGATCCCGGCGGTGCCGGGGAGCCGTAGACGGCGGTCCAGCTGTTCACCTTCAGCAGCAGGAGCTGTCCATTCTCGACGTACTCCTCCACCGTCCCGGGCCCTGTACCGGCGGGGAGACCCTTCGCGGTGTGGATCTGGGCGTCAAAGAGGAAGGTCCCGGGCCCGAACTGATAGGTGGTGGGGATGATGCCGCTGGACTCCTCGTCGAACGTGAGGAACGACGGCGAGTTGGCCAGAGCAGCGTCGCGGCCGAACACGGCCGGGTCGAACTGCGCCACGGTGCCGATAGCGCCGTCGGCGATGCGGTAGGCCACGATGCGCGCGATGTGCACGTTGCCCCCCGGGTCCTCCTGGATCAGCAGGTTGCCCCGGTCGTCAATGGTCATGTTGTCCGGCTTGTTCAGGCCGATCGACTCCGACCCGTCGAGCAGGAGCTCGAGCGTGCCACCCAGCACGGGCTTGTCCACGTCGGCGAAGTGCAGGCGCCATAGACCGCCGCCGTCGCGTCCGTTGCCAACCGTGGGGAAGGCCGGGTCGTTGGAGACCGTCGCCCCCTTGCCACCCTCGGTGGTGACGAAGTAGTAGTCGTTGCGGTTGCGCGGGTCGAAGCTCCCGTCCTCGATGCGGTTGAGACTGAGCCCGTTTCCCGCCGCCAGGGCGTTCTGCGCGGCACCGCCCAGAGTCCAGTCGACCTCCTTGAACGTCACCGCGGCGGGCGTGCCCGTGCCGTACGCGGCTCGGAACTGAACGTCGTTGGTGACGGCCTGGTCGACGATGTCCAGTACGTGGTTCTTACCGTTGGTGAGTCCGGCCCTGTCAACGGGCGAGCCCTTGTACTGCTTGGTGCCGACGTAGGCCCAGAGCTGTCCGACGGCCGAGTCCTCGTTGCCGAGCACGAGCGTGGTGTCGCCGCGGGTGGGGGCGGCGATGGTGTTCTCCCAACTAAATAGGCCGAGGCGCGGAAGCTGATAGGCGTTGCCGTCAGTGGTAACGCCGAACGCGCGGCTTTCGTCACCGTTCTCCTCATTGGCGAAGTAGATCTGGCCTGGATAACCGCGCAGCGACGTCCAGCTGATCAGCTGAAACGGGGTGGTGAGCGAGCCGGAGCAGAATCGAGCGAACTCCGCCAACTGGGCCGGCGCGGTAACGCCGTCGATGGCCCAGGCCGGAGACGGGCTCGCGGAGTACGTGCCGGTCGCGTAATTCCAGTACTGAACGCCCGGGTTGATCAGGTCCTCGCCCTTGATCACGCGCTTGGTGATCGGATCGATCGTTAGCTTGGAGACGAATGCGCCCTTGACGCCATGGCGGCGGGGAATGCCGACGTTGTTGCGCAATTCGTGGTTGACGAAGGCCACGATCTTGCCGTGGTCCCAACGAGAGCCGATGCCGTCGGGGATGCCGACCAGCTCGAAGCCATTGCCGGCGGCTCCCGCGTCGTTGACGGTGAGCAAGCTCGTGGTGCTGACACCAGCAGCGACGGGCAGAACGTACGGGTTTGTGGTGGTGCTGGGGCCTTTGGCTACACCGGCCAAGGAGAAGGTCGCGGTCGGGCCAGTTGAGGACGATGCGGCGGTGGCCGCCACAACGATGAGGCCAACAGTCGCCGTGCCAGCGACCGCCACTCTCAGCAAGCTTCGCATCTTCATGTAGAACTCCCTCGACGTGGGATCGATCTGTCTGGGGACAGGCGACAGAGCGACGTTAGGAGATCGAGATGACGACGCAGCCGTGACAGCGTGAACGGGACATTGACGATGCCCGCCGGCCCGACAAACCGCTCAGGACCAGTTCCGGTACTCCAGCCCGGCGCGCACGTCGCTGAGGCCGCGATCGACGATGTTGCACGTGCCGAGCAGCGTCTGCTGGATGCCTTCGCCGAGATCGTTGTACTGCTCAGGCTCGGCCGAGCACCGCAGTCGCGTCGTACGCCCGAGGCCGCGGGCCACCAACGTGTAGTCCTGCGGCCGGCCCGAGACGGTGATGATGCCGTTGAGCGGCGAGACCAGCATGTGTTCGCGCCCCCCGTGGCGCGCCCATACGTACCCCGCGCTCACGGCCGGGTGCATGCCCCACAACCGGGTACGCATGAGTACGGCCTCCACCACCACATCGCTGTCACCGAACGCGTTCGCCGAAATCCAATGCCAGTGGTCGGGCAGGCGGCGGCCCCAGTAGTGGGTCAGCGAGCCATGTGCGTCGGTGAGATCGAAGCGTTCACCGGCGACAGTCACCCGCCCGTCGAAGCGGGAACACGGGCGACTGATTAGATCGAGGTCGAAGGGGTGAAGCGCGCTAAGCAGCGGCACGCGTGGACCGACGCGAGCCGATCCGCCGTCGTATCGAAGATCCCATTCGATGTCGTCAACCGCCCCGCGCGACGTGCTCGCCGTGATGGCACAGTCGCGCACGACCACCTCAGCCATGGCAATGCGCCAGGACGTCGTACGGGCACGCTCTACGCGGCCACTCCCCCGCACCCAGAGGCTCAGCCGGACTTCGGCCTCCCCGGTCGCGCGACGCGCGATGAGGTCCACCAGGAATGCGAGGTCTCCCGCGTGAAGCTTGATGAACCAGTACTCCAGCGGCGCGTCCCTCGACGCAAGATCCTCCGACAGGGTGGGCACGGGCAGATTCTAGGACTGGACAGCGGCTACGCACCGGTCTGGGAATGTGGCGCCGTCACCGGTTTCGACTGTGGCGAGCCGTGCGGGGGGGTTGACGAGTGGAGCTCAGTCCGCCAAAATTGACTCAATGTCTGCTGAGGAATTTCCATTGGAAGTTCGGGCAAGGGTCCACGCGGCGCTCGGCGACCCGGCCCGGCTGACGATCGTCGACACGTTGATGCTGGGCGACGCATCGCCCGGCGAGATCGCCCGTCGTCTGGACATGCCCACCAACCTGGTCGCCCACCACCTCAAGGTGCTCGAGGAGGCCGGTCTCATAGTGCGCAACCGTTCCGAGGGCGACCGTCGCCGCACCTACCTGCGACTCGTCCCGGACATCCTCGCCGGCCTCATGTCCCCGCCTATGTGGACCGTCCCGCGGGTTGTGTTCGTCTGTAACCACAACTCGGCCCGCTCCCAGCTCGCCGCAGCCCTCTGGACGAGGCGGGGCCTTGTACCGGCCACCTCGGCTGGCACCCAACCAGCCGAGCGGGTAC
>Ga0209843_1000164_pt1 | contig 11713 bp, 11 predicted proteins | sample GWRWS1_20_30_FD_187222 | JGI IMG/M metagenome (GOLD analysis project Ga0209843, IMG submission 187222) | Riverbed sediment microbial communities from areas with vegetation nearby in Columbia River, Washington, USA - GW-RW S1_20_30 (SPAdes)... | ecosystem: Environmental > Aquatic > Freshwater >... | reverse complement strand
CCGGGCATGGTCACCATCTCGCTGGTCCCTGCCGTTGTCTCCTTCGCGGCGGTGCCCCTCGACCCTGACCCGGGCATGGTCACGGTCAACCTCATTCCGGCGGTGCTGGTTTTCGAGGCCGTCGCGCTCAACCCGGTCGCACCCACGGGAACGGTCAACCTCACCCCGGCGGTGCTGGTTTTCGAAGCCGTTGCGCTCGACCCTGACCCGGGCATGGTCACGGTCAACCTCACTCCAGCGGTGCTGGCTTTCGAAGCCGTCGCGCTCGACCCCGAAGGTATAGTGATCATAATGTCCGTCTACGGTCCACCTCCACTGCCAGCCCAACCGTGCAGCTGGGATGTCAACGTGACCTGTTGTGGCGCATTCTGGCTGGGCCTCGACCCGGATCTCCAGCTCGCTGCGGCAGAGTACGGCTCCTTCACCGTATGGGCGGCCACTGGTCGTCGGTTCGGCTTGTGCGAACGCACCGTCAGACCCTGCGGACGGACCACGTCGGACGGGGCGGTGGGCTACTTCTGGACCGAGGGTACCTGGCGTCCCTATATCTTCAATGGTCAATGGCGAAACTGCGGAGGCTGTGGCAGCTCGCTAAGCTGCTGTACCTGTCGGGCGACCTGCGAAGTGTGGCTTCCAGGACCGGTTGCCGGGATTTCGCCAACCGGGGTCAGCGTTGACGGGGAGATCATCCCGGTGGACGCCTGGCGGGTCGATGACGGCCAGTGGCTGGTCCGCACCGACGGGGACTGCTGGCCCGACTGTCAGGACTACGACGCTGATACCGGTACCGGCGTGTTCGCCGTTACCTACCACCGGGGGATCGCGGTACCCAGCGTGCTGCTCAGTGCTGCCGGCGAGCTGGCCTGCGAGTGGGCGAAGAGCTGTCTCGGCGTGCCCTGTCGGCTGCCGGGACGGGTCAGCTCCATCGCCCGCCAGGGTGTCAGTATCACCATGGCCGATGTCGGCCAGTTACTACAGAACGGCCTGACCGGGGTAGCGACGGTCGACCAGCTGATCCGTAACTTCAACCCGTACGGGTTGGTGAGCCGGATGAAGATCTCATCGCCGGACGATCCCGCGATCAGGACCACAACCATCCCATAGGGTGAAATCTATGAGTGACTACGATCGACCGACCTCATGACCGACTTCGTGCCCACCATCGCGGCAGCCCTGCTGAGCTGCCTGTGCGCCAACGCGGCCATGATCTCCGACCCGCCCCAGCACTGCTGCTACCGGGTCGGGACCGAGGTGGTGCACGACGCCGGCCCGCTGGTCGACCTGTGCTGTGAGGGCCTGGCCTACGTGATGCTCGGCGAGACGTACCCGGTATCGACAGGACTCGACCCCGACATCGCCCGCCAGTCGACCGCGACGTGCGCACCGCCCATGTGGGGACAGAAACTGCGGGCCGGAATCGTACGATGCGTGCCGGTGTCCGACCCGCAGACAGCGGCGGACCCACCGACCTGCGCCGACTGGGACGGCGCGGCAGCACTCAACTGGGAGGACTCGCTGGCGTTGCGGCGTACCGCCTGCTGTTTCCGGACCTGGGTGCGCGCCCAGACGGATGCGATGCTCGGGATGACGATCGTGATCGAGGGCCAGGCACAGTCCAACCCGTTGGGCGGCTGTGTCGAGCGGTTCGTCACGCTCGGAGTCACATTCCCGAACTGTGACTGCTAGATGGCTAACCGGATGGTCCTGCACCGGGCAGTGATCCTCAACCTGTCCCGGCGCGACGCGAGCAGGTTCCTGGGCCGGGTGATGACCGAGGCGGAGGCACTGGCAAAGCTCTATGCGGCGACCGGTGAGTACACCACCGGTAACCTGTCCCGCAGCATCCATAAGGACGGCCCGCATATCCGACCAGGCGCGGTCACCGGTCGGGTCGGGTCGAGGCTGCACCATGCGGCGCTCGCCGAGCGCGGTGCTCGGCCGCACCCGATCTTCCCGCATCCGCCGCGCCGGTACCTTAAGTTCTTCTGGCGCCGAGCCGGTCGGACGGTCTACCTGGACAAGGTCCGTCATCCCGGCTACCGGGGCAAAAGATACCTGGAACGTGCCCTACGTGAGGTTGCGTTGCGACACGGCATGCGCGTGGTGGAGATACCCATATAAGATACCGAACATGACCCAGACAACCCTAGATACACGAACCGTGCAAATCGCCGGCCGCGACATCGCCGTCACCAGGATAGGCGAGACCCAGGCGGTGCTCATCGCCCGCGAAAGTGTGATCCTTCAGAAGGAAGGTGTCACCTTCGACCGGTTGACCGCCGGTATCAACCGGGTACTCACCACGGTCGAGTCACTGATCGTCAGCGACAGTGACCGCGAGTGGGTCACGGACCAGATGTTCGCCGGCGGGATCGAGCTGAACGACCTGCTGGTGGTCGTCAGGGCGTTCCAGGATGACACCAGCAGCGCCACACCGGCCAAGCCGGCGGTACGCCGTGGCCGTCCACCCAAGGCCAGCCGCGACTAGTCAGGTCCCTCCCCAGCCGGCACCGGTCCCTGAGCTTGTCAGCGACCCGGTATGGTCGCTGCGTCCATGGCCTGTTGAGATCGACCTGGGTTCGCGTGTGGTGACCATACCGGCTCTACCTGCGGCGGACTGGCTGACCCACCTCATGGGAGAGGTGAACCCTGACGCCGTGTTCCCCGGCCTACTGAGCGCTGACGAGGAGGAGCTGGTCGAGGACATGCTCTACACCGGGGTGCTGAGCCTTGACCAGCTGGACCGTATCTTCCTGGACGTGGTGTCGGCGGTGGGCGCGCGTCCATGGTGGGTGACCCTGCGCCTGGTCGCCCAGGTCAAGGCGAACTGGGCGGTAATCGGCGCCGACATGCTGGTGCGCGGGGTCGACGCGACCCGGCTGTCATTGTCCGGCTGGCTCGACGTGGCCCTGCTGACGCTCATGCGCCATATCAGGCCGGAGGACTCCACCATGTTCACGCTCCAGCTGGAGGCACCACCACCCAGTGAGACGGCCCAGGTCCAGGACAAGCTGGAGATGAGCCCTGAGGCGTTCCTGGCTCTGGCCGGGTAGGTAGTCCGTATCATGACCCTTTAGGCGGATCTTTCCAGAAGGAGGGGGTACGTGACGCAGGCTTTCGGCGACGCCTGGATCGAGTTCCATGGCGACATGGACCCCCTCGACCGGGATATCGAGCGGGAAGCCGACCAGATCCGCCGTGATGACGAAGGCCATTTCAAACGGGCCGGTGAGGGTGTCGGCGACACTCTGGGTGAGGCTGCCTCGCGACGGTTCGCCTCCCACGCCCGTGACTTCGGACGCCGGCTCCAGGAAGAGGTCCGGCACCGCCCGATCCGCGTCGAGCAGAGGGTCGACGTGGACTATGATATCGACAGTCATAGACTCGGCGCCGAGATCCACCAGGCTGTGTCAGAGGCGTTCCGCCCCGGCGGTCCGGCCAGTGTCATCGGGCGCAAGCTCGGTCTGGCAGTAGGCGACGCTTTCGGTGCCGGGTTCGGGGTCAGTGGACGATCTGCCCTGATCCCGTTCATCGTGCTCCTGGTCGGGGATATCGTCGCCCTGGTCCTGGCTGCGGTACAGGCGGTCAACGCCCTGGTGGCCACCCTCGCCACCATCCCGGCGCTGGTCACCGCGATCGGGCTCCAGGTCGGGGTGCTCGTACTCGCGTTCCAGGGGATGGGTACGGCCATCTCCGGGGCGTTCGCGGCCAAGAACGCGAAAGAGTTGAATGAAGCGATCAAAGGACTGACCCCGTCCGCGCAGGAGTTCGTCCGGACCCTGCTGCCGTTACGGGACCTGTTCAAGTACCTCCAGCTTGTTGCCCAGGAAAGGTTCTTCGCCGCCCTCGGCCCGGTCATCTCGCAGCTTCAAGAGGTGCTCGGCCCGATTCTCGGGTTCAACCTCGGCGAGGTGGCCGCGGCGATGGGTCGCTTCGTCCGTAGCCTCGCACTGGTCTTCGCCAGCCCCTCGTTCGCACGCCTGCTGGAGGAGGTGATCCCGGCCACCGTCCGCTGGCTGGACAGGTTCGGGCCGGGGTTCGCCACCTTCCTGATCGGCTGGGTCGACCTGGCCAACGCCTCATTGCCGTTCTTCGAGAGACTGGGTGCCGCGCTCTCCTCGGGGCTCCAGCAGTTCGGCGAGTGGCTCACGAGAGTTTCCCAGGACCCCAGGTTCCAAAAATGGCTCAGCGACATGCTCGACACCTTAGGAGCTGTCGGGGAGCTGCTGCTCGCGGCGACCCAGTTCGTCGCTTCGTTCATGGATGCCCTGAACAAGGAGGGCGGTGCCCAGCTCATCCGGGACCTCGCACGCGAGTTCCAGGTTCTGGCCGCGTTCTTCCAGTCCGAGGCTGGCCAGAAGGGGATGCGCGGGTTCCTGGTCCTGCTGACCGGGATCCTGATCGTGACCACCGGCCTCATCCTGCTCATCTTCACTCTACTTGGTGCGGTGCAAGCGTTTGTCGATTTCGTCGTCGATGATGCCGTGCCGGCAGTCGCGAGATTCTTTGAATGGCTGGGTAAGCTCATCGCCGGCAGCTACGACAGTATAGCCTCTGCTATCAAGGCGACCGGGCTCATCTTCGGGCTTTCACTGACCTTGATGGGCCAGGACTGGAAGACCTTTGTCGCGATCATAGTAGCGGGGTCCAAGGATATTGCCGCCGCTATCAGGTCGATACCCGCGCAGATTGTCGGGACAGTCAGTTGGCGCGCCATCCTGTTCAATGCGGGTAAGCAGGTGACTCGGGGACTCATTGACGGGATCAAGTCAATGAGTCCGGATCTCGGTAGGGTGATCCATGATCTGGTCGGAAAGATCACGAACGTGTTGCCAGGATCACCCGCGAAGGAGGGGCCGCTGTCGGGTGACGGTAGCGCGATAACCCGCGGCCGACACCTGGTCCAGGACCTGACCAAGGGTATCCAGATGGAGATCCCAGCGATGCGGACCAGCACTGAGAATATGGTCACCAATATCATGTTCGGTCCCGGTGCGGTCAGTGTCGGGTTCAGTGGCGTGGTACCGACCCCGGAGCAGGCACGTACCACCGGTGCCGCCGCCGGCCAGGGGCTTCTCGACCAGCTCGCCGCGAGGGATGTCCGGCTCGCGGTACGGACACTGTGAGGTAACGGATGGGAACCTATAACCCTTACGCTCCCCAGGTCCTGGGCCAGGAGTGGGCGCCGATCCGGGATGAGGGCCTGGCCCTGTCTCCGGTCACCAACGCCGTGGAGTACGGGGTCGGATTTACCACCGCGGCATCGCAGGTCCTTCAAGACGCCCGGTACTACGTGCACGAGATGCCGGCCAACACCGACGACATGGTGTTCCTGACCCAGATCTACCCCCGCGGGACCGAGGCGTTGTCCGGCCCGATCAGAAGGATCGTCGTCCCGGTGGACCAGGTGCTGGTCACCGGGGTCACCGCCTCCAGCTTGCGTTCCGGTCCCGATATCCTGCTCACCCCGGAGCTGACCGACAGCTACAGCTTCGACCAGGCCGTCGCCGACTCAGTCATGCTGCTGTCATTCAACTTCTCCCCGTACACCTTCCTGACCGGGAAGCGGGTCGCGGCTGTCAACATGCTGTTTGCGGCGCACAAGTTCCTGGGAGACCCTGCCCTCAACCCGAGAATGTACGTGACCAGCATCCCGGTAGGGCTGCAAGGTGGTCGGATATATACCCCTACCGGCATCCCGGAAGGGGGAAGTGTCGCCGGGGACCAGACGCAACGACTGAGACTGGGCGAGTTCTGTCACCTGTGGCAGACCCCGGTCACCAACGAGTTCCTTCCCTGGACCTTCGCCGACCTCGGCAGGTTCGACGCGTCATCCGGCAACCGGATCTTCGTCGAGATCGCGATAGGTACCAACTACCTGGCTCCTACCAGTGGCTCGATGTACCTCTGGTACGCCGCTATGGAGGTCATCTACTGTGAGGAGCGACGTATCGTCATCGGCGGCAAAGGACCGACCGTCGCTCCCGGTGGAGGCACAGACAACCAGCGCTACGGCACCAACCTGGTCACTCTACGGGATCTCGGCACCCGGGCCGTCAACCCGGTCCTCGTCCAGGGTGACTATACAGTCACCATCTCTGCGGCCGACCAGGGTGACGCTCAGGGAGCCCGGGCCGGGTTCCCTGATCTCAACGCTTGCCGCGAGCTGTACCCGGTCCCCCCCCATCCTGGCATCCAGGTCAACCTACCGTTCCTACCGGAGGACCATGTTGGCGAGACCTTCAAGAAGGTCGAGACCCGGGTCCTGCCGCAGGTTACCGTACACACCTCCGGTGGTCCACTGAACGAGATCCATGTCTATGGTCGTCAGGCCGTCGCCCAGGTCTACGGTTCCATCACCGCAACTCAGGAGATTCTCGACTCGGCAGCGCTGGCTGCCCATACCTGGCCCTGGGTGCGTTTCTACGCCCGCCGGTTCGGCGATACCACCGTCCCGCTCCTGCTCGACTCTCCTACCATCGCCGGATCGTCGGTACAGGTCACTCCGGCGGAGTTCGACACCCTTCCCGAAATCATCGATGGATGGAAAGAGATCACCCTACGGTTCAGCACTCCGCCCACCATGGGAGCACCGAGCACGCCACAATGGCGCTGGTCAGCCACCGGGGAGCTGCCCGGCAACCGGTGGGAGATCCTTGGTGCCACCGCGCCCGCAGTAAGTGGTATCGGCGGTAACCTGTTCAACCTGGTACCCAGCCCGCATCAGCTGTCCAACGCGACGTATGGAGCACCTACCGGCAACACGGTCAATCTTGGTTGGATCCCGCAGTACGCACCGCCGGTCACCGCTACCTCTGACGACCAGACCTCTGACGCGGTGATCCTGTTCGCTCAAGATATGCGCACTATCACTGGCCTCAGTGTGGTCACTGCTACCCAGGAGCTGACCGGAGTCGGGCTCAACTGCGGCATCGCACCCTGTTGTGTCCCTACTGCCCTGCTCTACCATCGCATCACCTGGCCATTGCCCAACGGCACCGGGATCGCTGATGATACCTTCACCCGTACCGTTGCGGCCGGCGGCTGGGGCAACGCCGACTCGGGCCAGGCGTACACCCTTACCGGTACAGCAGCCAACTTCAGCGTCGACGGCAGCTCTGGGCTGATCATCCCCACCGCGACGGCGAACAACCGGATCGCCCGGCTCACCGTCGCCGGACCTGACCAGGATGTGTCCGTCGAAGCAATGATCTCGGACGCGGCCGAAACCGGCCAGCTGTGGGCCGGCGTCTGTGCCCGCATGACCGCAGCCACCGACTACTACCGGGCCACGATGCGCTACACCTCTACCAACACCGTGGAGCTTCGTCTCGACAAGCGGGTTGCCAGCGTGGAGACCAACCTGGCCACCCTTACCCTGGTGAACCTGTCCCCGTCCGCGCTGACCCCTCGTACCATCCGACTTCAGGTGGTCGGTACCCAGGTCCGGGCAAAGCTTTGGGACACGGACACGGCTGAACCCTGGTGGCAGCTAACGGTTATCGACTCGTCACTGACTACAGGCAATGATGCTGGTGTCTACGCTCGTGACGACACCACGGTAGCGAGCACCACGTTCACGTTCGACAACTTCACTGTCAGGCCACCGGACTTCGCGTTCGGCTACTATGAGCTGCAACGCTTCGACACGGTAGAGACCGACTGGGCCACGATCATGAAAGCGACCGGGGTTGGGGTCACCGGGTTCAACGACTACGAAGCCCGGGTCGGGACCGTCTCGTCCTACCGGATCCGTGGCGTTGACGTGTACGGGTTCGAGGGACCGTGGTCGAGCACAGTGGACCTGTTCCTGCCCACCCCCGGTGCCAGCGGCGGCTGCATCGACCAGGGGCACGTGCTGCTGTTCACCTCCAATGAGCGCCAGGACGGCGCCATCAACCTGGCCTACGCCAGCGCCTGGGAGGCCAACCAGACCGTCGACGAGGGTTTCCAGTTCCCGGAGGCCAACTTCGTCCAGATGCAGGGTATGTACAACCGTGATTTCTTTGTGGCGTTCCGTCCGCTGGAGCGCGGCGGAGAGCGCTTCCAGCGGACCCTGCTGGTCCAGGCAGCCGCGGTCTCGCCGCCGACCTTGGGCAATTTCCGAGGGCTGCGGGACATGGCCTGGGATACCGTGTCCTATATCTGTGTGCGGGATGAGGACGGGAACCGCTGGCTGGCCACGGTGATCGTGCCCAGCGGGCGGGTGCTGCGGGACCGGCGGCTGTACCTGGCGCCGGTTGACATCATCGAGGTGACCGCGACGCCGAGCCCGGTGGACCCATGACCAGGGGACCGCTGACCAACCTACCGAGCGACGCTCACCATATCTTCGCTCCGTGGGTCGGGCAACGTTCCGCTACATTCCGCTTCGAGCTGGTCAACGGGATCACCGGAGCGTTTCTGGGTGAGATCACCCCGGTCCGCGACGCCAGCCTGACCCACGACACTACCCGCATCATCAAACGGATCTTACGGATCAACCTGGGGGCCGCGGATACCGCGCACGTCAACCCGGTAACCGACCGGGTTGACGTGTACATGGTCTTCCGTCAGGAGGGGGGACACGAGCACCCGTTAGGTCGGTACATGTTCACCGATGCCCAGCTCGCCAAGTACACCTCCGGCAAGCTGGGCAGCTACGCCCTGCTCGACGAGATGTTCATTATCGACCAGCAGGTCACCATCGGCATCTCCGGTGGAGGGAGACCTGTTCCGACACTGATCCGTGACGTGCTCCGGGATGTCAGCATCCCGATACCGTACACATTAGAAACATCCCCATATGTCTCTGTCGAGTCCTGGGGGATCGGTACCGGACGCGGTCAGGTGCTGGAGTCGTTGGCCCTGTCAGGGGACTATTTCGGCCCCTGGTTCGGTAACGACAGACTTTTACACTTCATCCGGTCCTTTGACCCAGCCCAGAGGGTTCCCGACTTCGACTTCGACAACAGCAGCAACGTGTCCCGCGACGACATCATCGAGGCCGGTGACCTGCTGACCGCACCCAACCGGTTCATCGTCGTATCCAACACCGCTCAGGACCCCACCCAGCCAGTGGTCGGGGTAGCCGACGTGCCGGTCACTGCGCCGCACTCGGCCGCCAACCGGGGGTTCGTCATCCCCATCGTGATCAACCTTCAGGTAGCGGACGCGCCGCAGGCAAGTGCCGTGGCGCGCAACCTGGCCATCCGCCAGGATGTCTTCGAGCGGGTCACCCTGGCTACGGCACCTGACCCGCGTCACGACTCCTACAACGTGGTCCGTTGGCAGTCGCAGCTCTGGCTGGAGCTGGGATGGACGATGACCCTGGTCGAGGGAGGCGCCATGGTCCATACGTTGCGGAGGGTCTACCGATGAGTGACCGCGGAACCCCGCAGCTGGTCGGGCTGGGCGTGCAGGCTGTTACGGAGATAGCCGACCGGCTCGGGCTGACCTGGCAGCTGCGACCCGGTACCGTAGCGTCCTCCATCGCGGCCAGCTCCACTGTCCCGGTGCTTCTTGACGGAGATGAGGCAGCGGTCAGCGCGACCAGCCTGCTCGGTAGCCTGCTCCAGGTCGGAACCCGGGTCATGGTCGAGGCGGTTCCGCCAGCTGGCAACTTCATCGTCGGGTACGCGCTCACCGGATATGTGGCCAACCAGCTCACTCACGATACTCTGGTACGGGCCAGCTCGAACCTGAGCCTGGGCGCAGCAGACGTTCTCGTTCCAGGTACTCAAATCACTGTGACAGTAGCCAACCTGGCTCGCTACAACGCAACCGGGATCTTCGACTTCGACGAGACCGGGGCAGGTACCACTGTATGCCTGGGTAGGCTGTACGTAGACGGGGCCAACCATTCCAGCAACGCACAGGCTCTGCTCGAGGTGACGACCACCAACGACCGGGCCACTGTCGCGCAGCAGTGGGACGGAACGCTCAGTGCCGGTAGCCATACGCTGGAGCTTCGGGGTGCCCGGTCCGCCGCCAACGGGTCCCAGGTTGCCAATGCTACACATACATGTTTACGGGTACAGGTCTACGAGTAGCTATCTAAATGAAAGTCTATGTCCTTCCTGCCGATGCCCAAGGATGTGGGCATTACCGGATAGCTTGGCCCGCCGACGTGCTCCGGGAAACGGGTCTCGACGTAACTATCATGCCGCCGAAAGAGAAGTCCGGTTTCCTGGCCCACGTCGGGCGCCGTGACGACGGCACTGATGTGCTGACCAGTGTCAGCGTCCCGCACGACGCCGAGGTGATCGTGCTCCAACGGCCGGCACACCGGCTCCAGCCTCAGATGATCGAGCTGATGCGGGCCAATGGCATCGCGGTCGTGGTTGACGTTGACGACGACCTGGCCCTGACCCATCCTCGTAACAAGGCGTACGATACCTACTTCCGCAACCCCGGTGGCGACGTGCACTGGCGCCACATGGTCGCCTCCTGCAAGGTGGCGACCCTGGTCACCTGCTCCACCCGCGCGCTGGCCCGCTCCTACGCTCCGCATGGTCGGTTCGAGGTGCTGGACAACTACGTGCCCGAGGCGTACCTCAACCTGAGCGTCGGTGCTCCGACCGCGTTCGGCTGGGCCGGAACCCTCCAGACCCACCCCAACGACCTCCAGGTGCTCGGTAGCGCGGTGCGCGAGCTGGTGGCTGAGGGGCATGAGTTCGTGGTGGTGGGTCCCGGTCGCGGCGTCCGTGACGTACTGCGCCTACCGTCAGAGCCGGTCGCGACCGGCATGGTGGGTCTGGTCGACTGGGCCGCCACCATCGGAGAGCGGATCAAGGTGGGTCTGGTTCCGCTGGACGCGACGGCATTTAACGGGAGCAAATCTCGGCTCAAGGGGATCGAGATGATGTCGGTAGGGGTCCCCTTTACAGCGAGCCCTCGGGAGGAGTACCGTCGGCTCGTACGGGAAGCCGGCTGTGGGTTTCTGGCCGACACCCCCAGGCAGTGGGCCAAACTGGTCCGGACACTGCTGACCGATGAGGCTCTATGGAAGGAGCAGAGCGAAGCGGGACGCGAGTACATGCGCACCCAGACGTACCAGGCCAACGCCTGGCGCTGGGCGCAGGCATGGCAGCGAGCCTACGACATCCAACGAGGAGTGAGCAAATGAGCGGATTAGCACCAATAACTACTTACGGGCAGCTTTCGGAGCTACCAAGACATTCCGTCGTTCAGGATGCCGACGGGAAAGTTTGGTGCATCAAGGATGTCGAGGATGAGATCTGGTTGTGCCCTTTCTCTGACGAGTATGCATTCTTCGTTAAACCTAATGGTGAGGTTTACGCATTGGGCGATACTCCTACGTTGCCATTACGGCCACTCAATACCTCTTGTCGTGATAGCGGATAAAAGTAGGGGAGTGAGCAAATGATTGAAGTCCCGCATCCCCTTACCACGACCCTGATCTATCTGACGATGGGTTCTCCGGCACGGGTGATCGAGAAGGTCTCCGTCGCCGGCCTGGTGATCAGCACTATTGAAACGTACGACATCGGCTGGGAGACCGCCATCGCAGTCGAGGGTAGCGACGACGACTGGCATCCGGTTGAGCGGTATCCGGACCAGGAGACCGCCGAGGCGGGCCACGCCCGGTGGGTCGAGCTGGCTCCTGGCCTCACCGAGGTGACGGACCTGGGGCTACCCGGCTACGTGGAACCGAGACTCGTTTCCCTGATCCGTTGAATGCGGAGCTCTGCAATCAATGCTGGAAGATCAT
>Ga0209843_1000163_pt1 | contig 11740 bp, 14 predicted proteins | sample GWRWS1_20_30_FD_187222 | JGI IMG/M metagenome (GOLD analysis project Ga0209843, IMG submission 187222) | Riverbed sediment microbial communities from areas with vegetation nearby in Columbia River, Washington, USA - GW-RW S1_20_30 (SPAdes)... | ecosystem: Environmental > Aquatic > Freshwater >... | reverse complement strand
CCCCCTGGCCCCGCGAGCCCGCTTCGGCGTGCCTGGCACGCAACTTCGTCTGACGGTTCGCGGCCGGCGGTCGATGGCTCAGTCCCTCCCGATCCCCCACAGCTGGTCGACGGGCCCGATCCCGTGGCCGAGCGGGAGCGCGGCGCGGATCGCCTCTGTGACAAAGACCTTCCCCTCGCGCACGGCGTCGAACAGCTCGTCGCCGCGAGCGAGGTAGGCCGCAATCGACGAGGACAAGGTGCAGCCCGTTCCGTGGGTGTTGGTCGTCGCGATCCGCTCGCCCGCGATCCACTCCATCCGGTCGCCGTCGAAGAACAGGTCGTTGGCTCCGCTCGACCCGGTCAGGTGACCCCCCTTGACCAGCACCGCGACCGGTCCCATCGCCCGGATCGCCTCCGCGGCGTCCTCCATCAGGTCGCCGCTGGTCACAGGGAACCCGGCGAGGCTCGCCGCCTCGGGCAGATTGGGCGTGACGAGCGTCGCGAGCGGCAGGATCCGGTCGCGCAGGGCTCCGACGGCGGCCTCGTCCAGCAGGCGGTCCCCGTGCTTGGACACGGCGACGGGGTCCACCACGAGGTTCGGCACCGCGGTCTCCAGGACGGCGGTCGCCACGGCCTCGACGATCTCGGCCGACGCAAGCATCCCGGTCTTCGCCGCGTCGACCCCGATGTCCGTCACGACCGCGCGGATCTGGTCGGCCACGATGCGGGGCGAGAGCGCCTCGTAGCCGCTCACGCCCTGCGTGTTCTGGACCGTGACCGCGGTGATCGCGGTCATCCCGAACACGCCCAGCGCGCTGAACGTCTTGAGGTCCGCCTGGATGCCGGCGCCCCCGCCCGAGTCCGAACCGGCGATCGACAACGCTCGCGGTCTGGGTGCACGGCCCGTCGGGTCCACGACGGGCAGGCTACCCGCCGGCGAAGTGATCCCAGCCCGCGGCTTCGAGCACCGCCTCCCGGCCGTCGGCGTCCACTCCGGTCAGGCCGGTCCCGTCGGTGATCTCGCCGAGCTCCGACAGGTCCACGCCGAAGCCGGTCTGCAGCTCGTCGCGAGCCGGCCCAACGCCGTCGGCCGGCATCGTCACGAGCAGCTCGTAGTCCTCGCCACCCGAGAGCGCGAGGCTCCGCGCATCCACCCCCAGGAGCGCGGCGCCGCTCGCGAGCGGACCCGAGACCGGCACGGCTCCGAGGTCGACCCGAGCTCCCACCCCGCTCGCATCGCACAGCCGAGAGAGATCCTTCGTCAGGCCGTCCGACAGATCCATCATCGCGCTCGCCCGGGCTCGCGCGAGGACCTGCGCCTCACCGACGCGGGCGACCGGGCGCTCGAGGGCTTCGATCAGCGCGCGGCCCCACGGTTGCGACAGCGCCTCGGCGGCCCGGCCCGCTTGCAGACGTGACAGGGCGAGCCCACCCGCCGCGGCTCCGAGCGACCCGGTCACCGCGATCCGATCGCCCACGCGAGCTCCCGAGCGCACGACCGCGCGTCCCGGCGCGACCTCACCCACGACCGCCACCGACAGGACGACGAGATCCGCCCGGTTGGTGTCGCCGCCGACGAGCGAGAGCGCGTACTCGGCGCACGCGTCGCGCATGCCTCCGTACAGCTCCATCACCCACGCGGCCTCGACGGCGTCCGGCATCCCCATCGCGACCAGCGCGTAGCGGGGGCTCGCCGCCATCGCCGCGATGTCGGAAACGTTCACGGTGACCGCCTTGGCTCCCAGATCGTAGGCGGAGATCGAGCCGCGTTCGAAGTGCACGCCCTCGACCAGCAGATCGGTCGTGAGCACCAGCTGCCCGGCGCCGGCCTCGACCACGGCCGCGTCGTCGCCGAGCCCCACGACGACACCCGGCTCGCTCCCGGAGAGCAGGCGCGAGACGGCTCGGACCAGCTCGTCCTCGGACAGATCCATGCGCCCTCGAAGGCGGCGCCTGCCGGCCGTTCCGGCGGAAGGGCGAAGCACTCGTTGGGTAGGATAGAGCCGCTCCGAGCGTGCCCGGGCTCCGAGCAAGCAGCCTCGCGAGCTACCCTGACGAAGGAGCACCCGTTGAAGGTCGAAGCGCGCACGATCCACGACAACCCCTCCGCGGACGATCTCCGGCGCTTCATCGAAGAGATGCCGCAGAGCCGCGTGACCGAGTTCGGCAACGTGAACGTGCAGACCCGGGTGACCTCTCGCAGCTCCGGGAGCACGTACGTCGTCGCCGAGCGCTCGAGCGGCAAGACGATGACCCGTGACGAGTTCGAGCAGGTCGCGCGGATACAGGACGACTACCTCCGCGACAAGGACGTCATCGTGATCGACGGCTACATCGGCAACGATCCGACCTTCCGCACACGAGCGCGCCTGACGATCGAGAAGGCCAACGCGAACGTCGCCGGGATGCAGCAAAAGCTCTACTTCCCCCGCGAGGACCGCGAGGAGCCGGAGGTGCAGGTCATCTATACGCCGAACCTCGAGGCGGCGGGCTACCCGGACGACCGCGTGATCGCCGTGGATCTCGAGCACGGCGTCACCCGGATCTTGAACTCCGACTACTTCGGCGAGTCGAAGAAGGGCGGCCTCCGGATGTGGAACTCGAAGGTCTACGACCTCGGCGGGCTCGCCCTCCACGCCGGGCTCAAGGTGGTGCCGACCGGCGACGGCGAGAAGGTGTTCATGATCATCGGGCTCTCCGGGACCGGCAAGACGACCACGACGTTCACGACGCAGAACGACTCGCTGCCGGTGCAGGACGATTTCGTCGCGCTCATGCCCGGCGGCAAGCCGTACGGGACCGAGAACGGTTGCTTCGCCAAAACGTTCAGCCTGGACCCCGACTTCGAGCCCAACATCTACAACGCGGTCGTGAGGCCCACCACGTACCTGGAGAACGTGTACCAGGACGAGCACGGCAAGGTGAACTTCTTCGAGCAGAGCCACACGCAGAACGGCCGCGCGGTGTTCCGGATGGACGACCTGGCGAGGTACCGGGATGCGACGGAGGTCGGCACGGTGGACTACCTGTTAATCCTCAACCGGAACGAGAACCTCATCCCCGCGGTGGCCAAGCTCGACCAGGAGCAGGCGGCCGCGTACTTCATGCTCGGCGAGACCACCGGGACCTCGGCGGGGGGCGCCTCGGAGGCGGGCAAGTTCCTCCGGGTCCCCGGCACGAACCCGTTCTTCCCGCTCCCCCACGGGCTCCAGGGCAATCGGATCCTCGAGCTGCTCGCGACGCATCCGGTCGAGACCTACCTGCTCAACACGGGACGGGTCGGGGGCGACGACGGGGAAGAGCGCTCGAAGAAGGTGAGGATCCCGCACACTTCAGCCTGCGTGGAAGGGATCGCCGAACGGACGATCTCCTGGTCCGAGGACGAGGACTTCGGCTACCGGATCGCCGACGCCGTGCCAGGGTTCGACGACACCGAGCTCCTGCAGCCCCGGCGCTTGTACGAGCGCGAAGGGCGCCTGCAGGAGTACCGCGGGATCGTGGATCGCCTGAAGGCGGAACGCGTCGCGCATCTCGAGGGGTTCGTCGAGCTCTCGCCCGAGATCGTGAAGGCGGTCGGTTAGCCCTCGGGCCCGTCGGCCGGAGAACGTCGCCCCAGGAACCATCCACCCAGCAGCTGCATCACACCGAGGACGAGCGGCACCAGCAGGTACCAGCGGAACGCCTGGAGGTCGTCGAGCGCCGCCCTGCCCTGGACGTCGATCGAGGCGTAGATCAAGAAGAAGCCGGCGAACGCGAACCACAGCCCGATCCTTCCCGTCAGGTAGAGGGCGTACAACAGGTGGTCGGTGACGTCGGTCCCCTCGAACGGTCTCCGGCTCCAGTACCAGACGGCGCGCAGCCCGCCGAGCACCAACAGGCCGGCGATCGTGAGCTCGACGATCCTCACGCGCGCGAGCCCGCCGAGCGCGCGAGCGCCGACACCACCTGTTCGTCGGTGGTCTGATCGAAATCGCGGTACCACTCGCCTACCGCCAGGAACGGCTGCGGCGTCTCGAGCACCACGACCTGGTCGGCCTCGGCGCGGAGCCGCTCCAGCGACTGCGGTGGGGCGACCGGAACCGCCAGCACCACGCGCTCGGCGCCCCGCGCCCGGGCCCACCTGAGCGCGGCGACGGCCGTGCTCCCCGTCGCCACGCCGTCGTCCACGACGATCGCGACGCGGCCTTCCACCGGTTGCGGCGGACGACCACCTCGGTATGTGTGCTGTCGGCGTTCGATCTCGGCCTCCTGTTCGGCGATCTCGCGTTCGATGTACCGATCGGTCACACCGAGCGCGCCGACCATCCTCGGATCCAGGACGCGGATGCCGGGCGCCACGGCCCCGATCGCGAGCTCCGGGTTGCCCGGTGCACCGATCTTGCGTGGCACGACGACGTCGAGGGGTGCTCCGAGCTCGCGGGCGATCACCTCGCCGACGATCACGCCGCCTCGCGGGATGGCGAGCACGACGCACTCGGACCCGGCCAGATGCGCGAGGCCCTTCGCGAGACGCTCCCCCGCGTCGATGCGGTCGGCGAAGATCAACGATCCTCCTCGAGCTCGCGGCGTTTGTCGGGAACGATCCTCTCCGGGGGCGGCATCGGCTTGCGGATGCGGCGGTAGACCGCGAGCGGATCGGCCTCGCGCTTGGCCCGTTTCCTCTTCGAGGTCACCCCTCGATTATCGGCCCGGGCTCAAGCTTCCGGCACGACGACGGCCCGCAGGTCGTCGGGCGTGAGGGTTTGTCGGGCTCGGGGTGCCCGCATAGCATGGGCGTTCCGCGAACGAGGGAGGTCAGCGTGGTTCAGGCCTACATCCTGATCCAGACCGAGGTCGGCAAGGCCGCCCAGGTCGCCAAGGAGGTCCGCGACATCGCCGGTGTCGCCGAGGCCGAGGACGTGACGGGCCCCTACGACGTGATCGTCCGCGCGGAAGCGAAGAACGTCGACGAGCTAGGCAAGCTCGTCGTCGCCAAGATCCAGGGTGTCGAGGGGATCACGCGGACGCTCACCTGCCCCGTCGTCCATCTGTAGGTCCGAGCCGGCCGCGTCGGGCGTCTCCTCTCAGAAGCCCGTGCCCCGCTTGCGTTCGGCTTCGTGCCGCTCGATCGCGAGCTCGATGAGCCGGTCCACGAGATCCGGATAGGTCAGCCCCGACGCCTCCCAGAGCCGCGGGTACATCGAGATGCTCGTGAAGCCCGGGATCGTGTTCACCTCGTTCAGGAACAAGCGGCCGTCCTGCATCAGGAAGAAGTCGACGCGCGCCATCCCGGTGCAGTCGATCGCTCTGAACGCGGCGACGGCCAGGCGCTGGATCTCCTCGAGCGTCTGCGGTGAGATCTCGGCGGGGATGATGAGCTCGGCGCCGTGTTCGTCGAGATACTTGGCCTCGTAGTCGTAGAACGCGTGGCCGCGAGGGACGATCTCCCCCGCGACCGAGGCCACGGGGTCGTCGTTGCCGAGGACGGAGACCTCCAGCTCCCGCGCCCCGGTCGCCGCGCGTTCGAGCACCGCCTTGCGACCGAAGCGGAACGCCTGCTCGAGCGCCCCTCGCAACCGCGACGCCTCCTCGACCTTCTCGATCCCGATCGACGAGCCGAGGGCGGCCGGCTTGGCGAACAGCGGGTAGCCGAGGTGCGCGGCCCGTGCCTCGACAGCCTCGGGATCTTCCTCCCAGTCGCGCTCGAGCACCGCGTCGTACGGCACGCCCGGGAGCCCGGCGGCGGCGAACAGGACCTTCTGCACCGCCTTGTCCATCCCGACCGCCGAGGCGAGCACCCCGGCGCCGACGTACGGCACCCCGGCCATCTCGAGGAACCCCTGGATCGAACCGTCCTCCCCGTATGGTCCGTGCATCATCGGGAACACGACGTCGATCCGCGTGCGCGATCCGTCCGCCGCGACCAGCGCCTGGGACCCGGGCTCCTGGTCGAGCGAGATCTCGGCGCCCGGATGTGGAGCGACGCCCGGCAGCGCTCCCGGTGCGGCGCCCGCGGACAGCGCCGGCGGGCCCGCGGGCATCAGCTGCCATCGACCGTCCTTCGTGACGCCGATCGCGAGCACCTCGTACCGATCGGGGTCGAGCGCGTCGATCACCGACCGGGCGGAGATGACGCTGATCTCGTGCTCGGCCGACCGACCGCCGAACACGACCGCGACGCGGCGCTTCATACCTTCTCCAGCGCGCGCTCGACGTCCTGGATCAGGTCCTCGACGTCTTCCAGCCCGACGCTCAGACGGACGAGACCGTCGGCGATGCCCGCGGCCCGACGAGCCTCGGCGTCGAGCTGCCGATGGGTCGTCGACGCAGCATGACAAACGAGCGTGTGGATCCCGCCGAGGCTCGCCGCCACCCAGACGAGCTCGAGGGCGTCGCAGAAGCGCTGGCCGGCCTCCACCCCGCCCTCGACCTCGAACGCCGCCATCCCGCCGAACCCCCGGGGGAGCATCCGCATCGCGATGTCGTGCTGCGGATGCGAGGAGAGCCCCGGATAGCGAACGCGCGAGATCTTCGGATGCGCCTCGAGCCACGTGGTGAGCGCGAGGGCGCTCTCGCTGTGGCGGTCCATACGGATCTGCAGCGTCGACAGGCCGCGCATCGACAGCCAGGCCTCGAGCGGGGCCATCGTGCCACCGGTCTCGATCACCGTGGACCGCAGGCCGGCCATCCGCTCCTCGGAGGTGCAGACGACGCCGCCGATCAGGTCGTTGTGACCGCCGACGTACTTGGTGGCCGAGTGGAGGACGTAGTCGAACCCGAACGCGGCGGGGCTGCACAGGTACGGCGACGCGAACGTGTTGTCGACCGCGCTCGCGACACCCGCCTCCGACGCGACCGCGCCGAGCGCCTCGAGATCCGCGACGGTGACGTTCGGGTTCGCGATCGTCTCGACGTAGAACAGCTTCGAGCCGGCCAGGGCCGCGCTCACCGCGTCGTGATCGTGGGGGCTCACGAACCGGACGTCGATCCCGTAGCGAGGGAGGACATGCGCGAACAACGAGTAGGTCCCGCCGTACAGCTCGCTGCTCGCGACGATCGTGTCGCCGCTCGCGGCCAGGGTCGTCGCGACCGTGTGGATGGCGGCCATCCCCGACGCGAAGGACAGGGCCGACTCGGTCCCCTCCAGCTCGGCCATGACGCGTTCGAACGCGAGGAGCGTCGGGTTCCCGTAGCCCCGCGTGTACGTGTACCCCGGCCGGCGGAAGTTGATCGTCTCGGCGAACCCGTCCGAGGTGTCGAACCGGAACGTCGAGGTCTGGAAGATCGGAACGCTCGGCGTCTCCTGTTCCATCGGGGGCAGCGCCTGGCCGTGGATCGCCCGGGTGGAGAAGCCTCGATCGCGTTCGACCGGCATCGACCCAGCCTACCCGGGGGTCCAGCGGGTCGGGTATCGAGCGCGTAGGTCCGCCACGAGCTTGTCGAGCTCGCCCATCAGGTCGTCGGTGAGGGTCCTGAGCCTCCGCGCGTCGGGCTCACCATCCAGCCGCTCGGATGGGTCGAAGGGCTCGCCGGCGACCACCCAGATCGGCCGTCCGAACGTGAGGCTCTGGCGCCCGGACCGACGCCAGACGAACTGGCCCCCCCACGTGGCGACCGGGAGGATCGGGACCCCCGTCGCGACGGCGAGTCGGACCGCACCGGTCTTGCCGCGGCCCGGTGAGAAGTCCTCGTGGGTCGTGGTGGTCGTCCCCTCGGGGTAGATCACGACCACCTCGCCGCGCTCGACAGCCCGGCCCGCGTCCTCGAGCGGAGATCGGTCGCCCGTGCCGCGCTCGACCGAGATCTGACGCGCGCCGCGCAGGACCGTCCCGACGAACGGCGCGTCGAACAGCTCCTGTTTGGCGAGGAACCGTGGGCGGCGGCCCGCCTTGACCACGAAGTAGCCGTGCGCGAGCGGGTCAACGTACGACAGGTGGTTCCCGGCGACGATGACCGGGCCCTCCACGGGGATCTTCTCCAAGCCCTCCAACCGCCAGTTGAACCAGAGCTGCATCGGCGGGACCAGCGCGAGCTCCGCCGCTCGGTACCAGGGCTCCACGACGCGCCTCCCTTCGGGCGGGCGATGCTACCGCGTCCTCCGCCCGGCGGCCTTCCGCCCCGGACGGTGCGAGAAGCCCCGCGGGTACTAGCCTCTAGCCCATGCGCGTCGTCGCCGTGCCCGTGAAGTCGCTCTCGCGCGCCAAGACACGGCTCTCGCCGGCCCTGACGGGGCTCGAACGCGGAGCCCTGACCCTCGCGATGCTCGAGGATGTCCTCGATGCTGCGCTCTCGGTCCCGGGGTGGGAGACGTGGGTGATCTCGCCCGACGAGGTCGCGCTCGAGGTCGCGGCCGGCCGCGGGGCCCGCCCCATCCCTGAGGCCAAGCCACCGCTCGCCAACGCGATCCGGCAGGTCGAGGCGAAGGCGAAGCAGGACGGTGCCACCGCGCTCGCGGTGCTGCCCGCTGACGTCCCGCTCGTGACCGTCGACACGCTGCACGAAGCGCTCCGGACGCTCGGCGCCGTCGTCCTCGCCCGATCGGCGGACGGCTCCGGCACCAGCCTGCTCCTCCGCCGGCCCCCGAGGGCGATCCCCGCACGGTTCGGACCCGATTCGTTCCGTCGTCACCTCGAGCTCGCTGCCGAACGTGGTCTGCCCGTCTCGGTCGTCGAGCGTCGCGAGCTGTCGTTCGACGTCGATCGCCCGGACGATATCCTCACGCTGCTCGCCGACGGCCGGCGGGGGCGGACCCGCGAGGTTTGCCTGCAGATGGATCTCGGCGCGCGCCTGCGCGCGTAGCGGAGGGTCGATGGCTCAGGGAACGATCAAGGACTTCGACGCCGCCGAGCGGACGGGGAGCCTCCTGATGGAGGACCGCGCTGAGGTGGCGATCGACGCGGTCTCGGTCGAGGGCTCGGGCCTGCTCTCCCTGCGGATCGGCCAGCGCGTGAGGTTCGACCTCGTCGAGGAGTCGGGCAGGAAGGTCGCGAGGAACCTCCAGATCGTCACGCTCTGACGAAACGCGCGACGAGCGACTAACGTTTGGCGGAGACGCGCCGCCGCTTGGAGGCGACCATCTCTCGGAACTCCTTGCCGGCGGTGAACCACGGCAGGTCGCGCGCGGGGACGACGATCGGTGTCGACGGTTTCCGGGGGTTCCGCGCGATCCTCTTGTTGCGGCGCTTGCGCTCGAAGGTTCCGAACCCGACGAGCGACACCCGCTCGCCGCGGGAGACGGCCTCTCGGACCACGTCCATGGACGAATCGATCATCCGACCCACGTCCGCCTTGCTCGCCCCCGTCCGTTTCGCAACCTCGGCGATCAGTCCGTTCTTGTTCACGTCGCCACCCCCAGGATCCGCCTTCCGCACCGTACGCACTCGTCGGGCCGCTGGTCAATGCCGCGTTGGCGTGCAACCATCTTGCCCATGAGAAGGGCCTCGACGCTACTGGTTTCCCCGATCGCGCTCCTCCTACTCGTGGGGTGCACACAGGGATCCGAGCGGGATCTCGCGCGGTACTACGACGATCGAGGCCTGTTCGTGGTGAACCTGCCCGCGGCCAACGACGTCACGGTGACGCCGCCCCAACCGGCCCAGGACGGTCCGGGTCTGCTCACCGGTGTGATCTCCAGCCCCCCCGCACCGAGCCCGTCCCCCCAGGCTGCGATCGGGGGCTTCGACGCGGCCGCGAGCGGCCAACCGGACCAGACCGTCTATCAGGCCTTCGCGGTGACGGCCGACGAGTTCGACGACCTGGATCAGATGGCGCTGTACTTCCTCACCGGCGATCCCCTTTTCGACGTGGTGATCGACGACCCGGCGAGGCTCGACGGCTCGCCCGCGAGGCTGATCGTCGCCGACGCGCGCGAAGGCGGCGAGGTCACCTCGAGCGTCGCCGCGGCGATGACGCTCGGAGACGGCGAGACCGGGTACCTGATCGCCGCGATCTTCCCGCCGGGCGGGTGGGACACGGAACGCGCCGACTTCGAGCGGATCGTCCGGTCGTTCCGATCCGACGTACCGCCGGGGGTCGAGACGTTCCCCGTGGCCGGCCAGGCCCCCTGATAGCATCGAAACCCCACTGGCCCGTGGGGTAACGGTAGCCCGGCTGACTCTGGATCAGTTAGTCCTGGTTCGAATCCAGGCGGGCCAGCAACCCCCCGCCGGCGCTCGGGTGATCGTCCCCGAATGGCTCCCGTGTTCGAACGCTACGGTCTCGGGTCTAGGATCAACGGCGGGAGTGGCTCCTGGCCGAAATCGAACTCCTTCAGCAGGTCGCCGAGGATCGATGCGTTCTCGCGGACCGTCGGACGCGAGTCGGGTCGGCTGAGCGTCGCGGGGTTCAGTCGCTCCCGGTCGAGGAACAGGTCCTCGATGAGTTTCAGGTAGGCGTCGAACGACAGCGTCTGCGAATCGATCAGGCCGGCGCGAGCCCACGGGCTCATCAGCAGCCCGGGGACGCGTATCCCGTACCCGTTCAGATCCACCCGAGGGGGCCTCACGTGATCGTAGAAGCCCCCCCAGTCGTCCCACGTGAGGAAGACCGCGGTCTCGTTCCAGTCGGGACCCTTCATCAGGGCGTTCACCACGTGGGTGACGTGGGCCTGACCCCTCCAGATCGGCGCGCCCGACGCCGGGTGCTCGCCGACCCCGTTGTACGGCATGACCCACGAGACCGAGGGCAAGGTCCCGTTCGCGGCGGCCTTGTAGAACTTCGCGTGGTCCTGGATCCGGTCCATCTGGCCCGTTTCCCTGATCGTCGTGAACCACGGCAACGGGTTCTGCTGCAAGGCGGTGCGTTTGCGGCCTTGGTCCGGGCACGGGTCGAAGAAGCACGTGTCGTCGCCGACGTAGTACCCCCACTCGACGCCTTGCTCCCACAGGAGATAGGTGATGTCGGTCCACGCCCAGATCGGGACGTCCTCGCGAGACTGCATGGTCTGGAATTCCTCTCCCAGGTCGAGGTTCGAGACGCAGGACATGGGGTCGCGCGCAACCGAGCACCGCGCGGCCCAGGCCGACACCAGGAACAGGTGTGCCGGCAATGTCCACGAATCGGCGGGGGCGAACATGCGATCTTGCAGGACGAACTCCTCGGCGTAGCGCCAATAGTTCGGGATCTCCTTGGCTGTGTGGTAGCTCATGACGTCCGGCTGACCCTGGGGCCCGAGGTGATCCAGACAGCGCGTGGCGCCCCGATGGTCGGCGCAGTACTGGGGAGCGTCGATCACCGTCCTCACGAACCCGTCCATCCTCCCGCCGTTGACGTCGAGCTCCGAATGACGCTGACCGTGCGGGCCCCCCTCCTGCAGCTGCTCGGAGGTGTGATACGGACGGACGCACGCGTGTGCGATCGGGTCGGGCACGCACACGGAGGGCCTGCCGTTGCGCATAGGGAAACCGTTCGCGCCCGGGAACGTTCCGAAGTAGTGATCGAAGGAGCGGTTCTCCTGGACGATGAAGACGAGATGCTTGAGGTTGAGTCGCGCCTGCTCGAGCTTCGTCAGCTCGGGACCGGACGACGACGAGGACGAGGGTCCCGCCGAGCTCGACTTCGGGGGTCCGGTCTCACCTGAGGCGGCGCTGCACGCGGCGGCGAGCAACGCGGCGAGTACCAGCGCGACGAGGGTTCGGGGCGGGCGAACCGGGTTCGAGCACATCGACCGCCGAGGGTACCAATCGACGGCGGTCCGAAGGGGATGGTCGGCCATCACGCCGGGTCCTGACGCGCTTTCGCGGCGCTAGGATGACCGCCGGCCCGCCCCCAAGGAGCTGTCG
>Ga0209843_1000162_pt1 | contig 11743 bp, 11 predicted proteins | sample GWRWS1_20_30_FD_187222 | JGI IMG/M metagenome (GOLD analysis project Ga0209843, IMG submission 187222) | Riverbed sediment microbial communities from areas with vegetation nearby in Columbia River, Washington, USA - GW-RW S1_20_30 (SPAdes)... | ecosystem: Environmental > Aquatic > Freshwater >... | reverse complement strand
AGGGTGACGGTGGTCGGCTTCCAGTCGCTGTTGGAATCCCTCGCTGGTGTGGCACCGGACACTGTGGACGATCAGACTCCACCGTTTCTACTGGGCCTCGACGAGGCGCGGGCCGAGCGTAGCGAGGTGGTTCGGGAAGTCGCCGATGCCCAAAAGCTGCACGACGAGGCCAGCCGCCGGGTGCGGGCCGCCGCCGACGAGCTGGCGCAGTACGCGCAGGACGAACGATTTGACGAGGTCCGTAGCTCGGTCCGCAAGCAAATCCTTGCGGTGAACCGGGACACGATGCCCGAGTACGCCACGCACTGGGAGGAGGCGCTTAAGCCCCGCCTGCGCACGCTCAACGACGACCTCGCGCAGATCGGTGAGCACCGCTCCAGCATCGTCAGCCGGCTGCAGGGCATGGTCGACAACGGGTTGCGGACATTGCGCCAGGCCCAGCGGCTGTCCAAGCTCCCCGCGGCGCTCGGCGACTGGGCCGGCCAGGAGTTCCTGAGGTTCCACTTCGCGGAGTCTGACCCCAGCGCGCTGCAGGAGAAGCTCGGACTGGTTGTCGACGACACGGCGGTCGCGGTGCGGGACGACAAGCAACGCCAGAGGATCGATGGCATGGCGATCGTGCTCAAGGGCGTGTTCGCGGCGATGCCCAAGGGCGTCACGGTCGAGATGCTCAAGCCCGATACCGTCCTGCGCAACGAGCGGGTCCGGGTCGCCCAGGTCCACGACGTCTTCTCCGGCGGCCAGCACCTCACCGCCGCGATCATCCTTTACTGCACTATGGCCGCGTTGCGCGCCAACGAGCGCGGCCAGGCGAGCCGTGGTCATGCCGGCGTGCTCTTTCTCGACAACCCGATAGGCCGCGCCTCTGCCGGCTACCTGCTTGACCTGCAACTGGCGGTCGCTCGGGTATTGGGCGTCCAGCTTGTCTACACCACCGGGCTATTCGACATCAATGCGCTCTCCGTCTTCCCCCTCATCGTGCGGTTACGTAACGATGCCGATCTGCGCGCAGGACTGAAGTACCTGTCGATCGACGATGCGATCCGTCGCCCGCTCGATGACATGGACCGGGGTGCCGAGGACGAGCACCGAGTCTCGGCGACGCGTCTTTTCGTCCGGCCCCGGGCGAGCATGTCGTGATCGGCTCGGATCGGGCGGAACGGATCCGCGCGGCATTGAAGGGCTGGCCGCGACAGCGGGTCATGATCGAGGACCTCTGGCGGGTGCTCGACTCGGTCGACCCGGCGACGAGGCCTTTGCTGGAGCGCCGGCAGCTGCTGGCCCAGGCACTCGACGAGCTCGTAGCCAGTGGCCATATCTCACTTCCCGGTCAGCGGTCGTTCGACCGCACCGAGCAGCCGCCACTGCCCCTGTTCGTCACCCTGCCGCGCCCGAAAGATGTCAAGGATTCGCCGGCACCGGTCCTGTGGCACCCGGCGCTGGCCTGGGCGGCCGACGCCGCGCTGGCGGCGACCCAGCGGACCGCCCTGAAGCGGATCAACGACTTGCTATTCACCGGCGACCGGTCCTTGATAGTGCCGCTGCGCGAACGTTCGCTGGAGGTCCTGGGTGACGAGAAGGCGATCGACCGGCTGGTACTCACCGACCTGTTCGGCCCGGGACGCCTCACCCTCGACCTGCTTGGCGCCCGCCGGGTCACGCCTCCATTCCACCGCGTGCGCGTCTCCGCAGGGCCGATCCTGCTCGTCGTTGAGAACAGCGACACATTCGATTCGCTGCAATCCGCTCTTCGATCACGCCCCGGGCGAGTAGGGCTGGTTGGGTGGGGTGCCGGAGCGGCATTCACCGCCTCCGTGCTCTCGTTCAACGCCCATACGGAGGGCGTCACTGACATCGCGTATTTCGGCGACCTCGACCTCAACGGTCTACGCGTCCCCGTCGCCGCGAGCCGGATCGTCGAGGCGAACGGCCTGCCAGCCATCCGCCCCGCAGCAGGGCTCTACGAGGCCTTGCGCATTGCTGGCCGCAGTCAAACCGGTCAGCCTACCGTTGATGAGACGACCGCCGTAACCCTCGCGAATTGGCTACACCCACGAGACCGTGCGTGGGCGATCGAGCTGCTCCGTGCCGGCGCCCGTCTTGCCCAGGAGGCAGTGGGCACGGCTTACCTGAGCCGACACGACGGCTGGCTCTGCGACCTCCAGTAACCCGTGCAAGCGGCTGCGAACTGCGATCCGTGCGCGTCCACGGGCCTAAGGCCGGCAGCGTCTGGTGGCCATCACTATTGCGCACGACGGAGTGGGAAGCGCTTGTCGCTACGCGCCGAGGACGGCCAGCAGGGCGTTGGTGGGAACGAGATAGCGACGGCCGATGCGCAGGATGGTGACGGGGAAATCTCCTCTCTTGGCGAGTTGGTATGCCTTGCTGCGTCCGATGCCAAGGATGGCCCCGGCGGTGGCCACGTCGGTTGTGAGGTCGAGCTCGCGGACCGCTTCGGCCGTCCATGCTGTCGTCGTGGCCGTTCGCGTCGGGGTGGTCATGGTTGTAGTTCTCCTGCCCGTGGTGGTTGGGTGGTCGCTCGCCTGGCGGCGTGCTATGTGGTGTTCGATCGCTACACTGCGCGCCGGCCGCCACGCGGACCATCGCGATTCGATCGGGCCACGGCGCGTTGATCCTGTTTGCGGTCCACCCCGTTGGGCCGTGAGGGCCAGGGGTCGTGATCCAGGCGCTTGGTTTTGCGGTGTCAGGCCTTGACCACGGGCTCGGTCCAGGGCTGGGCAGTGGTCCAGGCCACGAGCGTGGACCGGCGTCCGTCTGGACCAAGGCTTGGAGCAGCGCATCACCGTGGACCACGCCCCGCCTGACATGCGCGCCATGGACCACGCGCTATGGACCAGGGACGTGGTCCAGCCGATGGACCAACGGTCCGCTCTGGTCCACGCCCTGGACCAGGATCGTGGACCAAGCTGGACCAGCTCCGCCTGGTTGGGTCCAGCGACGTTGGATCAGTTGCGCACGCCGATGCACCAATCTGTGCGGCGTACGGGTTGACCTGCTGATTTCCGCGACACGCGGCATGGACTTGCGTTTGGTCCAGGCAAGGCGGAAACGTGGTCCATGGGGCCTTGGCGCAGGCCATGGTTGGTCCAGCGCGTTGGTCCACGCCCGGTGGACCACCGGGCCCGTTTGTCCAGTGCCATGGTTCAGGAGCTTGGTCCGGCGGCTTGGTCCAACGGTCGGCCCGAACTGGTCCGATGCGCTGGCGCTGCCTTGCCGGCCTTGGTGTCCGCCGTCGACAGCGTGCCGACCCGTCGCCGGGCCGCGAGCGGAAACTTCGCCAAGCGCCGGGGGTACGTCCGGCCGACGCCACCTCGTGTGTGAATAGGACGGCCAGGGGGCATGCCGCCACGCCTGCTGGCGTCGAGCAAGCGGGCCTTCCTTGTTCGCGTCCCCTTCGCGCGTGGACGTGTGGCCACCAACGTAACGCGCCCCAACAATCTGTAACGAAGCGGGCAAGCGCGCGGGTGGAAGTCTGGCTGGAGAGGTGGCGTCTGGTGCTGCGCTCAAGGTGAGGCCAGCGAGACGGTGTTTGGGAAGGGCGTTGCGCGGCAAGCTTTTCGTTCAAGATCAAAAGCAGTACGGCCGTCCTGCCTCGTTGGCCTTCATGCGGCGCCCGGCTCCTCCGTCGCCGGGTAATTGGATTGGCCACGGTGGCGACTGGCACAATCGCGTATTCGGTTGACGCGTATTCCATGAAGGTGGCCCCATATCCTGGTGACGTTCGGTCACGGGCAGCCGTACGAAGGCCCAGAGGGGGTCCTGTCGGCCGTCGTCACGGCCTTGACGCCGTGGACTTTCCGATCCGGGCATCGCGCCAGCCCGGCCATTACTGGCGAACTGCGGTGACGGACGGTGTCCATGCGCGTGTCGCGTTGGGTGCGGCGTTCTCGCATCTGATGCGAAGCGGGCGCGTAGCCGCAGCTCGGCCGGGTACTGACCGTTGCCCTTCATGTCGATGTGTGGCTACCTGGCGTGGACCCTCACATCTGTTGCCGTGTCGGCGAATCCAGGTCTGACCGTACGCAAACCAGTGCGTGTTCGCATCGGATCGAACAGCACCCACATGGAGCGAGATGTAGTTCCGGTGACCCGGAACGCCCGACCGAGCGCGGTCGGGCAGTACGGGTCGCCGGCGGTGCCGCCGAGCGTGAACCGTCGTGCGGGAGGCGCGCGAAGGGGGCGCATTCGGCGCTCATCATCCTTCGCATGGACGACACCTTCACCGCTGACAACACCTTGCCCGCCAGCGATGCAGCGGGCGAGCCGTTCGGGATCAACGGACGGTTACGCCCGTACCACCGCTCCGGCCGCACGCTGCGGCTCCACGCCCGTTTCTCCGGGCAGGAGCGGGCAGAGATCGAGGCTGCGGCGGCCACGATCGGGATGACCGCGACCGGCTTCATAGCGGAGGCGGCAATTCAAGCTGCTCGCGGCACGCCGATGGTGCTTGACGCCACCGTTCAGGATCGCGAGGCGCTGGCGCGGCTGCAGCGCCGCCTATTCGAGGCCCGGACCGCGGTGAATAGGTTCGGCACCAACGTCAACCAGGCGGTGGCCAAGCTGCACTCAACCGGCCAGCCTCCGGCGGAGGATCTCGTGCACGCCGTCAGGCTGTGCACTCGCGCGGTGCACAGCCTCGATGAGGTGATTGACGAGGTGCACCGGCGGCTGCGGTGATCACTCTTCGAGATCGTGCGGCACCCTCGAGTTGGACCGGGAGCGGTGCCTGTTGTCCGGCCGGGCGCCGGGGCACATGAGAAAGGTCCACGCTCCAGCGGTAGCCATGCCGGGTCAGACCTGGGCCGACGGACACGCCTGTACCGTGGTCCGAGGAGAGTCGAGATCGTTGGGGCGGCAACTGATGGATAGGCGGGCCACGCAACGGCCGCTTGGCGCTAGTGCCCGGCGTGAGGCGTCAGCGCGGCGGGAGCGCCAGTCGGCCGGGACTCGGCGCAGTCCATCGTCAGTCACCAAGGCGCCGGCGAGTGAGGCTGGGCCGGCCGGAACGACGAGGATGTTCGCCACCGTGATGCCGGGTCTTGCTCGCGTCGCGAGTCAGGTGCTTGGTGGCCTTCCCGGCGTTGCTGTACACGACCACGGGTTCGATGGGCGGTCCGACGTGATCTTGTTCGACGCGGCGCGGGGAAGCCGCGACGAGGTGTTCGATCTCGGTCTGACGGAGGATCTGTTCGTCGAGGTGGGTCGCACGCTGCGCTCGGAAGGGGACCGACCGAACTGGATCGCTGGCCGGATCTGGCGCCCGGAACGAGTTCAGCGAGCGTTGTCGGTGTGGGCAAACAAAGTACGACCGCTGAGCGGGACGATGACCTTCCGGGTCATCGTGCGGGTCCTTCAGGAGCGCTCGTTCTTGCGCACGGAGCTGCGACGCCAGTTCACCGATGTCATCCAGTCTGACAAACCCAAATGGCGCGTCGACGACCCGGGGCAGATCGAGGTCTGGGTCAGCGAGTACACTTCCGGGCGCTTCGTGGCAGGGCTGCGCCTTTCGGATGTTCGTATGCGTCAGCACGAGGGCCGGGCAGTGGAACGGGAAGGCGCGCTGCGGCCTACAGTCGCGAGTGCGATGGTGGCCCTGGCGGGAGTGCCCGATGGCGTTCTTCTCGACCCGTGCTGCGGGTCGGGGACCATTCTGAGCGAGGCCGCCTCGGCTGGCTGGACCGTGCGCGGTCTCGACATCGACCCAGAAGCAGTACGCATCACCCGCGAGAATGTGCGCGATGCAACCGCCGACATCGGTGACGTCCGGAAGCTCGACCTCGAGGACGCGAGCGTCGGGGCCTGCGCCTCCAACCTGCCCTTCGGGAAGCGGTACTCGGTTCAGGGTGAGATGGAGGCGTGGTTGCGGGTCGCGTTGCGGGAGATCGTCAGAGTGACACGTCCGGGCGGGCGCGTCATCTTGCTCGCCCCCGGGGTCCCTCGTTCTGTCGTCCCGGCTGGGTTGAGAAAGCTCGATCGGCACCAAATCCGTCTTCTCGGACTCAAGACCACCATCTGGGTCTTCGAGCGCCTCGGTTAAGCCGTGCGACTAGCCCGGCTAGTCACGGCCGCGTACGTCCAAGCAGATCGGGCGGCGTACTTACGTCGATGTAGGTGGCTGACCGACCCTTGCTCATGCGGCGACTCCGCGCCGGGGTGATGCCATGCTTTGTCTTCAGTGTGGTGGCCCAAGACCACCATGACGCCAAGGGGACGAAGATCACGCATGAAGCTCTCTGAGATCATCGACCAGGTACAGGTTCGGGCGCCAGCGTCGGGCGGCGACGTCACGTCCGAGGCGCTCAACCGAGGCTGGCTGCTGCCGTTTGCCGAGGGTCAATATGTATACGGCCCGGAATGGACGGCGCTGACCCGTTGTCTCCAGGCAATCTTGTTGACCAATCAGGGCTGTCGAGACGCTTGGCGGCTGGACCTGGCGACGTGAGCAGGCGGGCGATCTGGACGGTGCCTTCCGGGCGATCGAGTTCGCGCGTGTGGAGCACATTTGGATCGCACCCCCCGGGCTCGCGACCGAGATCCGTAACACGGTCCTTGCGACGATCACCGACACGATCACAGCGCTCGGCCTCTCTGTCCAGACAGTTGTCGGCGAGCCCTGCATGCCAATCGAGGAGATCGACGAGCGCCGAGAGCGGGCCACCTCGGCTACCGATGTTCCGTCATCGACATCGAAACCCGAGTCCGGCCTCAACGCGACGAGCGGGTGATCACACCCCAGGACTTCGACGAGATAGGCGGCTGCACGGTCGAGGGCGACCATCACCTGATCTCGTTCGATATCCGACGAGACGACGGCGGACCTCTGTGGAGCGGCTGCTGTGGCATCGGGCTCAACCGGCTTGCGATTGGTTTTCTTTTCCAGCACGGCTTTGACCCGTCCGACTGGCCCGATGAGGTCTCGAAGGCAGTCTTGGACGCGGTGCCGTTGAGCCACCCTGGGCCGGTACCGCCCGGACCGTTCGGTGCGATACGGCTCCATCGGGTTGTGGTGCGCATACGGGCGCCCGGCCCGCCGGGCCCGGGCCACCGGGAAAGGGTTGACCACCGGCCCGTGCCGGCCTCCAGGTGCAGACCGTAGAACGAGCGCAGCACCGTCTCGCTGTGCGCCCGCACCGAGGGCGCATAACTGGTGCGGATGGTTGCGATGTTTGGCGAGACGGTCGCAGCGGCGCGGTTGCGTCGACGCCAATGCGTGCGCAGCGGCTTGCCCGCCACCTGCATCCAGCGGCAGAAGTCACGCGCCTCGACCTGGCTCACCCGGTCCCACTCCACCCCGGCCGCCCAGAGGAACCGGAACCACCGCAACAGGTCCATGCCGTGGGAGCGCACCGTCAACGTCGACCGGCCCGCCGCCTGCAGATCGCGGAAGAACGCCGAGACCGCCTCCACCGCAACACCGTCGGGATCAACAAGACGATAGGGCTCCCACTCGCTCCCCGTCGCGGTCAGGGCACCGACCTGACGCACCCTCAATGAAGCCAGATCCCTCGATGTGCTCGCCACATGCGAAACAACGACCCAGGCACGAAACCGTCACTGACCTGCGAAAAGCCCATCCGTAGTTCAGTTAACAGGTCGTATGACACCACCCGCCGGCCGCCATTATCTCCGAGATCTCCGACTGGGATTGGTCTGTCACCGCCGCAATGCGCCTCTGCGATACGCCGTACTTCTGCAGGATCCGATACACGGCGGCGATGTCGCGCTGGGCCAGAGCGAGGCGCATGTCGTGGCGTTGCCACACCTGGTCCGGGATCCACAACTCTGCTCTGGTCATCCAGACGAAGCCGGGCGTGGACGGGTCAGGTTGAATACTCATGGGTCAGGAGCTCCGTTCCTGATCAAGGCCCGGGCAACGGGTGTTCCCGCACCCGTCCGGGCCGCCTACAACGTCAGTGGGCCAACTGAAGACCAGCACCCCGTGTTCGCGAACTGGCGACGACGAGCACGGTGCGCCGTCTCATTTTCAGTCTCATTCGCTCCTATCCGGCGGCGCTCGCCGACGATCCGGCCAGGGCAGACGCCCAGGTCGCGTACAGGGTCGGACATCGACGAACGTGCAGTCCCAGACCTCGAACGCATGTGAGGGTCCGCGCTCAGCATGACGGGCGTCGGGCGATGCGCTCACCGACCAACGGCTGCGGTCGGGTTGTTCTCGTAATCACAATGCTGTTCTATGTCCGGCGTGGCCGCCTCCGGGACTGCCGGTGCGGCAGATCAACGAGCCCCTTCGGCGTGAGCCAGTAGACGCCAGCCTGACGCGCGGAGGCGACTGCACATACATGGGCCAGGTTGACAGCCACGAGGTCGAGGATCTCGTGGCGGGTGGCCGTGCCTGGCAGGAGAAACATGTGGATTCGCGCGCTGAGATAGGCGCGCAGCTCGAGTTCCCTGGACAGAATGTGATGGTCGCGGCCGAATACCACCCAGCCGTTGGCCCCGATGACCGGCAGCCAGTCCTCATCGGCAAGGCCGCTGTCCAGCCGCTGCCGGCCGAAGACCTCCGCTGGCGTGTGATCCGGTAGCCGAGATCCGCGATGAACCGCCGGACGCTGCGCCCGGCCATGTTCTCGTCGATGTAGAACTCAGGCGGCGCGGCCCAAGAGGATGCGGGCGGAGGTACGGACGTCTGCGACGTCGAGTCCGAACTCGTCCGCGACGGTTTCAGCGCTGTCACCTGCCTTGATCATGCCGGCAACGTCGGTAACGCGGACGCCGGATCCCGCGAAGATGGGCTGGCCGAACGAGCGGTGCACGTCGACTACGACTTTGGATGGCAGCCACTCGGGTAGCTGCAGTTGCCTGGGGTTGCCTTCGTCGTCGTAGTTGATATAGGAGACGTATCCCTTGACGATCTCACGAATGACGTGCTGCCCGGTGTCTGCCGCGATCAGCCCGTCACCGGCCGGTGTTCGGGAGAAGTCCCACAATACGTCGATGCCGTCCGTAGCGAGTTCCTTTGCTGTAAGGACGTATTGCTTCCCGAACTCGGCCTGCAGCTTCTTCAAGGCTGGACGGATCTTCCGTGGGCGCACACCGGCGTCGCGCAGCGCCTCAAGGACGTAAGCCTCCGCCAGCGCGATGAACGTGACAGGAAGCACGTGGTCGCGTTCCAGGACGTGAAGAAGCGGTTCGCCCCGTCGATAGCCTCTGGCCCAGCGGTGGAACGTCTGCTTCGGTACGGCAAGGTGCCGACCCGCCTCCGTCAGGTTCATCAGGCCTTCCGTGAATCTGGCGTCCAGAGTCGGCGCACCTCTACCCATGAGGCCACCGTAACGCGAGTGCACTAGATTCTTGGCGATCGCCACGTTCCATCGGCGGGCATCCAGCACACGATGGGGTCATTCGAGCGCTCACACACCCCTCCCTCCGGTATGACACGATGTGCCCTGCTGAGTTAAGTTGATCTAGGTTTGTCCCGCGCTGTACAGCAGTACAGCAGCCGGCCAGGCCGTCAATGGCCTCGGGCGACCGCCACAGTCACTCTGACCTCGATGTCGAGCGCGACACAAAGCGGCAGAGTCACGCCCCGCTCTCAACCGCGATCCGGCCCGTTCGCCGGCACCCGCTGTGTCCATTCTTGATCGTTTGACCGTCGTACGACCGTCGGACTGGCCACCAATCGGCGTGCAGCGAGCGACACGGACAGCGGCCAACGGACTCCACACTGCTCTGTCGACGTCGCTGCATGTCGAGATGAGTGCGACTAGCCGGGACGATGTTGCCGATGAGAGCGCCGCTTCCGACACCCACTCGGTCCTGCGGTCGAAGGTTGGCACGAGGAGCCGAACGGGTCTGGGCCGGGGTTGGCGCGAGCGACCCGTGCGGCGCGACTCATCGCTCAGCGGGCGCGCCTGTCGGTGTAGGCGACGGATCCCACCCGAAACGGTCGAGGCAGAAGTTCTTCACGTCGTCATCGGTGCCACCCGGGAACAGCAGCAGCTTCACGCACTCGGCGATAACGCGATGCGCATTGGGCACGACGTCGTAGTCCAGATCCGCAGGCTTGCGGACCACTAGGCGTATGTCGAGTAATCGCTCGGGGCCCTTCCCCTTCCCGCTGAGCCGGTGATCGAACTCGATGTGCAGGATGTAGGCCAGACCTTTGTCGCTCCGCCGGCTCTCTAGCGAGTACTTGACGCGCTCAATGCCGCTGGAGGGTGTCTCGTGAAACGTCTGGAAGCTGGCACACTGGCTCACCTTGGTCGGATTCTCGATGTCGACCATCCGCTTTCGGAGCCCGTCCATCAGCGGAGCGGAGCGACCTGCGCCCTTGATGTCACGTAGCAGGGACGAATAGTCGAAGACATGCGTCTCCGTCCTCTCTCGTGACACCTGGCTATTGCCATGACGGGACTTCCATCGGTAGTACAGCCAGCTTAGAAGACCGGCCAGGGCTATCAGAATGAAGCCGGTGACCCAGTAGGTCGCGACCCAGCGCCCAGACGGCCTCCAGCTTCCCGCGACCGCGGTGTCGGTGATCCATACACCGACGTTGCTGAACACCTCCATGAACCCGATGAGTAGACCGACGAAACCGAGCAGCAGGGCCAACGCGGGGGAGGCCTGGAACCTGACCTTGCCGCCAGTCACCTCGACCTCGGTATGGGGGAGCTCCGCTGCGATCTCGGACAGCTTCCGCGATTCGGAGAGCTCCAAGATCATCGTATCGGCACGCACCGAGCCGAGGCTGGACTCGACGGATCTGATGTCCAGTTCGATCGCGCTGATCATGCGGTTGAACTGGGTTCGTGCCTCGTCCAGTGTGCTATTCGCATGCCGAAACTCGATCGCTCCGGGAACGCCATTCTCAGCCACCGGTTTGAAGGGCTTCGTCACCTCGCTGAGTCCGTCGACGAGATCTCTCAGGAAGCTAAGGGTCGGGACCTTGCCTGCGAGCAGCGAGTAGTACGTCTCGAGGTCGGCCTGCGTCAGGGCACGATCGCGCAGCGACGGGCGGCGCAACTCGTTCGACGTGCTGTTCTTGCGCGCCTGCATCCCCTGGCTGACCAGTTCGGACCGGATGTGGTCGAGCCCCGTCTTGTAGTGCGTCAGTCCGAACGAGATCGCCACGCGCAGGAACTGTTCCATCGCAGCGAACGACACGCGTGACAGAAAGAGTTCACGTTCGTGCAGTCCATCCTCGTCCGTTGCCGGAAGGCGTCTGCTCGCCAGGCTCAGTCCGCTGTTGACGTACGCCAGGCTGTCCCGGTACGTCCTTCTCAATGTGTAGGACTTGCGATTGTCGAACAGCGGTTCGTACTCGTTCTCGTACGCGTACACCGACAGCGACTCAATCAGGTACCTCACCCCGTACGTCTGGCGCGCCTTTCCTTGGGGGGACTCGATATCGTCCTCGGGTGCCTGTGAATCTTCGCCAAGCGCGAGATGCGGGTGCGCGAACTGGTCGAATATGCCATTGAACAACAGATCAAGCTGGTAGTAGGTGAGGATGCCCTTGTAGCCGTCTGGGCTACCACCGGCCATTCGAGGATTCCAGCCGAACCTGAAAAGGCGGCTGATATGCCGGTTAACGAAGTCGTATTCCAGAAAGTCCCTCAGGACGTTCCTAACGTTCTTGCGGCTCTCCTCGGAGAGGTCGGGCCTTAGCGCAACACCAGGTAGATAGCGGTTGCGCCGTGGAGACTTAATCGATGGTCGTCGTGATCGGGCCTTCTGGGCATACGGGTATGTCGGTGGTTCC
>Ga0209843_1000160_pt1 | contig 11783 bp, 12 predicted proteins | sample GWRWS1_20_30_FD_187222 | JGI IMG/M metagenome (GOLD analysis project Ga0209843, IMG submission 187222) | Riverbed sediment microbial communities from areas with vegetation nearby in Columbia River, Washington, USA - GW-RW S1_20_30 (SPAdes)... | ecosystem: Environmental > Aquatic > Freshwater >... | reverse complement strand
GATGAACGAAGCGGTCGAAGAAGGCGTTCCGGAGTTCGTCCGTGAGGCCCGCCCGTCGAAGGAACGCGTCCTTCGACGTATCGACCTCGAGCGGCGGGGCTCCTGATCGCACCGCCAGCAGTCCGATCCCGACCACCGCGCCGCCGCCCAGGGCGGACCCCGCGAGGCGGACCGCCTCGCGCCGGTCGGTCCGCCAGGCGGTCGCGGCCGCGACGAGGAGGATCGCGACGCACACCAAGAGGAACTGCGGATGCGCGAGCCCCCCGCCGGCCAGCACGAACGCGGCGAGCACGGCGGCTCGACGGGTCCGACCGTCCAGCAGCGTTCCGGCCGCGAGGAACGCGGCCGCCGTGATCAGGTTCGCGACGTAGCCGGCGGCCAGGTGCACCGCGAACGTCCCCGCCAGCAACCCCGCGAGCGCGGAGCCGGATGCCTCCGTGCGCCGCCGCACGAGGGCGGCCGAGGAGAGGCCGACCGCCACACCCAGCGCGACCTCGAGCGCCGCGGTCGCCTGGACGACCGAGAGCCCGAGCGTCCCCTCGAGGACGAGCGAGAGCGCCGGCGCTCCGGGCCGATACGCGATCGCCGACAGGCCCTCGACACCCGCGAGCCTGGACCACCAGAGGTAGACGGGCGCATCCGGGCCCATCGGGAACGCAGCGCCGCGCGCGACGAACGGCCACAGGAACCACAGGAGCAGGACGACGGCGAGGGCCGAGATCAGGAACGCGTCGGTCCTGCGTGCGCGTCGGTCCGTGACGCTACCCCTGTGCGTTGAACGAACCCGTCACATCGACCACCGTCACCGCGATCGGCGCGATCAGTCTCCGCACGTTCCCCATCGATGCCTCCGCCGTCGCCGGCCGGCGCTCGGTCGCCGGAACCTACCATGGGCCGGTCCGTCGACCGGCCGCTGTTAGCATCCCGCCGTGCTCGACCGCGATCTTGCAGAAGAGGTCCTTCGGGCCGCGCGTGCCCGTGGCGGTTCGTTCGCGGAGCTGTACGTAGAGGAGCGTCTCGGCACCTCGGTGCGCCTGGATGACGGCAAGGTCGAGGAGGTGACGACCGGCCTCGACCGGGGCGCCGGGGTTCGTGTTGGGCACGGCACGTCGTTCGGCTACGCCTATTCGAACCGCCTCGATCGCGAAGCGCTCCTGCACGCGGCAGAGGCCGCCGCCGCCTCGGTCGGCGACGGCGGACCCGGCGAGGTCGTCGATCTCCGGACGCTCGAGCCTCCGGTGACGCACCCGGCGCTGATGGACGCCTCCGAGGTCCCGACCGAACGGAAGGCCGACTGGGTACGCGAGGCGGACGAGATGGCTCGGGCGCTCGGTCCCGAGATCCGTCAGGTCACCGCGGTCTACGGCGACTCGGTCCAGCGTGTGCTGGTCGCGGCCAGCGACGGCCGGTGGGTCGAGGAGGTCCGCCCGCGGATCCGGCTGTCGGTCTCCGCGGTCGCCGGGCGCGACGACACGATCCAGACCGGGTTCCACGGTCCCGCGGGGCTCGCGGGCGCCGAGTTCATCGAGGCCAACCCGCCGGCCCGCACGGCCGAGGTCGCCGCTCGACGGGCGATCGCGATGCTCGACGCCGTGCCGGCTCCCGCCGGTGAGACGGCGGTGGTCCTCGCGCCGGGGATGGGTGGGGTGCTCTTCCACGAGGCCGTGGGACACCCGCTCGAGGCGGACATCGTCGACAAGGAGGCGAGCGTCTACCGGGGCCGGATCGGCGAGCGGCTCGCCTCCGAGATCGTGAGCGGCGTCGACGACGCCACCGTTCCCAACGCGTGGGGCTCGTTCTCCTTCGACGACGAGGGCGCGCCGGCGCGGCGGACGGTCCTGTTCGAGGACGGCGTGCTGCGCGGCTGGCTCTACGACCGGCTCCGGGCCGAGAAGGACGGCGTGCCCTCGACCGGGAACGGACGGCGCCAGTCCTACGCGCACCCGCCGATCCCACGCATGACCAACACGTACATCCTGAGTGGGTCGTCCACGCCGGAGGAGATCGTGTCCGGGACCGAGCGCGGGGTCTTCGTGACCGCGCTCGCCGGCGGCCAGACGAACCCGGCGACGGGCGACTTCGTCTTCGGGTGCGCGGAGGCGTACCTGATCGAGCGGGGGGAGACCACGACACCCGTCCGTGGCGCGAACCTGATCGGTCGGGCGATCGAGGTGATGTCGAGCGTGGACGCGATCGCCTCGGACTTCGACATCTGGCCGGGGATGTGCGGCAAGGACGGCCAGGGCGTCCCCGTGGGGAGCGGTTCGCCGACGCTTCGGATCTCGCGCATCACGGTCGGAGGCACGGGTGCCTGACCTGCTGGATCTCTGCCTGGCCGCGGTCGAGGTCGCCGAGGGCGACGAGCAGGTCGAGGCCTTCGCCGAGGAGCGTTCGACGACGTCGGTGGAGGCCCATCGCGGCGAGGTCGAGGGCCTCACCTTCGCCGAATCGCGGGGGGTCGGCGTCCGGTTGATCTCGGACGGGCGTCTCGGGTTCGCGCACGCGGCCGACCCGTCGGTCGACGAGGTGCGCGACGCGGTCGCGCGCGCGCGGGAGAACGCGGCGGTCGCCACCCCCGATCCGTTCAACGCGCTCCCGGCCGCCGAGCCGATCGAGCCGCTCGACGGCCTGTTCTCCCAGGAGCTCGCGTCCATGACGACCGATGAGAAGGTGCCGATCGCGCTCGGGATGGAGCGGGCGGCGACGACGACGGATGCGCGCGTCCGCAAGACCGAGGCGGTGCGTTACGGGGACGCCGTCGGTGCGGCCGCGATCGCGTCCACCGAGGGCGTGCGGGCCGAGTACCGCGGGACGGGGTGTTGGGTCGTCGTCGTCACGCTCGCCGAGCAGGAGGGCGACACGCAGACGGGCTTCTCCTACCGCATCGCCCGGCGGGTCGAGGACCTCGACCACGACGGCGTCGTCGTCGAGGCCGTGGAACGCGCGGCGCGGATGCTCGGCGCCACCAAACCTGCGACCGCTCGTGTCCCGGTGCTGCTCGATCCGGTCGCCGCGTCGTCGTTCCTGGGCGTCCTGTCCGACGGCTTGTCGGCCGAGGCCGTGCAGAAGCAGCGATCGCTGTTCGGGCCGCTGGTCGGCGAGCAGGTGGCGTCCGACGTGCTCACGGTCGTCGACGACGGCCGGCTCCTCGACGGGCCCGGCGCTGCGCCGTTCGACGGCGAGGGGGTGCCGACCGGTCGGACCGAGCTCCTCTCGTCCGGCGTGCTGAACGGGTTCCTGCACAACACGTACACGGCGCGACGCGGCGACACGCGTTCGACGGGCAACGCCGTTCGCGGGTACCGGAGCTCTCCGGGTGTCGGCACGACGAACCTGTTCGTCCGGCCCGGCGATCGCTCCTTCGAGCAGCTGCTCCGGGAGGCGGAGGGCGGCGTCCTCGTCCAGGACGTCACCGGGGTGCATTCGGGCGCGAACCCGATCAGCGGCGAGTTCTCGGTCGGCGCGACCGGTCTGCGGATCTCCGGTGGAGGTCTCGGGCAGCCGGTGCGCGAGATGACGATCGCGAGCACGATCCCCGAGATGCTGCAGAGCGTCGCCGCGCTCGGGAGCGAGCTCCGATGGTTCTCCGCGGTCGGGGTCCCGTCCATCCTGCTGGGCGAGATGACCCTCGCGGGCGTCTGACGAGGGCTCAGATCACCGCCGAACGCGCGCCGCTCGCGATCACGCCGAGCACCAGGGCGGCGACGCCGATCCGGAACCAGAGGAAGATCGCGAAGTCGTGCACCCGCAGGTACCTGAGGAGGAACGCGATCACGAGGTATCCGCTTACGGCCGAGGCGCCGATCCCGGCGACGAACGGCCCCGCGAGCCCGGCGGGGATCCCGTCACCCGCGAGGTCCAGACCCTCGTAGATCGCGGCGCCCGCGATCACCGGCAGCGAGAGCAGGAACGAGAACCGGGCCGCGGTCTCCCGGTCGAACGTGAGCAGCCGGGCGGCCGTCATCGTCACGCCCGAGCGCGAGACGCCCGGCTGCAGAGCCAGGGCCTGCGCGATGCCGAGCAGGAGACCGTCGCGAACGCCCAGATCCTCGAGGTGCCGCCGCGACGATGCGACCCGGTCGACCACGTAGAGCACGATGCCGAACACCACCAGCATCACGGCGATCAGCCACGGTTGCCCGAGCTCGTCCTGGATGAAGCTCTCGAGCGTCGCTCCGACGACGATCGCCGGGATCGTCCCGATCACCAGCGCCCAGGCCAGGCGTTCGTCGGTCGAGCCGACCGCGCGCGCGGCGATCGATCCGAACCACGCCCGGGTGTAGCGAGCGAAGTCGTGTCGGAAGTACACGAGGGCTCCGGCGAGCGTCCCGATGTGCAACGCGACGTCGAACGTCTTGTTGAGGTTCGGGTCGGCGACGATCGGCCAGTCGAACAGCCACGGCACGATGATCAGGTGTCCCGAGCTCGAGATCGGCGCGAACTCGGTCACGCCCTGCGTGATGCCGAGGACGATCGCTTGCAGGATGGTCAGGTGGACTCCCTAGCGGATGCACGACGGAGCGCGGTCATCCTATCCGCGCTCGCTTGAGGCCCCGGGAGCTCGTCAGACCGGGTCGAGCGGCGCGATCGTTACCGTGATCTGACCGAACGCCGCTGCGTGGGCGAGCTGCTCCGCCGTCTCCGGGCTGACCAGCAGGACGAGGGACGGACCGGTGGCGCCGCCGGCCTGGAACGTCCCCTCGTCCTGCTCGACGACCGACAGGATCTCGAGCCCGCTCCCGACCGTGTCGGTGTACGGCCGCGGGCCGCCGAACGTCGCGATCACGTCGACGCGGTCGCCGGGCTCGAGCACGTCGGAGGGGAGCCCCGACCCCACCACGAAGGCGCGCAGACCGCTCGCGACGAGCGACGCGACCGGTCCGCCGCCGCCGCCCACCCGCGTCCTGGTGACGGCCTCCCCTTCCGCGAGGTCCGTGGCCAGCGTCCGTCCCAGGACGCCCTCGAGCGCTCCGAACGCTCCCGGCGGCGCGTAGGCGGCAGGGATCCGCTCGAAGCGCACCGCGTCCTCCCCGATCACCGAACCGCGCGTGAGGTCGCGGCCGGCGACCACGACCGGAACGACGTCACCGGTGGTCGGCCGGAGCGCCTCGATCTCGGCCGCGTATCCGCGCACGAGCGTGAACGAGCCGGCGCCCGCCGCCAGCGCGATCAGCAAGAGCGCCTTGGATCGCAGCGACCACCGTCGAACGAACACGCCGCCTCCCGCTCCCCCAACGTGGAGCCGCGACGCTACGTGACGGGGTCACGCTGCGCTGTGAACCAGGTCACACCGAGCGAGGTTCCTTCGGTGGGGTGAGCGGGAGGACGCGCACGCGGAAGTCCTCGAGCGCCTGGCGACCCACGATCAACGAGACCGCCTCGCGGATGCGTTCGCCGAGCTGCTCGGGATCGTCCTGCGTCGTGAACCGCATCTCGATCGTGACGAGGACCTTCTCGCTCATCACTCCACCTCGACCCGCGCGTTCGCGAGCGCGGTCGCGCACTCGCAGTCGCGTTCGATGGGGAACGCGGGGATCGCGCCGAACAGGAGCTCACGCAGGCGCGCGTTGTTCCGGCCGAACACCCGGACGACCTCCTCGTGGGTCACCGGGGGAGCCCCGGGGACGCCGACGTCGTAGTCGGTGATGAGGGAGATGTTCGCGTAGCAGATCTCGAGTTCGCGGGCGAGCAACACCTCGGGATAGCCGGTCATGTTGATCGTGTGCCATCCCTCCGTGTTGAACCATGCGGATTCGGCGCGCGTCGAGAATCGTGGTCCCTCGATCACGACCATCGTGCCGCCGTCGTGGACGCCGATGCCGAGCTCGCGGGTCTTGCCGATGATGATCGGGCGCATCGTCGCGCAGTACGGGTCGGCGAACGAGATGTGCGTGGTGGCCGGTCCGTCGTAGAACGTGTGCGGACGTGTGCGAGTGCGATCGACCACCTGGTCGCAGACGACGAAGTCGCCGATCTTCACGCCGGGCTGCAAGGACCCGGCGGCACACGGTCCGACGATCCGCTCGACGCCGAGCTCCTTCATCGCCCACAGGTTGGCTCGGTAGTTGATCGCGTGCGGCGGGAACTGGTGCTTCACGCCGTGCCGAGGGATGAAGGCGACGCGGTACGGACCGATCGAGCCGACGACCGGCGGCGCCGAGGGGTCGCCGTAGGGGGTGTCGACCTCGACGGTCACCGCGTCGTCCAAGAGCGAGTAGAACCCGGACCCGCCGAACACCCCGATCTGTGCTTCGGTCACGAGGACGAGGGTTCCTTCGCGGTCCCGGTCTTCGAGCCCGTGCCTGTTTCCGAACCCTTCGACGACGACCCCGCGTCGGACCCCTTCGACGACGATCCACCGTCGGAGGTCGAGGACCCGGATGACGCGCCCGGTGAGGATCCAGAGGACGAGCCGGAAGACGAGGAGGACGAGCCGCCGTCCGAGTCCTTCTTCGACCCCGACCCGGTCTTGGCCGGGGCACGGCTGTCCGTCGCGTAGAAGCCCGAGCCCTTGAACACGATCCCCGCCGGATGGAACACCTTGCGCAGGGCGCCCCCGCAGACGCCGCAGGTCGTGAGCGCATCCTCGGAGAACCGCTGGAAGACCTCCATGTGCTGCCCGCACGCGGTGCACTCGTATTCGTAGGTCGGCATGAAGGAAGTGTATCGGGGTCTGCAGGTCCAGCCGTCGTGGACGGTGGGTTGCCCTTTGGGGGTACACTCCGGCTCCCCTCAGCGGAGGCGTGATGACGAAGGTTCGAAAGGCCGTCATCCCGGCGGCCGGGCTCGGAACCCGGTTCCTTCCGGCGACCAAGGCACAACCCAAGGAGATGCTCCCGCTCCTCGACAAGCCCGCGATCCAGTACGTGGTCGAGGAAGCGGTTGGAGCGGGCCTGACCGACATCATCATCATCACCGGGCGTGGCAAGCACGCGATCGTCGACCACTTCGACCGTTCGTTCGAGCTCGAGCACTTCCTCGAGGCCAAGGGGAAGTTCGACGAGCTGAAGCAGGTCCGCGAGATCTCGGACATGGCCTCGATCCACTACATCCGACAGCGCGACCCGCTGGGGCTCGGTCACGCCGTCGCGGCGGCCGAGGGCCACGTGCGCGACGAGCCGTTCGCCGTTCTGCTCGGGGACGACCTCATCGTGGAGAGCACGCGTCTGCTGCAGGAGATGCTCGCCGTCCACGGGAAGTACGGACGCAGCGTCCTCGGCGCGATGGAGGTGAGCCGGGACGACATCTCGCTCTACGGCGCCATCGAGCCCGAGCTCGTGGAGAACGAGCACCTGGCCCGCGTACGCTCGATCGTGGAGAAGCCGGCGCCCGAGGACGCCCCGTCGAACCTCGCCGCGATCGGCCGCTACGTGCTCACTCCGGAGATCTTCGACTGCCTGCGGCGGACGCAGCCGGGTGTGGGCGGGGAGCTGCAGCTCACCGACGCGATCAACCTGCTCGCCCAGGAACAGGCGGTGTACGCGTACGTGTTCGAGGGCGGGCGGTTCGACGTCGGGAACAAGATCGACTACCTGAAGGCCACGATCGAGCTCGCGATCGACCGGGACGACATCGGCAAGGAGTTCCGGAGCTGGCTCGGCGATTTCGTGGAGCGCAAGAAGCTGATCTGACCTGCCGTCACTGACCGCCGATTAGACTGGCTCGGATGGCGATGCCCGGTCACGTTCACGATCACGACAGCGGCGAGGGCCTGGTGCCGGTCGACGAGGCGCGCGAACGCGTCCTCGCGACGATCAAGCCGCTCCAGCCGCTGGCGCTGCCCCTCACCGAGGCCCATGGATGCGTGCTCGCCGAGAGCCTCACGGCCGAGCGCGATATCCCCGATTTCGCGTCCTCCGCGATGGACGGGTTCGCCGTTCGCTCGTCGGAGGTGGCGCCCGCGACGCCCTCGTCGCCGGTCGAGCTGCGGATCGTCGGTCGTTCGATGATTGGGGAGCGCCCCGAGGGAACGGTGGGCGGCGGCGAGGCCTTCGCGATCGCGACCGGTGCGCCCGTTCCGGCGGGGGCGGACACGATCGTCCCGATCGAGAACTGCGAGTCGGTTGATGGCCGCGTTCGCGTCTTCGCCGGTTCGGCGCAGGGCAAACACATCCGTCCCAGCGGCGAGGACGTTCGGGCGGGCGAGACCCTCGTGCAGGCCGGACGCCGCCTCCAGGCGCCCGAGCTCGGGTTGCTCGCGACCGCGGGCTTCGCGCATCCGCTCGTGCACCCGCGCCCGCGCGTGGTCGTGCTCTCGACCGGCGACGAGCTGATCCCCCCGTCGCGGAAGCCCGACTACGGCCAGGTCCGCGACTCGAACGCCTACATGCTGTTCGCGGCGCTGCGCGAGGCGGGAGCGGTCCCCACGATCGCCGGCATCGTCCGCGACGACGTCGATGCGTTCAAGGAGGTCGTGCTCTCGCACCTGACGCAAGCCGACGCGTTCATCTCTTCGGGCGGGGTGTCGGTCGGCGAGCGCGACGTCGTGAAGACAGCGTTCTTCCGACGCGGCGAGGTCGACTTCTACCGCGTCGCGATGCAGCCCGGGATGCCCCAGGGGTTCGGCGAGGTCGAGGGCAAGCCGTACTTCGGCTTGCCGGGCAACCCCGTGAGCGTGTTCGTCAGCTTCGAGGCGTTCATCCGCCCGGCCCTGATGAAGATGATGGGCAGGCGCCAGCTCTTCCGGCCCGAGGTGCCGGCTCGCCTCGAGGAGGACGTGACGGGTCCGGCGGGCAAGACGCAGTTCGCTCGCGTCCGCGTTCGCCGGACCAAGGACGGCTGGGTGGCCATGCCCACCGGCGGCCGCGGCTCGAATCTCATCGCGACCGTCGCGAAGGCCAACGGCCTGGCGATCGTGCCGCAGGGAACCGAGACCGCGCGCGCCGGGAGCCAGGTCACGGTCATGTTGTTCCGGTCGACGGAGGACTGACGCATGTCGTCCCGACACGAAGGGGTCGCGCGCATCGTCGAGGTCGGCGCGAAGCAGATGACCGATCGTGAAGCGGTGGCCGAGTGCGTCGTATCGATGAGGCCGGACGCATGCGCGCGACTCGTCGCCGGGACGCCGAAGGGCAACCCGCTCGAGGCCGCCCGGATCGCCGGCGTGATGGCCGTGAAACGGACGCCCGATCTCTTGCCGTTCTGTCATCCGATCGCCGTCACGGGCGCCGAGGTGCTCGTCGAGCCCGACGAGCGTAACGGGACGATCCGCGTTCAGACGACGGTACGCGCGCACGACCGCACGGGTGTGGAGATGGAGGCGCTCACCGCGGCGGCGGTCGGGGCGCTCAGCCTCTACGACACGGCGAAGGCGTACGACCGCGCGGCGCGCATCGACGGTCTTCGTCTGCTCGAGAAGCGCGGCGGCAAGAGCGGCCACTACACGGCCGAGTGAGCTCGCGCCGCACGATCGTCGTCACGTTGAGGCGACTCGATGTCCTACGGAGCAACTTGCGCGAGGTGTTTGTAGCCCCCTAGCCTCGGTGCTAGGTTGCGAACTCAGCCCAACATCTTGTGCCGGACCGGGGATCCGAACACACGGGGGTTGGATCGGTGGGTTGGCTGTTGCTCGCGGCTCTGGTCATCATGTGGGCCGCCTTCCTCATCCCCTCCTGGAGGGGTTCCTCAAGGACCATGACGGACAAGAGCATGAAGGACTTCGAGCGGAACATGAACATGCTGGCGGAGACCGAATCGCAGGGCCGGTGGATCGTCACGCCTCGCAAGGGGACGACGTTCGTCGGTCGGCGAGCGCGTGCCCAAGCTCGGGCGCGCGAACGCCGCCGCCGCGTGCTCGTGGTCCTGATCGAGAGCCTCGCGCTCACGGCCCTGATCGGTCTGGTCCCGCCGCTACGAGCGATGTGGTACGCGACGGCGATCCTGCTCGTGCTGCTCGGCGGTTACGTCTGGGCGCTGGTCGCGATGAGGACGAGGACCGCTGAGGCTCGCGGAACCGCTCGAGCTGACGAAGCGGCGGCGGCCCCGGCCACCGCACGCTTCCGTCCGGCCCGCCAGCGCTACGCCGCGGACGCCTCGAACCGCACGGCTCGCCGGTCGTTCAACGGCCTCCCGGCGCTCGGCGACGAACTCGTGAACATCGTCGTCAAGCCCGCCGCCGGGGTCGACGCGGCGCGCGTCTGAGCTCCGCCCGGTGGATCTGACCGGCGTCTCCGAGGATCTCCGACGACGCTTCGACGCGCGCGTGCAAGCACGCGAGCGCGCGCTCCCCGCATCCCGACGAGCGATCCGCTCCTGCGCGAACGCGATCCGAGCGGTCCATCGCGGCGAGCTCGAGCTCGCGCACCGGTTGATGGACGAGGCGAGGGCCGCGATCGACGAGGGCCTCGCGGCCGTCGCCGAGCATCCCGACATCCGGTTCGCCGGGTACCTGCAGGACGCGCAGAAGGAGTACGCGGAGGCGCGGCTCACCGAGGTGATCGTCGACGGTAGGAGGGAGGTCCCGACGCCCGACGCGCTCGGTGTGGAGGACGCGCCGTACCTGAACGGGATGGCCGAGGCGATCGGCGAGGCGCGCCGGCGTGTCCTCGATCTCCTGCGCGAAGGCCGTGTCGACGACGGGGACGCGGTTCTGTCCGCGATGGAGGACGTGTACGCGGTCCTCGTGACGATGGACTATCCGGATGCGATCACGGGCAACCTGCGGCGTTCGACCGATGTCGCGCGCAGCTTGATCGAGAAGACGCGGGGCGACCTCGCGGTTGCGCGCGTCTCGCAGGACCTTCACGACGCGCTCGACCGGCACCGACGAGAGGTGCTCGAGAAGGGGGACTGAGTGTGGGTATCCGCCTTCTCCCCGAAGGCTGATCCGATCGAGCGGGACCCCTCTGCTACCCTTGCCCGCGTCTCGGGGGTGTAGCTCAGTCCGGTAGAGCACTGCCTTCGCACGGCAGGGGTCAGGGGTTCAAATCCCCTCACCTCCACCGAAAGGGGTCCTGAACTGGGACGGTGGGCACCCGGTGGGCATCCTGAGAGAATCTCCCCCGAGGGGGAGAGACCCCCGCAGGAGCTGCTCAGATGGCGTGGATCGAGAAGCGTGAGCGCGGGTTCCTCGTCCGCTGGCGGGAGAACGGGCGGAGTCGTTCGCGCAAGTTCGGGACGGTGGCTGAGGCCGAGGAGTTCAAGAAGACGGTCGAGCCCTCGGACCTCGACAAGATGGAGGCCGAGGCCAAGCGCAAGGGTGAGTACAAGGACCTGTTCGGGAAGTTGGACAGGTGGGGTCACCCGAAGGGTGTACCGGGAGGAGGCGACGAACGGTACGCGTTCGAGCGGTACGCGAGGGAGACGGTCGAGGCGCACAAGGAACTCGCGAAGACGACCCGAGCGCTCTACCTGCGGACCCTCCGGTCGCACATCACGGACACGGAACTCGCCAACGCGGATGTGCGCGTGGTGACCCACGAGGAACTAGACCGCTGGTGGTCGGGACTCGATGTCGGGAACGGAGCCCTGAGGAACATCCACGCGGTGCTATCAAAGACACTCAAGAGGGCCCTGCGCCAGGGACTGCGAGCCGATAACCCGCTCAACCGAGCGGATCTCAGGAAGCCAAGCAAGCCGGTACGCCAGGGTGTCCGACCCCTCACGACCGCGGAGGTGGAGCGACTCGCTGACTCGGCGGCCTCCCCGCGCGACCGACTCGAGGTCCTGGTGATGGCGTGCGGAGGTCTGCGGGCCGGCGAGGTCGGGGGGCTGAGGGTCGATGACATCGTATGGAACAAGGGCCAACTCCACCTGCGGCAGCAGGTGCGTAGGATCGCGGGCGA
>Ga0209843_1000158_pt1 | contig 11838 bp, 17 predicted proteins | sample GWRWS1_20_30_FD_187222 | JGI IMG/M metagenome (GOLD analysis project Ga0209843, IMG submission 187222) | Riverbed sediment microbial communities from areas with vegetation nearby in Columbia River, Washington, USA - GW-RW S1_20_30 (SPAdes)... | ecosystem: Environmental > Aquatic > Freshwater >... | reverse complement strand
CCGAGCCATCTCCTTGCCTCGGTCCCACGTCAGTGATCGCCGTAGCTGCGCGGGCAACGTCGTGATGCTCGAGGTGATGGCGTCGCGGACGGCTTCGGCACCGTAGCCGGCGAAGGCGGGTCCGTTCTTGATCCTTGGTTGGGTGCCGTAGCCGTCCATGCGGGGCAGGTGCAGCAACATCGTGAACCGAGTGGTCCGCTCGACCAGCGTGCCGATCGCGGACCGGTTCAGCCCGATGATCAGATCCCCTTCCCAGTGCCCGGGCACGACACGGTCCTCGACCTCGGGTGGGCGGGCGCTGATCATGACCTCGGGTGTGACGAAGCCGTCGCGGCGCTGCCGGGCGCGAGCACGAGGCACACGCAGCGCTCGACCGGTGCGCAAGCAGGCGACCAGTTCCCGCTTCAGCGCGCCGCGGCCCTGGACGTAGAGCGCCTGGTAGATCGCCTCGTGTGAGATCCGCATCGTCTCATCATCGGGGAAGTCCACCGGCAACCGACGGGCGATCTGCTCGGGACTCCACGAGTTGGCCCAACGCCGGTCCTGTCGGCGGCCGTGGCGGCGACCGTTCCACTGCGTCACGGGCCCGGGCACCGGTGTCCCATCGGGCGTGCAGATCTCCCCGGCCAGGCGGTCCTGCACGTACGCGCGCAGCCGCTCGTTCACGGCCAGCTTCGCTTCCTTCGGCCGAGTGGCTCGACGGTCCCGATGCCACTGCGCGATGGCCGCCCGGTAGACGAGCTTTCCACCGCGGGTGGCCGCGTTGCGGCGCAGCTCCCGCGAGATCGTGGACGGTGACCGGCCCAGGCGCCGGGCGATCTCCCGCACGCCGTACCCATAGGCTCGACAGATCGCGATCTCCTCGCGCTCGGCGAATGAGAGATAGCGACCTGAGTGCGGCTCGAAACTCGACGTTGGCATGCCGCCAGCTTCACGGAACCAGCGCGACCCAACCGCCGGTGACACACCCGCCTCGACCCCGGCATCCTCGCTGGACGCGCCCCGAGCGATCGCCTCCCAGAACGCCTGTCGATGCTCCCGCCGCGCGACCGGCGGCCGGCCTGGCGATCGCATCGGTGGCCTCCCCGTCGCCGCCGCTGCCCAACCCCGTGGTCGTCCCATGCACCCACCTCCAGCTCGAGGTGTTGCGACGACCGCTTGATTCCGCCCAGTTCCGTTCGGCCAAGTTCGTGCGCCTGCTTCGTGGCAACGGGCTTCACGGATCGATGGGCAGGGTCGGAGCCTGCGCCGACAACGCGGCGATGGAGTCGTTCTTCGCGCTGCTGCAGAAGAACGTCCTGGACCGTCGACGCTGGCAGAGCAGAGAGGAGCTGCGCCTTGCGATCGTGATCTGGATCGAACGGACCTACCACCGCCGGCGTCGTCAGCGCGGCCTCGGCAAGCTCACCCCGATCGAGTTCGAGACCGTGTACGAGGTCGCTCATGCGGCCTGAAGGCTCTCAACCCCGCGAGTCAACCAACGCGGGGGCAGTCCCGGGTGTGAAGCTGACGGTCCTACGCTTCCCAGACCTCATGTCATGAGGATGGTCTCTCAAGTCGTGGGAGAGCAATACGGAGAACTGACGATGGAGATAGAGGCGACTGCCTACTGGTTTGCTGTCTCAGCCGAACGATGGCCGGTTCGCTGGGTAGTCGGCCGCGGCCTATCCTCGCCGAGTGGACACGCCCGAGGATGCCGAGGAACGGGTGAACGCGGTCGTCACGCCGGCGACCGTCCAGGCTCAGGTGACAATACCGGCCGTGCGAGTCTCCATTCGGTCATACTTCTCGCCACGACTGCTCTGGACGGCGCAGCGTCACGCCGAACTGGCCGGCGAGATTGAGAAGGCGGCCTCTGGCAAGACTCCATTCTCGATCGAGCATCACGGCTACGTCCTCTCGTCGATCATCGCCTCGGTCGCCTTCCTGGAGGCGATGGTGAACGAGCTCTTCCAGGACGCCGCCGACGGCCACGCCCAGACCGGCGGATACATCGATCCCCTAACCGAAGAGAGTCGGCGCACAATGGCAGAGGTCTGGGCGATCACTCGCGGGGGCCGTCTACCCGCCCTTGAGAAGTTCGACTCCCTCCTCCGGAGCGCAGGCGCTCCCGTGCTCGACCGAAAGAGCGACACGTTCAAGAACGCCGAAGCAACCATCGACCTGCGGAATCGACTCATTCACTACCGTCCGGAAGACCGCTCCGCGGAGGACGAGGCTCACGCGATCGAGAAGCGTATCCGTGGCAAGTTCTCCGACAACGCCCTCATGACTGGTTCGGGGAACGCATGGTGGCCGGACCATGCGCTCGGTTATGGAGCCGCGGTCTGGGCTCATCGGTCGGTCAAGGCGCTCGCCGACCACGTATCGGACGCGATCGCGATCGAGCCGAACTATCGCAGGGTCGAGGCGAGCGGATGGTTCGGGACGATGCCGGGCAAGCGCGAACTCTAGAGTGTTGGTTCGCCATTCGGCATCGGCTCCGCATGGACCCAGCGTCCGGGTGAGACGCCCAGTCCGCTCACCAGTGAACGTCGAGCCCGCACTTCGTGCAGTTGAGCACGAAGTCTTCGAGTTCGCGCTCCAGGTCGGTCTTCACCCTGAGGAGCTCCAAACGCAGCATCTTGACGTGGGTGGCGAGGCGATCGGACCGGCCGTGCCCGACTTCGATCGCCTCGTCGACAAGCGCGTCGGCCTTCGTTGCCTGGTCGGCTACGGCGTGGACGGCGCGATCGAGGATGTGTCGCTCCCGACGTGACATGGCCGGACGATATTCGGGGGCGAGGACACCGCGATAGTCACCCGCAGGGCGGCGCGGCTTGCTGAGCGCGATCTTGGGCTGGGGGGTTTCTCGGCTCGGGCCTGGATGTGCTGCTCGAGCTGATGCAAGATGCAGCGGCACCCTGATCCGTTACTGGGTTGAACCATCAGGAGTCACGTCACCTGAATGACGCAGCACCGTCGGGCGCTCCGCGCCCAAGGCGTTGGCTCGTTACAGTCGCCGGTGCGTTCATCCTTCTTCTCGGCATTGCCGGGGTTCATCGGGAACATCGTGGGACCCGGGGACCGCTACTGGTCGGACACAGACGGGCCATGGGGGCTTGTGCTCAGTCTCGGCCTCGATGCGGTCTTCATCGCTCTGGGTGGCTACTTGCTTGCACGCGGTCGCCGGGAGCGACCGCCAGGGGGTGAGTGTTTTGAGTCGAGTGGACGCCTTCGCCACGCGCGCCGGAGAACGGTCACGATGGACCGAATACTCTCCGATGAAGCGACGTGTCGCGGCGAGCCTCCTCACCGCCGAGGCAGCCATCGTTTCCTTCGGGACCTCGTGGCTACTGCTGCGGTCGGAGGAAGCCGGAGGAGCCCCGTGGTTCATCGGCGGCTCTATTTTCATTTGGATGACGGCGTTTGTTTGGGGACTGACCATCAACCCAACGAAGGCAACGAAGTGGGCGCTCTTGCTCGGCCCCCCTCTCATCCTCGTCGTCGGGGTTGGAGGAAGTCTGCTGTTGTGGGCGCTAAGCTCGTGAGTGGCGCTCGTGACCAAGATCCGAGACCAGTTCACCAGCGGCCCTCTCGGGCCCACTCTCTCTCTTTCCGCTTCGGTACCGCATCACTGCAGAGCGGCGGAGCAACCACTCGCCCGATCGGATATGTGCCGTGCCTCTGGCGACGGTTTCGTGTTGGGGGACGCGCGCGAACCATGAGTATCGCTTTGGAGCGGAAGCGACATCCTTGCTCGCATCAACACGAGGCTGGGTCTGCGCGCCGATGAGCCCGGCAGCAGGATCGCCTCGCCGCTGCTCGGATGGATGCTGGAAGACGTTCGGGTATCAGAAGGCACCGGGCGGTAACGCCAAGCCCTAAGAGGACGTAACCGGAAGCCTGGTCTTCCTCCACGAGGGTTGAGCCGGGGAAGTGGAAGTTGCCATCAGCTCTCGCTGCCAGTGACTTCCATGAGATGCCCTGATCTTGCTGATCACTCTCCACGCCAAGAAGGACGGTAGCGCACCACCGCGACGAAGGGGAGGGCTGGGGGTTCGACAACGTAACGATGGACGCCATGCTCCTTCGCCATTGGACTGTGGATGCGGAGCCGGATGAGGTGATGGATTGGTTCAGCCGGAAGCTAGTCGCACGAGGCTGGACCCCTGGGGGCGGTGCGCCCTTCAAGCCAGGCCTCGGCGGCCACAGCTTCTTTGCTCGCGAGACCTCACACTTCACACTGAGGGTCATCGGTCGAGCCGAAACCCGGCCATGGTGGACCTTCTGGCGTCGTTCATGGAACGACGGAGGCCTCCACTACGACGTCACGCTTTCCGCAAGCTCATCGTGAGCCAGTCCTAGGCGCAGCCGTACCGTTAGGGGACCTCGGACCGATATTCGACTCACCCCTCAGTGTCGCTTCCCGCTGGGAAGAGACACTCGCCCAGGCTGGTTTTCTGTACTTCACCTTCGGCCGATTCTGACCGATACCCCATGAGGCGCAGACGCTAGGAACGCGACGGGTACGGCCCTCGCCCCATGCCATTTGACACTGTCACCGAGAAGCCCGAGGCGGACCGAGCCGGCCCGCACCGTAGGTCGGTGCTCACGCGTTGGCCCGCGCGCTTCCGGCTGGCGCTCAGCCGAACCAGGCCCTACATCCTCGTAGCGGGAGCGCTCTACGTCGGCGCGTTCCTCGTGACCTTCATCCTCCGTGACGGCCTCATCTTGCCAGAGGACCGGTGGCTGGAGCGCCTACAGATCGTCCAGCAGCCGCTTGACCTGGACGTGGGCTTCGCAGAGTGGATCTACGTGTTCCAGCGCAACATAGTGGCCGGGCTACTCGGGATCGCGACAGCAGGCGTCCCGGGGATTCTCATCAACGCCTACGGTCTTGGCGCATCCGCCGCGTCGGCACACGCCGCAGACAAGGCCGGCATCTTCTGGTCCCTCATCCTCCCCCACGGCCTGTTTGAGATCGCCACGTCCTGCGTGGCTACGGGGGTAGGGCTGCGCTTCGGTCGCAGCCTCCTCGCGCGGATGCGCCGTCGGACTTACCGGCGCGGTGAGGTTCGGGCGGCACTGGCCGATGGGTTCGTTCTCTGGGTGGGACTCATCGTGCCGGCCACGGCCATCGCCGCGCTGATCGAGGTCGAGCTCTCGACCATGTGGATGCCGCTTCCCCTCGCCATCTTGTTCGGGGCATTCGCCGCCGCCACATTCGTTGAGCTGATCTTCGGCATCTCGGATCCGGAGCCAGGCGCGATCGTTGCCGAGCGGGCAAGTACGGTCGACGAGCAGGACGCCGCCCCGGCCGAGGAGGATGCGAGCGGAAGCGAGATCCCCGATGAGGACATGGCGAGGGCTCGGACCATGCTCCGCGACATCGCAGGAGGACGGGCGGCCTTCGTAATCCTCTGGAAGCAGGCCCCTCGCAGGGCTCGGGTAGCCTGTATCCGCATGGTCCGACGGGGACAGACTGCCCCCGATCCGATCACTGCCGCCGTTGCCGCCGGCTTCGCTCGACGTTCTCTCTCTTTTCCAAACAACCTCGTCTCTTGGATCGGATGCGCACTGTCCGTGTGTCTCCTCGTTGCCGTCACAGACATGGCATGGGGTGACTTCATCGTTCCGGGAATCCTCGCGGCGGCCCTAACACTGTGGGCGACCACCCGGGTCAGGAGGACAGAGCGGGTCAACCGCGACTTCCTCGATCAGGCGCTGCGGGGCGAGGTCCCGATCCCTCTGCCTGGTACGAGGGAGGGCTTCAAGGCCAGGTTCTGGGCCGCAATCGAAGCAGAAGTCCCGCCGGTGCTGCCGCCAGAGGCTTCGTGACCGTGTACACGGCATGGTCGGGCCGAGGTTCCTGTTGACGTTTGACCAAGCCCTAGCCTCAGGCCTGGCGGCCGATCACCCCGTCACCGTTCGAGCCAAGAGGCTGGCTGGAAGGTCCTGAACGTGAAGGCGGAGATACGAAGTAGATGGTGTCTCTTCCTGCCGAAAGCGACGTTGGACGGCATGGTCGAGCCTGGGCTCACGTCGATTCCTTCTTGAGGAGTCCGACCGCGATACGGATCTGGTCCTCGTGCGGCTTCCTGGTTTCAGGCTCCGACAGCTCTCGCCAGTCGAAGAACTTGATCTGATTCCACGGCGAGGGATGTTCGGGATCACCCAAGTACAGCACGCAGAAGGCGAAGGTGCGGGTGTCGGCACTCACGAAGACGCTGAGGAAGGATCCGTTCCGATCCGGGAAGAAGTCGGCGAACGCCGTGGTGCTCGGGTCGATGCCCTTGTCTCTTACGAATTCGCGGACGTGCGGCCATGGTGGCTGCTCGCTCGCCCGGAACGCCGTTGTTACGGCCCCGACGTAATCGACCTCGTTTCCACCCTCGAGGTCCAGATCGCGGATCGCCCACGTCGCGTACCGTCTCGAGCGCAGCATCGGGAACTCCGACGGGTCGTCGAGCTCCCACGACCAGCCCCTCGAGCTGGTCAAGGTCGGCCTCCCAGTCGACGAGGCCGAGCATCTGCGACTCATGCGGTGGCGGCGGCTCTCCGAGGTATGAGCGGCCGCTGTGGTGCAACCGGAGGTTGCCGACGAGCCCGTCGAGGGGACCGTTCTCGTCCCGGTAGCCTTCTGGGACGCGGGAGTGGCCTTGCGTCTCGACGAAGGCCCGGATCCTCGCGTAGTGGTGACGCCACCTTTCGGCCTCCTCTTTCTCGCGGAGCTCTCGTCGGTTGCTGACGTCGAGCTTGGCGAAGGCCACGCGGATCCTCGCCTTGACCACCCTTTCGGACAGATCCCACCGTTGGGCGATCTCCGGCGCACTGAAGCCCTCGATCAGCTCCTGCACGAGCTTGAACTCGGGGCCCTCATGGTCGTCTACTTCCATACCTTGACCGTATCGCAGCCGTGCGGCGAGTACGGCGGGCTGTTCGTTCGAGAGTCGGCCGTCCGAGGGCCCATCAACGGTCGGGTTTCGACGACTCCATTTGGACTTACGGGTATCGCTTCGTGACGGAAACGAGTCAGAGCTGGCCGGTATGCCGCTTCCGCCCAAGGCGGTCATCGGACTGCCGAGGAAGGCGTTCTCGCCGTCAAGCACTCCAGTGTTCGGCTCCGGACGAGAGCCGGGACTAACCATAGGCACGTATCAGAGGGTGAGATGAGTCTCAGACATCTGGTGCTCGTCTTGGTCGTCGCCTTGTTGATGCCTGCGTGCATCGATGACTTCGAGCAGGGCGCCGTAACGGTTACCGATGCGGGCGTCCTTCGGGTTCTTCACCATCCGTGCGACGAACACAACGTCGTGCTTAGCCTTCGTCTGCTTATACCAGTCGGCCAAATCATCGATGATGGCGATGACATCGTTCTGTGGAAGGTTGTTGCTGTCCAAACTTCCACCTCCATCGCTGGTTGAGACGTTCGAGCCCGGGAACATACCGGCTGGCTACCGCGAGACCGTACCCCTAGAGATGCCCGACCCGGGCGATGAAGTCGTCATCTATCTCGACAACCGCTGGGGTGGCAGTGGTGCGCTCGGATTCGATTGGGGGAGCCTTACGTCAGGCACCCTGTTGACCGATGACGGCCCCAAGTCCCGGTCCCAGTGGCTGGACTACGCCATCGAGGGTTGTGTTGGACCCTGAACAGTGCCTCGAAGAGAGGCGCGTCGTGACGAAAGCGACATCATTCTGATGAGAGACTATGTCGCTGCAGCATGACGATCTCCGGTTCAGGCTGATCTACCGGACGCTTGGCATCAAAGGCCGAATGAAGGTCGGCACGCTGGCCTTGCTCGGTCGGCGGGCGAGAGATCCGGATACGGCGTGGCTCGTCTACATGTTCTCTCCGACAGCTCCGCCTGAGATGGCTTCGTCTGCTCTTGGGGGTCACCTTGCTGGCGGTCTCTGCGTGGCTGTTCGCTCACACTCACAGCCTGCACCTCCTGCTTGTCCTGCAGTTCTCCGTCGGGATGGTGTTTCTGGCCTCCGTGTGGATGCACTCTCGTGCCGTCCGGGTCAACGAGCCGATCGCTCGGGCTCCAGGTACGAGTGACCTCTGGAGAGGGCGCCTGGCTCGATGAGGAGCTCCCGCTCGGAGTGCCGCTTTCCGCCCAAAGCGACATTTCGGAACGGGATGTAAGGGTCGGGCCAGCGGAGACCGATTGGACGGAGGTGAGACCTCGAGCGTGATTCGCGAGGAGCCGGAGTGAGCTCACGTGCTCGAGATGCCGCCGTCGGCGCGAGCGTTGTAGGCGTCGGGATCGCTGGCCTGGCCTTGGGTGTGCTCGGTCATCCCGCGGCCATGAACCTTGCCGTGATGGTGCTATTCGTGCTTGTTCCGCCATTCGTTGGAGCGTTGGAGCGCCAGATCACGGCACAAGGAATGGCGAAAGCCCCGCTGACACTCCTCAATCGACGAATATCTTGGTTCGTCGGAGTCGGTGTCGTCGTGGCCGTGGGATCTGTCATCAGCGCGAAGGCGTACTTCGAACAAGAGCCAGGAAGAGCCGCTACTGAGGTCCTGTTTGGTGCCGCCGTCCTCTTGGCTGGTATCCGCCTGCAGCGATGGAGCCGCGGCCGTGCCTGACGCATGGAGTACGAGATTCCCAGTCATGGCGGGGAAGCGTCGCTTCGTGACGGAACCGACACTCAAGGCCGCGAGCGAAGCCCCCAAGACCGCACCTTCGCCGAACTCCTGATCGACTGCGAGTTGGATCGGGTCTTCCGGGCGGTGCTGGTCGGCATGTGCGGGAAGCCGACCACTCGCGGAGAGGGCGGGAGCTCGAACCGATTCAGCCAGAGAGATTTCTGGCCGAAGCATACTGATGCGATGACCCAGGAAGACCCAGGTTGGCGGCCGTCCCTCCGAGGATTGCGGTATGCAATCCCGATCGTCGGCCAGGTGATGAGCGCCAGAGCGCGGCGCAAGGAGACGAACGGGCTGATCGGCCTTCGAAGCACGTTCCTCGGCCTCCTCGTCTCCCTGTTCCTGTTCCTCTTCGCGATGAGCTTCATCACACCCTGGGACTACGGGGACGAGCGGTGGGTACCGTCCGCGGTCGCGGCGGTGGGTGTCTTCGTGCTCGCTGAGATGGCCTGGGTCCGTCGGCGACCTCTGGTGACAGGGTCGCTTGAGGCGCTGGCTGGCTCGTATCGGGCAAGTTTCTTCCTTGGGGTGGGCTTCGCCGAATCGGCGGCACTAATCGGGTTCGTCGGCGTGTTCATCGGAGGCAGTCTCTGGATCTATCTCGTCGGTCTGGCCTTCGCGCTCGTCGGGTTTTGGATGATCGTCCCCACTCGCCAGGACATCGAACGAAAGCAACGCGAGATCACGGCAGCCGGGTCCCCGCTCTCGCTTCTGGATGCCCTCACTACCGTTCCAACGCCATAGAAATAGGCATGGTGGTCTGAGCGCCCCTCCGATGTCGTTTCGTGACCGATACGACACTCGTTGCCGGTGCGCGCGACCGGCAGCCGAGCGGCACTTCAGCCAGCGCAACCGTGCCGCACCCGGCCACCCGAGGGCTTGGGTGAGCTTCTGATCGACCTTCCTGGCGGGGAGTGCTCGGCCACCGCTGACGGCGATAGAACGGACGTTCGAGTGGTCCCTGGCGCATGAGGCGCGCTCCTGATTTTCCAGCTCCACGGCTGGGTACGATTGTTCGGAGTAGTCCAGTAGCTCCCAGGGAGGGAGCGTAGAGTGGAAATTCGAACCGTTTGATGTGGTGATGACGTGAGTGGCTCATGATCAACACGGTGCGAAAACGTGCCGCCCAGATCACGGCCACGCTCCTGCTGACCGGGATCCTGGTGGCTCTTCCGGGGGCCGATGCCGCCTTTGCCGCGGCACCGTCGATCAGTTCGTTCTCGCCCACGAGCGGGCCCGTCGGAACCTCGGTAACGATCCACGGCAACAACTTCAGCGGTCCCGACGTGACGAGCGTGACTTTCAACGGCGCGTCTGCGACGTTCACGATCGACAATCCGCAGAGGATCACGGCCACGGTGCCAGCCGGGGCGACCACGGGACCGATCGCCGTGACGAGCCTGGACGGGACCGCCACGAGCTCGACGAACTTCACCGTGACGGGGGTGGGAGCGCCGACGATCACGTCGTTCAACCCGACCAGCGGGCCGGTCGTGACGTCGGTGAGGATCAACGGGACCAACTTCACCGGGGCCACAGCGGTCTCGTTCAACAACGTGAACGCGCCGGGCTTCGCCGTGAATGGTGCGGGGACGAGGATCACGGTCGCGGTTCCGACCGGGGCAACCACGGGTCCGATACGCGTGACGACGCCAAGTGGCACCGCCACCAGCTCGACGAACTTCACCGTGACCGTGGTGGTTGTCCATCCACGGGCGATCACGCTGAACCTGGTCAGACACCTCGTCGCTCGAGGAACTCTGACGGCGACCGATGGGTTCGCTGCCTGCACGTCGGACGCAAGGGTCAGAATCCAGCGGCGTCGTGCAGACGGCAGCTGGCGAACGGTGGGGACCGACCAGACGAACGACTCCGGCGGCTATCGCGAGCGGATTCCCGACCGGGTCGGGCTCTACCGGGCGGTCGCGGTGCGCGAGTCGCTGAACGCAGGCGCCGACATCTGCGCGCGCGACCGGTCACCCACGGTTCGGCACCGCCACTAGCCTCGGCAGCACCACTGCTGAACGGCTCCCGGTCACCCTGGACGCCAGCCTGTCGATCCGCCGACAACGGACCACGTACACAGGCCGCCGGTTCCTCGGGTGATGCGTTCCTAACTCGTCACCGGCCTCATCCTCGCGTCCACCTGGACGGGCACGGGATTGAGGACCGTGTTGATGTTGGTTCGTCGCTCCCACGCCGCCTGCTCGGCTCGGTCGAGCGCCTCGGTGACCATTTCGAGCTTGACCTCGGCCACGACCATGTCGACGGCACCTGGGGCCTCCGGCTCACGCTGGACCTTGCGTGTGGAGATCCCCTTCACGTGGGCCTCGACCACCACCGCGTGCAGGGCCTTCTCGGCCCGGCGGCGCGGTTCGAGCAGCTCGGGAAATAGGCGCCGGCGGTGACCTTGGGGATCTTGAGCTCGATCGTGCCGACCCGCGTGTCCCAGGTCCTGGTCCGGTAGCCGTTGCGGTAGGCGGTGCGCGAGGCAGACCGCTCGTAGGGCCCGGCACCGATCTGGCCGGAGACCTCGGTCTCCATCACGGCTTGGGCGAGCACCCTGACGCCTTCACGCAGCAGATCGACGTCGTCTTGCTCGAGCAGCTTGCCCACGAACGACGTGATGTCCATCCTTGGGGTGGCCATCGTCCCTCCTCATCCGACTGTCCTGTCGTTGAGGATGGCGGTGGCCATCTACGTCACGGGGATTTCCACCGTGGATGTCCACCCCGAATTCCCACCACTTCTCGGGACGCTAACCCTCCAGATCGATGACGTGGGGCTGGGCGAGTCGTAGCTCGGCGGCGTCCTCGATCGTGATGAGGCGTTCCTCGGACGGAACGAAGGACGAGAGCACAGCGATCAGCGTCGTCTTCCCCGAGCTGGTCCCGCCCGAGATCACGATGTTCACGCGGCCGCGGACACAGGCGGCGAGGAACGCGAGGATGCGAGGCCCGATGGTCCCGCGCGCGAGCAGATCGCCGGGCCCGAGTGGTATCGACGAGAACTTGCGCACGTTCAGCACGGGACCGCAGAGCGAAAGAGGCGGCACGATCGCGTGCGCCCGAGAGCCATCCGGAAGTCGCGCGTCCACCCAGGGTGACGTTGCGTCGACCCGAAGACCCAGCGGTGCCACGATGCGCTCGATCACGTGGAGGACCGCCTCCTCCCCCTCAAACAGACGGCCCACCACCCTT
>Ga0209843_1000157_pt1 | contig 11842 bp, 12 predicted proteins | sample GWRWS1_20_30_FD_187222 | JGI IMG/M metagenome (GOLD analysis project Ga0209843, IMG submission 187222) | Riverbed sediment microbial communities from areas with vegetation nearby in Columbia River, Washington, USA - GW-RW S1_20_30 (SPAdes)... | ecosystem: Environmental > Aquatic > Freshwater >... | reverse complement strand
TTTCCGCAAGGCGTTCGCCAGCTTCGACCCGGAGAAGATCGCCCGTTACACGAGACGGGACATCGGCCGGCTGCTGGCAAATCCCGGGATCGTCCGGAACAAGCAAAAGGTCACGGCCGCGGTCACGAACGCCCGGGCATTTCTCCGAATCCAGGAGAGGTTCGGATCGTTTGACGCGTTCGTCTGGCAGTTCGTAGGCGGCAAGCCGCGACACAACTCCTGGAAGACGATGCGTCAGCTTCCGGCCAAAACGAGGGAGTCAGGCAAAATGAGTGAAGCCTTGAAGGACCGGGGATTCGCGTTCGCCGGCTCGACGATCTGCTATGCGTTCATGCAGGCCGCCGGCATGGTCAATGACCACCTGGTTTCCTGCTTTCGGCATGCCGAGATTCGCGCGCTCCATACGGAGCCCCGGCCGTCATGAGAGAATCGTCCTGTTCCGCAGGTGAGCCTATGGGCGACATCGCGGCGGCGCAAAACATGGAGCTCCCGACACATATGTGTGCGATGGTGCTCGAGGCTCCGAAGAAGCCTCTACGCGCGATGGACGTACCTGTGCCGCGGCCATGTCCAGACGAGATGCTGATTCGGGTTCGGGCCTGCGGCGTCTGCCGTACGGACCTGCATATTGTGGACGGAGAACTTCCCGAGCCGAAACCGCTCCTGATCCCGGGACACGAGATCGTCGGCATCGTTGTTAAAAAAGGGGAGCATGTCGAGGGGTTTTCCGTGGGGGACCGGATCGGCGTCCCGTGGCTCGGTGCGACGTGTGGCCGGTGCACTTACTGCCAGAGAGGACAAGAGAACCTGTGTGACGACGCGCACTTCACTGGCTATACACGCGATGGCGGCTATGCGGAATATACGGTCGCGAATCAGCGCTGTTGCTTTCGTCTACCCGAAGCGTACAGTGACGCAGAGGCCGCCCCCCTGTTGTGTGCGGGGCTTATTGGGTACCGATCGTACCGGATGGTCGGGGAAGATATCAAGCGACTGGGGATTTACGGCTTTGGTGCCGCTGCCCACATCATCACCCAGGTGGCCGTGTACCTGGGGAAAGTCGTCTACGCCTTCACAAGACCGGGTGACACGCAAGCGCAAGAGTTCGCCCGTCGGCTCGGGGCCAGTTGGGCTGGCGACTCGACGGAGCCGCCGCCCGAGAAACTGGATGGCGCAATAATTTTTGCGCCGGTCGGTTCGCTGCTCCCGGCTGCGCTCAAAGCAACCGTCAAGGGCGCTACCGTCGTCTGCGCTGGCATTCACATGAGTGATATTCCATCCTTTGCCTATCGCCTGTTGTGGGAAGAACGGGTGGTGCGCTCGGTGGCCAATCTGACGCGGAGGGATGGCGAGGAATTCCTGGCTATTGCGCCGCAAGTGCGGGTCCGAACGACAGTGCGAGTTTTCAAGCTCCGGGAGGCGAATGAAGCCCTCGATTTTCTCCGCCGGGGGGAGCTCCAAGGCGCGGCTGTGCTCACGATGTCGGCGTAGCACGGGTCGTGAGAGTGAGAGGGGCCGTTCGGCAGAGCGCATCAAGCATCCTTCAGGAACCTGGAGAGGGGTCGTTGGCGGACGAGCGAGGTGTTTTCCAACGACGATGCATCCAGAACCACTGCTCGGGATGCCGCAGGACGAGGCGCTCGAGCACGGCATTGTACATACGCGTGTTCACACGAATCGCCTCATCAACGTCGGTGCACTCCACCAGAGGGAGGGCCTCCTCGAACCGGAGCACGTGGTGGCCATCCGCCTCACGCCACGTCGCTGCCGGAACCACTGGTGCCCCGGTCGCAAGCGCAATGGTCGCGAGGCTTCGAAACGTCCGGGCTGGATGCCCAAAGAATTCCAGCTCCACACCGTCCCTGCCACCAGCGTGCTGGTCGAGGATAAAGACGACGACATCCCCGGCCGCGAGCCGGTCGAGGATGGCCTCAAGGGCCCCCTTCTTGGGAAAGACGCCGAGACCTGCGCGACGGAACCGCCTGGTGACGAGGGTGTCGAACCAATCAGGATTCAGGGGTTTCCGGAGATAATGGATGCGACCGCGGTATTGCGGGAAGTTTGCGATCGCGCCAACAGTTGCCAGCTCCCAGTTGCCGAAGTGGCCGGTGAGAACGAGAACTCCTTTGCCCTGCGCATGCACTCGAAGAATTGCCTCGACGTTTTCTACGCGCACCAGCGCCGCGCGGCGCTCCGCAGAGAGCCAGGTAAAGCGGAGGAACTCGAAGACGAAACGCGCCAGGTGCCCGTAAAAGGCTTGCGCCAGCCGCACGATCTCCTCCTCCGGGACCTTTCCCCCGAAGACACGACGGAGATTCGAGAGGACTACCCGACGGCGAATGGGAAGGAGGTGGTAGATAAGCCTGCCGGCGAGGGGCACCCGCGTCTCCGCAGCCTCGGTCACCGCGACGGCGGAGGCGGTAGCTCCGTCGTGCGTGAGAGAGAGTGCGATCGTCTTGAACCGGTAACGATCGAGGAGTTCCTGAATCTTCGGACTATAGACGACGTGGGGGGCGCCGTAACCGTCCCGTGCCACCGCAAAATCCCCTGGACCGATCTTTCCGAACGCGGTCTCACGGGGAAAGAGTTTCAGGCATGCTTCCTTGGCAGCAAACCGTGCCGCGAGGCTGGCCAGTCGACCGACTCCATCCCCGGCGTCCCGGAGTTCCTCTGCGGAGAAGATCCGGAGGAGGTCCTCCTGGGGTGTCTCGCGAAGCAGGCGTTCTATGCGCGCGATCTGGACGGAGTCGATACCGCAGCGCGTCCGGGGACCAGAATCGTCCGCCATCCGTCTCCCTTAGTCAGCTGAGGCTCGCAAGAGCAGCGCGGCGTTCGTTCCTGCGAACCCACGGCTGAGAACGAGTGCGACGTCACTACGCGGCGGCTGTGCCGTTGTCGATACTGCCATGGTTTCGCACGCCGGGTCCAGCGCGCGGAGGGTCGCGATCCCGGGAATATCGCCATGCCGGAGCGAGTGGAGTGCCAATACGGTATCGAGGATCCCTGAGGCGGCCAGCAGGTGCCCGAAGGCCCACTTGAAGGCCGTGGTCGGTGGCGGCCTCGTCCCAAAGATAGAGCGAATTGCCGATGCCTCCGACGCGTCCGAGCGGGGGGTGCCGTTTCCGTGAGCTACGATCATCCCGACATCTGCCGGGCCAATCTCCGCCTCCTCGAGCGCCAGGACAATAGCGCGCGCGAGCCCATCCCCGTCCGTGCGGATCGAGAGGAGCCCTTCCCCCTCCGCGACGCAGCCGCTTCCGAGATACTCGCCGCGAACCTTCGCGCCGCGCCCCCGGGCTGCGGATGCCGTTTCGAGGACGAGTGCCGCGGCACCCTCTCCCAAAAGGGTCCCGCTCCGGGCGGTGTCAAAGGGCCGAATCGTATCCGCAGCGAGGAGGCCGAGCGCATGGTAATAGAGCATTGTCTCTGGTTCGACGGGGGAATCATGTCCGACGGCAACCGCACGGTCTGCCTCGTCTGCTCGAAGGGCAGCGGCCGCCTCGGCGACGGCGAGGATCCCGCTGGCGGTGTGGTTTATTATACACGCATTCGCCCCCTTGAAGCCGTATCGGATTCCGATATGGCAGAGGACGTTGTTGGGAAGGGTCCGGAGAAGCCACATCGGGTTTACGGTCGTGGCAAGTTGGCGACCGAAGGTCCCCAGATCCCCCCCTGCGGCGGTGAGAAGCGGGAAGTAATCGTACTGGTCTTGGTAGGTACCGCCGCCCCCCCCGACATAGACCCCTGTGCGATCATTGAATAGGTCGGTTTGGGCGGGATCAAGGGAGTCGCGGTGAGGGACGAGCCCGGCATCCTCTATTGCCTTCGCTGAAGCGTACAGCCCGAGAAGATCGGTGCGCCGAACAAGTTTGTGCAGCTTTCGATCTTCCACTAATGCCCGCGGGTTGAGGTCGGCAATCTCTCCCGCCAGCCTGGACGGCCAATTTGAGGAATCCCACTGCTGGACTGCGTCGATCGCGGATCGCCCAGCCCTCGCCGCCTTCCAGATCTCATCCGGGTCCTTCCCCGCGGCGCAGATGGCACCCTCGCCCGTTATCATCACCTTCTTACTCATAAGTGAACATCCTCAGGGTTTCGAAGGACGACGCAATTGTTCGACCCGCCGAAGCCGAAGGAGTTCGATATGGCAACGCCCACTCTTCGGGGGCGCGGGCGGTCGCGCACGAAATCCAGGTCGCATTCAGGGTCGGGATTGTGGAGATTTGCGTTGAGCGGAAGGAGTCCATGGTGGATCGCCAGGGCGCAGATCGCGGCCTCGACCGCCCCGGCCCCCGCGATGAGGTGCCCCATGAGACTTTTCGTCGAGCTGACCCCGATCCGGTCCGCATGGGCACCGAACACGGCACGGACCGCTGCGCACTCGCTCCGGTCGTTCATGGGAGTCGAGGTCCCGTGGGCGTTCAGGTAGTCGACATCCTCGGGCTGCGCGCCGGCATCGGCGAGGGCCTGAACCATCGCCTGGATCGGCCCATCGCCTGATGGGTGGGAATCCGTGATTTTGTAGCTGCTGAGAGAGTTCCCGTCACCGGCGAGTTCAGCGTAAATCCGCGCCCCGCGCCGGCAAGCCGCATTCCACTCCTCGAGAACGAGAAACCCGGCCCCCTCTCCGAGGATGAAGCCGTTTCGGGTACGGTCGAACGGACGGCTCGCCCGTTCGGGCTCATCATTGTCCGGTGAAAGGGCACCAAGGAGACAGAACGCCGCGAGCCCGACCGGGTTCAGCATCGAGTCGAAGCCGCCGGTGAGGACGAAGTCAGCGGTCCCGCGACGGATCAACTTCATCGCCGTTCCTACTGCCTGCCCCCCCGAGGCGCACGCGGTGTGAACGGCCGTGGCATAGCCACGGATCCCGAAATGTTGGAGCAGGAGCGAAAGTCCGCTGTTCGCCTGACTTCGGCAGAACACGAGCGGGTCCGGGGCAGTCATTCCCTCGGCGCCGAATCGGTCTGCGGCGAGTTGGCCATCCACACAGAATCGTCGATGAGCCTCTACGAGCTCCGCGAACTCGATCCCCATCATCCCGCTTCCGACGACGCAACTCCAGCGCGCTGCGCTAGCGTTCTCGGGGCGGATGCCTGCGTCCCGAATCGCTTCCTCGGCTGCGCCGAGGGCGAAGCCGTGATACCGATTAGAAAACTTGAGGAGTTTGCGGTCCTCGATGGCGGCTCTTGAATCAAATCCCTTTACCTCGGCACCGATCCGGACCGGAAAGCCGCTGGCGTCAAAGGTCTTGATAGGAGCGATCCCCGTGCGACCAGTGAGGAGGGCATCCCACGTGGTCCTGGTGTCGTTGCCGAGGGGACTCACGAGGCCCACTCCGGTGATCGCTACCCGAACTTGTGTCCGCGTCACGATGCCGCCCACACACCTGTCTCCACACGGACGGTTGACACCCGTTGACCCTTGACCTGCGCGGCGAGCGCAATCTCGGCCGAATTCTGGCTTGCCGTTAAGAGCTCCGCATCAATCTCCAGCGACTGACCGGGGTCCAGGAACGAGCGAATCTTCGCATTGGAGATGCGCGTAGTCCTGAGCAGCATACGGATGCTCGGGTCAACTGCCTCTCCGGCCAGTCGAACTGCAAGCTGCAGGTTTGCATCGATGAGGAGCGTTCCCGGAAACACCGGTCTCCGCGGGAAGTGATCCGCAAAAAACGGGGCCGAACTGGGAATCTGCATCTCGGCACGTAGCCGCTTGCCGGGATTGTGAGAAATAACCACAACGCGGGGACTCGGCGCGACGTGACCGGAAAAATCTTGCGGGGGTGCCCCTGGCCCGCACAGCAACTCGAAGCGCTCGCGCACGACCTCGGGGTCGTCGAAGTCCTCCATGGGAAGCATCGGACCGACGCACCGGCTGAGTTCCACGATCGGGCGGTTTTCGACACGCACCAATCCGCCATACAAGATTGCATCGCTGTCGCAACTCTCGAGCTCCACTTCCAGGTCGAGCATTGCCCCCGGAGCAACATCCTGCTTGATTCTGAACTCACCGGTGATTCCCGCAACCGGCCGACTGCGAAACCCGACCTTTGCCATCGCGACCCACGCCGCGAGCTGTCCAAGCGCTTCACCGACAAGGCATGGCGACAGACTTCGGAGGTCTCTTGGGACAGAGAAGGAGCCGCGGGCCCGCCGCCCGGGCACGATCTCTGTGATCCGATCAACAAATAAGAACGCCATTCCCGGACACCATTATTGCACAGGGACCCCATACCGAAGCTCCGAACCGGCAGATGCGATCCCGCGGGCGGCTTGCCAGCCGCACGTCGGGTTCTCGCGGCTTGACGCCTGAGGCATGAGGTACTCTGTGATCCGCGTGGACTACAGGTCTCCTAGCCATCCAGGGACTTCGTGGCTTGCTCTTGGGCTCGCACCACCAGTTTGCAAAAGGTCTCTACGGTAAACAGGCGTGGGATGTCGCGGGCCTTCATCGGAGGTCTGAAGCGCTCTCGGGGAACCTCACTGAGGTGCTCCTGTAACCGTTTAAAGCCCGCCTCCGTGAGGTAGCCCTTCTGCTCAAACTCTTCCTCCGACAGGGTTCCACGCGCGTCCTCCACGATCTTTCCCCGTGGGATCTTGACCTTGAATTGCCGTTCGAGGCGGAAGACGATGTCAAGGAAATCGATCGATTCTGCGTCGAGGCCTCCCATCAGCGGGGTCGTCGGTTTCACTTCATCGAGGTCGCGGCCCAGCGCCTCCGCAATGGTTTCCGCCACCTTCGGATAGACTTCCATGATCTCATCCTTTGATATGTCGTGTGCGCTCTGCATGCGTTCACTCCATCTTGAATCCGCCATCGACGTGGAGGATCTGCCCAGTGATGTAGTCCGCGTACCTCGAAGCGAGGAACATGATCGCGTAGGCCACCTCCCTCGGCATGCCAACCCTCCGGAGGAGGATGCGCGACTTTACTTCATCGGGGGCCTGTTCGAGGAGATCGCGCGACATGTCCGTTTCGATGACACCGGGAGCGACAGCGTTCACCGTGATTCCGCGGGGTGCCACCTCCACGGCGAGCGCCTTGGTGAAGGCATTGATTGCCCCTTTGCTGGCCGCGTAGTTCGTCTGGCCCCGTCCCCCCTTTTCGCCGGCGACCGAACTCACGTTGATAATCTTGCCTGCACGGCGGGAGATCATGTGCGTGACCACCGCGCGCGTGACGTTAAAGATCCCGACGACGTTGGTGTCGAGGACAGTCTTCACGTCGTCGTCCTCGAGGAGCCCCAGCAGGTTATCACGGATAACACCGCTGTTGTTGACAAGCACATCGATCCGACCGCAGCGACCCACCACCCGTTCAACAGCCGCTTCACATGCCTTGCCGTCACGGACATCGGCCTGCTCTGCCGTGATCCGCTGCCCTGCGGCACGACCGGCGGCGACGAGCTCATCAGCAAGTGCTTTGCTCTCGCGAAAGAGGAAGGTGACATCAGCCCCCTCGGCTGCGAAGAGCTCCACACTTGCCCGCCCAATGCCGCGGGTCCCGCCCGTAATGATGATCGCTTTGTCCGCCAACCCGGAGGCCTGGAACATCCTGACCCTCAGCTCGCAATGGAAAATCCGCCGTCCACGACCAGCGTGTGACCGGTGACCATGTCGGCCTCCGGAAGGCAGAGGAGGTAGACCGCACCCGCGACATCATCGGGCGTCAGGGCACGGCCCGCCGGCGCCCGCTGCGTGAACGAAGAGAGCAACTCTTCACGGTTTGGGAAGAACTTCAGGGCATCGGTGTCTACGGGTCCCGCACTGACCGCATTGACGGAAACGCCGAGCGGCCCCAGCTCCTGTGCCAAAGTCCGTACCAGCGACTCCAGGGCTGCTTTCGAGGCTCCGATGAAGCCGTAACCGGGGATCGCATGGCTCGCACCGAGGCTGGATATGGCAATGATTCGGCCCCCGCGCGGCATGAGCGGGACTGCGCGCTGAGCGAAGAGGTTCAAGGCCAACGCATTGGTCTCCAAGCACCACCGCCATTGCTTGAGGGTCATCTCGAGGGCGGGTTTCAGCACGCCGGTGGCGGCATTGTTGATCAGGATGTCCAGGCGGTCGAATTCCTTACCAAAGGCCTCCATGACCTCATCGACGCTTTCGGGGCTGGCGGCGTTGCCCTGGAGCGCGCAGGCGCGCCGCCCTATTGCCCGGACCTCCGCACACAGAGACTCCGCCTCGTCATGGCTGTTGTAATAGGTCGCCGCCAAGTGGCATCCGGCCGAGGCTAGCTTCCGCGCAATCGCGCGGCCGATGCCCCGGGAGGCCCCGGTCACCAGAGCAACCTTCCCAGCAAGAGGGCACGACATTGCTGTCCCCGCTCATTCGGACTCTGATGCCAACACTGTAAACCCGTTCATTATCACAAGCCGGAGGGGGGGTGTCAAGGTCCTGGTCATGTGTACAGGACATCACCGCGACCCTTTCACGGGCCCGGTGAGGAGACGATGTGACCAGAGCCCTAGAATTACGTCGACTGCTGTGTTAGTGTAGCTGTCGCATACGTAAGCGTGTCTTCGCAGAATCCAGGGTTTCTTACATGACACCAAGCCGAATGTTCTGGAACGGGAAGACCGTTTGCGTAACGGGCGGCACCGGGTTTGTCGGCTTTCAGATAGTTCGACAGCTTGTAGGAGCCGGTGCCCGTGTACGATATCTAGCCCTCCGACCGGCCGACACACATCCCATCTTCGCACTCGAGCCGGTCGAAGGGCATTTTGGAGACGTGTGCGACACCCCCCACACGGATATCACATGATCGCTAAACTGTTCATGGCCATTTGTCGACTTTCTCCTTATCTGAGAAAAGTAATCTGGAGAGACTGGTACCAGTTCCTGGCACGATCCTATAAGAGTAAAGAATGGTCATTCATAAACTATGGCTACGCTTCATTAGACCCTCAAACAGAAAAGCTCCAATTAGACGACGCTGCCGAGCCAAATCGCTATTGCATCCAACTCTATCATCATGTTGCCAATGTTGTAGACCTTAAAGATTTAGAGGTGCTAGAAGTAGGCAGCGGTCGCGGAGGCGGAGCACACTATATCAAATGTTTTTTAGGACCCAAAAGAGTGGTTGGTGTTGATGTTTCGAGAAGAGCAGTGGCATTTTGCAATAAGAGTTATTCTCTTGTAGAAGGACTTTCATTCGTAGCGGGCGACGCTGAATTTCTGCCTTTTAAGGATAATAGCTTTAACGTGGTTGTTAATGTAGAATCCTCCCACTGTTATGGTTCAATGAATGCTTTTCTTATGCAAGTCAAGAGGGTCCTCCAGGAGGGTGGTTATTTTCTTTGCGCAGACTTTCGTGACAAAGACGAAATCGATATTCTTCGGAGACAGTTACGTCATTCCGGAATGACTCTGATCAAAGAGACGAATATAACAACGAATGTTATCGAAGCCCTGAATTTGGACAACGAACGCAAGACGGCGCTTATACAAGCAGCAGTACACAAGGTGTTGTTAAGACCATTTCAGGAATTTGCCGGGGTCAGAGGCTCGATGATGTATGAAGGTTTCCGGACTGGAGAGGTGATATACTCAAGCTTCGTGCTGCAAAAACCTAACCACCAATGATCCCTCACAAAGACTTTCTGAGATCACGAGCCAACGACGCGTTCCTCGCGGTGACGAGCGGACCGAGATCAATTACATCGGGCGCTTCAGGCCGTGGTTGAGACCGGAGGATTTACGGGTCTTCTTGCGCACGCGGACCACCATCAAGTCCACGGCGATCCAGTAGGCCCAGATCGTGGCCGTAAACACAAAGACAGGTCCATTGTGCATGAGTTATTTTCAAAGGGGATGACCAGGGGCTCGGCCGCGGCCTGTCTGCACGAAGCCATGAGGAGCCTCGAAAAGCATATTGGTCTCGGCGAGGTATCGCGATGAAGAGGATGTATTGGCATGTTAGTCTTATTTCTTTCCTTATCCTTCTAGGAAGCGGTTGCGCCTCATACAATTACCGGTATCGGCAGTCCACCTACGACACAAGAGTTGAAAAGGGAACAGTTCTGAAGTCTATCCAGCTTCCCGCTGAGATAGAGGACAAGATCCTTGCTCTTGATCCTGAGAATATCGACGAGGCAGGTGTGAGAGAAATCCTGGCTCGTGGTCCCGTACCAAGGATCATTAACATTCACGGCGGTGTCTATCCCGTGTATCTCGCAATGGAATCATTTTCTACGTTCCTCATTGAAATGGGCTATCCAGAGAGCAAGATTCGCAACCCAGCGGATGGAAGCTACTCTTACAGCCCATATACAAATACCGCGAAGATGGCCGGAATGATCGCATGGTATTACGAGAAAGAGGGAATGCGGGTAATGCTCGTCGGCCACAGCGCTGGCGGAATACAGGCAGCCAAGATTCTCCACGAGTTGGCAGGCACCTTTGAGGAAAAGATACCGGTATGGAATCCTCTTACTGATGAAGGAGAAGATAGATTTTCCATCATCGATTCCCTCACAGGGGTTGAACGTCCTGTGATTGGCGTGCAGGTGGGATACGCAACAGCCGTGGGAGCTGGAGGTCTTGCAACGCTCCTTCCCACTCATTGGACCATGATAGGCAGGCTTCGAAAGATCCCGGATACGGTTGAGTATTTTACAGGGTTTTATACGATTCTGGATCCAATCGGAGGGACTTTGCTCGGCCTGGTTAAGTCAGAAAACACCTACGAAGCCAATGGCACTGCCACAGTTCGCACTGTCAGGCTTCCTTTCGCGTATAATCATGTCACCGTGCCTTTTACGTCGCATCTAGCGAGTAACAAAGCGATCAGGGACTGGATAAACAACTATGTGCCTTCTGACGAACCAGAATTGACAGTTGAGTTTGACACGTCGAGCGCTAATATCTTGTGGGCAGCCGATGTCTGGCACAGCGTCAAAAAGCAATGGTGTCTTGAAGCGCAACGGTTGATCCGCGCCAAGAGAAGCATGGGCGTCGGTAGTGGGTCCACGGGGCCCAACGTGGGTCCTTAGAGCTGCCGGCCCTCCTCGTCGTATCTCACGGCTCTGCGTCCAATCTGTGAAACGACGGTTGTCGGGTCGCGTGGTTACCGGCCAGGCAGGTCCTGGCGAAACATGTCCGATTCGGGAACGATTGATGCAGGATGGTCCGGTTCTTATATTGGCTGCCACGATCTGGGCATACTGGATAGGCGTAGCCGTCATGGTAGTCCGTGTGCGCAAGAGGACTCGTAGGCTTCCGGGTGTCGTGCCTGAACAACGCCTGGAACGACTGATGTGGCTGGTCTGGATACCGCTCATCATCTTCTGGCTCATCCTGCCCTCCCTGGCCACCACGCAACGTCACGGGCTTTTCGCCTTGCCAGAACTGGTTCATACTCATTTCGGTCTGGTGATGTTACGGTGGGGCGCTTCATTGGTCGGGGTTGTCTGCCTCCTTGGGACGATTGAGTGCTGGATGCGAATGGGCAAGAATTGGCGCATGGGCGTCGTCCCGGATCAGGGTACCGAGCTTGTCACTGGCGGGTTGTATGCAAGAATACGCCATCCAATCTATGCGTTCAGCGTCCTCCTAATGTTGTGCTCGGTTGTCATCGTGCCGAGCATTCTGATGATGACGATTGCGATTATCCACGTGGTGCTCATGATCCTGAAGGCCCGACACGAGGAGCAGTTTCTCCTTTCGACTCATGGCGAGCGGTACGCGGAATACTGCCGCCGCACAGGTCGATTTTTCCCTCGACTCATCTCGCGCAAGGCGTGACACATCCCGCGTTCACCAGGATGTCTCTTGGCGATGCCGAAATCGTGCAAACTGAACCTATTCCAGCAAACCATGGCGTTCTGGGAAGAGGT
>Ga0209843_1000156_pt1 | contig 11845 bp, 15 predicted proteins | sample GWRWS1_20_30_FD_187222 | JGI IMG/M metagenome (GOLD analysis project Ga0209843, IMG submission 187222) | Riverbed sediment microbial communities from areas with vegetation nearby in Columbia River, Washington, USA - GW-RW S1_20_30 (SPAdes)... | ecosystem: Environmental > Aquatic > Freshwater >... | reverse complement strand
CGATGTGCGGCGTGATGATGTGCATCCCCTCGCGGATCGCGCGGACGTCCGAACGCACCTCGGCCTCCTTGTGATGGGCACACCAAGGCTAACGCTCACGAGGAGTTGTGGTGGTGGCGGTGTTACTCGGCGTCTCGGTGTCGCTGGTCGGTCTCGCGAGCGATCCGCGCCGGATCACCGGCGATCTTCGCCACCACCGTGAAGCGGCCCTCCTCGGAGACCAGCTGATCGACCTCGGGATTCTCGTGATCGGTCGCGATCGCGAAGTGCGTGGGGTAGCCGCGCACGTCCTCGTACTCGATCCGCGTCAGGCTGATCCGCGCTCCGCAAGCCGGATCGCTGCATTCGCACACGTAGACCTCAGTCGACCGGTCGTCGAGCGCGAGCGAGCCACGGCAGGTGGAGCGGCGCCCGGGGTTCCCCCGAGTACAAGCGGAAGACCGGCCGCCGGATCCCGGTGATCGCGCTCGAGCCTGTGGGATGACGGAGTTCAAGCGAACCGCTCTCGGAACCGAAACTCTCCCTGTGAGCTCGAGCAGGGACACTTACTTCGTTCGGATCGACGAGACCCTCGTCTGGCGCAGAGCCGGCGGGAGCGCTACGCGGAAGGCCGGCGAGCGAGGCTTCGCCCGATTCGCTCGGAGCCTCATCGAACGAGCGCTCTGGAAGAGGCCGGACGGACGTTCGTGGCGCAGAGGAGCGCGCGGCGGGAGCGCTCCAGCGGATAGCTCTCTTCGTCTCTCGTTCGAACCCGCGGGCTGTTCAACCCTCCCTCGACGCGTGCTCTAGACTGCCGAGGTCGTTCGCGCGCGAAAAAGGAGGCCGATGGGCGACCGACCGCGCCGGCACGACGAGATCAAGGGGGCGACCGTTCTGCTGACGGGATGGTCGGAGGGCCGTGAGCGAGAGGTCGCCGACGCGCTCGGCAAGATCTCCTCGACGCAGATCGAGCTCGATCGGCTGGAGCTCCCCTTCGTCGCCCTCCCCAAGGCCTCGCTCGAGAAGGCCGAGGCCGCCCGCGATCTCCTGCTCGAAGCCGGTGGTTCGGTCGATCTGGAGGACGCCTGGGTCACGCGGGACGCGCCGCGGCCCGTCGCATCGCGGCCGGTGTGCCCCTTCTGCGGCTCGACGAAGACGCAGCCGTACACGCACGCCGGCCCGGCCGCGCGGACGTCGATGAAGTGCACGACGTGCGGCCAGCGGTTCCGCGTGACGGCGACCCGGTAGACCGCTCGCTCCGGGTCTCAGTCCTCCTCGTTCTTGCGGAGCTGCTTGGTCCGCGCCCGCCGCTTCTTGTCTGTCAGGCGGCGTTCGACGGCGCCACGTCGGGGTTTGGTCGGGCGGCGCCGCGGAGGCGGCGGAGCGAGCGCCTTCGCGAGGATCGCGGCGAGCCGTTCGAGCGCGGCCTCACGGTTGCGGAGCTGCGAGCGATGCTCGGACGCGGTCACGGTGATCACGCCGTCGACCAGCCGCTTCGAGAGCCGGTCGAGGACGCGGGCGCGTTGCACCGGGCCGAGCAACGTGGTCCTCGCCAGGTCGAGGCTGACCTCAACGCGCGAGTCGGCGGTGTTCACCGACTGACCGCCCGGACCGGACGAACGGCTGAACCGCCACCGCAGCTCTCGCTCGGGGACGACCACCGAACGGGTCACACGCAAAGGACCGGCCATGAGGCCCATTTCATACACTCCGCGCGTGAAGATCGGCGTGATCGTGCCGGCGGCGGCGAGCGACTGCGAAGGCGGTCGGCCGTCGTGGCCGGCGGTCCGGTCGTTCGCGCGATCGGCCGAGGCGCACGGTCTCGACTCCGTGTGGATGTACGACCACTTCTTCTACAAACCCTCCGACGGACCGATCGACGGCCAGCTGGAGGCGTGGACCGTCGTCAGCGCGGTCGCGGCCGCGACCGAACGCGTCGAGATCGGCACGCTCGTGCTCTGCTCGAGCTTCCGCAGCCCGGCGCTCGTCGCCAAGATGGCCGCCACGGCCGACGAGGTGAGCGGCGGACGGCTGATCCTCGGCCTCGGCGCCGGGTGGCACGACGCCGAGTACGACACGTTCGGCTTCCCGAAGGATCGCCGCGTCGATCGTTTCGAGGAGGCGCTGCGGATCGTCGTCCCGCTGGTCCGCGGCGAGACCGTCACGTTGGACGGCCGATACCACGAAGCTCGAGACGCGGTGCTCGAACCTGCTCCTGCCCGCCGGATCCCCGTGCTGGTGGCGGCCGTCCGCCCGCGCATGCTCCGGCTCACCGCACGGTACGCGGACGCATGGAACACCGCGTGGTTCGGCGCGCCGGACGACCGGGTCCGCGAGCGGCTCGAGCACCTCGATGCGGCGCTCTCAGCGGAGGGTCGCGACCCCGCGACGCTCGAACGAACCTTGGGGATCGAGGTCCGCGATCCCGAGCACGTTGGGATGGCCGTTGAAGACGGCGAAGACCGGTCGTTCCGAGGTTCGGTCGACGAGCTCGCCGAGGCGATCGACGCGTTCGAGGCCCTCGGCATCGGCCACCTGATCGTCATCCTGCAGCCGATGACCGAGGCGTCGCTGGAGCGGTTGACGCTAGCCCTCTCGCGCCGGCGCTGAGACCGCGGCGCGTTCGCGGGCCGTCCGTCTCCACAGCACGGTGAGGCTCGCGAGCGTCCCGAGGAGCCCGAGTGCCGAGGCGACGAGGAGGACGTTCACGTGACTCTCGAGCGAGTCGCCGACGACCTGGCTTCCGACCGCGATCGCCACGAGGCCGATGCCCGCGCCGACGACCAGCGCGAGACCGGCCGCGATGCGCTCACCCGCGGGCAACCAGATCCCGAGCGCGCCCGTGGCGACGGCACCGATCCCGACCAGGGCGAGCGCCAGGGTCATCGTGGTTTCCGGGTCCATGGAGCGATGGTGGCCGGTCGGTGCGAGCTGGACAAGCGTTGCGACCGAAACGCCACGGAACCGGGTCGGATTCGTCGCACGAGCGGTGGGGTTGTGAGGTTCGGACCGGTTCAGCCGCCGCACGCGCAGGCGCCGCCGCACGCACACCCGCCCGAGGCATGAGGCCGCGTCTCGCCCGTCGGCGCCTTGCCGGCGATGAACGAGAACTGCCGCCGCACCCGTTCGCCGCCGCATGACGGACAGGCGAGGGCGGTGTCGACCGACGCCGACATCGGGCGCCGGTCCTCGAACCGGTGCTCGCACGCCATGCAGAGATATTCGTACGCGGCCATCGCTCGAGGAAGGATACCCCTCAGGAAGGACGTGTCGGAGCGCGAGCGTAGGGTTCGGCCGTGGAAGGGGTCGAACTTCCCGGGCCGATACCGATTTCGGTGTCGACGCCGGTGGTGAGATCGTTGCCGGGACCGGCGATTCCGCTTTCGGTATCGGTCCCATCACGCAGATTCCACCACCACCCCAACCTTCACCGCTCGGCGCCGGCTACCTCATCCTCGTCGTCCGCGAGCTCACCGGCATGTCCCAGCGGGTCCTGGCACGAGCGATCGGCACGTCGCAGCCCACGCTCGCCACCCTCGAGACCGGCAACCGCGTGCCCACGGTCCGAACTCTGCTGCGCGTCGCCGACGCGACGGGGTTCGAGCTCGTGATCGGGCTCCGGCGCCCGAACAACTCGGCGCCGAACCCCGACGCGCTCCGCGCCCCAGGGGTTCGATCTGCTCGGGACGCTCAAGCCGAACCCACAGGACGGTCTCGCCGACTTCGTCGTGCTCCGCGAGCCGAGCCCGGTCGAAGGACCGCGCTAACCCACAGCCTCAGCCCGACTCGCGCGCCGCTCGCTTCTCCTCGTAGTGCGCGGCCATCGCGTCCAGCATCGACAGGTAGTTCGCGATGCCGTCGCGGGCCTGTTCGGCCTCGTCGGACAGTCCGGTCACCTTGTCGATCTTCCAATGCTTGAACAGCACCGGCAGCACTACCTCGTCGTGGTGGATCCGGAGGTCGTAGATCCCCGCCTTGGCGATCTCGATCGCCTTCTGCTTGAACTCGGGGATGTCCAGACCCGGCATCGCGAACCCGGTGACCTGGCGGTTGATCGCCAGCATCATCTCGGACGGCGCGATCTCGAGCGCGGCCTTGCCGAGCTCGCGGTAGAAGACGTAGTGCAGGTTCTCGTCGGTGGCGATGCGTGCGGTGAGCTTCTCGATCAGCGGATCCTGCGTGAAGGTTCCCGTGTTTCGGTGGGCGATCCGCGTCGCGAGCTCCTGGAGCGTCGTGTAGACGACGCCGTCGAGCGGATCGAGCGCACGCGAGCCGCCGTTCCCGTCCGGGTAGTAGCCGCGCGAGACCTGATCCATGCGCCCGCGCTCGAGCGCCACCGGGTCAAGCCCGCGCGTGACGGTCAGGTAGTCGCGGAGCACGATCGCGTGCCGGCCCTCCTCGGCCGTCCACCTTCGGACCCACTCGCCCCAGACGCCGCCGCGGCCGAAGATCTCCCACAGCGCGAGGTGGTAGTAGGGCAGGTTGTCCTCGGTCAGCAGGTTCACCTCGAGAGCGGTTCGCGACACGATGCCGAGCGCGCTGTCGGTCTCCTCCCAGGGCTGGTCGACGTAGTTGCGGCCCACCTCGTAGGGGACGTACTCGTGTGGGAACCACTCGGTGGCGGCGGACAGGTGCCGTTCGAGGCCGCGCACCATGGTGGGCTCGAGGAGCTCGAGCATCTCGGCAGGGGGGGTCGTTGGTGCGTTCGTCGTCACTCGAGCCTCCAGCTCGAAGCCTTCAGCCGAGTGGTTGGGGCTGAACGCGCGCGACCGATGGGTTGGGGCTGCAAGGAACCGCCCACGACATCGTGGGCACCGCAGAAGTATACCTGCAGGTCGGAGGCTGCCGGAATACTCCCGGCTTCCCCGTCGTTGGAATGGTGCCTTCCAACCCCACCAGCACCCGAGGAGCCTATGGCGAACTGCTCGATCTGCGGCGACGAGCTCCATCCCGAGCGAGCCGAGAAGTACGACTACTGCACCAAGCGCTCGTGCCGCGAGCGCGCGGCGAAGGCACTCCGGATCGCCAGCGTCGGCGTGAACAAGGCCGCAGATCAGTTCGTGGTGCTCGACGAGCACACCGAGCGGGAGATGGCGAAGGGCCGCTTCAAGAACCAGCCGGAGGCCGCGGGGTCGGCCCGGACGCGTTCGCGGACGCCGACCACCCACACCCCACAGCCCGCTCCCGAACTGGTCCCACGGTCGTCGGCCCGGCCGTCGCGCCCTCGGTGGAGCGGGGCACAGGAGCGGCTCGCGCTCACCTACCGAGCCATGGGGATGAACCCCGAGCAGATCGCGAAGAAGCTCGGTGTGAGCCCGTACCTCGTCACGCAGATCCTGCTCGCAGCCTCGAGCCACGGCAAACGCTGAGAACGACCCAGCGCGAGGCCGGCACCCGCCGTACCCTTGAGAGCGTGACGGTGGCTCGCGCCCTCGAGGCCGTCCTCGGCCCCGACCTCCCGATCGCCGTGCGCGCGTACGACGGCAGCCGGCTGGGCCCGGCCTACGCGCCGGCCACGCTCCTGGTCCGCTCACCCGCCGTGTTCCGGCGGCTGGTCACCGCGCCGGGTGAGCTCGGGCTCGGGCGGGCGTACGTCTCCGGCGAGCTCGACGTGGAGGGCGACCTGTACGCGGCGGTCGCCGCGCTCCGGGACCGGATCCCGGATCTGCGGGCGTTCGGCGCTCGGCAGTGGGCGGAGGTGCTCCGGCTCGCCGGCTCGTCGGTCGCGCGCACCGGCCTACATCCCCTCCCGGTCCCGCCCGAGGAGGCCCGCCTCGGCAGCATCCGTCACTCGAGGGAACGGGACGCGGCCGCGATCGCGCACCACTACGACGTCTCGAACGCCTTCTACCGGATGGTGCTCGGCCCCTCGATGACGTACTCGTGCGCGGTGTGGGAACGCCCCGGCCCGGACGTCACGCTCGAGGACGCGCAGGCCGCGAAGGTCGAGCTCGTGTGCCGCAAGCTCGGGCTCGAGCCGGGGATGCGGCTGCTCGACGTTGGCTGCGGGTGGGGCGGGATGGTCCTGCACGCTGCGGCGAACCACGGCGTTCGAGCGGTCGGCGTGACGCTCTCGCGCCCCCAGGCCGAGTGGGCGGAGAAGGCGGTCGCCGATGCGGGATTTGCCGACCGCGTCGAGATCCGGTACCAGGACTACCGCGACGTTCGCGACGGTCCGTTCGACGCGATCAGCTCGATCGGCATGTTCGAGCACGTGGGGCTGTCGCAGCTCGGGGTGTACTTCGGTAGGCTGCGCCGGTTGCTGCGCCCGGGCGGCCGGCTGCTGAACCACGGGATCAGCCGTCCGCCGAACGCCGGCCGAACTCGCTTCCGGCGCAACGGCTTCATCGATCGCTACGTCTTCCCCGACGGCGAGCTCCACGAGGTCGGCAGCGTCGTCTCGACGATCCAGCGGAGCGGCCTCGAGGTCCGCCACCTCGAGAGCCTTCGCGAGCACTACGCGCTCACCCTGCGCGCGTGGGTGCGCAACCTCGAGGCGAGCTGGGACGACGCCGTCGCCGAGGTCGGCTCGGGCCGCGCGCGCGTGTGGCGTTTGTACATGGCGGCCTCCGCACTGAACTTCGAGGCCGGCCGAACGCAGGTGCACCAGGTGCTGGCGGTCAGGCCCGACCGAGGCCGCTCCGGGCTGCCGCTCCGTCCGCGGTTCGAGGATCCATCGGAGCGCTGACGATCCGCGCGTCAGGCGCCGGATCTCAGCAGAGCCGCCCAAACTGATTTCGGTATCGGCTCGTGATCGAGCAGTCCGGGTACTCGACTACCGCTGCCCGAGGTGATGAACGCGCGCGAGCAGCTCGTCGGACGGCCGGCCCTCGTACACCGCCCCCCAACCGACGACGTCGGGGCGAGCGCCGAGGAGCACGATCACCACACCGTCCCGCCTGGGCCCGGGGTGCAGACCGCCGGCGACCCGCCACCCGTGGGCGCCGCCGCGTACCAGCGCGGCCGACGGCGCGGTGAACCCGCGCTCGCCGCGCTCGCGCAGACGCGAGGCCTCGCGCCGGCACGCGACGTAGGAGCGGGGTCCCCCCGTCATCGTGGCGCGCGGCAGCCGAGGTCTGGCGGTCGGTAGGTCGCCCACGTCGACCGCCCACAGCGAGCGACGGATCTCGGCGACGTCGAGCGGATCCGTGATCTCCTCGTGACGCAGGAGCTCCGCCCACGCTCCCTCGGGCCGGTCGGCGAACGTGTTCACCGGCCCCTCGTCCTCCGCGTTCCAGCGGCCGGCGGGCTGGCCCCCGCTCTCCCACAGGAACGGGAACCGCGGGTCGGTGTGCCGGTAGACGATCACGTCGCCGGCGAGGCCGTCAGCGAGCGCGCCAGCGCGAGGACCCGTTCGGCATCGGCGCCGTCCGGATCCCACGTACCCGACAGGAGCGCGTCCGGCGGGCGTCCTCCGAGCGTGGTCCTGACGCGCTCGAACCATCGACGGACCCCGACCTCCGAGTAGGCGCCGCGGAGCTCCGCCACGATCCGCGCGAGCAGGTGGAGGCGCGCGGCCACGACGTCGGGCGTCGGCCGTTCGTCCTTGGCGTACCGGCGCAGGCTCGCGACGGACACCCCGAGGAGTGCCGCCAGCCGCTCGACGCCGAACAGCTGGATCATGGCCGGCCATTCGAACGCCGGCATCGGCGACCCTTCGAGCGCGAGCCCGAGCTCCCGGAGCGCCGCCGCTACGTGGCCGGGCGGCCTGGGCGGCCGGCGGAGGGACGCCGCCGCGGACTCGCCGATCCCGACCTCGGCGGCTCGTGTGGCGACCGCTCGGATGACCTCGAGTGTGAGCTCGTCGACGTCGTCGGGCAGCAGGCCCATTGCCTCCATCGACTTCAGCACGTCGATCGCGGCGTCGGTGGTCCCGGGTTCGTCCAGTGGAGGCTCGATGGAGCGGATCTGGAGCTTCGACATGCTCCGTATCCTATCCGTATCTGCTCCAGCCGTCACGGTCGCCATCACGGCGACGCTACGGCCCCGCAGCGACAGCGTCGGATCTCCCACATCGTTGGCGCGTTCCCGCGAGAAGATGGAAGCCATGGACGGCAGCAACGACCCGAACGAGGAGGCGCTCGACGCCTACTCGCGCGTGGTCACGTCGGTCGCCGAGCGCCTGATCCCCTCAGTCGCGAGCCTGCAGGTGCGAGCGCGCGTGCGCGGAGCCCGGGTGGACGGCGCGGGCTCGGGGGTGGTCATCACTCCCGACGGGTTCGCGCTGACCTCGGCGCACGTGGTGGGCGGGACCGATCGCGGGTCGGCCTCGTTCGTGGACGGGCGCGAGGTCCCCTTCGACGTGGTCGGCCGCGATCAGCTCTCGGATCTCGCGGTGCTCCGCCTGCAGAACAGCGGCAGCCTCGAGCCGGCGGAGCTCGGCGAGGCCGCGGGGCTCCGCGTCGGTCAGCTCGTCGTCGCGATCGGGAACCCGATGGGGTTCGCGGGATCGGTCACGGCGGGGGTGGTCAGCGCCCTCGGCCGCGCCCTCCCGGTGCAGGCCGGCCGCGTCGTCGAGAACGTCATCCAGACCGACGCCGCGCTCAACCCCGGGAACTCGGGCGGAGCGCTCGCCGACGGACGCGCTCGGGTCGTCGGGATCAACACGGCCGTCGCGGGCGTCGGGCTCGGCCTCGCGGTCCCGATCGACGACTCCACCCGCCGCATCATGCACGCGCTGATGACGTCGGGGCGGTTCCAACGCGCGTACATCGGGATCGCGGGCGGTGGGCGTCCCCTGCCGCCCCGCGTGGCCGCGGCGGTCGGACGCGACCACGGGGTCGAGGTCATGGAGGTGGTCGCGGGCAGCCCTGCCGCTCGCGCCGGCATCAGGTCCCACGACCTGATCGTCGAGCTCGACGGCGTGGCGATCTCGGACGCTCGCGACCTGCAGCGATTGATGGTCGGTGACGTGATCGGCCGGTCGGTCGACGCGCTCATCTGGCGCGACGGCGTGCTCCGCACGATCACGGTGCATCCGGCCGAGCTGACGGCCGCCTGAACACGGCGGCGACCGGTTCAGCGGGTGAGGTCGCCGGCGATGAGCACGTCGTCGCCGACCACGTGGACCGCCCGATGCTCGATCCGGATGGAGCTCGCCACCTCGGTGATGCCGAGGTCCCTCACCGCTTCGGTCCCGCTGCCCAGCACGCGCGGGGCGATGCCGACCACGAGCCGGTCGGCGAGCCCGAGCAACAGGAACGACGTGATCACGCGCGCGCCGCCCTCCACGAGCACGGAGCGGATCCCGTCACCGAGTAGCGCGTCCAGCGCCGCGCCAAGGTCGACACCGTGCGAGCCGGCCGGCACGACCACGACCGACACGCCACCTCGGCGCAGCTCGGCACGACGCTCGGCCGAGGAGGCGCTCGTGGTGACGATGGTGGTGGCGGCATCGTCGGAGAGCACGCGCGCGTCGCCCGGGGTCCGGAGCCCGGAGTCCAGCACGACCCGGATCGGGGAGTTGCCCGGCACCATGCGGACCGTGAGCTGCGGATCGTCCGCGATCACGGTTCCAACGCCCACGAGCACCGCGTCGCACGCGGCGCGGAGGGCGTGCGACGTTCTCCGCTCCTGTTCCCCGCTGATCCACCGGGCGTCGCCGGTCGACGTGGCGATCCGCCCGTCGAGCGTCTGGGCGTACTTGAGGGCGACGTAGGGACGCGCCGCCCCGGCCCGGACGTCGCCTAGGAGCGAGCCGACGTCGGGTGGCGGCCCCGCGCCGGCCGGGAGCGGCTCCCCCATGGGTGCCGCGTGCCCCATCACGGCCTGCTTCGTCGCGAGGTAGCGGACGTTCCGAGCGTGCGCCGCCGTCGGGAGCCCGACGACCGCTCGCACCGTGATGCCGCCTGCCGCGAGCGCGGCCGCCTTGTCCCGGTTGTTCGTCATCAATCGGACCGAGCGGACGCCCAGGGATCGCAGGCACGCCGCGACGTCGCCGTAGGTCCGCTCGTCGACGCGGAAGCCGAGGTGCTCGTTCGCCTCCGCCGTATCGAACCCTCGATCCTGCAGCATGTACGCTCGGAGCTTGTTGGCGAGGCCGATCCCGCGCCCTTCGTGCCCGGTCGAGTAGACGAGCACGCCGCGTCCCTCGGCCGCGATCGCGCGGAAGGCGTGCTGCAACTGGGTCCGGCAGTCGCACCGCAACGAGCCCAGCGAGTCGCCGGTGACGCATTCGGAGTGCATCCGGACCAAGACGTCCTCACCGTCGCCGATCGTGCCTCGACACAGGCACAGATGGACGGAGCCCTCCCACTCGAACGCGTGGGTCTCCCACTCGCCGAACGGCGAGGGCAGCGTGAGGCTCGCGATCTCCTCCGGGACGAGCGCGGGTTCGGACACCAGCAGTCCTGTTCCCATCTGTGTCGATCCGCAATCGCCGGACCGGTCGGCGATCGCGATGGCGGTTGGCCACGGCCGCCCACGAGTACCGTAACCCCATGGAGGGACGCGCGCTTCGGTTCGTCGCCCCCCGCCGCGTCGAGATCCAGCCCGTGGAGGTTAGGCCGCCGGGCCCCGGGGAGCTCCTCGTCCGGACGCGATGGTCCGGCATCAGCGGCGGGACCGAGCTGCTCGCCTATCGGGGGGAGCTCGACCCCGACCTCGAGCTCGACGAGACGATCGCGTCCTTGGGAGGCAGCTTCCGGTACCCGTTCGCGTACGGCTACAGCTGCGTCGGCGAGGTCGAACGCTCCGGCGTCGACGGGCTCGGGGAGGGAACGACGGTGTTCGCCTTCCACCCCCATCAGGACCGCTTCACCGTGGCGGCCGCCGACGTCGTGAGGGTCGACGGCGTCGACGGCCGCGTCGCGACCCTGTTCCCCCTGGTCGAGACCGCGCTCCAGGTGACGCTGGACGCCGGCTCGCGCATGGACGAGCCGGTCGTCGTCCTGGGTCTCGGTGCGGTCGGCGTGCTGGCAGCGGCCCTGATCCAGCGATCGGGCGCGGACGTGATCGGCGCCGATCCTCGGGGCGATCGACGCGAGACCGCAGCAGCGTTCGGGATCCGCGCGGTCGACGTGTCGGAGGTCCGTGCGGCGGTCGAGGCGACCACGTCGGGGGCGGGCGTGCCGCTCGTGGTCGACGCGACGAGTAACCCGTCCGCCCTGCCGGTCGCTCTCGAGCTCCTGGCGCACGAAGGAGAGGCGCTGGTCTGCAGCTGGTACGGGGCCAAGGAGGTGCGGCTGCCGCTCGGCCGGGCCTTCCATCGGCGCCGGCTTCAGATCCGGAGCACGCAGGTCTCGACGATCCCCTCACGACTCGCCGGGCGCTGGGACGTTCCGCGCCGGCGAAGCACCGCGAGACGACTGATGACCGAGCTGCCGTTGAAGCTGCTCGCGACGCACGAGGTGCCGTTCGAACGGGCGGCGACGGTGTACGCCGCGCTCGACCGCGGCGACGACGGCGTGATGCACGTGGCGCTGAAGTTCTGATGTTCGAGGTCGGCGCCTCGACCACGTTCCGCGCGTTCCATCGGATGCCGGAGCAACCGCCACCCGAGAACGAGCTGCACCCACACGACTACCGCGTCGAGGTCGTGGCCGAACGGGAGCGCCTCGATGAGCGTGGCATGGTGTGCGATCTCGACGTCGTCACGGGTTCGCTGGCCGACGTGGCCGATCGCGTGCGCGGCCGCGACCTGTCGGAGGTCTGCGGGACCGAGGCCGTCACGGTCGAGATCCTCGCCGCCTGGACCCACGCTCGCCTCGCGAGGCCGCTCGGCGACGACGGGGCCGAGATCGTCTCGGTGCGGGTCTGGGAGTCCGCCGACGCGTTCGGAGGGATCCGTGCACCCGTCTGACGTCCGGACGAGACGCGCGCACCTCCGGCTTTCGCTCGTGACGCTCGGCGATCCGAACCAACGCAC
>Ga0209843_1000154_pt1 | contig 11864 bp, 9 predicted proteins | sample GWRWS1_20_30_FD_187222 | JGI IMG/M metagenome (GOLD analysis project Ga0209843, IMG submission 187222) | Riverbed sediment microbial communities from areas with vegetation nearby in Columbia River, Washington, USA - GW-RW S1_20_30 (SPAdes)... | ecosystem: Environmental > Aquatic > Freshwater >... | reverse complement strand
CGCGGGATCCGGGGTGTCGGGGAAGGGGTGCGCTCGTGAAATCGGCGGGGTTCGTCGTCCACCCCGGTCGGCCCGCGGCGATCGAGGCCGCGCGAGGGCTCGAGGATTGGCTCCAGCAGCGGGGGATCGAGACGCGCGTGCTGAACGGGGACGACGCCGCGGACGAAGCCCGCGGCGTCGCGTTCGCCCGGGGTCTCGATCTGGTGGTGTCGGTGGGCGGGGACGGCACGTTCCTGCGCGCGGCCCTGGTGGCCTCGAGATCGGGGGTCCCGGTGCTCGGCGTGAAGGTCGGACGGATGGGGTTCCTGACCGAGGTCGAACCCGATCAGGCGACGGCGCTCCTCGAGCGGATGCTTGACGGCTCCGCGCGGATCGAGGAGCGGCTCGCGGTCGTTGCCGAGGGTTCGTCCTTCGAACCCCAGTGGGCCCTGAATGAGGTCATCGTCGAGAAGAGCGCGCGGCACCGGTTGATCCGGCTCGCACTCTTCGTCGACCACGCCTACGTGACGACGTTCTCCGCCGACGGCGTCATCTCGGCGACGCCGACGGGCTCGACGGCATACTCGTTCAGCGCCGGTGGGCCGATCGTCTCGCCATCGGTCCCGTGCATCGTCGTGACGCCGATCGCCGCGCACATGGTGTTCGACCGCTCGTTGGTGCTCGCCTCCGACCAGCGCGTCCGGCTCGAGGTGATCGGGGAGGAGCCCGGGTTGCTCTCCGTGGACGGCAGGGCGAGCCTCGAGCTCCCCGTCGGATCCACGGTTCGGATCGGCCGGGCCCGGACGCCGGCGCGGCTCGTCCGCCGCGAGGACGCGCCGGCTTTCCACGACCTCGTCCGTGACAAGTTCGACCTCCCCGGGACCGTCGGCGGAGCGGTCTAGGATCGAGACGTGCTCCGCGAGCTCCACATCAGCGGTCTCGGCGTGATCGACGACCTCAACCTCGAGCTGCATCCCGGTCTGAACGTCCTCACCGGCGAGACGGGCACCGGCAAGACCATGGTCACCGTCGGGCTCCAGCTCGCGCTCGGCCGGCGAGGCGGCTCGTCGCTCGTACGCGAAGGCGCCTCGGCCGCGAAGGTGCAGGCGCGGTTCGACGCGCCGCCGTCGGCGGTGAGCGCCGGCTGGGCGGAGGACGACGAGGTCCTGCTCGCGCGGACGGTGACGGCCGAGGGCCGAAGTTCCGCACGGGTGGGCGGTCAGCTGGCGCCGGTGTCCGCGCTCACCGAGCTCGCGGGAGAGCTCGTCGAGGTGCACGGCCAGCACGACGGACAACGGCTGCTGTCCGCGGTCGCGCAGACCCGGTTCCTGGATCGGTTCGCCGGCGGTGAGCACCTCGACGCGGTGGAGGCGCTCCGCGTCGAGCACGAAGGTCTCCGTGAGGCGCGAGGGAAGCTTGCCGAGCTCGACGAACGTGAGCGGGACCGCGAGCGCCAGATGGACCTTCTCGCGTACCAGGTTCGCGAGATCCAGTCGGCGGCGCCGCGACCGGGCGAGACCCACCAGTTGAAGCTCGAGGCGGCCCGGCTCGACCACGCCGACAGGCTGTTGCAACGCGCCTCGGCCGCCGAGCGTGGGCTCGCCGCCGAGGAAGGAGCTGCGGACGCGCTTGCAGCGGTGTCCGCCGAGTTGCGGGCTGCGGGAGAGGTGGATCCGGCCGCCGGCGAGCTCGCGGAACGAGCGTTCGAGCTGAGCGCTGCGGCCACCGAGCTGGCGGTCGAGGTCCGGACCTACCGCGAACGACTGGAGCTCGACCCCGCGCGACTGGACGAGGTGCGCGAGCGGATCGCCGTGCTCGACGCCCTGCAGCGCAAGTACGGGACGGGAGAGGAGGAGGTGCTCGCGTTCCTCGCTCGCGCGGCCGAGAGCCTGGACGGGCTCGCCGGCGTCGAGCAGGCGCGGGAGCGGGCCGCGCTGGAGGTGTCCGAACGGGTCGAACGTGTCACGGCCCTCGCGACGGCGGTCTCGGACGGTCGCGACCGCGCGATGCCGCAGCTCACCACGGCCCTGCAGGAGGAGCTCCCGGAGCTCGGGATGGAGGAGGCGACGATCGAGGTCACGCTCGTCCCCAACGCGGAGCTGCTCTCGACCGGAGCCGAGCACGCGGAGTTCGTGTTCTCCGGCGGGCCGAGCCAGCCCGCCCAGCCACTCGCGAAGGTCGCGTCGGGCGGCGAGCTCTCCAGGACGATGCTCGCGTGCCGGAGCGTGCTGGTCGATCTGGACGACGTGCCGACCTTGATCTTCGACGAGGTGGACGCGGGGATCGGCGGGCGGGCCGGGGTCGCCGTCGGGCGGCGTCTCGCGAACCTGGCGCTCCGCCGTCAGGTCGTGGTCGTGACCCATCTGCCGCAGATCGCCTCGTTCGCCGACCGGCACATCCGGGTCCGCAAGGACGGGGGGACCGCTTCGGTCGAGGTGCTGGACGACGCGGATCGCGTGGAGGAGCTCTCGCGGATGCTGGCCGGTCTTCCCGGCAGCGATGCGGCGGCCGCCCACGCCGCGGAGCTGCTGACCGAGGCCGGGCGCAGCAGGGAACGGTCTCCTTAGCACGGCCCGGCGGCTCCCGGGAAGTGCCCGGGCGCCCCCAACTGCGTCTCCGATACGCTTTCCCCGCGAGGGCCGGCCGCGTCCGTTTCACCGGCTCTGGCCTGGGCCGAACGCTCGCCCGGGCCGAGGATCGATAAGGAGGCGCCCCACGTTCGGGACGAAACCGAGGAGCCTGCTCCGGCGTCCGTTGCGGCGACCGAAGCCGCAGGCCGGCGTCGCGCGTGTGGATGCGCGGACCAAGCGGCTGGTTCAGCGCGTGCAGCCGGGTGAGATCGCGGTGATCGACCACGAGGACCTGGACGGCGTCTCAGCCGAGGCGCTCGTCGCGGCCGGCGTCGGCGGAGTGGTCAACGCCGCGCGTTCGATCAGCGGCCGCTACCCGAACCTCGGTCCGATCCGGTTGCTCGAGGCCGGCATCCCGCTGGTCGACGGGGTTGGGCCCCTCCTGCTCGGCAAGGTGCACGAGGGTGACCAGCTACGGCTGTACGGGGACCGGATCTACGCGGGCGAGCGCCTCGTCGGCGTCGGGATCCGACAGAGCACGGCCAAGGTCCGCGGGTCGATGGGGGAGGCCCAGCTCAGGCTGGCAGAGCGCTTCGAATCCTTCGCCCGCAACACGGTCGACTACATGCAGCGCGAGCGCGATCTTCTGTTCGGCGGGTCCGGGCTGCCGGCGCTCGAGCACGATCTCACGCACCGTCCCGTCCTGGTCGTGGTCCGTGGCTTCAACTACAAGGAGGACCTCGCCGTGCTTCGCCCGTACATCCGGGACGTGCGGCCGGTCCTGCTCGGCGTCGACGGCGGCGCCGATGCCCTGATCGAGGCGGGCTACACGCCCGACCTGATCCTCGGCGACATGGACAGCGTGTCCGACGAGGCGCTCTCGTTCGCCGGAACCGCTCCGCGGCGGTGGTTCCGGGGGCGGCAGCAGACGGAGCTGGTCCTGCACGCCTACCAGCACGGGCTCGCGCCCGGGCGGGAGCGGCTCGAGGCGCTGGGTGTGCCGTTCCGTGTCGTCGAGGCGGCGGGGACCAGCGAGGACGCCGCGTTCCTGCTCGCCCACGAGAAGGGCGCCGAGACGATCGTCGCGGTGGGCAGCCACGGGAATCTCCGCGAGTTCCTCGACAAGGGACGCGAGGGGATGTCGAGCACGTTCCTGGTCCGGCTGCGCGTCGGCGAGATCCTGATGGATGCCAAAGGCGTCTCGCGCGTCTACTCATCACGGATCCGAACGCGGGACGCCGTGCTCCTGGTGGCGGCCGCGATGGTCGCGATCGCCGCGGTGGTGGCGGTCTCGCCGCCGCTCCGCCTGTACGTATCGCAGCTGTTCGAACAGTTCCGCCAGTGGCTGTTCGACCTGAGAGAGCTGCTGTGATCTCGTTCCGCTACCACGTGGTCACGATCGTGGCGGTGTTCCTCGCCCTCGCGATCGGGCTGCTCGGCGGCGCGGCCTTCGTGCAACCGGCGCTGCAGGAAGAGCTCCAGAACCAGACCGATCGCCTCCGGCGCGACCTCGCCGATCGCACCCGGCAGATCGGAGACCTGCGCGAGCAGATCGGGGCGCTCGGCGGTTTCGCGGAGGCCGCCATGCCCTACCTGACCACCGGCAAGCTGAGCGCCACGCCCATCGTCCTCGTCAGCCAGGTCGGGGTGGAGGATGAGGTGCTCGCACAGGCACAGGGGTCGCTCGCCCAAGCCGGTGCGCGGATCCTCACGACGGTCTCCGCGACCGAGGAGCTCGTCTCCGACGACCCCGCCACGCACGAGCAGCTCGCCCTGATGTTGGGGGCACCGACGGCACCGGCCGAGGAGCTGCCTGGCCTCGCGGCCGACGCGCTCGCCCAACGCTTCTCCAGCCAGCAGGTCATCGGCGACGACATCTTGGCCGAGCTCCTCTCGGCGGGCTTCCTCGCCCCCGTGGGTGCCGGACCGTCGGCCGCGACCCTGGACGAGATCGGCGCGGACGGTCAGGTCGTCGTCGTCCTGTCCGGCGGTCGAGGGGAGCAGCCGGTCCTGGCGCCGGAAGCCTTCGCGGTGCCCCTCGCGGAGCAGCTCGCGGGCCTCGGCGTGCCGGTCGCAGCCGGTGAGTCGCTCCTGTCGGACTACGACTACGTGTCGCTCGTGCGATCGAACGGCACCGAGGGGACGGTGACGGTCGACGACCTCGACCAGACGATGGGGGGCGCCGCGCTCGTGCTCGGCCTCGAGGAGCTGCTCGCGACGGGCAACGGTGGCGCCTACGGCGTCAAGGACGGCGCGGAGCCGCTCCCGCCGCTCCCGTGAGCCGACGTGTCGTCGCGCTGGTCGCGGCGCGCAACGAGGCCGGGCCGATCGGGTCCGTCGTCTCGGCTCTGCTGCCGCTCGTCGACGAGGTGGTCGTCGTGGATGATGGCTCGACCGATGCCACCGGCTCCGAGGCCTCGGCGGCCGGGGCGACGGTCCTGCGGTCGCGCGGCCGCAACGGCAAGGGCGGAGCCCTGGAGGGTGCCCTCCGGCGCCTCGAGCCGGCCGACGTGTGGTTGCTGGCGGACGGGGATCTCGGCGCCACCGCCGCGGGCCTGGTTCGGCTGGTCGAGGTCGTGAGCTCCGACGCGGCCGACCTCGCGATCGCCGTCCTGCCACCGGCGCCCGCGGGAGGGTTCGGTCTCGTCAAGCGCACGTCCGCCCATCTGATCCGGGGCCAGAGCGGGTTCCGGGCGTCCGAGCCGCTGTCCGGCCAACGCGCCCTCACCGCCCGAGCGATGCAAGCCGTTCGGCCGCTCGCGCAGGGTTTCGGGGTCGAGACCGCGATGACGATCGACGCCGTCAGGGCCGGCCTGCGCGTGCTCGAGGTTCCGATCGAGGGCCTGGAGCACCGCCCGACGTACCGCAACCTCCGTGGCTTCCTCCACCGGGGCAGGCAGGGTTGGGACATCGCGAAGGCCGTCCTGCCTCGGATGCTGCGATGAGGCGCTCGGGGACCGCGCGATGAGATGGGGGCGGCTCCTCGTCGAGAACCACCGCGGCGTGCTCGTCCCGCGCGTCCTCGGGGTCGCGCTCGCGATCGACGCCGCGGTATGGACCCTCGTCCTCGCCACGATCGAGGACGTCGGCGCGGCCGGATGGGGTGCGCTCGGAGGTCTCCTGCTGGTGTTCGGGGCCGGTCTGGTCGACGATCTCGCGCCTGCCGGGCCCCGCGGGTTGCGCGAGCATCTGCGGTCGGTCGCCTCCGGCCACATGACCACGGGCCTGCTCAAGGTCGCGGTGATCGCCGGCTCGGCCGTCCTCGTGATCGCCCTGCAACCTGAGCGGCCGACCTCGGTCGCCGTGCTGGGGGTCGCCCTGCTCGCTGCGTGCTCGAACGTGTGGAACGGCCTCGACGTGGTCCCGGGGCGATCGCTCAAGGCCTTCCTCCTCCCGGCGCTCGCGTTCGCGATCTGGGGCACGCCGTCGGACGCGCCCGCGGTCGTCGGCTTGCTGGTCGGGACGATCGTCGTCCTCCCGTTCGACCTGCGCGAGACGGCGATGCTCGGCGACGGTGGGGCGAACCTCCTGGGGTTCGCGGCGGGGATCGCCCTGTACGACGCCCTGCCCGACCCGTGGGTGGCCGTGGCCGCCGGGATCGCCGTCGGGCTCAACGTCGTCGCCGAGACCGTCTCGTTCAGCGGGGTGATCGAGCGCATCCCGCCGCTGCGCTGGGTGGACGCACTCGGGCGTCGTGTCTAGCGGCGATGTTTGTGGTACGACCCAACCACTTCTTGACGGGAACGGCGTGGCTCGTCATCCCCCTCTGCTACGATGCCATCCCGAGGTGCTGAAACAGCCGAAGTACGTCTTCGTGACCGGTGGGGTCGCCTCGGGTCTCGGCAAGGGGATCACCACCGCCTCGCTCGGCCGACTCTTCCGTTCACGCGGGCTCCGCGTCGCTCTGCAGAAGCTCGACCCGTACGTCAACGTCGACCCAGGGACGATGAACCCGTTCGAGCACGGCGAGGTGTTCGTGCTCGACGACGGCGCCGAGACCGACCTCGATCTCGGCCACTACGAGCGCTTCACGGACGAGAACCTCCACCGCGGCTCGAACCTGACGACCGGCGCCGTCTACAGCGCCGTGATCGCCAAGGAGCGCCGAGGCGACTACCTGGGCAAGACCGTGCAGGTGATCCCCCACATCACCGACGAGATCAAGGACCGGATCCGCAACCACGCCGTCGCCGAGAACGCCGACCTCGTGATCGTGGAGGTGGGAGGCACCGTCGGCGACATCGAGTCGCTCCCGTTCCTGGAGGCGATCCGCCAGCTCCGCAACGAGGTGGGCCGCGACCGGTGCGCGTTCGTCCACGTCAGCCTGATGCCGTTCATCGGGCCGTCCGGCGAGCTCAAGACCAAGCCCACCCAGCACTCGGTGAAGGAGCTGCGTTCGCTCGGTCTCCAGCCCGACGCGATCGTGTGCCGCTCGGACCGGCCGATCGGTCGGCACCTGAAGGAGAAGATCAGCCTCCTGTGCGACGTGCCGATCAGCGGCGTGGTCTCGGCGCAGGACTCGGACTCGATCTACCGCGTGCCGCTGATCCTGGCGAAGGAGGGCCTGGACCGGGAGCTCGCGCAGCACCTGCGGATCGACGCCGAGCCGGACATGACCGAATGGCAGACGCTCGTCGATCGGATCGACGCGGCCGTCGACCCGGTACGCGTAGCGATCGTCGGCAAGTACGTGAACCTGCGCGACGCGTACCTGTCGGTCATCGAGGCGCTCAAGCACGGTGGGTTCCACCACGGCGTCGACGTCCAGATCGAGTGGGTGTCCTCGGACGACGTCGCCGAGGGCGACGCCGCGGAGATCCTGAAGGACGTGCACGGGATCGTGGTGCCGGGCGGGTTCGGATGGCGGGGGGTCGAGGGCAAGCTCGAGGTCGTCCGACACGCGCGCGAACGTGGCGTGCCGTTCTTGGGGCTGTGCCTCGGGCTCCAAAGCGCCGTGATCGAGTTCGCCCGGAACGTCTGCGGGCTGGAGGGCGCCAACTCGTCCGAATTCGACCCGGCGACTCTCCACCCCGTGATCGACCTCCTCCCCGAACAGAAGGACGTGACCGACCTCGGCGGCTCGATGCGCCTGGGAGCCCAGCCCTGCCACATCGTGCCGGGTACCCGCGCCGAACGGGTCTACGGCGAGGCGGTGGTGTACGAGCGGCACCGCCACCGGTACGAGGTGAACCCCGCGTACCACGAGGTCCTCTCGGGCAAGGGACTGACGTTCTCGGGTCTGTCGCCCGACGGCCGGCTGGTCGAGATCATCGAGCTCGAGGGACACCCGTTCTTCATGGCCGGGCAGTTCCACCCGGAGCTCCGCTCGCGACCGACGCGCCCGCACCCGCTGTTCCGAGACTTCGTGGGGGCCGCCAAGACCCTCGCGGCGGCCGGGTCGGAACGCGCGGTCGTGCTGCCCGGCTAGGCAGCAACGCGTGGGGGCGGAAGACGTGAGGCGACGGCGGGCGTGAGTCGACCCGGAACGCGATACGCCCGCAGCGGCGAGTTGAACATCGCGTACCAGGTGGTCGGGGAGGGTCCGCTCGACCTCGTCTACGTACCCGGTTTCGTTTCGAACGTGGAGCTGATGTGGGAAGAGCCGGGGTACGCAGCGTTCCTCGAACGGCTCGCGACGTTCTCGCGGCTGATCATCTTCGACAAGCGGGGTACAGGTCTGTCCGATCCGGTGTCCAACGACGCCCTCCCCACCCTCGAAGAGCGGATGGACGACGTCCGCGCCGTCATGGATGCGGTCGGTTCGGAACGCGCCGCGCTGCTCGGCCACTCGGAGGGCGGGAACATGTGCGTCCTGTTCTCCGCCACCTACCCCGAGCGAACGTCCGCGTTGGTCCTCGTGGGGTGCTACGCGAAGCGGTTGCGTTCGGACGACTACCCATGGGCTCCGGCGCGCGAGGAGCGGATGCGAGACATCGAGGAGACCGAGTCGAGTTGGGGCGACATCGATCTCGCCACCTTCGCTCCGAGCAAGGTCGGCGACGAAGCGTTCGAGCGCTGGGTGGGGCGCTACTACCGGCAATCGGCCAGCCCGCGGGCGGCGTCGGCCCTTCTGAGGATGAACACCGAGATCGACGTCCGTGAGGTCCTGCCGTCGATCGACGTCCCGACCTCCTGCTCTATCGCGTCGGCGACCAGGACGTGAAGGTCGGGGAGGGCCGGTACATCGCGTCTCGGATCCCGGGGTCTCGCCTGGTCGAGCTGCCCGGACAGGACCATTACATGTGGTGCGACGACGCCGAGTCCATCCTTCAGGAGGTCGAGGAGTTCCTGACCGGCGTCCGTCGAGGGCCCGACCCGGATCGGATGCTGGCGACCGTGCTGTTCACCGACATCGTGGGGTCGACCGAGACGGCGTCGCGGCTCGGCGATCGGGCGTGGCGGGGTTTGCTCGATCGCCACCACGACGTCGTGCGTACCGAGCTCGGCCGCTGGCGGGGGCGCGAGATCGACACGGCCGGCGACGGCTTCCTCGCAACGTTCGACGGGCCCGCCCGGGCGGTCCGGTGCGCCGTCGCCGCTTCGAGGTCCGTGCAGGCGCTGGGTCTGCAGATCCGCGCGGGTGTCCACACGGGTGAGGTCGAGGTGGCCGGCGACGACGTGCGGGGCATCGCGGTGCACATCGGCGCGCGGGTCGCCGGGCTCGCCGGCGCGGGGGAGGTGCTCGTGTCGCGCACGGTCCGAGACCTGGTCGCCGGCTCCGGGATCGGCTTCTCCGAACGCGGGACCTTCGAGCTGAAAGGCGTGCCCGGAGGGTGGGAGCTGTACGCCGTCGCCGACGTGTGAACGCTCCGAGCGGTCCACGACGTCGGGTAGGCTCTCGGCATCCAGAGGGAGGCGGCGCGGTGATCGTCGGGGTCCCGAACGAGGTCAAGGACAACGAGTACCGCGTGGCCCTGACGCCCGAGGGCGCGCGCGAGCTCACCGCGGCCGGGCACCAGGTCCTGGTCCAAGACGCCGCGGGATCGGGTTCGGGCATCCCCCAGCAGCGCTACGAGCGGGCCGGCGCCGAGATCGTTCCGACGGCGGCCGAGGTCTGGGCCGGCTCCGACATGATCATGAAGGTCAAGGAACCGGTCGAGCAGGAGTTCGAGCACCTGCGCGAGGGTCAGGTCCTCTTCACCTACCTGCACCTCGCGGCGAGCAGGGAACTGACGCAGGTCCTGATCGACCGGAAGGTCTCGGCCGTCGCGTACGAGACAGTCCAGCTGGCCGACGGCCGGCTGCCGCTCCTCGCGCCGATGAGCGAGATCGCGGGCCGGATGGCGCCGCACGTCGCCGCGCACCTGCTGGAGAAGGAGTTCGGCGGCCGAGGGATCCTGATGGGGGGCGTCTCCGGCGTCCGGCCGGCCAAGGTGTTCGTGCTCGGCGCCGGGATGGCGGGATCGAACGCGGCCTGGATCGCCGTCGGCATGGAGGCGGAGGTGATCGTCGTCGACAAGAACCTCGACCGGCTGCGGTTCATCGACCAGATCCACAAGGGGCGGATCACCACGCTGATGTCCGACCGGCTCACGCTCGAGCAGCGCGTTCGGGAAGCCGACGTCGTGATCGGTTCAGTGCTCGTGCCGGGCGCCCGGGCCCCGAAGCTCGTGACCGAGGACATGATCGCGTCGATGCGCACCGGCGCCGTTGCGATCGACATCGCGATCGATCAGGGGGGATGTATCGAGACGTCGCACATGACCACGCACTCGGACCCGACCTACGTGATCCACGGCGTGGTCCATTACTGCGTCGGGAACATGCCGGGCGCGGTGCCGAACACATCGACGTACGCGCTCACGAACGTGACCCTCCCGTACGCGATCGCCATCGCCTCGAGGGGTCTCGAGGACGCCGTCCGGACCGACCCCGTCCTCGCGCTCGGCGTGAACGTCTACGCCGGCGAGGTCACCAATCCCGGCGTCGCCGAGGCGCACGGGTTGAGGTTCACGCCGCTCTCGGCGATCGTCGACGGGCTGGGCTGAGTCCGCACCACGGGGCCCGATGCCGGCTCGAGACGCACTCGCGAAGCAGCTGCAGCGCTTCCTCGATCACCTCGCGGTGGAGCGGGGCCTGTCCGAGCACACGATCGCCGCGTACCGTCGCGACCTCGAGCGCTATGCGACGTTCCTGCGTGCCCGGGGGATCACCGACGCCCGGCGGGTCGACGAGCGAGCGGTCGCCGCACACGTCGCCGCGGTGTCGGCCTCCACGCACGGTGACGGCAAGCCGTATCGGGCCACCTCCGTGGTGCGAGCGCTCTCTTCGGTCCGGGCGTTCCACCGGTTCCTGCTGCGCGACGGGAAGATCTCGAGCGACCCCACCGCCGCGGTCATCCGGCCGAAGCTCCCTCGTTCGCTGCCGAAACCGCTGTCCGTCGACGACGTGGCGCGCGTGCTGGCGCACCCCGATCGCTCGGCCAAGGGTCTGCGGGACCGAGCGGTGCTCGAGACGCTCTACGGGGCGGGCCTTCGGATCTCCGAGCTGGTCGGTCTCGACGTCGACGACGTCGATCTGGAGGAGGGAAGCGTCCGCGTGCTCGGCAAGGGAGGCAAGGAGCGAGACGTGCCGATCGGCCGGTACGCTCGGGAATCCATCTCCGCGTACCTCACGAGGGTGCGTCCGGAGATCACGACCACGCGCTCGCGCTCGGCGCTGTTCCTCAACCTCCGGGGAGGCCGGCTGACCCGGCAGGGATGCACCGGGATCCTCCAGCAGCACGTCGCCGGCGCGGGCATCACGAAGCGGGTGAGCCCGCACACGTTCCGCCACTCGTTCGCGACCCACCTGCTCGAGGGTGGCGCCGACGTCCGGGTGGTCCAGGAGCTGCTCGGCCACGCGAGCGTGGCCACCACCCAGGTCTATACCCTGGTGACGAGGGAGCATCTGCGGGAGGTCTACTTCACGTCCCACCCGCGGGCGCGCGCCACGAGGAGGGACACCGCGTGATCGATCCGGCCAAGCTCGCCGAGCTGCGAGAGGCGCTCGAGGAGCAGCGCGAGAACCTGCGCAAGGAGATCGTGGAGCAGGGCGGCGACCCGGATTCGGACGACGCGGCGATCGACGTCGAACGGGGGTTCGCCGATAGCGCGCACTCGACGGCAGAGCGCGCCCGGTTGCTCTCGGTGATGAAGGCGCTCCGAGCGAACCTGCGCTGGGTCGGGCGGGCCCTGAAGAAGATGGATCTCGGCACGTACGGGACCTGCGAGCGGTGCGGCAACCCGGTCCCGATCGAACGCCTCGAGGCTCCGGGGGCGGGCCCCATTGAACACGGAGGGCGAGACGGCGTAATAGTTCGCTGTCGCCAGGTAT
>Ga0209843_1000153_pt1 | contig 11865 bp, 10 predicted proteins | sample GWRWS1_20_30_FD_187222 | JGI IMG/M metagenome (GOLD analysis project Ga0209843, IMG submission 187222) | Riverbed sediment microbial communities from areas with vegetation nearby in Columbia River, Washington, USA - GW-RW S1_20_30 (SPAdes)... | ecosystem: Environmental > Aquatic > Freshwater >... | reverse complement strand
GACGCCCGCCGAGGGCATCAACTACATCCGGAACTCGGTCAAGGTCGTCGTGGACGCCTACGACGGCACGGTCGACTTCTATTTGATGGACCCCAACGATCCTATCGCCGCGAGCCTCACCGCGATCTTTCCGGAGCTCTTCAAGCCTGCGTCGTCGATGCCGGCGGAAATCGCGGTGCACCTCCGGTATCCCGTGGACATGTTCGAGATCCAGGCCCAAGTCTATGCAACCTTCCACATGCGCGACCCGCGGGTGTTCTACAACCGGGAGGACGTCTGGGCGATTCCCAACGAGGTGTTCGGGAACGAGACCGTGCCGGTGGAGCCCTACTATGTCACGATGCGACTGGGTTCCGAGGATCGGCCCGAGTTTATCCTGATCCTGCCGTTCTCTCCGGCCAACCGCGACAATATGATCGCCTGGATGGCGGCACGCAACGACGCGCCCAATTACGGCGAGCTTGTCGTCTACCGGTTCCCCAAAGACCGCCTGGCCTTCGGGCCGATGCAGGTGGAGGCGCGCATCAACCAGGACCCGGTGATCAGTCAGCAGCTGACCTTGTGGAACCAGGAAGGCTCGCGGGTCATCCGCGGCAACCTGCTCGTGATTCCGATGGAAAACACGTTGATGTACGTGGAACCGCTTTTTCTGCAGGCAGAGCGCAGCCAGCTGCCGGAACTCAAGCGGGTGATCGTGGCCAGCGGCCCACGCATCGTCATGGAGGAAAGTCTGGACGCCGCGATGGCGCGACTTCTTGGCCGCGCGCCACGGGCGGCGCCTGGGGCGGTTCCTCCTGCGGGCGGGGTGCCGGGTAATCTGATCCGGCAGGCGCGGGAAAGCTTTGAGCGGGCGCAGCAACTGCTGCGTCAGGGGGACTTTACCGGCTACGCGCGGGAAATCGAGCGGCTGGGGGCGTTACTTCGACAACTCGAGCAGATGCAGAGGTGACCTGGCCGGCCTCTGGGCCGGCCGGAACTCTAGTCCCGCTTGCCGACGTCCGCTTCCGGGGAGGGCTCTTCCGTCGTCTTCCGCTCCTCCGCTTTGCGGCTCTCCCGCTTCGCGAGCTCGTCGGGCGTCCAGGTTCCGACCCACAGTTCCAGTGGATCTCGATGGCGTTCCATACCTGTTAACCTCCTGAAATGACACGACGCCTCCGCACAGTGCGGAGGCGTCGCGGCCTCGCGTTCATTTACCTAATTCGTTAGGGTCATCATAGCATGGTCGGTTCGCGTGTCAACACCCCCCGCAAGCGCTAGCGTGGTCTGAACTCAGCTTTTCGGACAGTGCACTCGTCAACACGCTTCACCCTCACCTGAAATCCAAGACCGGGCGACTGGGGGACCGTGACGGTCCCATCATTATTGAGCGTGACAGCCGGCTCAATCACGTCCTCGTGGAAATAGCGATCGCTCGCCGAGAGGTCGGCCGGCAACGTGAAGTTCGGGAGTGAGGCGAGCGCGATGTTGGCAGCGCGGCCGATGCCGGTCTCGAGCAGCCCGCCGCACCAGACCGTGATGCCCGCGTCGCGGCACAGGTCGTGAGTGGCGACGGCGGCGGTGAGGCCGCCGAGTCTCGCGGCCTTGATGTTGATGATGCGGCACGATCCGAGCGCGATGGCCTTCCTGGCATCGTCGGGAGTGACGATCGATTCATCCAGGCAGATGGAGGTGCGCAATTGTGCCTGGAGGGCCGCGTGATCGACGATGTCGTCTTCGCCCAGCGGCTGCTCGATCAGCAGCAGGTCGTAATCGTCCAGGTCCCGCAGCACCTGCGCCTGTTCCAGCGTGTAGGCGGAGTTCGCATCAACCTGAAGCCGGATGGAACCGAAGACCTGGCGGATCCGCCGGACGACCTGGACGTCCCAGCCCGGCTTGATCTTGACCTTGATCCGTCGGTAGCCGCGCTTCAGGAATGCCTCGACGCGCTGCAGCAACCCGTCGATACTTGGCTCGATGCCCAGACTGACCCCCACCTCGATCCGGTCCCGCGTTCCGCCGAGCGCCTGCGCCAGCGGGAGCCGGTTTGCCTGAGCATGCAGGTCCCAGAGGGCTGCTTCGACGCCCGCTTTGGCCATGTGGTGCCGGCGGAGGTGGCGGACCAACGGGGGAAACTCCTGGGGGTGAGAGAGCTCCCGGCCAAGCAGGCGGGGGAGGATGAACTCCTCCAGAACGTGCCAGGCGGTCCCAACAGTTTCCTCATTATATAGGGGGGCCCGGGAGACCGGCGCCTCCCCCCAGCCCTCCAGCCCGCTCGCAAAGAGCCTGACCAGGATGCCGGCCTTGATGTCTTCCCGGCCGAAGCTCGTCTCAAACGGGAAGACTAACGGGAGCTCGACTGCTCGTAGCTCCGCCCGTTCGATTCTCATCGCGGCTCGGGCTCCTTGGGCCTCAGGATATATGCGCCGTCCACGAAATCGACCGCCTCGTATCCCCGCCCAAACAACTCCAGGAAGGCCTCCCTCGTGCGCTGCCGCGACTGCCGCAGCCGCGCCGGATCCGCGCGCCGCAACTCGCCGAGATCCGCCGGGATCTCGATGCGCGCCACAGCCGCACCCGACGGCGCCGCGGAACGTTCACCGCGCATCAGCGCCGCCACGCGCGGATCGCGCAGCCACCAGTCTACTTCCAGGCGGTCGCTGGGGATCCCGCGGTTGAGCTCGTCCTCCATCTCCCCGTAATAGTTCACGTAGTAGCGCGACGCCCGCGCCCCGAGTTTGTGCATGTTGAGGTACGCGTTGGCGGCCTGGAGCGGATCGTAGGTCCACACCATCCAGTCGAGTCCGCGCGCCACCGCCTCCTCGCGCTGCGCCCGCTTCAGCCGAAAGCCGATGTCCTTGCCGCGATGCGCTTCGACGACTGCGGCCATGTGCGAGTAGAACAGCGGGCGTCCGTCGCGCAGTCCAATGAACCCGTAGCAGAAGCCGATGAGATCACCCGACGGATCGAACGCGCCGAGCACGACGCCACCGGCGCCGCTCGCCGCGAGAAGTTGATGGGACGGCACCACGTCGCGATCGGGCATGCCCCACACGTCGCGCTGCAGTCTTTCGATCTGCCGCAACTCCGGCAGCGCCATGATCGCACGAATGGTCACCTCATCCATCATCGCGCCGGAAACTTTTTTTGGACGAAGCAGGAAAATCTCAAATCGATGTCGCATCCAATTGCACAACGCACGTCTAACGCTCTCCGACGTGTGGTACGGTGCACGGTAAGTGCGCCGGCGCGCGGGTTCCGGGTGAACTCCCCCGGTGCGCGATCACACAGCGCGAAAGCGCGAAGGGGGGAAATTCGAAGTGGCAAAGAAGAAGGCGGCCAAGAAGAAGAAGAAGTAACGATCGTCACTGCACGAGATGCGGCGGCGGCCGTCACGGTCGTCGCCGCGTTTCGTTTTTCTGGAACATCGCCCCCTGCAACGCTTCGAGCTCGCGGCTGAGACCTACCGGCGACGGCGGGACCGTCTGCAGGTCGGTGAACGCTTGCGGCAGCGCCCCCAGGCGAGCACGGCAGCGCGCGCGCATCTCCTGCAGCGATTCCGGACGCACCGCCCGGCCCTGCGCCATCACGTTCACGAGCAGCGGTTCACAACCGCGGGGCGCGGCCTCATGCTCGAGCGCGATGGTGTCGCGCGGTCCGCCTGACGTCTGCCGCCGCCACACCTGTTTGCGCCCCGGCAACGTCGCCTTGCCCGTGGAGAGCTTGATCTTCGGCCCGTGCCGGTCCTCGACAATCTTGTACACGCCGCCCATTGTCGGCGCGTCCTCGGAAGTGCCCAACGCGGTGCCCACGCCGAAGGCATTCGCCGCGGCACCCCGCGCCAGCACCTCAGCGATGCGATATTCATCGAGATCGCCGCTGAGGAGAATCTGGACGTCGGGCAGGCCCGCGCTGTCGAAGATCTCGCGCACCTGCCGGCTCACGGGGGCGAGATCCCCGCTGTCGATGCGCACCCCGCGGAGCTGCTCTCCACGCGCGGCCATCTCCTGCGCGACGATGACGGCGTGCCGGGCCCCCTGGATCGTGTCGTACGTGTCGATGAGCAGGATGGCGTTGGTGGGGTAGTCGCGGGCGAAGGCGCGGAAGGCGCTGAGCTCGTCGGGGAACGACATGATGTACGAGTGGGCCATCGTGCCGTAGACGGGAATGCCGTACTCCATCCCGGCCAGGACGTTGCTGGTGCCCACGCAGCCTGCGATGTACGATGCGCGCGCCGCTTTCATCGCGGCGTCGGCGCCGTGGTCCCGCCGCGGCGAGAAATCCACCACCCCCCTCTCGCGCGCGGCCAGCACGACCCGGGCGCCCTTGCTGGCCACCATCACCTGGTAGTTCACGGCGTTCAGGAGAAACGTCTCCACGATCTGGGCCTCGATGCGCGGCCCGATCACCTCCAGCACCGGCTCGGGCGGGAAGAAGATCTCGCCTTCGGGAATCGCCCACACCTCGCCGGTGAACCGGAAGCGGCGCAGGTAGTCGAGGAAGGCATCGCTGAACTGCCCCAGCCCCCGCAGGTACGCGATCATCTCGTCGTCCACGTGGAAGTGCTCGAGATAATGGAGCGCCGCCTCCAACCCCGCGCTCACCAGGAACGACCTCCGCGGCGGCAGTGTACGCACGAACAGGTCGAACGTGGCCGGCTCGTTCATGTCCTCGCGCAGGTAGCTGTCGGCCATGACCAGCTCGTACAGATCCATCAGCAGCGCCATGTTGCGCGGGGTCACGAAGCCGAAGGCGGGATAGGTCATCTTGACAGCCAGCCCCGGCGGCCGAAGACGTAGAGCATGCCCGCCACGACCGCGACCATGACGATGATGACGGGGACGATGCCATACGTCCACTCGAACGGTGGGAACGTTCGCTCGAAGTTCATGCCGTAGAATCCCGTGATCACGGCAAGCGGCGCGAAGATGGCCGTGATCACCGTGAGGACCTTCATCACCTCGTTGAGACGGTTGCTGATCGATGAGAGGTAGATCTCGACCGCGCCGGTGAGCAGGTCCCGGTGCGTATCGATCATGTCCGTGATCCGCAGCAGATGATCGTAGACGTCGCGGAAATACACCAGGGTCTCGTGCCGCACCAGCGCCAGATCACGGCGCGTGAGGGAGTTGAAGATGTCGCGCAGCGGCGCCGCCACCCGCCGCATCTGCAGCAGGCTGCGCTTCAGCGTGAAGAGGGTGTCCAGCGCCTGCTGGCTGGGCCGCTTGAAGATCTGGTCCTCGGTGCGGTCCAGAGCTTGATCGATGCGATCGATCACCGGGAAGTAGGTGTCCACCGCGGCGTCCACAATCGTGTAGAGGAGGAAGTCGGTGTGTGCGCGCAGCGCTGAGGAGGCCTTCGTCAGACGCGCCCGCGCTTCGTCCAGCGCGGCGACGGGATGCGGATGCACGGTCACGACGTAGCGCGCGGTGAAGAACAGGTCGACTTCCTGGAGGCCGACCGGCTGGCGCTGCTGCCCGGGCGGTCGCATGGCGTGCAGCGTCATGAAGAAGTACCCTTCATACTCCTCCAGTTTCGGGCGCTGCGCCTGCTTCATGGTGTCTTCGACGGCCAGGGGATGGAAATGAAAGATGTCGCGCATCGCGCGTACGTCGTCTTCCGATGGCCCCGTCATGTCCACCCACACCGCGCCCTCAGGCCGCGCCATGATGTCCGGCAGCGCCTCAGGAGGATCCTCCACGATGCGGTCGGGAGTGTACCGGATGATCTTCATGCGGGTGACATCAGGACGGATCAGGACGATCCGGGGTTGTGTTCGCGTGGAGGGAACTCCCTCCTGCCGTGCTATAATTTCGATGCCGCAGGTATGAGTGGAGGTGATCCCAATGGCAGTTGAGGTAGGCCAGTCCGCCCCGGACGTTATGGTGGTGAATCAGGACCGCAAGGCCGTTCCCCTTTCGGAGTTTCGCGGCAAGCCCACGGTCTTGTTGTTCTTCCCGGGTGCCTTCACGGGCGTCTGCACCAAGGAATTGTGCAATTTCCGCGATTCGCTGGCGCGCTTCAATTCGCTGAACGCGCAGGTGATCGCGATCAGCGTTGACAGCCCCTACGCCCAGAAAGCGTTTGCCGACGCGAACAAGCTCAACTTCACCCTGCTCAGCGACTTCAACCGCCGGGCGGTCAAGGCGTTCGGCATCGAAGACCCGAACTTCGGCGGCGGGCAGCTCCCCGGCGTGGCCAAGCGCTCAGTCTTCGTCCTGGACCGCGACGGCGTAGTCCGCTACAAGTGGGTGACCGATAATCCGGTGATTGAGCCCAACTACGAAGAAGTCGCTGCCGCGGCGAAGAACGTCTCGTAGCGAAGGCTATGCGCGATCCGAGACGACCGCGTCGGCCTCGATCTCCACGAGCATTTCAGGCAGGATGAGGCGCCTGACCTCGACCATCGACGTGGCCGGGCGGATGCGGGCAAACACTTCGCCGTGGGCCTTGCCGATCTGTTCCCAATCGTCGATCCTGGTCACGAAGATGCGTGTACGGACGACGTCGTCGAGGCGGGCCCCGGCGCGGTCGAGCGCCCGCGCAATGTTGGCGAGCGTCTGCTTCGCCTGCGCGTAGGCATCTCCACGTCCGACAATCTCTCCGCGCTCGTCCGTCGCGGTGGTCCCTGAGACAAAGACCAGCTGCCCCACGCGCACGGCTCGCGAATACCCGACGATCGGTTCCCACTTGGTTCCAGTGGAGACCTTCAGTCGTTCCATGACTCACCATCCCTCGCATCTGGTCGACCGTCTGCGCTCTCGCCCACTGGGGGCGCCGTCTGCGGTTCTCCCTCCGGCGGCCTGGTCAGGCCCGACACCCGCACCCCGACGAGACGGATCGGCCGGTCCATCGTGAAGCGGTCGAGCAGCGCCACGGCTGTCTGCAGGATGCGCTGGTGGTCACCGGTGGATTCCGGCAAGGTCAGGGCTCGCGTGTGTGTCTTGAAATTATGGTAGCGGATCTTCACCGTGACGGTGCGGCCGACGTATCCTTCCTGGCGCAGGTCCGCTGCGACTTCTCCGGACAGTGAGGTCAACGTTCCTACGATCGTCTCCCGCCGGCGCGTGTCCTGCTGGTAGGTGGTCTCTCGGCTCAACGACTTGGGTTCCCACTCTGTGATCACGGGGCTGTCGTCCCGGCCCCGACAGATGCGATAGAGGTACTCGCCGTGGCGCGGGCCCAGCAGCTCCTGCAGTGACTCCAGAGAGATCGCGCACAGATCGCCGATGGTACGCACGCGCAGAGACTCTTCGAGCCGGGCCGCGGTCTTGGGCCCGATGCCCCAGAGGACGATCGAAGGAAGATCTCGCAGCGTCTCCGCCGATCCGTCGGCCGTAATCTCCGTGACCGCGTCGGGCTTGCGCAGCCCCGAGGCAATCTTCGCCAGCAGTTTGTTCGGCCCGATGCCGATGGAGGCGGTGAGGCCGGTCTCGTCGTTGATGCGCCGCCGGATCTCCTCGGCAAGCGCCGGCGGATCTTCCGGGCGCCCGGAGACGTCGAGGAACGCCTCGTCCATCGACATCGGTTCGACCAGGAGTGTGTACTCTCGCAGGATCGTGATGATCCGCCGCGAGAACTCGCCATACGCCCGGAAATCGACCGGGAGGAAGATCGCCTTGGGGCACTTCTTGTAAGCCGTGCGCAGCGGCATGGCCGAGTGAATGCCGTAGGCGCGCGCTTCGTAGGACGCCGTGCTCACGACGCCGCGGCGATGCGGGTTGCCGTCTCCGCCGACGACGACCGGTTTGCCCCTCAACTCCGGGCGCCGCTGCTGCTCCACGGCCGCGAAGAACGCATCCATGTCGACGTGGAGGATGACGCGGGGAGCCACGCGACCGGATTTCTCTCCACTGCACCGAAACCCTGTAGCACGAATCGCCGGTGGGGGTGAGGCATGTTCGGTCTGGATGGCAAGGTGGCCGTGGTCATCGGTGGGACGTCCGGCATCGGCGCGGAGAGCGCCCGCTGGCTCCACCGCGCCGGCGCGGCAACCGTCGTTGCCGGCCGCCGGGACAAGCAGGGCCAGGACGTGGCCCGCGAGCTCGGGACAAATGGGCTCTACGTGCGGACGGACGTCACCCGTGAGGACGAGGTGATGCACCTGATGCGCGCTGTTGTGGACCGCTTTGGACGCATCGACGTGCTGGTCAATTCTTTTGGTGTGATCAACCGCATCCCGCTGCCGGATTTATCACGGGACGTCTGGGACCGCACGCTCGAGGCGAATCTCACCGGTGTTTTCCTGGCCTGCCGGCACGTAGTGCCGGTGATGCAGCGGCAGCACGCCGGGTCGATCGTCAACATCGCGTCGTACCTGGCGTTCCGCGGCGGCGCGGGGAATACGCCCGTGTACAATGCGGCAAAGGCGGGAATCATCGGCCTGACCTGCTCCATGGCCGTGCGGCACGGCCGTGATGGGATCCGGGTCAACTCCGTGTGCCCCGCGTTCGTCCCAACGGAGCTCAACCGAGACCGCTGGGAGGGTCTGCCGCCTGAGCAACTGCAGGGCATAGCCGACCGTTACCCGCTCGGCCGTCTGGGAACCCCAGCGGATGTCGCGGCCGCCGTGGTCTTCCTCGCCTCCGATGAAGCCGGCTGGATCACGGGCGTTTCCCTGCCCGTGGATGGCGGCATCATGGTTTCCTGAGGCACGCTGCGTGCACGAGGATCTCCTGGTCATCGATGCGGGAGAGGGAGACCGAGCGAGGGAGCGATCGCATCGCCTGCGTGAAGATCACGGGAGACCACTCGAAGAGGTCTGCGGCCGCGTGTACCCTCACCGCGCCCACGGTGCGGACGTACCGTTCAAGGACGCGGACGGCGGCGGTCTGCGTCGTGATGGATCCGGCTGCGCTCACCGCCTGGGGAAGCCAGCGGTGGAACGTATCCCAAATGTACGCGTAGCTCCCGCTCTCCTGCTCGGCCACCTTGGCGATCAGGCAGCGCTCCTGCAGCATGCGGAGCGCCCGGTGGAACGGTCCGGTCCGGTCCGCATGCACGACAAATTGCTTTCGTAGCACCCACGTCGAGCAGGGTCCCGTCGCGCGCAGGTATTCGTAGATCTCTTTGGCCAGCAGGCTGAGGCGCCCCTCGCGATAGGCCTGCGCGTAGTCATCGGGTTCCCCGGCATTGCCGGTCAGCGAAAAGAAGTGCGGCAGGTACCGCAACGACACGAACGTGGGTTTACGCTTGAGCAGCCGCCCATAGTACAGCCGGCGGTCCGTGGCGAGCTCATCTTTCCATTGCCACGTCTGGGACCACATCCGGTCAACGCTGCGCGTGGCGAGGACGTCGAATAGCCCCGGCAGGTCCCCAGGCCCCGGTGTAAATGCGTAGCAGAACCCGAGGGCATTCACGAACCGGAGCGCCTCGCGTTTGCTGCGCACGCGATGGGGCGCAAGGAGGGCACGGCGGTAGCGGCTGACGTGCGTCCAGCTGAGGCCCGGCACCTCAGTCAATCTTCTTCGACGAGCACGAAGGCCTCCTTCGGCGAGCCGCAGACAGGGCAGGACTCAGGCAGCGGCCGGTCCTTTGGAATCACATGCCCGCAGTTGGTACACTGGTGGCGGGTTGCCTTGGTCGTGGGGACCCCTTTGTACTTTTCCCCGGTCCGGGTCGAGCATAGATCACAAGGGGAAGCTTGGCTAAAGGAGAATCGCTTCGAAACATGCAGAACCTGCGTAGCATGATCCTGGAGAACGGTCTCCAGGTCCTGGCCCTCGAGTCGCATACCGCTCCCGTGGCGACGTTCTGGGTGTGGTACCGCGTCGGCAGCCGCAACGAGCTCCCAGGGTTCACCGGCATCTCCCATTGGGTGGAGCACATGTTGTTCAAGGGGACGCCGGCGCACCCCAAAGGCACGCTGACGCGCTACGTCGACCGGCTGGGTGGGCGCTGGAATGCCTTCACCTGGAAAGACTACACCGCTTACCACGAGGTCTTGCCGGCGGAGCATCTTCAGGTGGCCATCCGCCTGGAGGCCGACCGGATGGCGAACACGATCTTCGATCCCTCCGAAGTCGAGAGCGAACGCACCGTGATCATCGCGGAGCGCGAGGGCAATGAGAACTACCCGGCGTACCTCCTGCGCGAAGATGTCGACGCCGCCGCCCACAAGATCCATCCGTACAGGATCCCCGTGATCGGGTGGAAGGATGACCTGCGCGCCATCACCCGCGACGACCTGTTCCGGCACTACCGGACCTACTACCATCCCGGAAACGCCATCGCGGTGGCGGTGGGCGCCTTCGACGCCGGAGGAGTCCTCGAGATGATCCGCGAGGCGTTCGAGGGGGTGCCGCCGGGCTCCCCGCCGCCTCCCGTCCGCGCCCGTGAGCCGGAGCAGGAGGGAGAACGCCGCGTGACGCTGCAGCGACCCGGCGGGGCGACGAGCTACCTTCACCTTGCCTACCACATGCCGCGGGCATCACATCCGGACGTGGCGGCGCTCCTCGTGATCGATGGGATACTCTCAGGGTTCAAAAGTGTCGTGCCGTTCGACCAGGGCGGCGGCGGGCGCAGCTCGCGATTGTACCGCGCCCTGGTGGAGACCTCGCTCGCCAGTGACGTCTCGTCGTCTGTGATTCCGAGCCTTGATCCGACGCTGTTCCGGATCATGGCCACGGCGAGGGCGGGCGCGAACGTGGCCGCGATAGAGGAGCGGACGCTGCAGGAGCTCGAGCGCCTGGCGCGCGAGCCTGTGCCCGGAAACGAGCTGGCCAAGGTCAAGAAGCAGGCAAAAGCCCAGTTCGTCTTCGCCCAGGACGGAGTATTCCGGACGGCCATGGCCCTTGGCGCGTTTGCGATTGTCGATGGCGTCGACGCGTTTCTTGCGCTTCTCGAGCGCATCGACCAGGTGGACGCCGACGAGGTGATGACTGCCGCGGGCGCCTACTTCACGGCGCTCCGGCGCACCACAGGATGGTATCTCCCAATGCCGGGAGGGATCACGGCCGCCTCCGTCCAGGCCGCCTATCACCCAGGCGTGTTCCACTATGAGGCCCGGGCCCGCGCGCAGGCGCCTGCCGTCCCCATAGCGCCCGAGACCGTCACGCGCACACAGTTGCACAATGGGCTGACGCTCCTGACCCGCGAGCAGCGCGGGACCGGCATGGTGGCAGTTCACGGGTACCTCAAAGCCGGCGCGATGTTCGACGGCGAGCGCAGCGGCCTGTCGCGCTTCACCTCGGCGCTGCTCCAGCGCGGCACCCAGACCCGCACCTCTCAGGAGATCGCCGAAACACTTGAAGCGATGGGTGCCACCCTGGCGTTTGCCTCCTCGATGGAGACTGTGGCCGTGGGGCTGCGGATGCTGCGCGAGGACGCCCGGACCGCGCTCGACATCCTGGGCGACGTCCTGATCCGCCCCTCGTTCCCTAGAGAGGAAGTCGAAAAGGTCCGCGGCGAGCTGCTCACCGGCCTGCGCATCACGGCACAGGATACGCGGGTCATGGCGGAGCGTACCGCCCGCCGCCTGATGTATCCCCAGGGACATCCCTATGCGCGCATGGCCGAAGGCGACGAAGCGTCCGTCCAGGCGATCGGCAGGGATGACCTGGCCGCCTTCCACGAGCAGCACCTGCGTCCTGATGCCGCCATCCTGGCGGTCGTCGGCGATCTCTCGGCCGCCGAAATCCTGGAGATGATGAGCCAGATCTTCTCTGGTTGGCGACGCGGAGCGCCCTGGAGCCCCCCGCCGCTGCCGCCGGTCCTTCGACTCACAGCTCCACAGCGAGGCGAAGTGCGGCTGCCCGGCAAGACTCAGTCCGACATTGCATTGGGCGCTCCCGGGCTCACGCGCCGCGATCCGGCGTATTACGACGCGATGATCGCCAACCTTATCGTGGGACAGATCGGCATGATGGGGCGCCTCGGCGACAGCGTCCG